>Ga0079996_113334_pt1 | contig 9565 bp, 8 predicted proteins | sample PerSpoAPS_AMetaG_FD_69199 | JGI IMG/M metagenome (GOLD analysis project Ga0079996, IMG submission 69199) | Thermal spring microbial communities from Yellowstone National Park, Wyoming, USA - Perpetual Spouter A (PS_A) MetaG (SPADES assembly)... | ecosystem: Environmental > Aquatic > Thermal springs... | reverse complement strand
ACGATGCAAATGACATCGCGGGGGATGCGGAAATATTCAACGCTGCGCCCGAGCACGAAACTGTTAGGCGGGATGATGCAGTAATCGCCTCTGTGCCGGACGAAGGCTCGTTCGTCAAAGGCTTTTGGGTCAACGATAGCGCCCCAAACATTGGTGAAAATCAGAAACTCATCGGCAAGGCGCATGTCGTAGCCGTAAGAACTGAGCCCGTAACTGATAACGCCCTTGCGAACCAGCCGTTCCTCAAAAGGCTCAATCATCTTGTGCTTGATTGCCATCTCCCTGATCCATCGGTCGTTCTTAACACCCAACGCTGGACACCTCCTCACAATGGGTTTCGTCTCAGTATCGCCCTCATTGCCTTTTCCGCAGCCTCTCTCCCGCTGCGAATGCAATCGGGAACGCCAATCCCTGTCAAGTAATTGCCAGCCAGAAAAACCCTGCTCAACCCTTTCAACCGCTCATTTATGCGAGCCACTTTCTTGGCATGACCGACAGTGTATTGTGGCATGGCGCTTTCCCAGCGAAAGACCCACGAGCGCTCCGGTTTGCCCTTTATTCCGAGCAACGGTCTCAAGGTTTTAACGATTGCACTGACAAGTTCGCCGTCCTCCATCTCAACCCATCTGTTGACGAAAGCCCGAAGCAGGACCTTTCCCTGCGGCGCTCTCGGCGGGAACTTGCTTGATGTCCAAGTGCAAGCGAGCAAAAGGCTCTCCTTTTGGTCCTCAGGTGCGACGAGAAACCCTGAACCGTTGAGCGGATGGCTCACTTGAGAACGGTCAAAAGAAAGGGAAACGGTGATGGCGTGAGTGTGCGGGATTGAAGAAAGTTCGTCAGCTAAATTTTCGTCAAGTGGTTTGAGCAAGTTTGCTGCTGACCAAGCAGGAGTTGCCAGAATGAGCGCATCAGCGGCGATTTGACCGCCGTCATCAAGGCTCAAGATGAGTTTCCCGCTCTCATCGCTCCATCTCAGTTGAACCGCCTCTCGCCCTTGAACCAACTCCACTTCCCGCAAATTTGCCAAAATCGTTTCCACCAATTCGCCCAAACCGCTTTTGAGCGTCATGAAATAGGAGCGGGGTTGCGAATTTGATGGTTGCCTTAGGAGTTTTCGGCGGAAAGTTCGGACGAGAGATGCCCAAGCAAGGTTTCGGTGAAGTTGGGCGATTTGCCACAGCGTCGGCAAAGTCATGCGTGCGCTCAGTTGCTTGATATCGCCGCCGTAAACTCCAGCCATAAGCGGTGCGATGACCCGTTCTGCCATCTCTGTGCCCAAGTAATAGCCCAGAAATGCGCTGACGCTCACATCATCATCCCATTGCGGTTTCGGCAGCAGAATTCCCAAGGCGACCCTCAATTTGCCCTTCCATGAAAGCAGGTCAGTTTCAAACAAGCCCTTCAAGTCCGGCGAAAAAGTCAAAAAGCCATGGGGCAACAAATGCAACTTGCCTCGCCAAAGGATGAAGACACGGCGGGCATGTGGGTTGGTGGGCAACAACCGTTCCCACAAACCAAGTTCCCGGCATAGTTCCAAAGCCCAAGGCTTAACCGTCACGAAAGTGTCAGGACCACCCTCAACAACGAAGCCGTCTTCCCTGACCGTCCGAATTTTTCCGCCCCAACAGTTTTCCCTCTCAACCAAAGTGACCCGCAGGGGGATGCCTTCCTGTTTAGTTCGTTTCATCAGGTGGTATGCTGCGCTGAGCCCAGAAATTCCGCCTCCGACAATCACGATGTGACGCTCAGGCATTTCTCAATCACCTTCGGTTGGCAACTTAGGTTCAACGGCGATGGTTTTGAAGTTGGTGTAGAACGCCAAGCCTTTTTGTCCCTTTGCCGGTCTGACATATCGTGCCCTCGTGTAGTCAACCTCAACCCAAGATGAAGTCTTGCGGCTGCTGTAGAAAGCAGCGAGTTGAGCCGCTTCTTTGATGACTCTTTGCGGCACTTCCTCGCCCCGCTTTTGAACCCTCAGCAATGCATGTGAACCTGGAGCGCCCTTGACATGAAACCACAAATCGTCAGGTCTCGCAACCCGCAAAAGTTTTGTATTGGCTTCGGCGTTCCGACCAACCCAAACTTCGTAGCCGCCAGAAACGGTGAAGCGCAAAAAGTCGCCGTCTCGTTCAGGTTGAGTCCGTTGGGGCGAAACGCTCAACCTTTGCAACGCCTTCGGCAACTGGCTTGCTAATTCCGTCAATTGGCTCTCGTCAGCCAATTCAACTCGCTCAAGCAACTTCCTAAGTTCGCTCGCCCGCTCTTGCAACTTCTCCAAAACCGAAGGCAATGTTTCTGCAGCGTTCTTGAGTTTGCGGTAGAGAGCGAAATAGTGTTGGGCTGCCTCGGTGGCAGTTTTGCCTTCAGGGAGCGGAATGCTCAACTGTTGCGGCGGGTCAGAACTGTAATCGGTCACAATTGCCTCTCTTGCGTCGTTCGGGATTTCGTGGGCAAAAGTCAGCAACAACTCGCCCCACTTGCGGAATTTGTCTGCCTCTCGAGCCTCTTGGAATCGCTTTTGCAGTTCGGCGATTTGACCCTCAATTCCTTCCAAGTTCCGCCTCAAAGTCGCCAGCAAACTTTGGCGGCGCTGTTCGGCAACTTCGCGCTTCGCCAACTCACTGAGCCAATCGGTCAAAAGTGAACCGAAAACGGGACTTGAGACCTGAGTGCAAGTTTGAAGCGTGGGCAAGTGGGAAACGGGCAGCGGGTAGCACCACACGATTTTGCCTTCGGCGTCAGTCCAACTTACAGGTTCAAATTTGCCCCGCTCAATCGTCTCCCTAAGCCACTCAATGGCACGCCAGAAATTTTCGGGCTTCGTCAGCGGTTCGCCAACTTTTTCCTCCATCAGCGCCAACAAAGGTTCGCTCATCCCGAAAAAGATTTTCGCCCAATCCCTCGGTTCGGCGATGCTGTGCTGAACGGTCAATTCGCTCAACTCCTCAAAACTCACGCTCAACGGGTTTCTCCGTTCGCCTGAAGGTGGGCGGATGTAAGGTTTGCCGGGCAAAACTTCCCTGTATCGGTTCAGCGAAGACGGCAACCTTTTCAAGGCATCAACTATGAGCCCGCTTCCCTCGTCAACCAAGACCAAGTTGCTGTGCTTGCCCATAATTTCGCACCAAAGCGCGAACCGTTTCCTTTCGCCGAGTGGCGTTATGTTGATGAAGCGAAGGACGACGAGTCGGTCAAAGTCAATTTGCTCCGCACCCACAAATCTCGCTTGCTCAAGATGGCGTCTCAGCACATCAACGAACCGCTCAGTTTCTTCGTGACCTTCACTTTGCGCCTCAACCGGCTTCTTCTGCCAACCGATGTGGGCGTAACGGGTGTGAGCCGAAGTGATGAGCCAATACTTGCCCTTGCCTCGCTGTTGAAGGAACAAAGCGACAGCAAACGGTGCAATTGCCTTTGCTGACCTAACTGCACTCCCCTTCAGTTCGCTATTCAGTTCGTGGACGACTGCAGCCAGCATGAAACTGTCAACGAGCATGGCACGAAAGCACCTCAGGGATTTTTCGTGACGAGAAAGTGCCAACCTGTCATCAGTCGCCTTTCGCCACTATCGCCCAAACTCCCGTCCCAAATGGAGAACGAAACGGGCAACGGCAATGACAGCGCCAAGTTTTTGACCGAAAAGACAACGACCCAACGCCCCTTCAACCACTCTCCCGACACTTGAACATTCCTGTCCAAAGTTTGCGATAGCGTTCCAAAGCCCCTTGCAGTGTAGACGGTCAAGCCTTTGAACGCATCCCATCGCAAGATTCTGACTGGCGATTGTGGATCTCCGTAGAACAGGGATGGGGCAGGTTTGCTGGCGTCAAAAGGCAACTGCACAGATGCAGCATCGGACAAACCTTTCCCTTTCGCTGCCGCATCCTTTTTAACATCCGACCACTGCAGCCTCAAAACCAAAGTTTGACCGTCAGTGACTGCTTGAACCTGCAGAAAGTCAGTTGACCTAACCCTGTCCGATGTCGGTTGCAAAGCCAAGTTGACAGAAGGGACGGAATCCCACAACCTGTCGTTGGTTTTCTGGGGCACAGAGTTAAAGCGTGCGGTGAGAATTTGAACTCCAAATCGCTTGGGGGCGACCTTGTTTTGAACCAACGAGTAAACGAAGTAAGCCAGAGCCCATCCTTCTCGTTCGCTCAGCATTTCGGCGAACGAAGGCATTGGGCTACCGTCAAGCCCTGTCATGATGGTCCGGTAAATGTCGGTTGGAGAAAAGCCCACTTTGAAATTGCGGGCATCGGAGAAACTGAGAATTCGGATATGACGACCTTGTTCGTCTCGCAAGGACTTCGCTGCAGGTCCATCGCCTTGACCGCTCTTGCCGTGACAACTGTCGCATCCCAGTTCAAAGTAAAGTTTGCGACCTTCGGAAATCAGTTCGGGAGAAGAAGGTAACGGATTGACCTTGATCGGCTCTCCCCTTTCGCCAGACTGAAAGGCAGGGCTGAGTGTCTTGATGTAGGACACCAAAGCGTCAATTTCGCTGTCGGTCAAAATTCCTTTCATTCCGAACATCGGCGTTGACTGAATGCCTTCGGAGACGACACGCTTCAGGTCTTCATCAGTGGGCAAAGTCCCCGTTGGAGTTGACCTAAACTTGAACACACCTTTCGTCAAGTCCGTCGGTGGCGGGTAGAGAAACTTTGACATGGGTCCGTCACCTTTACCGTTAGCCCCGTGACAAACGGCACAATGGCGTTGGAAAAGGATACGCCCCTCGCTGACCTTTGTGTCTTGCCCCCACAAAGCCAAAACCAAAACTGCGCTCAACGCAACAGTTGTATGCCATCGCCTCATCAAGGCAGTCGTCCTCCTTCCGTGTTTGGAGAATTTCAACTTGGATGGCAAGGCAAATATAGCACGCTTCGCAGCAAAATTCACGAACCGACCTGGTGGATTTTCAGGAAGTTGGCTTGACCCTTTGCCGGCGTGGGAATTCCGGCAATGATAACAACCAAATCGCCCTTGTCCACTAAGCCTTCTTCCAAAAGCCGCTCATCCATCATCGCCAAAAGTTTGTCAGTGCTTTCGGTGAATGGCAAAAACTTGGGGATAACGCCCCAAAGCAAACTCAGCCGCCTTTGAACCTTCTCGTCGGGCGTGAAAGCGATGATGGGCGCTTTAGGGCGCCGCTTGCTGACCAGCAAGGCAGTAAAGCCCGATTGAGTGAAAACGACGATGGCTTTAGCGTTGACATCGCTCGCTGCGAGGCAAGCAGCGGCGCTTATGGCGTGAGCGATAGAAGGTTCGCCTTCTGCCCTACCCTCGTAAATGGGCATACGCCTGAACAGTTCCTTTTCCGCAACGCAAATGATTCGTTCCATCATCGTCACTGCTTCAACGGGATATTTGCCGATGGCTGTTTCGCCCGAAAGCATCACCGCGTCGGTGCCGTCAAAAATTGCGTTGGCTACATCCGACGCTTCCGCCCTCGTCGGTCTCGGCGAATCCATCATGCTTTCCAGCATTTGCGTTGCCGTAATGACTGGGACGAAATGTTTGTTCGCTTCGGCAATTATCCGCTTCTGGGCGATGGGGACTTCTTCAGGCGACATCTCAACTCCCAAATCGCCCCTTGCGACCATTACCCCATCAGCAGCCTGCAAGATTTCGTCAAGCCGTTCAAGCGCTTCCGGTCGTTCCAACTTGGCGATGATGGGGATTTCTGTCCCGTGGGCTTGAATTGCGGTCCGCAAAGTTTCAATGTCCTCGGCGGAGCGAACGAAAGAGAGCGCCACAAAATCTGTCCCCGCCTGAATTCCGTTCCGCAAATCTTTCAAGTCTTCTTCGCTCAAAATTGGGACAGCGAGTTTCGCTCCCGGAAGGTTGAGTCCTTTGCGTGACTTAACCAGACCGCCCCGAACGACACGGCAGCGGACACGAACTCCGTCGGTGTGAATTGTTTCCAACTCAACCCGCCCGTCATCAATCAAAATTCGCTGCCCCGGCTTAACGGCTGTTGCCAAATAAGGCGCTTCAACTGGCACGACAAGACCTTCAACCCCATTGGGTTCAGCAGTCAAAATGACCTCGCTTCCTTCCGCCAAGTTAATTGGCTGGGGCAACTCGGCAATTCGGATTCTCGGTCCTTGCAAATCCCACAGCAAGGCAATTGGCTTGTTGAGTTCCGAAGCGAGTTTGCGGACGGTTTGAGCAATTTGCCTGTGCTGTTCGGGTGTGCCGTGAGAGCAGTTAACTCTGACCACATCAACCCCTGCCTGTAAAACTGCCCTCAAGCGTTCTTCTTCCATCGTCGCCGGACCAACCGTAGCCACAATCTTTGTCCGCCTCATTTTTTTCGCTCACCCTGCAAAACTGTAGCACGAAAAACAGTGCTGCTAAGGGGGCAAGGGACATGGGACAAGGGGCGTGGGATTTGATGGCGAGAAAGTTCGCCGACCGAAGTCGGCGCTCGGTTCCTCTCGTCATCAATTACGGACTAAAGTCTGTCTTGCGTGCAAGCGTGCATGCGTGTAAGCGTGCAAGGGTGCATGAAGCGTTTGGGATGGCGAACCTCCCAGTGAGCCAAATTTGAGTGCGGGGTGCTGAGTGCGAAGTGCAATGCTCGGTCTAAACAAATTCTCGGCAGTGCAGGAGCACTGCCCTCCAGAAAAGTCATTTACCAATCGCTAATCGCCATTCGCTATTCGCTGTTCACTATTCGCTATTCGCCATTCGCTACTCGCCGCCGTTTTGGCTCGGCAGGAGCCTCGCCCTCCCAATTCATTCCGTCCACGACCCGCTTCAAGTTTCAGCAAATTTTCACCGCAGCGTCACTTTTTCCTCCTTGAACTCGCAAGCAAATGGACCGAAGTCAAAAACGACTTTTGCTTTCAATTCCTTCGGCGCATCCTTTGGCGCTCGCCACACGAGCGAGCAAGTGAACCCTCAGCCGTAATGGAATTGCGGTTCTGCTACTACCTTCCCGCCCAAAGCTGTCAACCTGAGTCTTGGCTCTGGCGGCAATTTGTAATCGACCATCAAGCCACTTAGCCTCATCCCATTCGCCGTCTTAATGTCCAGCGAGAACTCAAACTCGTCGCCCTTGCGGTCATAAACGAGACTGACTTGTAAAGGCTCAAAGTTCAAAACCGCGCCGGTTTCTGGGATGGAGAATTTTGGTGCAGCAGGTCCAAAGGCATTTGCCATTAACCGCCAAATTCGTCCCTGCTTGTCTTTGCGGGAAATTTCAAGCCTGACCAAAAGGAAGTTTCCGACAGGTGCAATTAACTCGCCATTCTGCCCTTCCAACCGCCAGTGCCCGCTCTTGTCCTCAACATTCAAGGTTAGCCGTTCACCCTGAAACTTTACTATCGCCGTTCGGACTTGGATGGGCTCAATGACCAATTCCTCGCCAGTGGGAGCAACTTGATAGCGGAAGAAACGACCATTGATGCCAACTTGACCTTCCGCAGGCAAATGTCTCTCCTCGCCCCCTTCGTCCCAGATGAGCGAGTCTCCTTCGCCGATTCTCCCATCGCAGGTCTCATCAATGACCGATATTGAAACTGGCTTCCCATCCCACATGAATGCCCCGTGCCAGCGACTGGCGACAAACAGAAGAAGGAAAACCCTGCCGTCCCCTGATTTTGTTACTTCGGCGCCAATATGCCTAATCACTGTCTTGCCGTTGATTTGATAGCGCATCGGGATGGGACCGAAGACGCGTCTGCTACCAAGCTGTTGTAGCCGAAACGGTCGTTCATCGGTCAGGTCATTGTTGCCGTTAGTGTCGGCATAAAGGACAAACTCGCCGTCTTCTTTTGCCAAGGCGAACAGGCGTTTGTCATCGGAGAAGGGGTTGACGAAGAAAAGTGGCTCAACGAGTTTCGGTAATTTGACATCTCCCGGAGCAGTTTGCTTCATGCCGATCAACGAAAACCTTCTTTCGTCCCACCAAAGTTCGTAGCGCAGTGGCACGACTTGCCTTTCCTGCGCCCACGCCGCACAACTTACCAGCAACAACATCAGCACCACCCAACGCATCGCCAATCACCTCCCATGTAGCCTTTGCTACAAGGCTTTAACCGTTGACGATGCAGACGCTTGAACAATTGTCGCCTGTAAAGGGCGACATTGCTAAAATCGCCTCACTGGCTAAAGGGCTGGTAGTTTCCAATCCATTGCGCTCTCGGATTGATGCTTTGTCTCAAAAACTCGTAAAGTTTTCGGTCGGCGGTCCAAAACACTGCGCCAACTTTTTCAGCGACGAAAAGGTAGATGGCGTCATAGAAACTTAGGCTGGTTGCCATCGCCCACTCCGCCACTTCTTCGTGCCTCCAGTGCAAATCGCTGTAATGGATTTGCCAGTTGGGCAATCTAATCAAGTCACGAACGACCCGCAAAGCATCGTGGGCTTGTGCCAAGGTAATGCGCTTAGCGTGAACGCCTTTCACTAACCCACCACACACCTCGTCTAACCAGCGGTCAGGCACATGAATGAAGACTACGCCGTTCAGGATGTCCGTTAAAAGCCATTGTGCTCGTTCCCGCAACTCCAAAGGTTCATCAACCAAAAACCAAAGCAGCGAGACGGAAGCGTTCACGACGAACTGGTTTTCCTGCGTCGGTTTCTCCGCCTGTTGCTCCATCCTCTCATCGCCTCCCGAATTTCCAGCAACGCTTCGTAAGCGCCACCCGCTTTTATCGCAACATTTTCGTTCCACCACTTGACGAACTCATCGCGGGGCAAAGTCCGCGCCTTTTCAATGGCTTCGGCGAAAAGTTGGTCAATGCGGCGATCCCTTTCCGCTCGCTCCTCTGGCGTCAAAGGGCGCCACTCTTCCGATGGGCGTTTCGGTTTCGGCATTGAATTTCCCCTCCTTTGTGTTGCTGCGACCGAATTGCTTCTCCTACAGCCACGATGCCATCCCTAAGTATGATGCTGACTTTACTCGGGGTTGATTGCTTTGACGATGCCTTGTTCGTCTATGACCACCAGCATTGGCACGGATTTGACGCCGTAGCGTTGGAAGGTTTCGCTGTCCCAGCCGCTCCGTCGCCCCTCAGGGACAGTTCCGAAGCGGAAAGGCAAACCGAGTTCACGGACATACCCCTTCAAATCTTCAGCAGGAAGCGTGGCGTCAAAGACGACAATGACCTGAATTTTTTCGGGTGACTTCGCCTGTAACTCCTTAAGCCGCTGAATGGCTCTTTCGCAACTTGGGTCAAAGGGCATAGCGAACAAAAGGTAAGTTTCCTTGCCTGTCAACGATGGCGCATCACCGTCAAGCCACTGGACATCGCTCAAAGGTGGTGCAGGCTTGCCAACAGCAAGTTGCACGCTCAGTTTCGGGCGAATTCGTTCCAAACGAATTGTCTGGGGTAAAGCCTCGCTGGTGGGAAGTTCAAAAAGTTCGTAGAATGGATGCCGAACTTCCAGACGAGCGGGATGCTCCCGATGTAAGCCAGTGAGCCGAAACCGACCTTGTTGGTCAGTGAAAGCGACGATTGATGGAATGGGCGAAAGCATACTTACAATGGGTAGCCAAGTTACAACCGCTGCGCCCCAAATAGGCTTTCCCGTTTCAGCGTCAACGACAGT
>Ga0079996_102656_pt1 | contig 9617 bp, 5 predicted proteins | sample PerSpoAPS_AMetaG_FD_69199 | JGI IMG/M metagenome (GOLD analysis project Ga0079996, IMG submission 69199) | Thermal spring microbial communities from Yellowstone National Park, Wyoming, USA - Perpetual Spouter A (PS_A) MetaG (SPADES assembly)... | ecosystem: Environmental > Aquatic > Thermal springs... | reverse complement strand
TGCAAGACCGCCAATATCGTCTCGGCGTCGCAGCAATGAGCATGGGCTACTTCTGCCCACCACAACTTAGCAAATTTGATTTGCCTTGAGCGCATTTGAAGGCACAAGCCTTCCACTAAGCAATTTTCACCGGCTTAACCTAAAAACCTCAAAACTGGCGGCAAATTCGCTCAAAATCGCTATTGACGCAGCGGTGTGTGTGTGTGTGCTATTTAAAGGTAGCGGCGTTAAGCGTCGCTAAAGAGGGAGGGAAAACAAAAATATGAGGCTGTTGCATCTCAAACTGATGAAGTTTTGGATAGTTGCCCTTCTTTTCTTCATCCCCTCCCATTCTTTTGCTCAAAGGTGGAGATATTGCCTTTTAGTTGCCCCAGAAAGTTACCCTTTGAGATGGGGAGAAAGAGAACCACCTAATGCCGACATGGTAGCGATGCCTCCCGGTTTGGATACAAGCAGGACGATACCGACATCGCCTAGGTGCTACAAGGTTGGGAAGAGTGGTTTTTGGCTATCTTACTCGGTTGAAGATGCGGGTTTGGTTGGTGGTTTGTTTGTGGTAGTTTGGGATGAGATAACGGGGGAGACGGTTTGGCAGAGGTATTATTACCCTGTTTGGCGGGAGGGAGTAGTAAGTTTGGATGGGTTGGTTTTGCCAAGTTACATCACTGTTTTGGGTTTTCAGGTTGTATGGTTGGGTTATGGGAGTATGTTCACGAGGTTCACTGTTTTTGTCGTTTTGGATGAGCCTAAAGCACCGATGAATCCTGCATGGGTTAGTGTTCTGAGAATTAGTTGCCAATGGGCAAGGGGAGAAAGCACAGTAGAAGGGGCAGCAAGGAAGTTAACAAAGGAATTACACAAACAGGGTAAATATAATGATGGAACTTCTACCTTTGTTGAAGTCCCTTATCCAGACTTAGGTGAAACCTTTTATCTCAAAAAATTTCTTGAACCCCCCAATTTTCCTTGGGGTCAGTGTCAAGATTTTGCCGATTTTTTGGTCTGTCTTTTTACCTCGGTTGGAATAGAGGCTTTTAGTCAAAGAACACATTTATTACCTCCGTCACGTCATAGAGTAACTTTACCTGATGGACGTGAAGGGAGACTCTTGGGTTTTGGAACTTATCCCTTAGATACTGCTCCATCTGGTCAAAGCGATTACGATGGTATTAAGCGATGGAGTTTTCATCAATTTTCCTTGTTCAACAATAAAGTCTGGGACAGCATGATTGCCTTCTTACCACAAGATTGGAAGTCCGGTGCTCTGCCGACTGAGCTACCCAAAATCAAAAAATCGGTAATTTTTGGGGCAAAACCGCCCATTTTGGGCTTTCAAGAATGGCGGGTGTGGAACGCAAAGTGAAAAATCCTGTGGACTTGCGAAGGAGGTGTTCATTAATGGGTGTGTTAGTGGAGTTCAGTCTCGCGGACTCACCTGTGGCGCAAGACTTCGATGCAGCAATCGATGCTTTCTTGCTGTCACGAAAAATCGCTAATTGTGGTGAACGAACTATCGAGTCTTACAGAGACCGTTTGCGCAAGTTCGCTGAGTTTTGCAAACTGCGCAACGAAAAGCCACGAACAATCTCTAAGGAAACTATTCTCGCCTACTTGAATGCGCGACTGAAACAGGTTAAACCGCAAACTGTCAACTGCGAGTTCCGTCACATCAGGGCATTTGTCCGCTGGCTTTACAGTGAAGGCTTCAGAGAAGATGACCCTACTCGAGACATCCAGAAACTTAAGGAACCAACTTACTACCCAAGAACTTTGTCCGACGAACAAGTCATCGCTATCGTCAATGAAATCTCGAAAGAAATCAACTCGTTTCTCGGCTTGAGAGACTTAACTCTCGTTTGCCTATTGCTCGATACTGGAGTTCGCATTAGTGAAGCCTTAAATATGACCATTTCCGATGTAGACTTGGCTTCTGGATTCATTCGTGTCGTAGGTAAAGGGAGCAAGGAACGCTTCGTCCCTATCGGCGACAGCATGAAAGTTTTGTTGCAACGCTACTTGATGCGGCGAATGGCAATTAGGAATGCTGGAGATAGACTTTTCATCACGACTTTAGGGACACCGTTGGATCGGCAATATGTGCGGAGGCGGTTGGTCAAATGGGCGAAACAAGCGGGCATCACTGGCGTTCGAGTTTCACCGCATACTTTCAGGTTCACTTTTGTCCGCAAATGGCTTCAATCGGGTGGTGACAGTTTAGTGCTTCAACGCATATTAGGACACTCAAGTCCAGCGATGACGGCATATTATGCCCGCTTATTTGCAACTGACTTACAAGCAGCGCACAGGCGACATAGCCCAGTTGATGCCCTTTCAGTAGCACTGAAGTTGCCAAGACAAAGAATACGATAAAAAATCAGATTTTGCTTACCTGTTGCGGCAGACTAGTTCTGTAAGACTTAACCGCAGGATGGACACCTCCGCCAAAGAAAATCTCTTGACCGACACCATTCAACTTCCCAACCCTCCAAGGAGTTTCTTGAACCACACGATGTATATCTTTAACATCGTGCAAATAAGTTCCTTCGGCATAATGCAAGTTTCCAAGCCTATCTTGAGATACAAATTTCTTTGCAGCGTTGAAGGAAGGGATAAAGCGCAAGACATTTCTTACCATGACGATGCAATTATTTTGCACGAGAATTGTTCCCAAGCGAGTGCTTCAAGGTCCTCTCAAATGTGAGAGAGTTCGGAAATATGCCCATACTTTCTTGGGAGAGCCATCATAGCGCCGTAAGCCTAAGCCAAGATGAGTCCGTTGCACAATAAAGCCTGTAACGCTTGATTCTGGCAGATCATGTAGAAACGCCCAATTGACAAATTCCAATTTCATCCCCTTCGTTATCTCCAAAAAACGAAGCAAATATTCCACCTGCTCGTCCTCGCTTCCACCTTGCGCTGTGTCGCTGCTCCAACCTATCTCTGTAAAGGCAATGGGCTTGTCAGTGTATTTACTCAACCGCCTATAGTAATCGTCTGGAAGGTTTTTAGGTGTAGCATACTTTCTCCAAGGATAAGTGGTGACGCCAAGTATATCGTAGGCACCAGCAAGTTTTTCAATAAGATGAAACCGTGGCGGTCCTGGCAAATCAACTAACTGGTTGTATGAAATAACCACTATCACCTTTGTCTTGGGCGATGCTTCCTTAATTGCAGCGTATAGTTTCCTTTCCAAAGATACCAAATCATTGAATGTTCTCTCACCCAGCCACTCATACACAGTGTTGACTTCGTTGCCAATGGAAAAATACACAGGCTTAAATCTTGTAGCAATCCGACAAGCCTCCTCGCACATTTGCCTGACAAATTGTGGGTCGGCAAAATCGGGACTCCCAGAACCATCGTTCCGCACTATGCCCTTACCAGGTTTCACAGTCCAAGGGTTTAAGTTCACCACTGGAATCAGTCCCATATCGAAGATAACCTGATAATTGGTCTTATTAGCAATCGGGTTCACTTTGCATAACTTGTCATACAACCCAACACCGTTGGGCGTTACCCAAAGCATGACCACCTTACCAATTTCCTTGCTCAAAATATAGGCAGATGCAGGATTCTTTGTCCGATCTACAGTTGGTGTCGTGCCGGTGAGGAAGTTTCGTTCGGAGATGGGCAAGAAAATTGGTGTGACTTGCTTAGTCGGTAAAGTTTTCATTTGTCCGTTGGCAATTAGATTCAAATGTCTTTTCAATCCCCACCAAACACCCATGATGGACATCAACCCGATAAAGAGAGCGACCAAATGCTTTCCCTTCACTCTAATCGCCTCTGGTAATTTTTGGTTGGTTACTTTGATCCATTTGGCTTCGCTGTTGTGTAGCAGTATCACTTGCCTTGTTTTAACTTCAAACCCAAGGCGGTGAATACCACATGACTTAACGAATCTGAACACTTACTAACACTTCGATGCCTTGATGCAGGGAAGCTGGTGCTCTGCCCCTGAGCTACGCCCGCTCTCTATTCTATTTTTTCCAGCAAAATCACCAATTTTGAGCCAATTTCAGAACCTTGACAATCTAATAGCCAAAGTGATCCTAGGCCATAGCCGTGAACTCCGAAATCTCGTCTACACTGCCAGCCCAGTGCAAAGTACAAGGCAAGATGGTGCGTAAGTAAATACTTCCTGCAATGCGAGTATAAATCGCACTCCTATCGACAGGATTCGGAACCGATCCAAGTCGGTTATACTCAACGCTCTCCGTCGGTGATGTCTTCTCTTATGTCAGATTAGTCGCATCAAAATTCAGTCAACCACCACCAGTTGGCTAATCCGCACTCAATGACTGAAGTTGTTCCCTCTCCCAAACTGACCACCTTCGCTCATAGGATGTAAGTCGCCGAAAATAAGTGTAGCGTCATGGTTGTCACCCAAAAGGCAACATAGGCTTGTCAAGAAGTTCTGTCTCAGACGGTGAAACTCGGCATGGCTATGATGCGGGATGGTGGTTCTGCAAGTGCCCTAAGGCTATCAGTCATGACTTTCGCTTTGCAACCGCTCCAAATCTTTCCGCACTTCTTCTGCCCGCCGATGCCCGATGCGTTCAAAGATGTTCAGAGCCTGCCTCAGCAACTCTTCCGCCTCCGCCTTCCGCCCCTGCTCCCACCGCAACTTACCTAACGCATGGAGCGTTTTTGCCTTCCCTGCCAAGTCTCCCACTTGCTCCTTGATCTCCAAACTTTCCCGATACAATCGCTCCGCCTCTTCGTAATCGCCACGATCTTGCGCCAACGCGCCTAACTGATGGAGCGTTTTTGCCTTCCCCACAGAGTCTCTCAATCGCTCCTTGATCTCCAAACTCTCCCGATACAACCTCTCCGCCTCTTCGTAAGCACCCTGTTTATGCGCCACCCTACCCAAGCTATGGAGCGTCGCTGCCTTTCCTGTCAAGTCTTTCAGTCGCTCCTTGATCTCCAAACTTGACCATAACAACCCTTTTGCCTTCTCGTAATCGTCCTGTTTGCGCGCCAACACACCCAAGTTATGGAGCGTTTTTGCCTTTCCTGCTAAGTCCCCCAACCATTCAAAAATCTTCAAACTCTCCCGATACAACTGCTCCGCCTCTTCGTAATCACCTCGTTTTTGCGCCAACACACCCAACTGATGGAGCGTTACTGCCTTCCCTGACAAGTTCCCCAAACGCTCAAAAATCTCCAAACTCTCCCGATACAACCTTTCTGCCTCTTCGTAATCGCCACGATCGTGAAGACACATGGCTAACCGATGTGTCCAGTCGGCAACAGCCTTTTCGTCTCCACTTTCTTTTGCCAGTTGGAGAGATTTTTGACAAAGGCGCAGGAGTTCGTCCCACTTGCCCCAGCGGTGAAGGAAACTCGTGATGCGAGAGGCAGTTTGAAGGGCTAATTGGGCTTCCCCTGCGCTGGTGAAGAGCCACTGCCACAACTGCTTCCACCATCGCCTTCCTAACGGTTGTGCTTCCCTTGCAGCAACGAAATGCCAGAAGGCACGGCGAAGGTAACTTGTCCAAGTTGGTTGCAACTCCAATGACCACGCTTCTGGGTCTCGTTCGCTTTGAGCGGCTTGGAGATTTTCCGCTTGTTGCCTTAGCCATTCTCCCGCTTTCCTATGCCAATCCCTTCGCTCTTGGTCGCTCAGTTTTGTCTGCCAGTATTCCCGCAGCAAGTCATGCTCTTTCCATCGTTCATTCATCGTTTTTTCTGCCAGGCGAAAGTCTTGCAATTCCCAAAGCCCTTCCTCGGTCGCTCCGATAGCAAGGAGCAAATCTTCTTCAACGGGCTCATCAAAGAGGGAGAGGCGTTTGGCGACTTCTTTGGCGGGTTCGCTCAGGTCGGCAAGCAACTTGTCCATCCATTTGGTAGCGTCTTCATACCAAGCGGGCAAGGGCAGTGCCAGCACCCGTTCTATGGAGCGTCTTCGTGCTGCTTGGACGAACAACTTCATAGCCATAGGATTACCCTCGCACTTTTCCCAGATGCGGACAGATGTCGCTTCGTCCACAGACAAGCCCTCTGCCCTCAAATAGTCTTGTGCCACTTCTTTGGGCAACTCATGGACATCAAAAATTTTGTGGGCGCCTGTCGGAATTTTAGTGCCACGAAGGGCTTCAGGCTCTTTGCGGGTCGTGACGAGCACTTTCGTCCTTTTGCAGTAACGGTCAAAGAACTGAAGGAGTTCGTCCCATTTTGGGTCGGTGGCTTTTTGGAAGTCGTCCAAGACAATGAGCCACCTTTCGGGTTGGCTTTCCAGAAACCGCACGGCGTTATTCCAACGCACTTGGGTCGGTTGCTTCGGGTCTTTGACGATGGGAGCATAAGGGTCGTTGCGCTGTTCCATCTCGCAAGCGATGGATTGGAGGAATTCCTCGGTGGTCAAAGGATGCTCTTCCCTCTTAAACTCTGCCCACCTGACTTGCCAGCCGTTTTGTTGGCACTCTTCGGCGAACTTGGCAGCGAGGTAAGTTTTGCCCTGCCCACCAATCCCCACCAAAACACCAATCTTCGGTGCTTCTTCTTCCAACCACGCTCTTAGTTGCTCCAACTCGCTTTGTCGGTCAAGGAAATTGTCGTGGTTGGGAATGGGTCTGAAGTGGCTGGTGACAGGGACGATTGGTTGCTCTTCCCTTAGGGCTTCCTTTAGTTCTTTGCGGCGCCGTTGAAGGAATTCGGCAATCTCTTTGCTTAGGTCGCCCCATACCTCGTCGCCTCGCAAAGATGTCGCCGACTCACGGTAGGCACGCTCCAAAAACTCTTCCAACCCTTCAACTTGGGGCAATCGCTCATTCAGCCGATGCAGGAGCTCGGTGAACTCTTTCTCCATACTGATGTCGGGAGGCTTCACGAACTCCTCAAAGAAACCTTCCCGCAGGATTCGGATGGCAGCATCCGCCAGTTTCTTTTTGCCCTCGGCTGCCTTTTTGAAGGCTGCCTTGTAACGCCACCACAAAAGGTGGAAGCGAAACTTATAGCGAACGGACTTTATTATCTCATTCACAACAGGTTCCATCGTCACCCAACTCCTTCCGAGTGGGCGATGGGTTGGCTATCATTCGTTACCTGTCGCCCACTATTTTGCGCCTTCGGGTGGCGGACGGGAAGTTGGGCGCTTGGGAACTGTCCGCACTCATCCGCTTTGTTGGACGCCCTCGTAAAGGTCAGGGAGCAGGTCGGGGAAGCGGCGGTCAATGTGGAGCAAGCCTGCGGTGGCAGGGAACTGTCGTTTCCTCTCATATTCTTGGCGCATCAAGGCGGTGGTAGTGATCCAAAAGGCGCGGGCGCCATAGAAGCGGACACCCATCTCAATGGCGAAGGGGTAACCGCTGTGGACGGTCTCAGGTTGATAACCGAACTCTTTCGCCGTTTCCTGAACGGTTTTTTCCGTCGCTTCATCGCTGGCGGGGACGGTGATGGCGAAGAATTTCTGGTAGCCGACGCCGCCGACGCCGTCTCTGGGCGCACGCCAGAAGGGTTGGCAAACCCTCAGCATCTCCCGCAGGATAGTGGCGAATTGCTGTTGCTTTTCTTGGATGACCCGCAGGATGTTCAATCGGTCGGCGAGGGCGTTGCGCAACGGTTTCCCGATGACTTGCGCCAACTCTTCCAACAATGCGTCCGCCGATTTCTCCCGCAGGGTGCTCACCACTCTTTCAAAGTCGCCCCCCAATTCTTGCCAAAGTGCATCCCGATAGGTGGCGGGGTCAAGGGCGATGTCTTGCAAGTAGGCGTCAAACTCGCCGGGTTTGATGACCCACTGTTCCAACACATAAGTTGAACCTGTCGGCGTGGAAGCGGAGCGAGTGTGCAGCCCCTCACCGCATCGGCTCTCCAATTCGGTCAACTTTCCGATGGCTTGCTCCAATGCCCGTTCCCATTCCTCTAACTGGCGCAGAAGGGAAAGTTGCCCACCAATTGGTTGGTCGCTGCCGAGCAACTCAAGGGCTACCTTGCGGGCAACGGAAAGCGGTTCGGCATTGCCATATTCCTGCAAGCGACGGAGGGCTTCATCCATCGCCTGTTCGTCGGCTCGTCCCAATGCCCTGAGGCTTCCCCACAACCCCTGCAACCCACGCAGAAAGGCGACATGGTTGTCGATGGCGTTCTCCAGCGCACCTTTTATGTTTTGGTCATACTCTTGCTGCTCACGAAGCAACTCGTCGCGGACAGTTTGAAAGGCAAGTCTCAATTCCCCAACGAATTGCCGAACGGCGCGCAAGCCCTTTTGCTGAATTAGCCCCATGAGGCGTTCGGCGATTTTGGTGGTCGCATCTCTCAAAACGGTAATTTTGTTTTCCTCAACGAGCCGTTGGGCTTCCTTAAGCAGTTGGGTGCGCAATCGGTTCATCTCTTGCTCAATCCAGTTGGCGACATAATGGGCTTGTTGAAGTTCGCTGCCACCAGCCTCTCTCTCCAGTTCCTCGCGGGTGCGGGGGAGGGTGTAGGTGAGGACTTCGCCGTCCCTCGTCAAAAGGTGCTCCAGCAAGTCATTGCGGTTGCCTCGCTCTTCCAACTGATTGGCTTGCAAAAAACTGTCCACTTCGCCCTTCAATTCATCGGCGGAAAGTTCCTGACCGAGGACGTGGTCGGTCAGTAACCGGCGCAACCATTGTGAGGCACCTCGCTTGACGATTTCGTCGATGGGCACGGCGACGGAAGTCATGCCGAGGCTGTGGATGAGGCGAGCCTTATTCGTTTGTGGACAATATTTCCTCTGTAGCACCGTCTCAAAGTTCGCCCGCGCCGCCCGAAGGCGGGCGCCGAAGGGCGAACCGATGTCCACCAGCAGACTGCGGGCGACCATCTCAAAAACTTCCTCCTTGCGACTGAGGATGCGCCCATCGGGCGTCCCATTCTCTACGACGAAGTCTTCATCGTAAACGGGGGCGTTGACTGTCACATCACCGATCTGTGGGTAACGGAAAGTGAAAGGTTGGCTTTGAAGCGCCTCCCAGTCGCAGAAGTGCTCCAGTTCTTTCAATGCCGCATAGCCGTTGGCTTGTAGGATGGAAAGGAAGTCGATATCGCTGCTGAGAGTAGGTTCGTTTGCGAACACCGAAGGCAGGAAGAACACTCCGACGATGGACGGTTTTGCATCGGGGGCAATTTGGCGCAAGCAATGGCGCACTAAGACGGCGATGTCCAGAAAGAGGGAAGAACCCGTCCCACCACAAAGCGACCCGATGATGTAGATGCGAGGCTCACTATAGTGCACGGTAACCTGTACCTGTTCTGCTTGGTCCCTCAAAGTCGTCCTCAGTTGCTGTTCAATCGCTAAGATTTCGCGCAAGGCTGAGTTCAATCGCCCCCAAACTTCCTGCAAGGAGGCGAAGAGGGCGAATCTCCCGACAGGTCGGATGCCCCCTGCCCCTCTGGCATCGTACAAGGCGCTCACATTTAACTGTTCAGGTAGCCAATCCTGCCACTTTGCCCGTTCTTCCCCAATTCCTTGCCGCACCTCCTGCAAAATCTTCCATGGGTTGCGGATGAACAGGGCAATCTTTTCGTTATCCTGCACATCCGCCAATTCGGGTTGGCTCGTGAAAGCGCCTTGGTCGCAATCCACGAACAGGAAGCGGATGAGCGGGATAATCCCGTAGCGCTGTCGCATCAATTCCTTCAGCCGCCGT
>Ga0079996_114298_pt1 | contig 9634 bp, 7 predicted proteins | sample PerSpoAPS_AMetaG_FD_69199 | JGI IMG/M metagenome (GOLD analysis project Ga0079996, IMG submission 69199) | Thermal spring microbial communities from Yellowstone National Park, Wyoming, USA - Perpetual Spouter A (PS_A) MetaG (SPADES assembly)... | ecosystem: Environmental > Aquatic > Thermal springs... | reverse complement strand
TTATCCAAAAGGAAACGGAGGATAAATACAAAGAGATTGAAAGATTGCAGGAGGAGGTAGAAAACGCAAGAAGGAGGCTAACACACTTAGAAAGAGACCTGGAAGTTTTATCCCAAGAGGAAGAAGAACTCAAGGAGGTTATCCGCCAAAAAGAGGAAGAGGTTCAAAGGCTTCAGGGGGAGTTTGACGCAATAAATCAGGAACTAAAGGAAAAGGAAAGGGAGATGCAAAGTGCCTTTGAGGAGATGCATCAAACGGAAGAAAAGGTGCGTGCCCTTTCAAAGACTATTGAGGAAAAGACAAAAGAAGCATCCACCTTGGGGCTAAAGATAAAAGAGTTAGAGTTAAAGGAGGATAGGGTAAGGGAAGAGCTGAAAAATTTAGAAGAGGAGCTAAAAAAGGTTAAGGGCAGTCTTGGGGAGGATGTTCTGAGTAAAGAGAACTATCAAAAAATGCTGAGAGAAGAGGAGTTTGCCCAAAAAAGGCTAAGGGCTAAGCTGGAGGAGGTTGAAAACCAACTGAAAAAACTTAGGGCAGAGAGGGAGGATGTTCTGCAGGAGCTGGCGGTCCTTAGAGAAAAGCTTAGGTCTGCAGAGCAGGACTATCTTCCCTTTGAAGACATAGAGGGTGTTTATGGAAGGGTAGCAGACCTAATAAAGGTTAAAGACTATGAATACCTTAGGGCGGTGGAGGTAGCTGGTGGGCAAAGGCTCTCCTTTGTGGTGGTCGAAGATGAAGAGACCGCAAAAAAATGCATCCAAAGATTAAAAGAAACCAAGGGCGGTAGAATGAGCTTTATCCCACTTAATAGAATAAAGGAACAAACCTTGCCACCCTTTCCAAGAACCCGCGGTGCGGTGGTTATTGACTATGTGGTAAATCTGGTGGAATACGACAAAAAGTTTGAAAAGGCAATAAGATTTGTTTTTGGAGATACGCTTGTGGTGGAGAAGTTTGACAGTGCAAAGGCTCTGGGCATAGGAAATTACCGGATGGTTAGCCTGGAGGGGGAGCTCTTTGAAAAGACGGGTGTAATAAGCGGAGGACACTGGGAATCAAGGGCAAGCTTGGGCAAAAGTTTTTACGAGGAAAAGACCAAGCAGTTGGAGGAGGTTTTAGAGAGGTTAAAGGAGAGTATTTCAGAAAAGGAAGCCTTAGCCAAAAGCCTGAGGGATGAACTGGTAGAAAAGGAAGGAGTGGTAAAGATCCTTGAAAGAAGGCTAAAGGAGTTGGAACAAAAACACAAAGAAGGTTTTGAAAGGATAAAGGGCTTGGAAGAGAGACTGCAAAAGGGTAAGGAGTATTTAAAGACTCTGGCGGAGGAAAAGGAAAACGCCCAAAAAAGAAAAAGGGAATTAGAAGAGGAACTCTCTTACCAAGAGGAAAAGCTGGAAAACCTAAGGTTCAGATACTCTTCCCTTTTGAAAATAGCCAAAGAATCTGGATTGGAAGCCCTAAGAGAAAGGGCAGAAAGACACAGAAAACTCTTGGAAAGGAAAAAGGAAGAGCTATTTTCCCTAAAGCTAAAGGAACAAGAAATCGCCCAACAAAGGCAAAACCTTCTCCAAGAGATAAACCAAAGGAAAGCAAGGGTTGAAGACCTAATACAAAACATAGAAAATGCCCAAAAAAGAATAAGAGAACTAAGCCAAGAGAAGGAAAGGATAGAAGAGGAGCTAAAGGATATAAACCTTCAGGCTTATGAGCTTTACAAAAGGGTAGATCAATTGGAAAACCAGCTCAGGGAAATAACCTCCCTCCTTGGGCAAAAAAGGATGTCTATAGACCTAAAAACTGAAGAGAGGATAGAGATAGAGAGGGAACTTTCTAAGCTAACAGACAAGCAAGACCAACTCCTTGAAAGGTTAAAAGAACTTGGACAAGAAGAACCGCTAAGTTTAGTGCCAGAGGGCTACAGCAAGCTAAAGGATGAACTTTCAAAGGTGGAAAGGGAGATTAGCCTTCTGGGCAACATAAACTTCAAGGCGGAGGAAGATTACCAAGAGCTCAAAAACAGACATACAGACTATGTGGAAAGGGACAAAAAGCTCTTGGAGGAGAGAAGAGCAATAAAGGAGCTTCTGGAGGAGATTGAAAGTAAAAAGCTAAAGGCTTTCCTCAAGGCTTATGAGCAGATAAACAAGAGCTTTTCCAAGATCTTTGCCAGACTGTCTCCCGGAGGAAAGGCATTTATGCAGTTGGAGAGGGAAGATGAGCCCTTTGAAGGAGGCATAAACTTGGTGGTAAAACCAAGGGGCAAAGAGGTGCAGTATTTGGAGGCAATCTCAGGCGGTGAAAAGACCTTGGGTGCCCTGTCTTTGATCCTTTGCGGACAAGCTAATAGGGGTGAGCAGTAGAGGGGGAATTTCAAAGGTATTCCCCCTCAAAAACCTCACTCACTCTCTTTACTAAAAACCGCTTCCAACTTTTCCTTCTTCTTGATGGGCTTTATGTAAGGCTTGTCGTCCTTTACCCTTATTTCCACCACATCCACATCCTGAAGGCTACCTTTTAGAAGTTCCTCCGCAAGCAAGTCTTCCACATGTTTTTGAAGGGCTCTCTTTATACTCCTTGCACCATATTCTGGCTTGTACTCTTTATCAATGAGCCACTCAGAAAAGCTCTTGTGCAACTTTACCCTCACGTTCCAATCTACCAGGCTCTTGTTTATTTCTTCAATTTGAAGGTCCAAGATCTTCATAATATCATCCTTCTCAAGGGCTCTATAGACTATAACCTCATCCAAGCGATTGAGAAACTCGGGGCTGAATGACCTTTTGACTTGCTCCATAACATTCTTCTTCATCTGTTCAAAGTCTATAACACCGAACTTTTGCTCAAAGCCCATCTTTCCACCGTGAACTATGAGCCTTGCACCCAGGTTGGAGGTCATTATTATGATGGTGTTGGAGAAATCTACCGTCCTTCCCATTGCATCAGTAAGCCTTCCGTCGTCAAAGATCTGAAGGAAGATGTTGAAAACATCAGGATGTGCCTTTTCTATCTCGTCAAAGAGTAGCACTGAGTATGGTCTTCTGCGCACCTTTTCAGTTAGCTGTCCGCCCTCTTCGTAGCCCACATATCCCGGGGGTGCGCCCACAAGCCTTGAAACAGTATGCTTTTCCATATATTCGGACATATCAAACCTTATGAGGGCTTCCTCTGTGCCAAAGAGGTATTCTGCCAGAGCCTTGGCGGTTTCTGTCTTTCCAACACCCGTAGGACCCAAGAACAGGAAAACTCCGATGGGTCTGTGTCTTCCTTTGAGCCCAACCCTTGACCTTCTGATAGCCCTGGCTACTACCTTTATGGCTTCATCCTGCCCTATTACCCGCTTCTTCAACTCGTCTTCTATGTGCAAAAGCTTTTGGGTATCGCTTTCATGAACCCTTTTAACGGGAATACCCGTCCATCTGGCAACCACTTCCGCTACATCCTCTTCTGTGACCTTTGGTCTGTGTTTTAGCATTTCCTGTTTCCACTTCATCTTTAGGTTTTCAAACTTGGCCCTTAGTTTCAGCTCCTCATCCCTCAACTTGGCAGCCTTTTCGTAATCCTGTTCCGCAACCGCGGTTTCCTTTTGGGCTTCTATTTCCTTTATCTTTTCCTCCAACTCCTTTAGCTCTGGTGGGAGCTGGTAGGCTTTTAGCTTTACCAAAGAACCAGCTTCGTCCAAAACATCTATTGCCTTGTCCGGCAGGTGCCTGTCTGTGATATACCTTTCCGAAAGCTGAACAGCCTTCTCTATTGCGACAGGTGTGTATTCCACGTTATGAAACTCTTCAAACTTGGGCTTTAGCCCATAAAGTATCCTTATGGTGTCCTCTTGAGAGGGTTCTTCTACAAAAACAGGTTGAAACCTTCTTTCCAAGGCACCGTCCTTTTCTATGTACTTTCTGTATTCATCCACCGTGGTGGCACCGATGACCTGGATCTCTCCACGGGCTAAGGCGGGCTTTAGCATGTTGGACGCATCTATAGACCCTTCCGCAGAACCCGCACCCACTATGGTGTGAATCTCGTCTATGAAAAGGATCACATTGGGAGCTTTTTCCAGTTCCTTTAGAATGTTTTTGAGGCGTTCTTCAAACTGTCCTCTGTATTTTGTGCCAGCCACCAAGGCAGCCAAGTCTAAGGCTACTACCCTCTTGTTCAGCAGTGGTTCTGGCACCTCTCTGTTGGCTATTCTTTGGGCTAAACCTTCCACTATGGCGGTCTTTCCAACGCCCGGGTCTCCCAAAAGCACAGGGTTATTCTTGCGCCTCCTAACAAGGATCTGTATAACCCTTTCTATTTCCCTTTCCCTTCCTATTACAGGGTCCAACTTTCCTTCCCTTGCCATCTGGGTGAGGTCCCTTGAGAACCTATCCAAGTTGGGAGTGGGTGCATACTTGGTGGTCTCCTGAGGAGGAAGCTCTCCAAGAAATTGAAGGACCTCCCTTCTGACGGAGTACTCATCAAGACCAAACCCTCTTAGAATCCTGCCACCAAGACCCGTCTTTTCCCTAACAACTCCTATAAGCAGATGCTCCGGTCCTACAAACTGATGGTGCAGTATGCGTGCCTCTTCCACTGCAAACTCTAAAACCCTTTTGGCATCCGGAGCGAACAAGATCTCACCCGAGTGGCTACCCTTTGTAATCTGACCCAAAAGTGCCCTGCGCACCTTTTCCGCAGTAAGCCCAAACTTGGAAAGAATTAAGGTAGGAAGGTCCTCCTCCTTTATAAGGGCTAAGAGTATATGCTCACTGCCCAGGTATGTATGACCTAACTCAAGGGCTTCTTCCCTTGCCTGAAGTATAACCTGTCTTGCCTTTTCTGTAAATTTCTCAAACATCTCTTACACCTCTCTTCTATTAAAGATAACTCAAAGCTGTAAAGATTGCAATAGATAGGAGAGGCTGTTCTAGAAATCCACAAGTTCTTTTAGCATAGTTATAATACAAGATGCAGGATAGCAATAACAAAAATAAAGAAGTGGCAAGTAGATAAAAGTTCCAAAGAATAGCATAGGCAATTGATGCCCTCCTTGCCAAATCCTCCCTCGGCAATTTAAAGCTTGAACCGAGGATATAAATTTTTTAGCTTCGTAATGGTATGTAATCTCTTGTGTAGACTTGTATTTTTAGAACACCTATTAATCGGCTGTCAGAAACTGCTGAGAACGTGAGTTATATTATATAGTGTATGGTAGAAGTTAGGAAGGAAAACAGGAGAGTGAGCCTTCCTAACAAGGGAGGGCTTACTCTTAGGGGTCCTTGGACCTTTCATCGCGAGGAGGTGGGCTGATGGCTTACCTCTTCGTCTATGGTACCCTTAAAAGGGGTGGATCAAGGCACAGCCTTCTAAAGGGCTGTCCTTTCTTAGGGCATGCCTTGGCAAGGGGCTTTGCCCTTTATGACCTCGGCGCCTACCCTGGGATGGTTCCCGGAGATGGGGTAGTGCGTGGAGAGGTCTATGAAATCCCAGAAGGGCTCCTCAGGGAGCTTGACTGGGTGGAAGCCACTCCTTTCCTTTTTAGGAGGGAGCTCATTGAGGTGGTCCTTGAGGACCACACTCCTTTACGTGCCCACACCTATCTGTATAATAGAAAGGTGGAGGGTGCGGCTTTGGTGCCTTCCGGTGAATGGAAGGTATAAGAGGAGGTCCCCATGGGGGACCTTTTTAAACCAAAGACAAAGGAGGTATAACCATGGAAATAACTGAAAAAGTTAGTGCGGAGCCCCTTAGCCTAAGGCATGGAAAAATAGGATTAGTGTTTGAACTGTATCCACAAATTAATCAAAGCCTCTATACACTACCCATTAGCTTTCCGCAGGAATGGAGACAACAGCTCTATGTGGAAACAACTACGCCCTACTACACAAAAGAGGAACTTCAAGGTGTAGATGAAAATGGAAAACCTAAGGCACAGGTTCTACCCTTCACCGGCGGTCCGTTTGTTCACCCAAGAGATATGTGGGAATTAGTGAAAAGCCTGAGGGAGTTTATGAACGGAGAGAGGGACAAAGTCTATATATCCCTCGTGAATAACATAGATAGAGACCCAATTTGTGAAATTAGCTCATCGCCTGACGGAGAGAAGGCTTTGGTATATCTGAGAGTGCAAGGCAAAACCAACTCCGGCACGATAAAGAGAGGGAGAATAGGCTTTGACCCGCAGGAGCTTAACTCCTTTTTGAGATATTTAACCCTTCACGCCCAGATGGAAATGGTGATAATAAAGGAAAGGCAGGTAGCCATTTTAAGGAGATGGACGGAGGAGTTCTTTAGCTACGACGTCGCTCCCATGAAGGGTATTATTACGCCCCATAGGAGGGCTAATGTCCTGAAAATGCTGTATGAGTATCTACAGGGCAATAGGGAACTAAAGCCTGTTGATTTAGGAGGTAAGCTAATATTCAAGGTAGATAAATCTTCGGGTAATCTTCTGATTATTACCACCCTTAGACCACCTATAGAGCTTACATTAGAAGAGGTAAAGGAACTTTATATGTTCCTAAGCTGAGTGGAGGTAGTAGGATGTCCAAGAAGGTCAAAAAGATTATGGTTATTGACTCCCAGTGTTATCTGGGAGCTGACCAAATTCATCTTATAACACAGCTACGAAAAATCTTTCCAGAGGCACCTATATACTTTGCGGTTAATACTAAGGTAGACTATTGGCGAAAGGTGGGAGAAAAGCTTCGTAGCTTGTGGGAAAGTCGTGGTGTTCATTTAGAGGAAACGGAAAAGATTGAAATGGACATGATAGATAAGCTGGCAAACAAACACGAAGCAAAAAAAGTTGTGATAGGATCAAACGACAGTATTCTACTTACCACCTTAACAGGGCATCCGACGTTAAGACCTATCTATCTCAGAATAACCTACAAGAGAAATAGGTATGAGTGGAATAAGCCCCATCCTGTCTTTGAAGAGTTGCGAGATATTGGCTACACTGTGATTGATGTAAGGCTTGCTAATAGGATAGAAGGTAGCCTCGCAAGGATATTGGGCTTGAGCTTTGACGCAGTTTTGAAACTCTGGGATGAAAAAGAAAAGTTTGAAGAGAGTGTTCAAACCGCAAGGGAAAAAGTGCTTCCCAAAATAAACGGAGAGCTTACCTTACAGGACTTCAAGGATATGTGTTTCAAGGAGGGAATAGTCTATCCTTTTGAATCTGCATACTTTCTGGCTTATTACGGAGACGTAACATTAAGAAATAATCTTGGCAATGTTCTTCTCCTAAAAAATGTGAACACATCCACGGAGGCGGAAGAGCAAGAGGGTCTACCAAAAGACATACTTTCCAGAATATTCCACCCTTTCCTTAGGTTTTTCCCTAAATCAAAAAATGAATGAATATTCCGTGCCCCCACTGGGGGCTTTTATTTCAACGTCGTCAATAGCTTTTTTAAGCTATTCTGCAAAATCCTTTGTCAGGACGCCCATCCAGCCTCTAATTGTGCATAAACGGGTTTGTATTCTTAGAACAACCTCAGCTTTACCTCTGTTTAAAATTCTTCCATAACTAAAGGCAGGTATTGCCATGCCCAAAAAGTGGCTTTTAACCCTTATGCTGATTGCGGGTCTACCCTCTCTGGTTTGGTTTGCAAGTAGCCAATCAACCCCGTCAAAAAATCTAACAAAGGTAAGCTACTTTGTAGGCAACAACCCTTCCAAGCACAAAACCAACCTTCCCACCTACAGGTATGTCTCTTTGGGTGAAGTATGATCTGGAGTGGAGATAAAGCTAAAAGCCACCCAAAAGACAGTGGAAAAGCTGTTTTACGTCAAGCCCGGTGCGGACCCTTCTAAGATTGTGGTGGAGGTGGACGGTGCAAAGGGTCTAAAGCTTTCCAAGGATGGAGAGATAATCATTCAAGCTGGTTTGGTAGAGTTAAAGCTATCCAAGCCTATAGCATAGCAGGAAAAGAACGGCAAAAAACTTCCAGTGGAAGTTTCATACAAGCTAATTGGTAAAAAACGCTAAAGCTTTGTGGTAGTCAAAGTAAACCCAAGCTTGCCACTGATGATAGACCCACTCCTTGCCTCAACCTTCATTGGGGGAATTTATTGGGAGGAAGCCTTCGCCATAGCCATTGACAGCTCAGGGAATGTGTATGTAACTGGGGAGACGTGGTCATCCAAATATCCCACCACATCTGGTGCCTATGATACAAGTCATAATGGTACTTATGATGTCTTTGTCTCAAAGCTTGATAGCAGTCTCTCTGGTGGCGGAGGCCGTGGAGGTGGCGGATGCAGCAGTGCCAGCCCAGACCTATACACTGCCCTGTTAGCCCTTGTCTTGACTGCAATTCTCAGAAAGAGAATAAGAAAAGTGCTATAATTTAGAAAAGGAGGAAAGAACAATAAAAAAATGGGTTATCTATTCAAGCTTTTTGGGAATTGTAAGTTTTGGGATTTTTGGATGCGGTGGCATTGGTCTTTTGGATGCGGGAGGTAGCTTTGCAGAGTTCAACACGGTTATATTCTTCTCCGCTGGTGTAAATGTTAACCCGCGCATAGTCCCGATCGTGAAAGCACAGACACAGCAGACTTCCGATTTTAATCCATTAAAAGCCTGTGTTGGAGATACAAACAACAACGGAAGGTGCGACAGCGACGAACCCGGTTGCCAAACCTGTGCGGATGTGCCCGTGGGAACACCATGCGACAATAATAAGGATTTTAGAACGGTTTGCTGTGCGCAGGTGGACAGATGCGTTGGAACACCCACGCAGTGGACTATAACCTTCAACTTTACGTCAATACCGCGTCTTGACGCCAGCGGGAAACCCCTGCCAAGACCGACATCTCCAGTCATAATCCAAGGCTACACCGCGGTTTTTGACTATTCTCCCGGTTGTCCTCCTCTTCTTTTTGCATCAGATGCAGAAACCGTCTACTACGTTGTCCCAGCACCATCCTATGGAGCGAGCACAGCACAGGTTTCCATCAAATACAGAACCGAACCCTTTGCGAGTTATAATCCTATACCACCCAATGCGTGCAAGACCACTACGACTAGAAACTATGGACCATCGCCGGATTTTCCTGGTATTTGCAATATAAACGCAGTGTATAGCTGGATTGTAAAGGAGCAATACAGTGGAAAGGTAAAAAAAGTATCTGTGCCCGTGAGCTTTCAGATCGTGCGTAGCACTGGCGAATGCGTGCCTTAATATAGGCATTCAGTTAAACAAATAACAATTTGAAACGCTCTTGAAATAAACCAGATTGGAAACAAGGTGTAAAAAGCTAACAAAAGCCAAGGACCTTGTTTTTTGATAGGCAAAGCCAAAGAAGAGGGAAGGAAAGAAGGTGAGCAGGGAAAGGATGCCGGGGTTTAAGATAAGGTGGGGGATCACAAACATAAGAGAGACCCCCAGGTTGCTGAACCTTTTCATAAGGTATGCCCTAAAGAAGAGCTCCTCCGCAAAGGCGGAGAGGGTCATGCCCAAAAGCCAAAGGGCATCAAAAAACAAAAAGGCTACGGGGTAAAACAGCCAAAGAAAAATCCACCTGTCCAAAAGCCTTATCTCAAAAAAGGCAAGGGGAAAAAGCAAAAAGAAAATGGAGAGGTTTGGAATGCCCAAAAACTTGTGCAAAAATAAGGAGAGTAGCACAAACAGGTAAAGGATGAGCT
>Ga0079996_119795_pt1 | contig 9687 bp, 22 predicted proteins | sample PerSpoAPS_AMetaG_FD_69199 | JGI IMG/M metagenome (GOLD analysis project Ga0079996, IMG submission 69199) | Thermal spring microbial communities from Yellowstone National Park, Wyoming, USA - Perpetual Spouter A (PS_A) MetaG (SPADES assembly)... | ecosystem: Environmental > Aquatic > Thermal... | reverse complement strand
ACATTGGTGGGCTAGTAGTAGGGATAGTATCTAGGTATGATATGGATAGGGCTATTGAAAGACGCTAAGATATATTTATAAGCCCGCTATAGATAATAGTATATCGGTAGAGATATATGGCTAGAAAGAAGATCCTCAAACCAACTACAGTCCCTAGGTATAAGTATAAGATAGCTAGGCAGTTCTCGGTAGCAGGGTTCACACCAGAGCGAGTTGAGGAACTAGCATCGACTGTGGCTAGCGAGTGGAATAAATGGTTCGGTATCTACCACTTCTACTACAACGAGATGCTAAAGGAATTCGGTAACAGGATACCCCAAGGGCAGAGAGGGCTATACAGATCTGGGCTGTTTAAGATGATAAAGACATACCTATCTGGGGACGATGTTGAAGCTGTAATCACTAGCTACGCTGCAAAGACAGGATTGGACGAGGGATTACTCAGAGAAATAGCTGCATACTTTGGTCTCATACAGGCATCGGCTGAAAAGCAAGCCGCAAGAGCATAAAAATAATCATTATAAACACAGAAACTTTTTTATATATTATTGCTTTTGCTCTATTGCTCCTTCTTTAGACGCTAGCTTTCTGAGTCTATCCAATGCTGCCTCAACCTCCTCATCATTTATTGTCATCTCCTCTTCTTTAGGCTGTATTTCAGTTGGCAGCTTAACGCTTCTAGCTAGCGATTCGGCTAAATACATCTCAAGCATCTTAGTAGGGCTGAGACCATATACCCTCTCATAAGCCCTTAACTTTGACAAAACCCTCCTAGCCCTCTCAACATGTTTAAGATAAGTCTCTAGAATTGTAATAGCAGCCTCAACATCTTCTAGTGTTATCTTTTTAGTGAATTTATTATTTGCTGCCATTGGGCTTCCACACCTCCATCCTAATAACCCTATTCTCTCTATCATAGACGATCTTCTTATGCGGATATAGGGTAGCCTCTGATATCCTCTTAATCATATATCTTATTATTGTGTCTTCATCTATCAGTATGATCCCTTTCTTACCATCATTAGAAAGGTAGGCATATACAGCTATCCCCATTGATTGCAAACGCCTAATGGCTTTTTGGATTCTTGGATCCTGTAGGATGTTATCTTTCAAAGGAGGGTTTATCTGGGCTATATATACCACCTATTATATAAGGCTCTAGGATGTTAATAAATACCGAGGGGTAGAGAATGAGCTCTCCATCGCCCCCAACATGGGAAGACGCAATAAATGCCCTCATAAACGCTGCGGCAGCAGTTGTAAGAGAAATTGGTAATGTGATAGCAAGCAATGCAGGGCTTATCGCTACAGTCCTCGTCCTCGGAGCTATTGCTGTAGCGGCAATCTCAGTAGCTAGGAGAGTGCTACCCGGTATAAGCGGATTTTTAAGGAGAATGCTCTAGAGCCGAGATAGATAACAGTATAAAACCAAAACCTTTTTTTATTTACCATAGAAATATTAATTGGTGTAATAGTTGAGCTTAAAAGCGGTTCCATATATATCTGGATCGGAAGCTAGAGTAGAGATCAACATAGAAGACCTGAAAAAATATATAGCTGAAAGGCTGAAAGGCACAGGAATAGAATCGTTTATATCATCAATAGACATCAGAAACGGTAAGATAGTGATAGAGATAGACATCAAATTCTTCGGCTTAGACTACGAGATACAAAACGATAAAGTAATATTCAAGGTAAAGCTACCAGAACCCATCAGGTGATTAAAATGGCTCAGTTTCTAACTGGGCTATTAGGTGGATTCAGCGTTGGTGAATTGCTAGAACGAGGCTATAGAACCTTACACAGATTTGGTAGGATAGGGCTTGAGGTAGGTGTGAGGATCTTTAGCGTGATGGCTAGACCAGAGGTAGGGATACCATTCTCAATAGCAGTTGTAAAGCTATCCGAACTGCTAACAATAGACTTAGATTCAATCATAGCTAGCCTCGACAACACAGCTAACACTTTAGATACACTAAACCCAGATGCAATCATACCAGCTATTGAGATCAACATAGAGACTATCGTTAATGAAGCGAATGCTAACTTACCTTTGAATATCTGTGGATCACCTCCAAATCCATTGATAGACCCAGCTGCGGCATTGGCATGGGTTGGATGCAATCTAGCGAATGGATTCATATTCATAGCTAGAGGGCTATACATAATTGGAAAGCTCATAGCACTATCATTGCTGTGGGTTCTAAGACAGCTAGCAGTATATATACTGATAGGGCTGGCAAAGCTAGGAGCATTGATGATAAGATACGTAGTAAAACCAATAGCATTCGGAGTATTAAGCATATTACTATGGTTCAGGGATAAGATAAAATGGGCATGCTGTGAATATCTGAGGTTCTCACCATTCCTTGTTATGTTTAGGATTGGCAGCTCAATATTTAGAAGAGGAAATATAAGACTTGGAAGAACACTATTAGCATCCGTAGGCGCTGCAATATTCACATTCACAGCAATCCACACACTAGTCCCCGAATGCTCATTAGCATCAGCCCCATCGCTACCCCCTAGCCCACCAGCAATAGGTGGGTTCACAGCTCCAAGCCTATACATACTAAGAGACTTCGAGCCCAGCTACAATGTTGTGGAGGTTAGAAGCGCCCTGAAGATAATCATAGCCACAGATCTACAGAGAGTAGCAGAAGGATCGGGGCTGATGTAGCATATATATTAGATAGCAAAGAAATATAGTGATGGTGGGCATATGGCTAAATCGCTTTTGGATAGGATAGTTAATAAGTCTAAAGGCTCTAACCCACTCAGATACTATGATATATCCGAAAGGATAGTGAAAAGGGGATTATTTGGTGAGAAGAGAAGGGAGATAAGGATAGAGGTAGCGACCATACTAGATGTTAGGGATGCGATTAAGGATTTAGATCCTATGAGCATTGCAGGCGCATTATGGACGGCATATCTATATAGGACTAGATTTTGTGGACCAAGGGGAGCATATATATGGGAAACAGATTCAAGCCCTGATTGCACACTCTACGGGGCTGACTTCACAGAATGCATATTCGACAATAGATGCGCACCAGTATTGGGGGTGCTGAATCAAACCTATGGAGGTATAAATGATAACACCGATAGACTAGCAACATACGCAGTCCCGGGTGTTGTAAAAGATGTCCCACCGTGTAACACAACCGTTAGAAGACCAGATGGATCCACAGTCCCTAGGATGCCCGCTGGGCTAGTTATAAGGGGAACCGAGTGTAACGACACCTCAAATAGAGCAATCTATAACAGCTACTCAGTTAGAGATGACAGCTCTAACTCCTATACAATCGTTACCTTAAGCCTAGGGTATCTAGAGCCAGTTGGGGCTGAATATAGATTCTATGTATATTCGTATTTCACACTACCAACTAGCCAAACAAAGACCTCGACTGACATTATACTGTATATATATAGGTTTGGGTTCTACTACAGCTAGAGGCTTACTATGGGCGGCTTAACACTCACAGAGGAGAGGAAAGAGGCGCAGGACTATGACATATCATATAATGTTGTAGTAGTTCAGAGGATATTCATAGAGATACATACGAAAAGCGCTAGAGACTATGGGAGGAGCTTTGAGGATGTAAGAGCTTCACCAATACCACATGTAGCTGCTAGGGTCTATGAACATCCATATGAGCTGGCTGTAGCGGTAACACCTAGGTTGATTATTGGTGTTAGTTTCGAAAGATCATACGAAAATGCATTAGCATCTATACCAGTAGTATGCCCACCATGCCCAGAATGTCCAGTTACCGCAATAGCGCTATGGTATGGAGAGGTTCCATATGCAATAGATATCACAGATCCTGAGATAGTATTATATATAGGGCATGATCTAGGATCAGGGTTAGGAGACTATATAACAATAGCTGATGTGGACTATAGCATAAATGCTTTTAGCTCCATAGCGGAATCAGTATCGTGATGAACCATGAGTAGTAGTGCTACTAGTGTTGGGAAAAATAGACTGGTTGATGATGTTGTGAGAGAAAACACAGATAAAAGCCTTGAGTTAGAAAATAGTATTGGTGAAGATGTTGTTATACAATAATTTGCTGTTAAATGATATTGCTATAAAGATGCTAAAGCCACACATACCTAGATCCATGTATAGAGACCTATATGACAAAGATGTTGTCATAGTTATAAATGCTGAGGAAGCAATAGAAGGTATAATAAATAACAAATATAAAAACTTATTAGTGTATAACTTCTGGTCTATACTATCTGGCTTGCTGAGCGACACTAACACACCATTTACTAGTATAGGTGGAGCCTCACCAATAGCTAGAACATTCATTAAAGTGAGTGGTGGAGCAGCATATGTAGTATTTGGCGTAGACACAGTAGCTGAGAGCTTCACCCAGTTTAAACTCGGTAACAGAGTAACAGCATTAGAAGGCACAGCGATATCGCCCACAATAGTGAGAGAATCAGATAGAATCAGAGTAAGGTTTGGACGTGTAACAGCGGATACAGTTTATGAAGTAGGGCTATACCAAACTATTTATGATACTGGTGGATACGCACATACTGTTATGCATGGCAGGAAAGTTATCCCAAACACACCGGGCGGCAGGCAAGTTTTCTACGATATAGTCCTCTTTAGCCCGTTCACAGCACAGATGGCTAGATATGTATTTGGATTCCTAACAGAGACCAACCAGTCTATGACAGATGCATCTGGCGGTAGCTACACAGCAAGGACAGGGGGCGATGTCAACGCAGGCGGTTTATACCTAGCGATAGGAACGGGCTCTGGGGCTTTTACCTTTGATGATATAAATCTCACAAGTAGGATAGACCTCGCATCAGCTGCTAACAATATACAATCACCTCCAACAAGATCTTTATTGATAGTATCGGGAGCTATAAGGCTATCATCAGCTATAAACATTGCTGAGATAGGGCTGCTGCAAAACATATTTGACACGGCTGCAGGAACCCACCCAACACTACTTGCAAGGATAGTCCTACCCACAGCAGTTCCCAAGGCTGCGGGCGATGCGTTCACAGCAGTTATATCAATTCTGGCTGGGGCATAGACATTGAAAGAAGAGGCTGATACATATGGATGACGACCCACCAATCATAGAGAGGATCGCTAGATTGGAGGAGCAATACAAACAGCTGATAAGGGAGATAGACGATATAAAATCAGCAATAAAGGAGATAAATATTATAACTAAGTATGTATTACCAATATTGATGATAATAACGTGGGTTGTCTCGGTAGTGAGATGAGCCTCAGAGAGATAATATCTAAAGCATCTCTGAGGGCTGTGATAGCGATATCAGCATTCTTTGCATTGCTAGCTATGGTTATCTACATCGTTATCGTTAGCGTAAAAGACATCAAGCTAAGCGGTAATATAGATGCTGCACAGCTAGTAACAGCTTTCTTGACAGTAATAGGGTTAGTAATCGGATGGCTATTTGGAAGGCAGGGGGCTAGATAACATGGATCTAAGGAGCATCTACGTAGCTCTTACAGATATATGGCATATGGTGCTGGGCTTTATCACAGCCCAATCAGCTAAGCATAGCGATCACATAGGTAGATTGTTGTTTATCTATCCTTGGCTAGGTATCATCATACCATTCATCATCATTATAACATTTATGGTTTACCAGAGCCTTGATGATGATGATCCTATTGAGAGAGTAGGAGATCTAATTGAATATAGCATAGGATTAATAATCGGATTAATAATATAGAATATGGTGGGTTAGATGGCTAAAGTTGAGAGGATAGTTAAGACCTCTATAGATAACATAAGCATCAGCGTTTCAAAGAGGGAGGTTATTATATGTGTTGAGGATAAATGCTCAAAGCTTAACCATAGCCAAGCCCTTAGCTTGATCAGAACCGCTAGGCATTTCATAAAGCTGATGGCTGGAGTCAGAGAATATGAGGAGGAGGAAACACCAGAGGAAGATGCTGCTAGTGAATTAGAAGAGGTTGAGAGAGGAGAGAGGGAGATGGAGGAGGTGATCTAGTTGTTCACGATGGGGTTGTCAGGCTATAAAAAATGCTACCAAGTATGCTACGAGGCTGAGCTTATGGAGCATCACATATCATGGCTAGCCCGCATAAGATGCCATAGAAATTGTATCAAGTTACTTTAAATAAATGATTATTGAGACTATCCCCTCGATCATGTTTTTTTAAACCAAGTGTTTAGATGCATACTTTTGTGTGTAGCTGTGTCCACAGCATTTATATACCCCCTTAACCAATTTGTATTTGGTGAGGCAGGTGAGCAAAACCAAATCGGGTAGTAAGAAATCAAATGGGGGGGTTGAATCTAGGGCGGCTGAGGCGGGTTTTTCCCCAGCCGCCGCTGAAGCCGCCTCAAAGCCCAGAGAGATAGTAACATACCAGAGACCTCAGAGGATCAACTTGGTAGAGCTTGAGGGGAGGAAAATAGTGATCCTAGATTACCAATTAACATCATCGGCTAGGTTCAACGCCCAGATGGCGATCATCAGATACTTTACAAACCCAGAGGGTAAGGAGCAGGAGGCATACACATTTAGCAGAGTGATCATAAGGCAGTTGGTTGAGGAAATAGACCCATTGCTTAGAAACGGAAAAGCGGTTGAGGTTAAAGTTGTGAAGACAAAGAGATACCTAATGCTAGCACCCCCAGAGTGATGCCTATGCCTATATTCCTATCTAAGGAAGAGGTTCAGTTGCTGAGGGATAGAATTGCTAACAGCTTTACAGCATGTATGGGCTATATACCTGATGTGAGAACGCTTTACAACATGCTCCACAAATTCTTGGTAAAAGGTAATGTTATGATAAACCCTGATAAGATACAGCTTGTAAGGGTTGAGTATAGAGATGCCCACACACTCGATCTATATATCTATCTTGAGACAGTAATGATAGATCTAGAGATCCATAGGGATAATGTTGAGATCTACATAACACCCCTAATGAGGGTTGATTGCTCAAGCTAGGTGATGAGGGATGGCATTAGAGGAAACCCAATATAGGCGCTATGAGCATTCACAGCTGCAGAACGTGATAATCCATCTACTAGATGCGGAGGGTTGTATATATAAAAAGGATCTCCAGAAGAGGCTGGCAGCACATCCAATAAGCTTACACAAAGCTGTGAAAGCGCTAGAGAGAAAGGGATTGGTGAAAATAATAAAGCTGAACGGAAAGCCGATAGTGTGTCTAAACATATGATCAGGTGTATAGCTATGGCTAACGATAAAGAATGCTTTGAGATAATGGGGATCACAGCATGCATAGATCAATCAATAGTGATAACTACAGCTAGGGGCGCAAAGATCTCTGGGAAACTAAAGAGGTATAGCGATAGATTTGAGACGATATGCGTTGAGGTTGAAAATTTGAAAAAGCTGATATGCGTGAAACTTAGATACGTGTTCATGGTGGAAACCATCCCCGAGGAATGTAAGAAATGTGTGACATAGGCGATCAACCTTGGTTATACTACTATACGATCCAAAAACTGGGGAAAGAATATATTGTTTTTGGAATCCTAGGGCTAGAAGGCGCTATTGCTTTTCATTCGCCTTTGTAGATCGCCTTTTCAGAATAACTACATTTGTAAGGCGGCTGTGGATATGCTCAACAGCTACATTTGAAAGCCATGAGGATACTAGGCATATCTCTAAGAATATCTACTTAGAATCACAATGCTGCAGCTACATTGATTTCGAGGAATATGGTTTCATAAGATTTGATGTAGAGTTTATGAGGAAACTAGAGGAAATAGCCGATAAGCTAGATGCCTGCCACCATAAGTGTGAACAAAAGTTTATGGACGCTATAAAGCTTGAGAAAGTAATACCCGAGATCCCAGAGAACATAAAGACCTTACCATTCCTATTCGAGATTGCTGGTGTTGAATTCACCAGAGTTGAGGGTAAAACATATTGCTGTTTCACTAGGATACCCGAGAAAGGCGCAGGGCTAGAGGGCGGAGAGAAATGTAAATGCATAAAGATAGTGATGGTGAATCTAGCACCCTCAGTAGTTCTACCCAACTGCAGAGAAGCGCCCTAGGTGATCATATGATCACGGCTAGAGATATATTACTAATAGATATAGATAAGCCCTTTGATCATTTCATGTTATATATGAGAGAGTTCTGGGAAGAGCATTTAACATTGATGCTAGAGAAATTCAATCTGAGGGCATTAGCTATAGAATATAAGAGATCAACAAATAACAACACACACATCATGATCAAGCTAGATAAAGAGGTGGATTATAAGCTAATGCTACATCTAATGCTAAGTCTTGGATGCGATATAGGATTAGTGAGCATAGGATTAATGAGGCTAGAGACATTCGGAGATCCATTGATAAAGCAATTCCATAGAAAGAAAAGAAATAAAAAATAGAGTTTTTATCATTAGATGGTATTATCATATGAAATATATAGTAGGCATCCACAGCTATAGATCTCAACACAAATCATGATATCAACCCCGTAATTAACACACTCTTGCTCATTCTCCTACCCCAACCATTATTTCGTTTATTTCTTTTAGCTTGATATAGTGTTTCGATCCAACTTCTAATACATCGGCTATATAGCGGATTGCTATTGTAGCTACCTCATCATATGTTACGCTGCGCAACACTACAACCATATCAAGCGATTCTTCCTCATACCATAGGATTGTTTCCTCATCTTTCAGTATCCTGACATAATTTCTCATTAATGGATAAGGATCGAAGCTATATTCTATGATCACATCCTCGATATTATTATCTCTAAGAATTCTCTCAACAGCTTTCTCAATACGATCGCTTAGCTCAATGCTATCCACAGCTCTATCAAGATTCTTGATCTTCCCCAGCTCATACCTTACCTCTTTCCCTAACTTTTCCTTAAGCTGGGCTAGATCATGGGGGGTTGGGGTAAAAGCCCCCTCTCTAGCCCCGCTTACCCCCCCAGTTTCTACCTTAGATAATTTGGGTTCTGACATATTTTCACCAATTATACTAATTGTTAAAGAGGTATATAAGCCTAACCCATCTCTAGGTTAGAGTGGAAACACCGATCCAGAATTTCCCACTCTATCTAGTTAACATTCTTAGCTAAACGCTAAATAGAATAATAAATAAAACTAATGATTAGAGATAAAAAAAAGCTAATTTTGGTTTACTCTAGCTCATCATCATCATCATAGAACTCATCATCAGGTTCTATGCACCAGTTTAGCGCTAGATCGAATAGATATTCTTTTTGTTTTTGATCGCTTGATATTTGTTCCACGTGTTCGGCTAGATAATCCTCTATGCAATCCGCAATACCCATTGTTGCGAATTCTCTCATGTCCTCAGTCCAATCATCATAGAACTGTATTTTCCCTCTAACGAATTCCTTGATCTCCTTATAGAGGCTCATTTAATCCACCTCACTCTCTATTTCCTCTAGCTTTTCAAAGTCTTTTCTTAGTTCTTCTATTACCTCTTCTATTCTACTCCTTATATCTCCTATTTTTTCCGCCATATATTTCTCTAGCTCTTTTTCGCCCATTTTTTCCTCTAGAGCCTCATATATTCGTTCTTCTAGTTCTCTAAAGTCTTCTTCGTATATGTCTTTCAATTCTATAGTAGATCATCTTTTATCTTCTCGCGGCGATACTCTGTTACTTTTATTTTTT
>Ga0079996_114410_pt1 | contig 9722 bp, 8 predicted proteins | sample PerSpoAPS_AMetaG_FD_69199 | JGI IMG/M metagenome (GOLD analysis project Ga0079996, IMG submission 69199) | Thermal spring microbial communities from Yellowstone National Park, Wyoming, USA - Perpetual Spouter A (PS_A) MetaG (SPADES assembly)... | ecosystem: Environmental > Aquatic > Thermal springs... | reverse complement strand
CAAAGGTGGGACTTAGACAGGATAGCAGACGAAGTCTACAGGCTCCTGAAGAGAGCTCCCAGGGAGAGACCAGCAGATATACCAACATGGGATGAAATAGCCTTAAAGTACGCAGAGGAACTCTACGGGAGCTAAGATTAAACGGAATGCTTAGATTATGCCCGACGGCTTAGTCTGTATTTGATTACGAATTGCAAGGACAAAACAGTAGCTACGTGGCCTACGCTAGGAGAGTTTAAGGAAGTACAAGAGACTGAGCTAGGTCATAGGGATTGCAATCAAAACCTAAATTTTGGACTAAATGGGTCTATCTGTGTGTACTGAGAACATTCTAAAGCACGTATACTAACATAGATGAGGAGATGAAGAGAATGATCTTCTCAATCATCGTTTCTACAAAGAATAATGTTAGCGTAATAGGGTTTGTAGTTCGTAGCATTTGCTCAGCGGCGATACATTTAAACCTTAGATGTAACGTTGCTTCGGAGCTTGTTTTAGTTGATGGTATGTCAAAAGACGGTACTATTGAGAAAGCTTACAAGGAAATTAAAGAATGTAAAGATATTCTCTATGATGTAAAGATCCTGAAAGATCCTGGTGTAAGTCTTTCGTTCTCTCGTAAAGTGGGTGTGGAACACTCTAGAGGCGATATAATAATGTTTCTCGATGGAGACATTATTCTTTCACGTAGTTTTGGACTCCATCTTTGCAAGCATATAGAAAGAGCTGAAACATGGGACGCTCTTATACCTCATACTATGATTGTTCCATTAGAAGGTTTTTCAGAGACCTTTGATATCCTTGTTACTCGTGTTATTCAAAAGCAAACTAAGAACATATTTCCTAGAATAGTGAAAGCTACATTTATTCGAGGCAAACCATTTTTGGGTCTTCTCTCAAGATTTTGGGGCGAAGACTTGCTACTTTTACATCAATTAAGGGCTTTAAAGGCAAGAATACTGTCCGCAAAGGATTTAGTTGTTTATAAGTATGAAGAATCATCATTTATCAACTACTGGCGTAAACATCTTAGATATGGGGAAGGTATGCAGAGGGATCTAAATAAGTATGCGAGGAGGATTCTACTCAGAGATTTAGTGTTACGTAGGCTCTCCTACATTGATGTGTTCTTCCCTGTTCTCTCCCTTTATACATTCGTCTCGGTGGCATTAGCGCTAAGAGGGTCGTCGCTAAAGGATAGTATTGTTAATGGTGTGAGAGTGTCTCTACTTAGATACTCGATTAAGCTTGCAATGGCGATGGGTGAAATTAGAAGCAAAGTGAGTAGCTATGGAGACTAAAATTAAGCTTATATTCATAGCTCCTATGGAACTTCCAATACCTGCTGAGAAAGGAGCTGTAGAGGAGATTATATGGCAACTTAGCCAAAGATTGAAGAGCACTTATGAAGTTAACATATTTAACCCTATTGTATATTCACTCTGGGGTAAAGCCATTAGAAGTCTAAAGATCCTGCTAACCCGATGCAGAGAGGTTTGCATAGTTCATTCTCATAACCTTTACGCCTCTACCATAGTATCGCTGTATAACTTGAAGTTCAAGCATATACTAACACTTCATTATCCACCGACAGTGGCAAAGTCGAAGGGGAGGAGAAGGCTCCTTGAGAGCATTCTAAGGTATCTTGACTCATTAGGAACTATTATCACAATTCCCTCATTGTATTTAAGAGGCATGCTTCGAGAGATAGGTGTAGGTAAAGCTGTCTTCATGCCTAACGGTGTTGACACAACAATGTTTAATCCGTCGAGACGGTCGGAGGAATTAAGGGAAACGCTATTAGAGGGGAGAGAGGCTTTAATCGTTAGCGTTGGTAGAATACATCCAGACAAAAACCAGCTAGCATTACTCATGGCACTTAAGAGGCTCGTATATAACTATAACATAAAATCCGTGAGGTTGCTACTCATAGGTCCCACTACTGGGGTTTTCAAAGGAAGAATTAAAGAGAACTACTACAAATTACTTGTAGAATATGTAGATAAATATGATTTAAAACAGTATGTGAAGTTTATGGAGTTAGAACGACGTCGTGATGTAGCGAGAGTGTTAGCGTCCAGCGATATATACGTTCATCCAAGCAAGGTCGAAGTTGCTGCTCCATTAGCAATACTTGAGGCTATGGCATCAAAACTGCCTGTAGTTGCTTTTGACCTCCCATATTACGAAGGCTACCTTGTAAATGGTGTTAACTCCATACTATTGCCAGTAAATAACGTGGACCTTCTTGCCGAAACCCTATACATACTTTTAAATGATCGCAGTCTAGCGTTGAAGCTTTCTCAGAATGCCTATGAGACGGCAATAAACTACTTTTCCTGGGATGTTTTGTCAAAGAAATACCTCGATTTCTATGCCACGTTGGTTCATCAACACTCGGGGTTGCGATGATTATGTGTGAAGAGCCGAAAAATGGGGAAGTTCTTGTGATATTTAGCGATTCAATTACTAGGAATAGGGTAGTGCATATCTTTAAAATCGCTAGGATACTATTAGGTCTCGGCAGAAAACTAACAATATTGATATCTAGGGCAACCGTTGATGCTATCAACGATCTTATCGAGGATTTACCGCAAAACATAAAACTATTATTTCTAGATTCGAGGGGAGCCTTAGCAAGTGATGCTAAAGGCTTTTTACTCAAAGAATGGATGCTACACCTAGTACAATTATTTCGTCTAAGAAACATAGTGAAAAAAAGCGATTCTGTTATCGTAATGGGGACGCTAAATCTTCCTGCTGTAATAATTGCACGACTTCACAGTAAGAAGGTTTATGTTTTCGCAGGAGGATTTGCATATCTTACGCAAAAAGCTCAAAGCGTAGGCTACAAGGGTAGGAATGTGTTCAAATTCATTATTGCTTGGATCACATATCTTGTTGAGGCATTAGTAATACTTTTAGCTAACTATGTAATCATAGAGTCTAGATCTATCAGGAACCACATACCTCTATATCATGTGTTACAAAGGATATTACGTAGTAAAGTAATCGATTACGGAGCACTCTTCGTCGACACACAGTATTTTAGACCATACATACCTATAGATAAAAGAGAAGAAGTTATAGGCTACATAGGGTCTTTGGAGTATCATAGAGCTGTAATTGAACTCCTACTTGCATTTAAAATAATTGCAAGACTAAGAACTAAAACCAAAGGTCTTATAATTGGTTCTGGATCGTCGTTTGATGAGATCAACAAAATAATTGAGAAGGATGAGGCACTAAGAAACAGGATCACCCTATTAAAATATGTACCTCATAAATATGTTCCTCATTATATGAATCAAATAAAAGTATTTGTATTTCTAACTAGAAGCGAGGGCTTACCAAACACGATTCTTGAGGCCTTGGCCTCTGGTTGCATAGTTCTATCAACGGGCGTTGGCGGAATACCGGACATTATAAAAAATGGTGAAACAGGATTCTTGCTACAAGGTGAATTAGAGCCAAAAAACGTAGCAATGCATATTATATCAATCCTCGATACTCCAAAAGAAAAACTAGTAGAAATTCATAAAAAAGGGTTCACTCGCATAAGTCATTATTTTACTATCAACTCAGCATTATATCGGTGGAAAAATATATTAGAAATACTAACGTAGATTGACCTAAAATGGTATCTGATAAGAAAGAAGTTTTTGTTATTATATCAATTACAACTCTTTTAGCCTTATATCTTCTATTCTTGAGTTGGAAGTCTACTCCCTTCATAGATGTCTGGCCACTTGAAGGAATATTCTGGGAGACTGTTGCTGTCATTGCTGTTATCAGTTTACTATCTTACAAACTCTTCAACAAGATAACTGCCCGTCTCCTCATCTTCTTAGGCATCCAAGCGTTTCTAATAGTAGTTCTACCTGTTTTGAAATACCCCAACGCGTTAAATATAATAGGACCTTGGGATAGTGTTGCTCACTACTCTTTTGCTAAATGGATCATCGTCAACGGTAATGTTGATACAGCTGGGAATCTGTATTATTCTGATCAATATGGTTATCATCCTGGTAACGGCATTATACCTGCTACATTAAGTCTGTTATCATCAGTCAGCCTTGGATGGAGCATGAATAATGTGCTTATAACTGTTTATATAGGATATATGCTATTTCTCATTGCACTATTTGACAAGCTTAGACACTCAACCCAGGGGAAAAAGGGCTTGAATGACTTCTTGTGGTTATTAACAATTTTTGTATTATCGATCTCATTGCTTGTTCACTATAGTGGTGTTGCGCTTGGGTTTATATATTCAGGAGGTATTCTTTATATTTTCATACGATGGGCGCTTAAAAACGATGATACAACAGCTAGAGTCTTAGGTCTTCTGCTTCTCATATTCTTAGGATTGCTCTCTACACATTTGTTTACAAGCGTTATAGTGATCGCATACCTATTATTAATTGTGGTGATCCTATTATTCTCGAGCATACTCAATAAAGCAATTATAGTTGTGAGACATTCAGGAAAAGAACTTATTCTTATACCCCTGATAATGATCTCTGTTTTTACAGTTTACGAAATATATATCGATGTACTTTTATCGAGTGATTTGCTTAGGTTAGTGATTCGCGTAATGCTTTCGTTGTATATAGAAGAGATCGAGACGGCGAGAACTGCTCTTGAAGTAAGAGGTTTGACATTTATAGAGCTTCTTCAGTATTTGATAAGTATCTATGCGAAAAACGTTAACATTTTAGGCCTGATCTTTATTCATACAATCATATTGTTGATTAAATGGAACTTACTTAACCGTGACGAAAAAAAGCTCTCTCTACTATTATTTGCTTCCTATCCGACCTGGATAATAGTCTGGGCTGGAGTAGGATCGTTTATGGCAGGTGTTAGAGCCCTGAGCATAATTTCTTTCCTACTCTCGGTAAATCTCCTGCTAACGTACGAAAAGTTATATAGATTCATAGTAAGGAAAAGCTGGTTTGTAATTCCACTAGCTTTGATTGTTATAGGATTTGTAGCAAACTTCGGACTACCATTTCAGCCTATCATAAGGTCAGGCGAAGATACGTATATCTACACCGTTTTATCTCAAGGCGGTTTCAGCGATCTTGCTCTACATCCAATTTCATATGCCCACATCTACGCATCTAGCTCACACTTTTTATGTCTGCAACCATACACAGGTTTCGGCCTATGTGATCTAATGTGGCAGACCCCAAAAATACCAAGACATGGTTCTATAACACCTAAAATAAATACTCCAGAAGCCGTTATAGAAATCATGAAAAAATATCTGGATAAACAAGTCATAATTCCTCAGCCGTTAAGAGATAAGCTTATGCCTGGCCTTATCGGATACCATAGCTTTTACGAAAAACCATTTTATTTCTTAATAGGAAGCGGAAAGTGTCTGATTTATAATAATGGTATGTATACATTGTTTTTAGTATAGATGACTGGTTACATGCTTATCGAAACCCTATGTACTATATCTTATATATTACCTACTATATCTTATATATTACCTACTATATCTTATATATTACCATACCCTCGTTTCCCAGCTCTCATTACACTAATGAGTGCAAAACAACAGCCGTTGGGAGAGCAACGTAGCCTAATCCTATGACAGCAATCTAAGAGTTATCCTTTGAGGAGGCTACAAGTATGCAGAGAAGTACACTGAGACTAAGAGGGTAAGTGATGGTGCTATCAAATATGATAACGGTAATAACTCGGGCTTACAATGCTGAGAAGTACATAGGTGAAGCTCTTCAATCTGTGCTTGAAAACTTGAATACGCTAAGGGAAGAGGTGGTAGGTGAGGTGTTAGTATGTTACGACAGAGGATCTCATGATAATACATATTCTATTTTAAAACAGTTTTATTCGAAGTATCCTGAGTTTATCCATATAATAGAACATGAACATATGTCGGCTCCCGAGGCGCTAATTTATTGTTTAAAAAAGGCACAAGGTACATACATTTTCCTTCTAGATTATGATGATCTCTACCCTAGAGAACATATAAGGAAGGCGGTTTCCATATTAAGAAATCATCCTAAGGCATTCGGCTTTACAAAGGCATATTTCATGGATGATGTAACTAAACGTCTCATAGGAGCTTCGAAAATTCCCAAAAACCCTATTGACATTACCAACATACTAAAAAGTAATTACATAGGAACCAGTTCTATATGTATGTTAGATGGATGTATGAGGGAAGTACTTGCACTGATAGAAAGGTTGCCGAAGAGTATAATTCCCTTTACTCGCGAAGATTGGCTTATTGCTTTGATAGCGTTTAAGGAGTGTACACCAATATTTATATCGGATTCCTATGTACTTTATAGGTTACATACTAGGCACAGATCAGCCATACGAAGTACTGACAGCTTAAGATTAGTATATGATTACTCAAGGGACATTATAACCTTACTTGCATTCGCTAAACTTGAAAGAAATAAACTTAGTACTTTCGAGTGGAAAGCGTTAGAGCAAGGTTTAATGATAAAACTCCATACAATCGTTAAGAGTATTGGTAAAGACTTCAACTCTCTAACGTTATTTACTACTTATTATAAGTTTGTCGATATGGTTAAACATCTAGTTAGAGGTAAGGAAACAGATTGAATTCGAGGAAGTGATTAATTATGGAAAGTGGATACGGGAAATACGTTTTCGAAGGCATAAAGTATTATTTGAAAGCTCTTCTCTTTGTAAGACCAGTAAAAAGAGTTGTTATGCGGTTTATTAAAAGGGTCTTAATAGGGAGGCCTTACGAGTTTAGCTCTCGGAAGGTGTTCGTAAATTATAATCGTGACGTAGATATATTACTTGTGGATGGGTCTAGATATTGTAGTTATGCTTTAAGCTATGGAGAAGAAGAAAGGGTAGTAAAACTATTTAAGTGTTTATTGAATGCATTGGATCACGGCGCTTTTGTCGATGTTGGGGCTTATGTAGGGTTCTATACTGTTTTGGCCGCTAAGCATGGTTGGAGGGTTGTTGCTTTCGAGCCTAACCCCATTAACTTGATTCTTCTGAGGTACAATATTGCTCTTCACGGTGTTGAGGATAGAGTTGTAATTGTTGGTAAGGCTGTGGGCGATGTTCAAGGCTATGCTAGGTTCTCAATAGCCTCTAGCCCTTCCGAGAGCTCTTCCACAAAATATTTACAGGATGAACTAAGGTTAGTTGATATCGTTGTCGATGTTACAACCATAGACTCTGTCTTAGAGTCTTTAGGTGTTAAAGATGTTAATAGTCTTGTTGTGAAGGTTGATGTTGAGGGTTTTGGGTTAAGGGTTTTAAGGGGTGCTATGAGGACTATTGAGAGGTTTAGGCCTTATATTCTGTTTGAGGTTCATAGAACTTTTGATGAGGAGGATGAGATCCACGCTCTGAAAATGCTTAAAGGTTTAGGCTATGGTTTTGTAGTTGTAGAGCCGAGGTCTAAGAGAAACTTTATTATCTACGCTTATCCAAGGGAGAGGGGGTGTTTATGCTGTGAACGGGTATGATCCTGTTATAGGTGTTGTGGGGTTAGGTTATGTAGGTTTAGCATATGCTCTTGCCTTTTCTCTTCACGGCTTTAGGGTTGTTGGTATTGATATAGATGATGGGAGGGTTAAGGCTATAAGGGGCGGTGCTGTAGAAGGCTTCCCGAGGGAAGCGATGGAGAAGGTTGTTGATCGCTATCTCTACGTATCCACGAGCTATGCTGATCTCGGGGATGTAGATGTAGTCTTCATAGCTGTTAACACCCCTACAAAGCCTGATGGTTCTCAAGATCTATCACAGGTCGTATCAGCCCTAAAGAGCTTAGCTAATGTTTGGAGGAACGTCAACCATGGTTACAAGGTAATCGTGTTGAAATCAACTGTTCTGCCTGGAACAACGAGGGGTCTAGCTGGATACGCTAGAGAGGCTCTAGGCCTACCGGTACCTAGTCGCATAGGTTTTGTTTATAGCCCAGAGTTTTTAAGGGCAACGAAGGCTCTAGATGATGTCCTCAAACCATTCAGAGTTGTTATCGGTGGGATGGATGAGAGGTCTTCTAGCTATACTGTAAACCTGTTTAGAGAGCTTTACCGTAGGGTCGGCTATGAGCCACCAATGTATATTGTGTCTCCGGAGGAAGCAGAGCTAATCAAGTATGCATCAAACGTCTTCCTAGCACTAAAAGTTGTGTACGCCAATCTCATAGGGCTCGTCTGTAGAGAGATTGAGAATTGCAATGCATGGAGGGTTATGGAGGTGGTGGGTTTAGACCCAAGGATTGGGAGAAGCCATATAATGCCAGGAATGCCCTATGGAGGGCCATGTCTGGTAAAGGATGTCCTAGCATTTTCAAGATTTGTTCTTGAAAAGACGGGGTTAGATTTCATCAAGCAGATACACCAGCTAAACGAGAGGGTTCTAGACGAGGTAGTGGTCCACTTAGAGAAGATCATGGGAAGTCTGCAAGGCAAAAACATAGCAATACTAGGTATAGCGTACACTACCAGTTCACCGGATGTCAGAGACTCTCAAGCACTAGTACTAGCTAAGAGGCTACTAGAGAGGGGAGCCAGGGTACACGTACACGATGTGAATCAAAAGGCAGTCGAAAATGCGGTAAAAGAGCTTCAAAACATTAATATCATAGAAAACTACAGGCAACTAAATGATATGGACTTAGTAATCATAGGTTTAGGGTATAAGGAGTACGAAGAAATAGTGCGTCACATCAACGGCGATGTACTAGTAGTAGATCTCACAGGAATAATAGAGAATGAAAGGATTCAGAGGTTCTACGCATCACCGAGAAAGGGCTGATTAAAGCAACAGTCTCGTAACCTAAGTGCTAGTCTCGAGCTCTTAACATTTTCTAAACCTGCTTATCCTTTGTAGCTGTGCCCAAGGATTTAGAGCTATTAGCACAGCTATACCCATACCGCTTAGTGCTGTGATCTAGTTACAGTTATGACCGCTATTGTGGTAGTGAAGTTCTATGCTAGTCCACCAAGATCTTTGAGTATTTCCTTTGTTGCGGTAAAGTCCTAGGGGCTCCTGAAGCTCTTTGGGGAAGGCTGGGGGCATGTATATCGTCATCTCCGGTACGCATGACTTTGGTAAGCAAAGCATGGAAGGCTTTGGAGGAGCTCCTAAAAGCATGTAACATGATATGGGAGGGCCGGGTCGAGGCACCCTACAAGCTTAAACCACACGTGATACTCAGAGCGTACACGGAGAAGATGGTAGGAGACCCCGTGTTCAGGGCAACGGTGCCGAACATGTTAAGGTACGTTACAACACGTAGAGCGGGAGCACAAATCCTATCAAGGCTAAGGAGGAGAAGCTACTAGTCTAGAAGATCAACCCCTACACCAAGGCAACCTCCCTAGAGGATAACAGGTGTAAGCTCCATAGGAGGTAGGCGGAGTTAGATGGGATGGTTACTAGAGTTCAACGCTAAACCCCGGGGAGCCCCTTACCCTCAGGCCCCACGGTCATGATGAGAGTTACTCTGGACATCTGGAGGCCTCTGGCTCAAAGGTAGCCTTCAAGGGGGTCGGTGGAGGATCTTAAACCTTAATAACTCCAACGTACTCTAACATACCAGGAGTTACACGTGGAGAGGTCTAGCTTGGAGGAGAGGGTTGCCAGGATTGAGGGTATACTAGAGCGGATGGATAAGAGGTTGAACCACCTTGAGAGCGAGATTAGAGATTTAAGGGTCTATGTTGAGAGCGAGATTA
>Ga0079996_107309_pt1 | contig 9795 bp, 5 predicted proteins | sample PerSpoAPS_AMetaG_FD_69199 | JGI IMG/M metagenome (GOLD analysis project Ga0079996, IMG submission 69199) | Thermal spring microbial communities from Yellowstone National Park, Wyoming, USA - Perpetual Spouter A (PS_A) MetaG (SPADES assembly)... | ecosystem: Environmental > Aquatic > Thermal springs... | reverse complement strand
CCAATAACACAACTTGTCTCCGCTGTATCCTGTGGTATAGTGAATGGAGTAAAGATGGTAGATCTTACATACAAAGAAGATTCAAATGCTGAGTGTGATATAACAGTTATATCAACTAACAAAGGTTATTTGGTTGAAGTGCATGGGGGAGTTGAAAACGGAGGACTCATAACAAAAAAAGATTTTGATGAACTTGTTGAGATGGGAATTTCAGCAAATATGAAATATATGGAAATAGAGAAAAAAGTTCTTGAACCTTATATCAAAGAATTAAACCTAAATTTTTGACCTTAAAAGAAACCCAGTTATCAATCAACCATTAATCAATAATTAACTAAAAAATAATAAATAATTAATCAATCAATTATTTCCTATCAGTCGGTTATTCAGCTTAATAAAAAATCAGTTATTCAACTTTAAAAAACGGGGGAAGAACTTCTGTTTTGTGTTTCACATCTTTTTGGCACATCAGCGCAAAAAAATCTGATTTAGATAGAGGTGAATGATGAAAAAACTTTAAGAACACTGGTTTCAATCCTACCTTGTAAAAGTTTGAGAGAACCTCCCCAAGTCTAAAAGATGGATAGACAACATATACCCTTCCCTCCTTTTCCAAAATGTTTGAGGATATTTTTGCAAGTGTTTTGAGGTCAAGGTGTATTTCCCATTTTGCTATATCTGACTTTTTTGAAATCTTTCCCTCTCCTCTCGGTAAGTAGGGAGGATTAGAGACTACAATATTGAACTTCTGTTTGAAGTTTATTTGTTTTATATCACCGCATATTATATGAGCTTTCACATTATTATTTTTGTAATTTAAACCTGAAACCAAAGCCATTTTTTTATCTATTTCTACCGATACAAGAAATTTTTCGCCTTTAAGCCACCTTGAAAGTAAAATCGTTATGATTCCACATCCGCTCCCTATTTCAAGTAATTTCTTCTTCTTATCTTCTATTTTATTTTCTATCTCTGCCGTGAATTTTGCAAGAAAAATTGAATCATCTGAGAACTTCCATTTATCTTTCAACTGAAATATGCTTACATCAAAAATTTTAGTTTCTTCAAGTTCATATTCTTGGAACATAAGACCAAAATAATAAAATAAAATAATAACCTAAACATTGTTGTTTAGATGATTTTGAAAAAATCCGGAAAAACTCTGAATCTTCCTAAAACCTCCAAAATCACAAATTCTTGACTTCTTTATCAAAAATGATTATTGTTTTTTATATAGAGAAAGAAAAATAAAAAAGGAGGAAACCAAAAAATGTCTGCGAATGTAAAGAGAGAGAGAGAGAGAGGTTGGACGGAAGCTCAATAGAGGATACCTCACTTCCTTCTTCTTCATCTCTCCTTTCTCCCTTTTCTCATTTTTCTCTCTTTTATTTATTTTCAGTTGCCAAAAAGAATCAAAAAGCAAATTTTTCATATCAGAAAAAGGTGGAGTTGTTGAAAAAGATGAGTTGAAAATAGTTATTCCAGATGGTGCTTTGGATGAAACAAAAGAAATTGAAATCAAAAAAGTAAAAATGAAAGGTGCAGTAGGTCCCGCATTCCAAATCTCTCCCGACATCAAATTCAAAATCCCCGCAGAAATATCTATAAAATATGAAAATAATAGCAATAATCAGAACTCAGCTATGAGGAGTTTTCAATTGGAAATTTTGCATCAATTTTGAGGGTAGATGAAGAAGGGAATGTCTGGTTTGCAGAGCACGGATTTTTGAACCAATACGCAACTTATATTGGAAAACTTGATACAAGAACTGGTCAGGTGAAACTCTGGTGGCTTCCAGCTGGAAGTTGGGTATCAGATATAGAGGTAAAAGGCAGATTTGTTTGGATAGTTTTGAGGTTAGGACCTGACCTTGTGAGGTTCAACATGGATACAGAGACTTTCAGGTATTTCAGGGTTCCGGGGTATATAGGAAGTTGGCCATATGAGATAGATTTTGATGGAGATGGGAACATATGGATGACGGTGACAGTAGGGAGAGCGGTAGCAAAGTTTGATGTGAGACAAGAAAGTTTTGTTTTTTATTTCAGGATACCAGTTGGTTGGTGGACAGCGGGAGTGAAAGTAGATGGTAACAAAGTATGGGTGACAGAGACATATTCTTGCGTAGGACCGTTCATTTACTATGTGAATGAGGGGAGGTTGAAACAGCTTTATCCATCGGAAAGGTTCTGCCCTGGGACATTTTACATTTTGGAGGGAAAAGCGGTAGGGGGTATGGGAGGAGATAGGTTAGGGATTTTGGATGAGGAAGGAGTATTAGATGTTCATGGGATAGGATTAGAGTTCAGTGGATGGATGGGAGTAAGAAAGGAAGATAGGAGTGTGTGGGCAGGGGGAAATAACTATGTTTTTTGGTATTCGGTAGGAGAAAGGATGATAAGAGGTAGGGCAAATTTTGAGAGAGGAGCAGGAGTGATAGCGGTGGAGGTAGATTTTGAGGGGAATGCGTGGGCAATTTTGAGGAATGTAAAGAAGGTGGTGAAGATAAAGTCAAAACCTGTTGTTTTAGGATGTGATAAGACATGCGGAGGTGGAGATGAGCAAACACCACTTGTTCATATAGGGCATAATCTTCATGTAAATTTAGTCTCAGGTAATCTTTATGAGGTTTTCCCTCTATTTGAATTTGATCCCGATTCATTGGGTTTGCAAGTTAGCTTGATTTACAATAGTTTAGACGAAAGTTCATCGTCTTTAGGACCAAGGTGGAGAACAAATTGGGATATAAGAATTATTCCCAAAGGGGAAGATTTAATTCTTATTTGGGAGGATGGAAAAAGAATAATCTACAAAAAAGTTTCACAAGGTACCTGGATATCGGATGAAAGAACAGCTTTCAAATCTATTCCCAAAATAACTTTTGATGGTTCTAACTATATTCTCCACCAAAGGGGAGGAACAATAAGAAAATTTGATAACGAAGGTAAAATTATTCTTATTGAAGATAGGAGAGGAAACAGATGGAATTTCATATATGAAGGTAATTTGTTAGTTAAGATTGTTGATCCTGTTGGGAGAAACATAGAATTCAAATATTCTGACGGAAAATTAAAGTCAATCAGAGATCCCATAGGAAATGAATGGGAATTTAGTTATGATGAAAGCGGTAGACTTGCTGCAATAAAAGACCCTCTTGGTGGTACTACTCATTATATTTACGACAATATGAATAGAATAATTGAAAAGAAAGATGCTCTTGGGGTTCCTTTGAGGATAGTTTACGATGAAAAAGGTAGAGTTGCTAAATCAATAGATATGAAAGGACACGAGCTTTCCATAGCTTATAGTGGCAATACTGTTATCTTAACCAGCAGAAGAGGAATTACCCAAAGAATTGAGGTTGATAGTAATCTTAATGTTATTAAATTGCAAAGCGATCAATTGGGTAATACATATAGATTTGAGTACGATGAAAGGGGAAATCTTATAAAGCAAATTACTCCATCTGGATTAAAGTTTGAGTATAAGTATGATGATGAAGGAAACTTGGTACAAATAAAAGAACCCACAGGTGCAACCAAAAGCTATAAGTATAACCAATTCGGAGATATTGTGGAATATAAAAACGAGGCAGGTGGTATTTGGAGATATGAATATGATGAAAAAGGAAATCTTATAAAGGAAATAGATCCTGTTGGAAGGGAGAAAAAATTCTTCTACAGCACCTTGGGAAACTTAACTGCAACAATTGATCAACTCGGAAGAGTGTGGAGATATTCGTACGATGAATATGGTCATCTCAAAGAAGAAATAGATCCACTAGGAAATGTTAGAAAATACAGCTATGACATACTTGGAAGATTGATTTCACAGAAAAGTCCAAGAGGATATACAGTAACCTACGAGTATGACGCTCTTGGTAGATTGATAAAATTCACCGATCAATTAGGAAACAGCTTTATTCGGGTTTATAATTCTCGGGGAGAAGTTATATATAAAGAAGATCCTCATGAAGGAAGGTTAAGACTTTACTACGATTACAATATGAACCTCACAGCTGTTGTCGATGAACTTGAAAGAATTGGATATATGAATTACGACCATGACGGGAATCTTATTGAGAAAATAGATTTTGGTGGGGGTAGATGGGTATTCTTTTATAATGAATCAAATCTCCCAGTAAAAGCAGTAGATCCACAAGGCGGTGAATGGAATTTTGAATATAATGGAGATGGAAAAAGGATCAGGGAAATTCTACCTTCCGGTGCCGAGACAAAGGTAATATTAGATGAAGCCGGAAGAATAGCGAGAGTTGAATTTTACGATGGAGTAATTCTTACAAGAACTTATAACATAATGGGACTTATAGTTGAGGAATCTATAAATGGTTTAGCAACACGGTATGAATATGATCTTGCAGGTAATCCTGTAAAGGTTGTCAGCCAAGATGGCTCAATCATATTTTATGATTTTACTGGTAGAGTTACAGCTACTACTGATCCTGCTGGCAATGTAACCTTATATCAATATGACTTTTTGGGTAGGCTGATAAAAGAGGTGAAGCCAGATGGAGGAATTTATGAATACTCTTACGATTCCGAGGGTAATTTGATATCTAAAAAAGATCCTCTAGGTAACATTACAAGATATGAATATGATGCTTTGGGTCGAGTTATAAAAATCATAGACCCCAAAGGTGCTGAAACATCTTTTACATATGCCCCAAAAGGGAATGTCACTTCTATAACAGATCCGTTGGGAAGAAAAACACTTTACTACTATGATGCTTTAGGAAATGTTACGGCGGTTGTTGATCCTTCTGAAAGGGTGACAAGATACATTTATGATTCAGCGGGAAATGTCATAGCAATTTTGGATCCTGACGGAAGGTGGGTTAGTTTCAAGTATGATACATTAGGGAGAGTTATAGAAAAAAATATCGGTGGAAGGATTTGGAAATATAAATACGATATAGGTGGTAATCTCATATCCGTTATAGATCCTCTGGGGAATGAAACAAAATATACATACGATATTTACGGGAGAATAGTTTCAGAGGAGGATCCACTGGGCAGGGTTATACACTATAAGTATGATAAGTTCGGAAATCTTATAGAGAAAACATACCATAACAACATCAGAATATCCTATAAGTACGATAAATTTGGGCGTGTTATAGAAAAGGTTTATCCTGACAACACAAAGGTAACTTATGAATATGATAGAGCTGGTAGGTTGGTGAGAGCAAAGAATAAGGATATTGATATTTCAAAAACATATGATTCTATGGGTAGGATAAGAGAAAACACATTGAAACTACCTGGATTCCCATCTTTCACTATCTATTATGAATATGATCGGCTTGGGAGGAGGACAAAAATGATAGATCCTTTTGGTGGGGTTTTCAAATATTACTATGATGAAACAGGAAACTTAATATCTCTTGTGAACTCCGAGGGAAGGGAGTTTAGGTTTGAGTATAATCTTGCAGGTGAAAGAACGAAGGTAATATATCCTAACGGTATCGTTGCAGAATATTCATATAACGGATGTAATGCTGGCTGCAAAAGTAGTATGAGAGTTTCTAATATAACAATAACCAAAGATGGAAAGGAATTACTGCTTTCTTTTTCTTATAAATATGATGGGAGCGGGAATGTTACAGAAGTTGAAGAACCAGATAAAATTATTTCCTATTTTTATGATGACGCTAATGAGCTTGTTGGAGTAGATGTAAAGCACAAAAGAAAGGAGGAAAAAGATTACTTGTTCAGATATTTTTATGATCTTTTTGGGAACAGGGTTGGTATGAAAATTGAATCAAAAGATGAAGGTCTCCCTTTTGACCCTAACTTGCAAAGAACTCTGGATGGATTTCCAAAACTTAAACATCCGTTAGAAATTTTCTATCTATTTGACAATGCTAACCAAATCATTTATGAGGAGGCAAGAAGGAGGAACGGAAGTACATATTATAAAGTTTTTTATGAATTTGATCCTGTTGGGAACCTTTCAAGAAAATTAGTCCAGAATTTTGAAGGTGGCAAAGTTGAGGAATTTTTAACTGAGTACATATATAACTTTGAAAATAAACTTAAAAAGATTATCTACCAAAAAGAAGGGGAAAAGAAGGAAAACTCGTTTTTGGTTTCTGACATAGATTCAAAAGTTTATAGGAGGAGTGATAGTAAAGGGGAAGTCAAATACTTTATATATGATGGAGAGAATATTCTTGCAGAACTTGATGAGAAGGGGAATTTACTAGCAAGATATACTTTTGGTCTTGGGGTAGATGAGATTTTGGGGAAGATTGAATTTAAGAAAAAAAACGGAAAAGGGAAAAACGGGAATGGAAAAGGCGAATCACAGAAACAGAAAAATGAATTTTTCTACCATGTGGATGGAACTTTGTCTGTAAGAGCTATAACAGATGAAAGAGGGAATTTGGTAGCAAAGTATGATTATGATCCGTTTGGACGACCATTAAAGGTATGGGGAGGGGAAGAGGCAAGGGAAAACGTATTTTTATTTGGAGGTAGGGAATATATTCCAGAGGCAGGGATTTATGATTTCAGAGCAAGGGCGATGGATCCAAGATATGGAAGATTCACGCAAAAGGATCCAGTATTGGAGGCAGGGGGAGAGGATGGTAAAAGAAGACTTATTGAAAGGGGAACATCAAAGTTGTTCTGGAATCCATATGTTTACGCTGATAACAATCCGCTCAGAAACAAAGATCCTTTTGGGCTCTACATAATACTTTGTGATACAAGAGATAAGAGGGTATGGAGAGCAACAAGAATTGTTGATAAGAAAATATTCAAAGAAAAGTGCGTTGGAGGTGGATGGCCATTTGGTTTGGGAAGTTGCCTCAGGAGAATTTCATATACTGTGACAATAAAATGTGCAAGAATGGATCGTTGTGGTAAAGCTTTTCATATCATAGATGTTTGGCTCAAACATGGTCTTGTCTTCAGTAAAAGTGCCGACGAAAAAACAGTAACGAACTGTTTACCATGCTTAAAATCAATGACAATAGAAGAGGTAATTGCATCAACTATATTACATGAAATGGTACATGTCTGCTGCAGGGGTGAGAATACTGCGGATAGGTGTGAGAGAAAATGTTTTTGTGGTTCGGACGAAAAATGTCCATAAACCATAGCATGGTTCCGTTTTTTCTATTTCTGTTATTATTATTTTATTTCCCACTTTCATTTCATAGTTGTATTACTTATTGGTGTCATTATACTCCCAATTATGATCCAGTGTATATTGAAGGTAAAATTTATTTCGTTGATGTTAGGGGAACGCTTTACATCATAGACCAACAAGGTAAAGTAGATAAGATAAAATTGGTAAAGGAAGGAGAAAAGGTAGAGGAATGGGGGATATTTTATCGTCCAATAGTACCTTGTGGCAACAGAATTTTTATAAACATAAAAGAGCAAAGCATCATATCACTGAACTACCAAGGCGAACTAACAGAATATAAGGTTGAAGAAGCTAAATTTTCTCCTTACTTCTTCCTCTATTGCACAACACAAGGCTTATTTATGATAAACCAGGATATTATGATTCCCCCAGATAATAGAATAATGAGAATTTTTGACATCTCTGACTTACTTTCTCCAAATAGGGAAATAAAACCAAAACTTTTAGGCGAATTTGATAAAGTTTGCGAACCTCTTGGAATCAGAAATTTCTTTCCTTTTCCTTCTTCCAATATTTGGCTTATTTGCCGAGATAAAAACTATAATTATAAAGTTTTCAAATTTGATCCTCAAACCTCCAATTTTTTTGAAGTATCAGAGTTTGCAGGATTGTATTCAACTTTGATTTATGATAGTATAATAATACGTGTCAAAGGATTTTGGAGTGAAGGTAAGTATATTTATGCTATTATAGCAAGAGACATAAGTGGAAATTTATTATGGAAAAGAGAATTTGATCACTACTGGGAAAGATCATTTTTAATTGGAGGAGCAATAGTAATGTTAAGACAGGATATTAAAGAACATCATAGGCAAATCAAAACAATTTTGGAAAAATATATTTTCCTATCTCCTTATACCGGTGAAGTACTTTTAGAGAAGGATATAAGATTTGAGGTACCAGGATATATAATTGGTGAAGAAATAACTCCTGAATGGGAACTTTATATCATATGGATTAATGAAGAAAAAGCAAAAAAGGAGATATTGCTACTTGATCTGAAAAATGGTGGAGTAAAATGGAAATTAGATTTAGATTTCGCTCCTCCCACGTGCATTAAAAAATAATGAATAGTTTAGAAAAATGCATTTGTATAATATAGTTGTACTAATACTAATTTTAATCTTTAATCTTTTAATCTTTACTCCATTTTGCTCCAATGATCAGGTCTTAAAGGAAGTTTTTTCTTGTCTTACTAGGTGGTATATTGAATGTACACATCCTCCATACGAGTTATTACTCTGCAAAGATAAAATTCTTTTCTTAGATAGAAATGGAAGGCTTTGGAGCATTTCATCATCTGGTAATATAGATTGGGTAAAAAATACCGGCATTAAGAGAAATTTTTATGATGCTCTGCTAGCATGTGATGACTTTTCCATATATGTGGTCTCCAAAAACCAAATCATATCAGTTGATTTTGAAGGAAATATCACAAAAAGATATAACCTTGATTTCAAAGAAGAGTTTCATTTCAATGATGCTGTATTTATTGGCAAGAAACTAATTTTAATCTCACGGAGAAAAATTCTTGCTTTTGATATTGATAAATGGAAAATGATATGGGTAAAAGATGCTACTGAAAACTCTTTTCAGGATTTCACCTCTATTTCAGAAAATCAAGCTATTTTCTCTTCTAATTCAAACATATATAAGATAGACTTGCAAACAGGTGATGTAATCAACAAAATCTCATTAGAGGATTACTTCAAAGAAGAAAGATGTATTTTTCATATGCCTGTGGTGAATAAAGATTATGGTTATGTAGATGGTGTCTATTACTATCATGAAAACAAGTATCCTTCGCCACTATCTTATATATGGTTAAGATGTTATTATTACATTGATGGTAAAAGAAAAGAAAAGATTTTAGGTATTGAACCTGAAAATTTCAATATAGTCTTTCCTCCAACTGAAATTCCTAAATTCGGTCAGGTAGTTGGGATTTTTCAAGATAAATTGATTCTCGCAGATAATTTTCAAAATGGCAGCACCATCACTCTATACGCTTTGAGCGTTACCGGAGAAATTTTGTGGGAAAGAAAAATAGAAGGAATTGAATTTTTTGGTACAGTTCAACCTGGAGATGTTACAATTTATATATCAAAAGGTTACAAGACAATATTTTTAGTTTATCCCTTTACCGGGGAAATTTTACATAAGACCACTGATATAAATATCAATTTTCATACTTTTACAAGAAAAGGAGCAGATGAAATAGGTGAGCTTTTAGATATAAAGAATGCAAAGTTGTATCTTTTATGGATTTACGGAGATGCATATGAGGAGAGAAAAGAAAGGAAAGGACTTTTGAAATTAGATTTGAAAGAAGGGAAAATGGAATGGAATACTGAGATAAACTTTACCGAACCAGAGTGTCATAGAGATAAGATGCCAATAAGGTGGTATAGATAACCTACAACAAACTACTACTTATCTGATGATTTTTCTTCTTCTGTTTTTGGTTTCAATCTTTGTTTTATTTCTGGTAAAACCTTTTCTGCTATATCTGGAATAAGGTTTATCGCTTTTTCTAAAAGTGCGGATTGCGGTTTTGATGTTGAATGAAATACGGCTTGACCTTCATCTGTTATGACAAGCAATCCTATTGGCTCAAC
>Ga0079996_116801_pt1 | contig 9811 bp, 5 predicted proteins | sample PerSpoAPS_AMetaG_FD_69199 | JGI IMG/M metagenome (GOLD analysis project Ga0079996, IMG submission 69199) | Thermal spring microbial communities from Yellowstone National Park, Wyoming, USA - Perpetual Spouter A (PS_A) MetaG (SPADES assembly)... | ecosystem: Environmental > Aquatic > Thermal springs... | reverse complement strand
TAACTTTTTTATTTTCTCCTTTTTCTAGAGATTCGATAACAATAAAATCTTTATCGGGTTCTAAATCAAGCAAGTCCCTTGCAAACTCTTTAGGCTTAGAGATTGTTGCGGAGGATAATATAATTAATGGTTCATTTTTTGAACTTATTTCCAATCTTTTTAATATGTATCTAACATTTCCTCCCAGCAAGGATTGATAGACGTGAGCTTCATCTAATACAATTATCTTGAGATCTTTAAAAACTTCATAATCATGCTGAATAGTTTTACTAGGGAGTCGCCAATCAAGAGTCCAGACATTAGTTAATAAAATATCAGGTTTCCTCTCCCAAATCTCTTCTCTATATCCGTAAATCCAGTCAAATGAAGCTCCGCAATTTGAGCACCGAATCCATATTTTATCGATAGTTTTTGCATATTGTAATTCGCCTCCTTCTTTTCCTCCTATCCCACAAGCAGGACAAATAGTTCCTCTAAAGGATGAGCCAGATTCAACATCTTTCTTATAAGGGGTTTCTCCATCATCTATACCAATAGTTATTCTCATATCTTTTGGGCCAAAGTTTTTAAAGTATTGATTGACTCTATATAGGATCGTGAGTATCTTATTAAATTGATCTCTTTCCAGAGACTTTCTTGGATAAGCGAGTAAAATTCTAATATTATTTTTGTTTCTTTCCTTAAGTTTATCCTGTAAAATTATAATTAATGAAGGTATTAGAAATGCATAAGTTTTGCCGCCTGAGGTAGGCGCTATAAGAACGTATGCCCTTCTTTCACCTTTTAGGATAGCCTTTATAGCGTTGAATTGAAAATCCGAAAAACCCTCTATTTCACCAATACCCTCAATTCCCTTGGGATCTTTATATAAAGCATACTTGACGATATGGTATATATCTTTAGGAACAAAACTTGATATCTCATTAAATGAATGGTCAGCAAAACTAGGTATTTTTTCGTCTCTGACAATAATTTTAGTTTCTAACGGATAACGTAGGCTTCCATACTTGATTGTAATGTTTGATGCTCTATATGCCACGTCAAAATGTAAAGTTCTTATCTTATCTTCTCCATTGTAAACGATAAAACCTCTTTTAATTAGATTCTCTAAAAGAGTTTTCGCCACATCCACATCGCATTTCAAAGCTGAGGCTATAGTATTGATAGCTTCAGACAAAGTTAGATATGCTTCCTCTATTCTTCCTTCTTTTTCTTCATGTTTTTTATACTCACGATCGATCAAAGAATGATAAGCCAAAGTTATGTCTTTTAAATCACTCATTTAAGAGCAACCTCTGTTATATTAAAGAAAGTTAAATACATATTATTTTCTAATAATTAAGCTGTTTATGTAAATAATAATGATGAATAAAACGGCTATAATTTATCCTTTTAACTTACTAGATGAGAGGCTTCAAAACTTAATTTTTAAATTTGGCTTCTCAGAACCTACCGAAATTCAAAAGCTTAGTGTTGAATCCATACTTAAAGGCGAGCACGTTCTCTTAATAAGCCCTACAGGTTCTGGAAAAACTGAAGCAGCTATTTTTCCGCTCTTACATAAAATTTTAAATGAAAAAGAAGACATCGGCATTAAAATTCTTTATATTAATCCGCTTAAGGCTCTTACAAAGGACCTTACTGAAAGATTACAAAATTATGCTTATTTGCTTAACTTGAAGGTCAGACCTCTTTACGGTGATGTAGATAAGGGATTTAAGAAGCCTGTTCCTGAAATTGTTATAACAACTCCAGAAAGTTTGGAAATATTACTTGACTGGTCTCCTCGTTGGTGGCCATATCTAAAAACTATAAAATGTGTTGTAATTGATGAAGTTCATGAACTTATTTCTTCTAAGAGAGGTTACCAATTATTGGTTTTATTAGAAAGGTTAAAACAACTTACAGGAAGAAACTTCCAAAGAATCTGTTTATCAGCTACGATTTCTAACGCAGAATTAGTTTCAGAAGTATTTGGTGGTTCAGATGGAAAACTGAAGATTATACGTGCTCCTGAGAAAAGAGTACATGAGTTTGAAATAAAACTAGCTATACCTTTAACTCCTGAAGAAAATGAAGATCCTTTTATTGCGGGTGCGAGATTGATTGCTGAGCATATCAGTGGCACAAAGTCTTTGATATTCGTAAACTCAAGATATTCTGCGGAAAGACTAAAAGCTGAAATCGAAAAGAAAGGCATAAAAGTTGGAGTACATCATGGTTCTATTGGATTTGAGGAAAAAGAGTTTGTTGAAAAGGAGTTTAAAGAAGGATTGTTAAAAGCTGTTATTGCTACAAAAACGCTAGAACTAGGTATAGATATTGGTGATGTAGAACAGGTTATCCAATTTAGATCTCCTGGTCAAGTTAACGCTTTAATTCAAAGAGCTGGTAGAAGCTTTCATAAACCGGGAGAAAAGTCTGTTTGCAAAATAATTTCTACAGATCCTGAAGACTTCTTAGAATGTTTAGCGTTAGTAAGTTTATTTAATAAAGATTTCCTTGAGGAACCGATTATTTTAGAAAATCCTCTTGATGTTCTAGCTAAAGAAATCTTAGGATATGCTTTACACAATTATAAAGGTATAAAAAGCTATAAAAATCAGTTCACGCCAATCAACTTAAAGTCTATTTATGAAACAATTAAGAAATGTTTCTTGTTTAAAACGCTTTCTGAAGAGGAATTTAACGAAGTTATTCACAATTTGGATAAAAGTGGATTATTGAGCTTAAATAATGAAGCACCGTTTCCCAAAGATAGATTTTGGAAAATATGGAGGTTTGAGGAATTAGAAACTATAGAGTGGCCTTCGTTTAATTTTAGAGAATTCTTTAGTATGATTCCTAAACGAGAAACCTTCTCTCTTTGGGCTGAACAGGGATTTGGTAAAAAGAAAAAGTTAGGTGAGATTGATGCATCTTTTGTTTATAGGTCTTTAGCAACAGGCATGGTGATAAGGTTTGCAGGTTCTAATTGGAAGGTTAGTGAAATAGATGAGAAAGAACATAAAGTGTTTGCAGTTGAAGCAAAAGAAGGTGGAGAAGTTCCTTCATGGAGAGGAGAAGGCCCTCAAAAAAACGAAATGGTTGCTAAAGAAATGTTAACAATTCTATGTTCTATAATCAATAATCCACAAACAGCTTCTGAGTTAATTAAAGACGAAAAAGTTGCAGAAACAATCTTAGATTACATTAAAAATATAGAAAATTCCTATGTAAATGCTATTGCTGGTGGTAAAATTATAGTCGAACACATTCCTTCTCTAAAAACTTGGATTTTCATAACATTTTTAGGAGAAAATATTAATCGTACATTAGCCGCAGCTATTTACGAGAAAATCAGTGAAGTAAGCTTGCTTATCAAATACGTTATTTCTCCTATAGGCTTTGCTGTTAGATCGGAAATAATTAATCCTCTTCATGCTTTAGAAAAAATAAGTCTTGAAGAATTTGAAGGACTTGTAAAGAAACATATAATCGAAAAGTCGCCCTTCACAAGATTGATTAAGGATCAGATAAAGGAACATTTTGGTTTTCCACAAAATGAAGTCATAATAGAAAAAGAAGCAGGTAATCAAGCAATGAAAATTTACTATGATATAAAGGGTGGAATAGAAACCTTTAAGAAAATTAAGAGCGGTTATTTAATTGAAGTTTCTAGGGAAAAGATTTCTCAATTAGGTGAAAGCATAATAAGATATCCATTTGAAAGACCTTGGAATGTTAGTTTAAAATCCGTCATAAAGGAAACGTTACAGAAATTTCAGTCTGGAACTTTAGATAGCATTTTTGAATATACTTGGAGTAATCCCGAAGAAGCTAAAAAAGAATTAAAGGAGTTATCAAGAGAGATTAACATTATAGCTTTTCTTGATTTGGATGAAAAAGGCTGGAGCATAGTTAAAATACCTTTATCAGAAAAAGAATGGATAACTATTAAAATACCTGTGGCTACTAAGTTTTTCGTAATAAGAAATGAAGAAGATATCAAAAAGATACGAGAGGAGTTAAGCAAAGAAAAGTTTCCTTTAACAAAGCTGCTAAATTTAGAGGTAGAAATTACTTTCACTGGAGTGGATAGCAGTATAGATGAACCTTATAGCTTAAAAATAACAAATGTATTTGAAATAGTGCTTGGCACGTTAATCAAATTTAAGGTAGAGAAGAAGTATGATAAAGTAGACCTTAAGGTTCATATCAAGGGAACGAGAGTTACTATGATACATTATGGAGTCCCTGTAGCTTTGCTAAGATATCTCATTTTAAAGGACATCGCAACGAGCAATGCCCTTATAGAGAAAGGTATAGTTGGTGGAAGAAGCCAGTATTTTTTCGAATTTCCCTAAAGATTTATGTTTAACGTAAATCTAATGTAGTTACATTCGTCTAACATCTTTAGTATACTTTCCTTAAATGAAAAAGCAGCCATGAAATCTTTATCTACAAAAGTCAAATGGTCATTCCATATATCATTCTCACTTCTTTTACTTAAAATTGTTCTTAATTATTTCTTGAGATTGTTTAAGAAATTCAAGGTAACAATCAGGATCGCCTAATTCATGATTCTTAGTATGCAACTTGTGATATGCCTCTCTAATGTTATAATCCCACATCATAAACAAGTAAGGATTTAGTAGGTGTAAAATTTTGGATGCACCAGTAAACCCTATAGATTTCTTGGATGAAAATTCTTGAAATATTTTCTTAATAGTTTTCTTCAAATCGTCATCGCTTAAGCTTAAGTTCTCTAATCTTTCTCCTTTTATCTTTTTCAAATCCAATTTAGATTCCGTATAAGCTTCACGTATATCATTTTCCAAACTTTCTCTAACTCCTTTTGGTAATCTTTGAAATCTCAGCGCATTCCAAGTTATAATAATGAGCTTAGCACCCGCTAATATAAAACTGATATTATCTGGATTTTTAGAAATAACATTTCTTGAAACTAAGTAGGCTATATCTACGTCCTCTTCTTCATGATATTTTTTACAATATTCAAGAAATTTTTTAGGATCCTTTATGTCGTCAATGTATTTAATTATCTCATTTCTTTTCATTTTATACAGCTTATCTAGAAAAGAGTAAACTCCAAACTTTATCTTCAACTTCCTTTCTAACTTTCACGTCAGATATCATAGTAGATAAAAGGGTGTCTACTTCTTCCTTTAACTTTCTATAATCTTTCTCAAAAGCTTCTAATGCTGCTATGAGTGCATTTTTATCAAGAGGTAACTTTACGCTTGAAGCTCCTGTTAGTGCGGCAAAATATATAAACTTAGCTTCATCATGATCCCATCCTCTATAAACTTCCTTTCCTTCTATTTGAACATAAAATCCGTTAATATCGCTTCCAAATGTAGGTTGTCCCTTAGGAATTTTTATTTCCTTTGACCACAAACCTTTATAACCGGTTAGGTAAGCATCGGGAAATTTCTCAATCTTCGTAGTTAGCCTGCTTACAATCCTATTTGCTAAAGCTTCTACGTCAACACCTTTCTTCTTTTTTCTTTTAGTAACAGTTTTAGCTTTTTCAATTCTAGTTTTTACTAAATCAATAATAGCTCTATACATTTCTATTAGCTCATTTTGGGATAACCTTAAAAGATCACATAAGAGTATTCTATCTAACTTTAGCCTATCAGGTTTAATTTTATTTAATGAGACTTCACACACGTTAGTTGCACCAATTTCTTTGAAGACATCTTCAATTTCTCTTTCCTTCATTTCATCAATAATGCTTACTAACTGAGCTCTTACTTCCTGCGATAATTTCTCAGGATCAATTATGGGAATAGTAGCTATTTCATGACTTTGCATTTTTAAACTTCCTTGACCTAGATTCACTCTATAATCAGCAAGTGCATCAGCTTCATTTAAGGGTGCTAAGAATCTTGTGAATATAACGTCAGGCCATAATATAGGTGGTGGATCTCTTTTTCCTAAATCATACCATCTTTCTCGTTTGCCACAAGTAGGGTGAGTTTCTGGATTTGATAATCCCCATTCCTCACCTAATTCTATATACTTTAACACATTTGTACCTACGAGCTTATGTTTATCTTCATGAACAAGCAGTACTTTATATCTTAAATCTGACTTTTTAACACTTATCCTTTTACATTCTCTGATAGATTTAATAATTGGTGTATTAATATAAGATCGCTCAATTCCAAACCTTGTAATCTCATCATCTTTCAAATAGAAAAATTTGTCCGCCCCAGATTTAATTCCTGGGTTTACTTTAGCTACTTTCTTTAGGGGAACCAATAGTTCCTTACCTTTCTCTAAAATCTTAAAGAAAATTTCAGGTGCTCTAATGTATTTGCCCCACTTTGACCCTTCATATTTATTTTCTTCATCATTCCATCCTTCAGCCCAAAGGTCTGCTTGACTGATCATCGTAATTCTGAAATTCTCATCTTCATAAATCCAAAGCGTTTTGCCAAGAAACTCTATTTTCTTCATTTGATTTCTAATCTTCTCATCTTTATCGCAGTTTTCAATAAAGTTAACAAATTTTTCTACATTATTCCATCTTTCCTCTTCATTCCCTCCAACTGGTATGATTTCCCTCAACTTCCTTTTAAGGTAAACAAACTTCACTAAATTAGAATCTCTTACTTTTTTATCATCACATCTTTCAAGGATGGTTATTGCCGTATTGATATCAGCATCTTCAAACCATCTTTCAACCTTAGATTCTATAATCGCTATTACCTTGAAGTTTTTCAAGAAGAATTCTTGAAGGTATTTACCAAAGTCTACATCAAGCCATGAATTTGAAGTTATTAGACCTAATCTTCCATGTTTGGATAAGAATTTAGCTCCATGCAAGAAAAAGTACACATAAATACTAGATCTCTTGCTAACTTCCATTCCCCAAGTCTTTTTAATCAATTCTCGAAGCCTATCTTTATAACCGCCCAAAAATACGTCCTCCATTTCTTCCTGTCTTGTATAAGGAGGATTTGTCACCACCACGCTAAATTCTTCAGGATATATAGCTTCAAGTTCTTTCTCTTTTACTCCTGGTATTTGAAAAGCAATCTTTACAGGCTATGTTGGGAATAGTTTCAATAGCCTTTATGTTTTCTCTAACTATGTTGATTAAAGCTAAATGAGCTGGGAATTTAGCAATATCTATTCCCCAAAGTTCTTTAACCAATTCTTCATGAGATTTGAATGGCTTTGTATATTTTCCTTCTTTGAATAGCTTTTGAGCTAAGAATCTTTTTCTATGATATGCTCTAACCAAGAATGTCCCTGATCCGCATGCAGGATCCAATACTTTATCATCAGGATGTTTTATTGTAAATCCTAAAATCAGATCAACTACATCTGTCGAAGTGAAATACTGTCCTAATTTATGTCTCTCAGTTTTCGGAATTAGCTTTTCAAAGATCCTTCCAATTATATCGTATCCTATTTTTGAGAAGTCATATTTGTTAAGCTCTGTTATTACGCGGGTAAATCCGCTTACAATTTCATCTGGAAGAGGGATCCTTTCTAAGAAATCTGCTGCAAAAATTATACCATATCGCGGGTTAATATTCAAACAACGATTAAAGTATTCTTGTAATTTCTTTTTAAGTTCTTCACCGCTAGAGATGTTTCCAGCATCAATTTCTTTTAAACCGAATCTTTCTTTTAGAATATTGTAAAACAAAATTTTGTTAATCAAGAGATATATTGCTTGTCTAGCAACTCTATCATAGTCATCTTCGGTATCTTCAAATAACCATCCTTGACTAACAAACCATTGAACTAAGTCCTCATAAAATTTAGGATCTTTCTCTTTCTTCTTAATAAGATTATTGGAAACAGGAATATAGAGTGAATCGACAAAGGTTTTAAGATAATGAACTAAGATTTCATCTGGTGGAAGCTTAGGCAGAACATATATCTCTGGTGGCTTAGCTACCTTTATTTCGTAGTATGTCTGAAGTCGTTGTAAAAATCTCTCCAAGAATGATTTTATGGTCTTCTCAATCTCATCTTTCTCTAAATCTTTAAGATCTTTAATATCTAAAACATCTTCATGATGTAATCTTCTTTCAAGTAAATTAGTTCCAGGCTTAAATGTTTCCCAAAGAACTAGTTTATTTACATTCCATGTTACGAAAAAGGGAATCCCAGCTATAACGGATTTATTCAATGCATCTTCAACCAATTCTTCATCATAAGGACTAATTGTAGGGACTTTTAGTTCAATAAGACATGCAACTTTTTCTCCTGATTTGTCCCAAATAACTATATCTGGATATCTAACCTTACCGTGAATAGTTTTAACTTGAACTTCTTGATCAGCTCTTTTAAAAGAAAGTTTTTGTTCTCTTATAACTTGGTTAATCCACTGAAGAATTAAGCCTTGAGCCGAACGTTCTCCGTACTTAATACTCATGATTTCCTATATTAAGAATTTTTAAAGATTAATAAACATTTTAACAACTTTAAATCTCCTTCTTACTGGTATATTACCAGTTGTTAAAAATATGTAAAAGTGATATCTAATACCTTAACTTAGCTCTCGTCTTAATTTATCCCAGACCTAAACTCGGTAAACTTCACCTCTACGATATTTAAGTATACCTTTACAGTTAGGACATCTTATCACAATATATCTTCTATCACCTTCGCTCATTCTGAAAAGCTTTCCAGCATGTTTAAAATTAAATTCATTATTACAATACGGACATCTAACAATTCTACTCATATGAATTATTGTATATAAAATTTTTAAAAACTTATATCATTTTAAAATAATTTCTAACCCTTTACCTTAGGCTTTATCCTAATTACAAATTCAGAAGTCTTACCCTTACTACTTACACCTTTATAATAATTGAACACGCCATTGCATTTAGGACATTCTATTCTTTTAACATCATAAAACCTAAATTTCCAGCTCTTACCAAACTTAAATTCACCTTCATAGTTACAATATGGACATTTAACCATTTCTTAGTTATTATTACGCAAAAAACTATTTAATCTTCATGAGAAAATGACCAATAATAGTATCCATAAATTTGTTCTTTAATATTTTACAAAATATTAATAAAATTAAATAAGATATAGTGTGAGATTAAGTGAATTCTTTCCCACATATCCTTTCCAAATAGTAACGCCTAGAGGAAGTAAAGTTAGAATAGCTACTCGGAAAATTTACGTGGATTTACCGTATGAATTTTGGGATTTTATATCAGAAGTTTTACCAAAAATAAATGAATCTAAAAATCCTCAAGAAACCTTTGAAGAAGAAAAGGAAAAGTTTTATTCCGATAAAAGGGATAGGATAACTTTTAACAATGTTTATCTTGGAAAATTATTGCTTCATCCAACAGCATGGACTACACAGTTATTGCTAAAACTTAAGGTAAATTGGCCTGTTTTTCTTGAATATTTAGAAGATAAAGCTCAAAAACTAATTTCCGAAATTGAAAAGAAAGGCTCTAATATTAGAGAAGTCTACAATGAAATTATAAAAAACTTTTTTGAACTGTCACCTTTTGTTCCGAAACCTGAAATAGCCAGATTTAACACTTACGAACTGGAAAAATTTAAGAAATTGGTGAGGCAATTACAAGAAGAGCAAACTATTCGAAATTACCTTTTAGTCCTGAACCAAACTGTAGAGGACATTGCAAAGATAACAAAATTTATAAGTATAGAATTATGGTGTTTTCAGCTAAAGTCTGATTTCTATGCGGTTGAACTATGTCTTAAAAACATGGACATTTTATCATGCTATTTTTACCTAAGGAATGCATTAGAAAATCTTGTTAGGTTCGTAGTCTATTTAGACATTGCT
>Ga0079996_115888_pt1 | contig 9824 bp, 5 predicted proteins | sample PerSpoAPS_AMetaG_FD_69199 | JGI IMG/M metagenome (GOLD analysis project Ga0079996, IMG submission 69199) | Thermal spring microbial communities from Yellowstone National Park, Wyoming, USA - Perpetual Spouter A (PS_A) MetaG (SPADES assembly)... | ecosystem: Environmental > Aquatic > Thermal springs... | reverse complement strand
TGATATGGAATTACAATGATATGACTCCTTGGGCTAGTTGGACAGGCACTTTCTTAAGAAATCTTAATACATTATATGAAGGTCTTTCTTATCTTGTTTCTTCTGTTTCTGGTAGTTCTAGCAGGGTTAGGGTTTTGCTTGACGATGCTACTAGTCTTAACAAGCTTGCTGATGAAAAATTCGATCTTATTGTTACTGATCCTCCTTATAGGGATGATGTTGCCTATGCTGAGCTCAGCGACTTCTACTACGTCTGGCTCAAGAGGGCTCTGAGCGATGTTGCCGATGTAGGTGGCATCCCCGTGAGGATCCCTAGATTTGTGGCCGAGGCTTTCTTCGAGGATGGCTCTGAGATAGATGTTCAGTGGAAGGTCTTCGCCCCTAGGGAGGTGAGCGAGGCTGAGGGCAGATCCAGGTACTTTGGGTCTGCGGACAGCAAGGGAGTCGGCTCCTTCGACTACTTCAAGGATCTGCTCGCCAGGAGCTTCAAGTCAATGGTGTCCCGCCTCTCAGATGGTGGCGCCCTGGTTACCTACTATGCCCACACAAGTCCCGATGCCTGGGAGGCGCTCCTAGAGGCTGGGTGGAGGGAGGCAGGTCTGAGGATAACCGCTGCCCACGCCCTTGCCACAGAGTCCCTCCAGAGGGTAACAGCTAGGGGCAAGGCTAGCCTCGATATAAGCATTGTAGCAGTCTGGAGGAGGGGCTCCTCCGGGCAGGGGCTGGCTGAGGAGGTATTTTCGAGGGCTGTTGAGGGGTGCACAGGCTATGCAGATAATCTTTATAGGTCTGGACTGAGGGGCGTGGATCTATTTGTCGGGGTTCTAGGCTGCGTGCTCTCCGAGTTCACAAGGTATGAGAGGGTCGTCGGCACCGACAGCGTTAGAGGTCTGGTTGAGAGGTATGTATATCCAGCTACTGCGGAGGCGATAGCCAGGATGCTTGGCGGGGAGGCCTCTGCAAGGCTTAGAGGCCCATCCATGTTCTACCTCCTAGCGAAGGTTCTGGTGGATAGGAGGGCTAGGCAGCGCAGGATGAGCCTAGATAGGAGCAGCGTAAACATACTAGCCATAGGCACTAGGGTCAGCCTAGATGAGCTGGCACGCCAGTCCATAGTCAGGAGGAGTGGGGAGGGCTTCGAGCTTGTGGAGCCGGCGTGGGGGCAGGATCCCATCAGGTCTCTGAGGGAGGTTCTAGAAGATAGGGGAATAGATCTGAGGAGCCCCTCTCCGAGGAACCCTGTGGATCTACTGCACATAATGGAGTACTACTCCTCAACCCTGCCATCTTCGGAGCTCTCTAGCAGGCTTGAGGAGCTCAGATCTAGATATCCGTCCCTCTACGAGGAGGCCCTATCGCTCGCAAGGCTCATATCAAGGCTCATAGGTGACATGGATCCAGAGGCGGAGCTTGCTGGGAAGCTAGTGGCTTTTGTCGAGCCTCAGAGATCCGGGCTTGAGAGGTGGGTTGAGAGGTGATCAGGTGTGGGTTTCTCCGAACATGTGAGGGTCTGGAGTGACGTCATGGATGAGGGCCTCGACGAAGAGTCCGCCCCTAGCCTGGGAGGGGTCTTCCTCGGCAGCGAGCACAGGATCTACATAGATCCTGGTGAGTTCTTCAAGAGAACCCTCCTCACCAGGGAAATGGTCAGGGCCCTCGAAAACGTCGGGGACATGCTAGCTGGCAGGGGAGGCAGCAGGGTAACTCTGATCCAGTCGCTCTTCGGGGGCGGGAAGACCCACACAATGCTGGCAATATACCACGCTGTTAGGAGCCCGAGGTCGCTGCTTATGGCGAAGGTAGCTGATGAGGGGTTGAAGAAGGATGTCGAGGATCTAGTCAGGAGCCTGGAGTCCATCGGCCCCATATCCATTGTCACCATAGATGGCAAGTACGAGAGTCTAGCCCCAACATATGTTAAGCCCATAGAAGCCGGGGGCTATAGGGTTAAAACCCTCTGGGGTTCGATAGCACACCAGCTTGGGGTCTTCGAGCTAGTCAGGGAATACGATGAGAAGGTGCTCCCACCCCAGATGGAGACCGTTAAGAAGCTCCTTGAAAAGAGGCCCGTCCTGATCCTCGTGGACGAGCTGGCACACCACGTCGTGAGTCTCAAGAACTCTATGGATAGAGATCTGAGGAGCTATGGGGATCAGCTGATAAGGTTCCTGGAGACCCTGGTGGACGCTGTCTCCAACCTTGAGAGGGTCTCCCTTGTGATATCCCTCCCAGTAGATGATAGGGGCTCCATCGAGGAGAGCTACAGAGGCTCGCAGGATATAGTGCTATCCATGGCGAGGGTGGTGAACAGGGTTTCCGCTAGAGCGGTTATCCCAGTATCTCCAGGAGAGCTTGCAAGCATCCTAAGGGTCAGGATATTCGAGCATGTAGACCGATCGGCTGCCAGGGCTGAGGCTTCGAGGCTTGAAAGCATATATAGATCCCAAGAGTTCAAAGAGGTATTCGGATCTGAGGGTGAGAGGGCTGCTAGAGAGGCTTCGGATACATATCCGTTCCATCCAGAGTATGTAAGGGTTCTCAGGGACATCGTGGATAAGCACGAGGGTCTCCAGAAGACGAGGGACGCTATCAAGATAACGAGGAAGGTTGTTAGGAGCCTCATAAGGTCGAAGTCGCAGGCTGAGATGATCATGCCGTTCCACATAGACCCGGAGGAAGGGGAGGTGAGGGCTATCCTGCTGTCACACAGCAGCTATAGGGGTTTCGAGACAGCATTGGGCGAAGACCTTAGGAGGGTCTCTGGCTATGAGAAGCCGGAGCTTGCTAAGAAGATTGTGAAGTCGATCTTCTTGATGACATTCGTCTACGGAGGGGCTGTGGCGAGGCACATCCTCTACCCAGATATGCATAGGGTCTTGGTGGCATCCTACCTCCCATTAGATGCCCTCAGCATGGGGGCTAGCCCGAAGGACTATGTGGATGCCCTTGAGTGGCTGTCGAAGAACCTATACTACCTGGTGAGCGATAAGGGTAGATACTGGTTCACACAGATCAAATCCCCGATCAGGCTGGTTGAGGAGAAGGCTAGAGGCATAGACGATCTAGAGGCGGAGCGCCTTGTTGAGGAGAAGGCCTTGAAGCTGCTCCTCAAAACAAGCTCAGAGGTTATCAGCAAGAGAGGGGCTAGGCAGCATCCTACTTGGGATCCTGGGCCTTTCAGCACGGGATCCAGCAGGGTTCTCAGGGTTCTAGGGCCGATAGAGCATGACCAGAGGGAATATGTGGTTGTGGCAGCCCTGAACCCCCCGGCGCCGCAGGATATTGAGGACGCCATCTACAGGCTTCCAAACGGGTCTGAGAGGAGGAATGCGAACACCATCTACATAGCCTACCCAGGGAGCAGGGATAACTATAAAAACATGATCCGGTATGCAAAGCTGCTGAAAGCCTGTGACGAGGTCTTAGAAGAGATCGAATCCATATATACCGATAAAGACGTGATGGAGGTTATGGAGAGAAAGCTCAATAGCTACTGCTACGGGGAAAACGGGGTCGAGGGCAGGCTAGTAATGAATATATTGGATGGGATCGATAGGATCGCCTACCCAGCATACAGTGAGAGTGATAAGAGGAAGACCTATGTAGAGGTAACTAAAGTCCAGAGTGCTCTGACAATCATGGACGGGGTCGTCAAGGCCCTAACCAACGCTAGGCCGAAGAAGGTCTACCCTGAGAATGAGTTCAGCTTCGACATCCTGGATCACCTGCTCAGCCAGATAGGGATCAAGCTATCCGAGGGAAGCGATGCCAGGAAGTTCACAACCCTACACGGATACTTCTTCGAGAACCCAAGGCTGCCGGCTACTAGCAGAGACGCCCTTGTAAATGCGATCAAAGAGGGGGTTAAGGGGCTGAAGATAGGGGTTAAGAGCGGGGGGAAGATATTCTTTAAGAAGATATACCGCTGCGAGTCTAGGGATAAGTGCTCGCCGCCGCAGGCTGAGGAGGGCTCCCCACCCGAGAGTATAGGCTCGGAGGACGAGATCCTCCCATGGAGACTAGCCCTCAAAGAACAGTTGGAGGGGCTGAAGGGCGTCGATGAGAAGAAGGAGGGGGATGTAATTAGGAGGAGGTGGCACGGGGTCTACCTCTACTCCGAGAACAAGGTGCTGCCAATTGAGGATGCCCTCAAAAACCCCGGCCTAGACGTGATCAAAGGGCTGCCAGTTGTTGAGGTTCTAGAGACAATAAGGATTGGGGTTGATATCGGGGTGGACGCTCCAGAGACTGCATCTCCTGAGGAGGAGGTCGCTGTGAATATCTTCCTAACCAGGGTTGGGGATTTCTCTGGAGAGGTATCCGTGGACGTTTTGATCGGGGGTAGCTCAGCCGCAAGCGGGAAAGCAAGCCTAGAGCCCGACAAGCCTTCCCACAAGCTGGAGTTCAGGTTGAGGGTTCCTGAGAAGCCTGGGGAGCACATATACGAGGTGAGGGTCTCAGGCCCATCTGGAGAGGATATGGGGAGGAGATCGTTCAAGATCGCCGTGAAGCCCAAAGCAGGGGAGATAGTGAGAGGCATACCCCAAAGAGGCGCTAAGGTCGAGTTCATCGAGATATCCTATGATGGGGATACCAACAACCTAGCTCCGATATATGAAGTCTCTAAGAAGCTTGGATCCACATGCATTGTCAAGAAGGCGGTGCTTAAGGCCACAATAACCGAGGGGGATTTAAAGCCAGTTATAAAGGTAGAGGTCGAAGGACTCCCCCTAAGCGAGTTCAGGGACATAGTTGCGAGTGGGATAGCCCAGAGGTTCGGGATCAAGCTCTCGGGCACTAAATACACCATCGAGCTGGTGCCCAGGAGCGGGAAATATATAGAGGCTCCGGAGTTCAGTGAGGAAGAGAAAAAGAAGGTTGAGAATCACATAAGGTACAAGCTATACGAGGAGGGGTAGGGATATGGCTGGGGCGCCTCCTATAGCTGTTAGGTTTAGTGTGAGGAGGCGGGGCGAAGAGGTCTATGATGTGATCCACATATTCAACGGATCCAGGGGGAAGGTATTTAGTGCAAGGTGCGAGAGGGGGCTAGTGTCCTCCTTCCTTGAGAGGCTGTCTGGGCTCTCGGTTAGGAGGAGCAGCTCCGGCAAGACCATATACCTAGATGGGGAGGAGGCTTTGGAGGCTATGAGGAGGCTGGTTATCCTAGCTGGGTGTAGACAGTGCACGAGATCGGCTAGGAAGGTTATGGACATAGTCGAGGCGGTATCGTCTATAGGTGAGTACGAGCTGCTCTTCTGGTCTAGCAAGATGCTCGAAGCCTACGAGTCCAGGGGGTTCTGGGGTGTCTGCAGGGCGGCGAGGGCCTTCAGGATCCTCCACAGGATCGACTAGGGCTAGGGCCCTAGCGCTAATTAGAAGGATTCTTGAGGGGTTCGACAGGCACCCATATTTCTTCGTTATAAGGGCATCTGGGAGTGCCACACCGCCTGTAGAGCCATATGCACATCAGGTGGAGCTCCTATTCAGGGTAGCGTTTAGAAGGCCTGTGAGGATCCTTGTTGGGGACGAGATAGGGCTTGGAAAGACTGTAGAGGCTATCCTAGCTGCTAGGATGCTAGTGGAGAGAGGCTATGCTAGTAGGGTGCTTATACTCGTGCCGAGGATCCTGGTGAAGCAGTGGATATCAGAGCTCCTCAGATTCGGGGTTAGAGCGGTAGAGCTCACGAGGAGCAACACAGAGGCCAAAGCCAGGGACGGCTTCCCGGATAGGTGGTACGTGGCATCCATAGACTTTGCTAAGAGGGATAGGTATAAGGAGTTGATAGCTGGAGGCAGCTGGGACATAGTTATAGTTGATGAGGCCCACAGGGTTGGCCTCGTGGGGAGGAAGAGGGAGAAGAACCAGAGATATATCTTCGTTGAGGAGCTAGCAAGGACAGCCGGGAGGAGCGTCATAATGCTCTCAGCAACTCCCCACAGGGGGTTCGCAGACGACTACATAGCCAGGCTAAAGCTGCTAGACCCATACCTCACCGCCTCTAAGGAGCTGGATAGCCTGGACTTCTACAGGCTTACCATGGGATCCATAGTCTTTAGGAGGGGGAAGCAGGATGTGAACGAGGTCTACGAGCAGAGGGAGATATTCAAGAAGGCTAGGCTGGTTGCTAGAGTGGTTATAGCCTCCGAAGACGAGATCCGGTTCGATAGGGAGCTCATATCGTTCCTCAGGGAGAAGCTCCTGGACTACTACGAGATGGTTGGGGAGGAGCCAAGGGCACTTCCACTCCTACTAGCCCTAATAGTTAAGAGGGCTTCGTCAAGCCCATACGCTGCTCTGAAGACCCTGGAGAGGATCTTGGAGAGGAGGGGCTCTACCTCGAGCCAGGGCGATCTAGACTCTAAGGCGGCGAGCATAGCTGAGAAATACCTTGGGATAGGGTTCGAGGAGTATGGGGAGGATGACGAAGAGCAGGAGCCCGACGAAGCTGTGAACGAGTTTGCCCAGAGATGCAGCGCCCTGCTAAGCGATCGGGATGTTGAGAGGCTCAGGAGGATCTACAAGCTGGCTGGGAGGATAGCTGGGGAGGGGGATAGCAGGTTGGCGAGCGCCATATCAATTATAAATGAGCACCTCGGGAGGGGGGAGAAGGTCGTCCTGTTCACAGAGTATAGAGATACAGCTCACTACATCTACGAATGGATCTCCAAGAAGCATCCAAACATAGCTAGAGGAGCAATCCTCATAACATCGAGGGAGGTTATAGCCCCTGAACGGGGTGGGCATAGGGGGCTCGACATAGAGGATGTCAAGAGGATGCTAGCATCCGGCGAAGTAATGCTCGTAATATCCACGGACGTGGCTTCTGAGGGGCTCAACCTTCAGGTTGCGAACATCCTGATCCACTACGAGCCGCTGTGGAGCCCTGTGAAGGTCGAGCAGAGGCTCGGGAGGGTCTGGAGGCTTGGTCAGGAGAGGGATGTTACAGCCTACACCATCTTCCTATCTAGGGAGAGCGATAAAGATATACTTGAGGTGATCTATAAGAAGCTAGTAGCCCTCGGCAGATCCCTGAGCACTTCGAGATCCACGGTGGGTGAGGAGGTTGTTATAGATATGGGAGGCGAGGGACACGCATCGATCCCAGTAGAGCCCGGCCCAGGGTCTGGGGAGAGGTATTCAGAGTATAGAGCTATCATTAAGTATATAGTTGGCGGCAGGGAGGCCCTTGAGAGATATGTAAACTCCATAGTGAATACCCTGAAGGCCCTGAAGGAGCAGCTCAGCAGGATCGGGCTATCAGCGGCAGCATCTAAGGAGAATGTGGACAGCATGTTCAGAGACGTCGGAGGGCTTAGGGGGGTGGACGGCTATATAGCGTTGAAAGAGATCTTCAAGGTATCCGCTATGTTGGCAGGGTTCACCGTTGATGAGAGGGATAATACAGTATATGCTGGGGGCTATGTGGCTAAGAGCCACTCGGATCTATATAGCTATGCTGAGCACATAGCAGAAACCTACGGAGATACCCACGATGGCAGGGTTTACATGGTATCCTCATACCAGTGCGGTGTGAGGGAGCTCCACCTATACAGGGTATCGGTGGCAGTAGACGGGGAGAGAGTGTACTCAGAATCCGTGGGAGTGGCTATATATGATAGCGGGGATAGGAGGGTTGTGAGGGGGGCAGAGCTCCTCAAGCTAGTCGCTGCCTCCCTATCTCCCGAGCACCTGGTATCCGCCGCAGACGAGTACGAGCCCCCTGAGGCTATTAAGTACCTGGGTGAGCTGGCGAAGCAGGGAGCCATGGATGCTGTCAGGAGGGCAACATCTGGGATCATAGGTTATATAGATAAGACAGAGGGACGGGGGCTCGCCAGCAGGCATGAAGAGTGGGTTCCAAGGGGCATAGAGCAGTACCAGCCTACAAGCATCTACCTAGGTTCTATAGTATATGCCGGTGGAAGAGGGGGGGTTGAGGGAGCCCCACCACCAGCCCATGTTAAGGAGGTTGAGGAGGCAGCTATGAGGGCTGCTATGGAGTATGAGAGGAGGCGCGGCAGGATCCCCGAGGATGTCAGCATGAGGGAGCACTACGACATATTCAGCATGGATCCAAGGACTGGGGAGGCTAGGTATATAGAGGTCAAGGGAAGATCCGGGTTCGACCTAGAGGTAGAGCTCACGGAGGAGGAGTTCAAGCTGGCTAGGGAGCTGGGGGAGAGGTACTGGCTATACATAGTATACGGCATTGGGGGCGGGAGCCCTAGGATCCTGGCGATAAGGGATCCAGCTAGGAGCATAGAGTGGAGGGAAGAGATAGCTAGGAGGTATAGGGCTAGGCTGGGAGTCTAGGTTGGAGCCCCTATACAGATTCACCCAGGGATCTATATCGATAGAGATCTATGGGGGCTACAGGGAGATCGGGGGTAACTGCGTAGTTATAAGGGATGGGAATAGGAAGTTAGTGCTCGACAACGGGATCAGGTTCAGCATTCTCAGGAAATACTATAGGGGCGGGCTCCAGCCCCTGGGGGTTGCAGAGCTCAGACAGGTTGGCGCTGTACAGCATCCAGAGGTATTCAAAGGGGCTGATGCGGTCTACATATCCCACACACATCTAGACCACCTAGGGCTCCTAGGAACCCTCCCACCAGGGCTCAAGCTTTACGCCCCATCCAAGGAGATCTTGGGTGTTGTTGAGAAGTGGTATATGGCTAGCCCCACATGGCTTGCAGAGGTGCCCCACAGGGAGGGGTTGGAGATCTCAGAGGCTAGGCCGGGCTCCGGGGGCGATCTAGGGGTGGAGGCTATCCCCGTTAGCCACAGCTCATACCCATCACATGCCTACATATATAGGGGCAGAGAGGCATCTATATTCTACAGCGGCGACCTCAGGGTAAGGGGTCCCGGCACCTTGTCACCGAACACACTTGCAGAGATCGAGAGGACAGTCGGGCCTCAGGGCGTCGATATAGCGATTATAGAGGGGACAAACATAGGCTGGGTTGAAACGCCAATCGGCCCGGATGACTTTAAAAGGATGGTTTGGGATGTTATAGGCGAGAGCGATCTAGCAGTGATCTCAGTAGATGCGGTGGATGCGGAGCTACTAGCGGCAGTCCTTGAGATCATATACATCTATGGGAGGAAGGCAGTAATAGCGTCCCCAAGAATAGCTGATATAGCTCTGCACCTGCCGAGCAGCATTCCAAAACCTGCAATAGCTCTTGAGGTAGAGAAGCCACCCCCACCCGGCTTTGAACTGGCTAGCCTCGAAGATGAGATCCTTAGCAGGTCAGGTGAATATGTGGTTCTACAGGATCCTGAGGACTTCCTCAATATAGCGAGGAAGATGTGGCTATGGGGGAGGAGCACCCCTAGAAAAACCACTATTGTATTAACAACACCGGAACCCCTAGAAGCGGGTGCAGAGGCTCTGGAAGAGGCGATAGCTAATTGGGCAGCAAAAATAGGAGCCACTATATATAGGATAAGGATGTCCGGGCACTACTACCAACACGAACTATGGAAAATACTTGAGGCCGTCAAACCGAAAAAGTTGATCCCGATACATACTAAGGCGCCGCAGGCAATGCTATCTATATTCAATAAATACAGGAGATAGAAGATGTCGAAATCCTGGGATCTAGGCTTGGACTATAAGCAGGTCTATAAGATGATCTTAGCTAAGGTTAAAGAGCATATTAGCAGGAGGGCTTTCGCATCATATTGCTATGCATGCGTGCTTTTGATCCAGCTTAGGAACGGGTCGAGGGTTAGCGAGGCTGTTTCGGTTTTCATAATCATTTGTAGCACTCAGATGCTTATAAACCCAGGGATATATATTTATTGGTGTCCC
>Ga0079996_112026_pt1 | contig 9826 bp, 12 predicted proteins | sample PerSpoAPS_AMetaG_FD_69199 | JGI IMG/M metagenome (GOLD analysis project Ga0079996, IMG submission 69199) | Thermal spring microbial communities from Yellowstone National Park, Wyoming, USA - Perpetual Spouter A (PS_A) MetaG (SPADES assembly)... | ecosystem: Environmental > Aquatic > Thermal... | reverse complement strand
TAGAAAGGCTCACAGGAAGGCAACACCATCCATCAGCCGGAGACTGTCTGGATAGAGCCCTCCGTGGTGCTTGAGGGGGAGGTGGAAATAGAGCCGGGCGTAGCCCTAAGAGGAAACACAAAGATAGGCAAAGGGGTGCGCATAGGTAGGGGAAGCGTCATAGAAAACTCGGTGGTGGAAGAGGGCGCGGTCATAGAGCCCTACAGCATTATTCGGGACTCTCACATTAAAGGCGGTGCCATTGTGGGACCCTTTGCCCATCTCAGAAATCATTCCGTGATAGGGGAAGGCTCCCACATAGGGAACTTTGTGGAGGTTAAAGCCTCTGAAATTGGTAGCCACGTAAACGCTAAGCATTTGGCATACATAGGTGATGCCCAAATAGGGGATCGCACCAACATAGGGGCGGGAGTGGTCTTTGCCAACTACGACGGAAAGCAAAAACACCAGAGTAAGGTAGGTCAGAATGCCTTCATAGGTAGTAACTCCCTCATAATTGCACCCATCACCCTTGGCGACTACTCCTACATTGCGGGAGGTTCGGTCATCAACAAGAACATAGAAGAGGGGGACTTGGCTATTGCAAGGGCAAGGCTTAGGATATTGAAGGGTAAGGGCAAAGAAAAGCTTTTGTAATGTGAGCCGGGAGGGATTTGAACCCTCGACCCACGGATTAAAAGTCCGTTGCTCTACCAGACTGAGCTACCGGCTCTAAGACCATTCATTATAATACAAAAAATGCTGTATTACAAGCTAAAAATTATCAAGGCAGGACAGCTTTTGTTCAAAGAAGGGCTCGTGGATGCAAGGGCAGGAAACCTATCTGTAAGGTTGGATGGGATGGTTTTAATAACCAGAACGGGTAGGCATGTGGGAGAGCTCTCTTTGGAGGACATAATAGAACTGCCCCTGTATGGCGAAAGCGTCCTTGAGAAGAGGGCATCCTCCGAGTGGGTGGTGCACAAAGAAATATACCTGCAAACCTCCCACAGGGCGGTGGTCCATGCCCATCCACCAAAGGCGGTGATCCTTTCCATGTCCTTGGATCGCATAGAACCCATTGATTCGGAGGGGAAAGCCCTGCTAAGTAGCATAAAGGTCCTGCCCGATTACCCTTCGGGTAGCCTTGAACTTGCCCGTGCGGTCTCAGAAGAACTAAAAACTTCAAAACTTTTGGTGGTAAGGGGACATGGCGTCTTTTCCGTAGGCAACGATCCCTTGGAGGGCTACAGTCTTATCTCTGTTTTGGAAAGGTCCTGTCATATTTTGCTAAGTTGATCCCACCCAAGGTTTATACTCCATCAGCTGTTCAAAGGTGTATGGGCATTCTTTAGGAAAGTCATTTTTTGTGGGCATCTTACCCTTGAAGTATGTTTCTATAAATCTCTTGCTTTTTGGTTCTTCAAGCCAGTCTATGAGGTCAAGAACCGCCATCTCCCAAGCTTTTTGTAGCACTTCTCTTTCCTGGGCTCTTTTTCTTAAAGAAGGGCTATCTTCAAAAATTCTTCTTAATTCCCTCCTTGCTGAATTGATGCTCTGAACCCAGTTATTTCCCATGGAGGGGCTATACCTAAAGTTTTCCCACTTGTAGAGATGTTCCATAATGCGTGCCATCTGGCTTACCACACTACTAAACAGGCTTTTTCCCATATCCTCCAACTCCTCTTGCAAATGTTCCCAGTCTAAAAGCTCATACTCTTTGTTTTTCAAAAGTTTGAGATTCTCCAGCAACCAAAGGTAGAAATCTTTTTCGTAAAGTTCTTTTAAGCTTTTGGCTTTTAGCTCCATGAGATTTAAATATAAGCGGATTGGGATTTACCTCTCCTCAAGCCAAGGTTCGTATTCCATAATTTGCTGAAATGTATAGGGGCACTCCCGTGGAAAATCCTTTTCAGTAGGAAACCTGCCTTTGAAGTAATTTTGAACTAATCCCTTGTTTTTTGGTCTTTTAAACCAGTTTATTAGTGCATAAACAGCGTCCTCCCACGCTCCCTGTAAAACATTCCTATCCTGCGCTTTTTTCTTTAAGGAAGGATGATTTTTAAAAATTCTCACCAACCTTTCCCTTGCGGTATAAACGCTATCTATCCAGCTGTGTCCCATGTCCAAGCTATGCTTGAAGTTCTCCCACTTGTAAAGGTGCTCCATTATGACCGCCATGTAGCCAATCATACTTTCAAAGTGCCTCTGACCCATATCCTCTATTTCCTCCAACAGGGTTTCCCAATCCACAAGGTCATATTCCTTGTTTCTCAAAAGCTTTAGGTTTTCTTGCACCCACAGATAAAAGTCCTTCCCATAAAGCTCTCTTAAGCTTTCAACTTTCATGTTTTTAAGAATAAGGCTTGCGGTGTTTTCCGTCAAGGTGGATTAAAATTTTGAACTATGGGTGAGAAAAGGCTTCTTTTGGGTGGAGAGTTTTTAAAAACAGACAACCTAATAGAAATAAAGTATCCCTATACTCAGGAGACAGTTGCCAAGGTATGCTTTGCTACGGAGGAGGAAGCCCTCAAGGCAGTGGAAGTTGCCAAAGAGGGTGCCAAGGAGATGGCAAAGCTCACTCCTTACGAAAGGTACAACTTGCTTATGAAAACTGCCAAGCTTTTGGAAGAGAGGGCTGAGGAGTTTGCAAGGACTTTGGTCTTGGAGGTAGGGAAGACCATAAGAGAAGCAAGGACAGAGGTTCAGAGGGCTATTCAGACCCTCCTCTTTTCTGCGGAAGAAGCCAAAAGAATAGGTGGTGAGGTTATTCCCATAGATGCCCATCCCAATGGAAGGGGAAAGTTTGGTTTTTATGTAAGGGAGCCGGTGGGCATAGTAAGTGCCATCACACCCTTTAACTTTCCGTTGAACCTTTCTATGCACAAGGTTGCTCCTGCCCTGGCGGCGGGCAATGCGGTTATCCTAAAGCCATCCGAGAGGACACCTTTGACTCCTCTGATGCTGGGAGAGATACTCCTTGAGGCGGGCTTTCCACCATCCGCCATTTCTGTGCTACCGGGCTTTGGAGAGGTAGGCAGGGTGATAACCACCCATCCGGATGTAAGGGTTGTTTCCTTTACGGGTAGCAGAAAGGTTGGTGAGATAATAGCCAGACAGTGTGGAATAAAAAAGCTTGTCCTTGAACTTGGTTCAAACTCTGCCATAGTTTTGCACAGGGATGGAGATCTCCAAAAGGCTGTTCAGAAAACCATCCTCGGTGGATACGCCATAGCAGGGCAAGTTTGCATCTCCGTTCAAAGGGTCTTTGTCCATGAGGACCTGTTTGAAGAGTTTTTGCAAAGGCTCTCCTCCGAGGTGGAAAAGCTCCAGGTAGGAGACCCGATGGACGAGAAGACCGATGTGGGTCCCATGATCTCCACCGCCGAAGTGGAAAGGATTCAAGGCTGGATAGACGAGGCGCTGCAGATGGGCTCAAAGCTTATAACTGGTGGTGTTTCTTGTGGTGATAGGATTTCTAGTGTTCTGACACCTACGGTGGTTAGCCTTGTTCCACCAAACGCCAAGCTTTTTAGAGAGGAAGCCTTTGCACCGGTGGTGGTGGTCAATCCTTACAAAGACGTGGAGGAAGCCATCAACTTGGTCAATGACTCTGATTACGGCTTGCAGGTGGGTGTGTTTACTCAAAGTATAGACACCGCTTGGGCTTTTATAAGGGGTATAAAGTCGGGCGGAGTGCTTATAAACGAAGGTCCTAACTTCCGGGCAGACCATATGCCCTACGGTGGCGTTAAGTTCTCGGGCGTAGGAAGGGAAGGTCCAAAATACGCCATAGAGGACTATACGGAAATAAAAATGGTTATATTTAACATCCATGGGTGAAGTTTCTGTATTTATAGCCTTTACTGCTGGCATTTTGTCCTTTTTATCTCCCTGCGTTTTGCCTATTGTCCCGGGCTATCTTTCTTACCTTTCTGGTGTGGCGGGTGCGCAAGCACAACCCAAGGGCTTTAACTTTAAAGTATTTCTTGCTTCTATCCTTTTTGTTCTTGGTTTTTCTTTGGTCTTTACCCTCCTTGGGGCGTCCGCCACCACTGTGGGGCAGTTCCTTAGAAGCTACCAGGACCTCATAGCCAAGGTGGGTGGTGGTGTGGTGGTTTTCTTTGGTCTTCACTTCGCGGGAGCCTTTTTGAGACCGAACTTTTTAAGGGAAATTCTTGGCTTTTCTGCCTTTTTGGTAGCACTTTACCTTTTTTCTGCCATAAGCCAAAAACTGCTCTTTGACCTGCTTGGCATAGTGTTGGTGGTTTTGTTTTTGTATGCCTTTGGTGTTCATGAAAAGCTATACGCCCAAAAAAGGCTTGAGGTGAAAACTGGAGGGGTTTCCATCTTTGGTGCCTTTTTGGTGGGCACTTTCTTTGCCTTTGGCTGGTCTCCCTGCATTGGACCAGTTCTTGGAAGCATTCTACTTTATGCATCCCAACAGGAGACTGCCACGCAGGGTGCCATACTCTTGTTTTCTTACTCCATGGGCTTGGGTATTCCCTTTATGGTGGCGGGAGGCTTACTCTCCCTATTCTTGGGATTTGTTAGGAGCTTTGGAAGGTTCTTTGGTGTGGTGGAACTTGTAGGTGGCTTAGCCTTAATAATTCTGGGAGTGCTTTTGACCACTGGGTACCTTTCAATGCTTGCAAACCTCAGTTTTTAGATGCTAAAATTCTTTAAATGGCAGTCTATAAGATAGCGGTTTTAAAGGGAGATGGAATAGGTCCAGAGATCGTAAATTCAGCCCTTAGGGTCTTGAAAAGGTTGGGAGAGCTCTCCGGCGTTAGCTTTGAGTTTGAGGAGGGCTTGATCGGTGGCATAGCCATAGACCAAAAGGGCGAGCCGTTACCTCAGGAGACCTTGGAACTTTGCCTAAAGGCGGACGCAGTCCTTTTGGGTGCGGTGGGCGGACCCAAGTGGGATAACCTGCCCACATCCAAAAGACCCGAGAAGGGGCTTTTGCAAATAAGAAAGGCTTTGGACCTTTATGCAAACCTCAGACCAGCCAAGGTTTATGAACCACTCATCTCCGCATCGCCGTTGAAAGAAGAGGTAGCCAGAGGCACAGACTTCATAGTAATAAGGGAACTAACGGGAGATGTGTATTACGGAGAGCCAAGGGGAATCTTTACCGAGAACGGAAAGAGGGTAGGAATAAACACCATGAAATATACAGAAGACGAAATAAGAAGGGTGGTTAAGAAGGCTTTTGAGGTTGCCCTAAAGAGAAGGAAAAAGCTAACCAGTGTGGATAAATCCAACGTGCTCGAGGTTAGCGGTCTCTGGAGGGATATCGTGGAGGAGGAGAAAAAGAACTACCCGGATGTAGAAGTGGAGCACCTTTACGTGGATAACTGTGCCATGCAGGTCGTCAGAAGACCATCCTCCTTTGATGTAATCGTTACGGGCAACATCTTCGGGGACATCCTCTCCGACGAGGCGGCAGTTATAACGGGCAGTTTGGGTATGCTACCTTCCGCAAGCCTTGGAGAAAAATACGCCCTGTATGAGCCAGTGCACGGCTCAGCACCAGACATTGCAGGCAAAGGCATAGCCAACCCAATAGCAACCATCCTTTCCACCGCCATGATGCTGAGATATTCTTTTAACTTGGAAAAGCTGGCAAGCGCCATAGAAAGGGCGGTGGAGCTTACCCTACAAAAAGGCTACCGAACTCCCGACATACACTCAGAGGGTTGCATAAAGGTGGGAACTGAGCAGATGACAGATGCTATAATAAACTCACTGGAGGAGATATGGGAAGGCTTATAGTTCTTTTTCTGTTTCTTTCTACCTTTGCTATCTCTCAAGACTTAAAGGAAAGTTTAAAAGCCTTCTTTGAAAGGGAAGGCTATGTGCTAAAGGTAGAGGGAAACAAGATTTTGGTGGATATAAAGGACCTTAAGAAGGGAGAGGAGCTTGTGCTTTTTAGGGAGGGCAAGGAGATTATACACCCAATAACCAAGCAGTCTTTAGGTAAAGAGTTAGAGAAGGTTGGAAGGGCAGTGGTGGAGGAGGTGGGACAGAACTTCTCCGTGGCAAGGCTGGTAGAGGGTAAGGATGTTAGGGTGGGAGACAGGGCAAAGGTGGATATAAAAAGCGTATGCTTTGAAGGTTCCGAGGAGGGCTTCTTTTTGGTTAGCTCGGTCCTTCCCAAGGTGGAAAAGGGGAAAAACTGCCAGTATGTAGTAAAAGAGTTTGAAAGGGGCTACGGCGTTGAGTTTAACGGTTCTCCGGTAGCTTTTTTTGAAAAGGAAACCTACAGTACGTCAAGGGCAAGCTTGGATGACCTTAACTTGCTGGTTAGAGGTAAGTTTGTTAAGCAATTTTCAGGACTGCCCATCTCTGCGGATGTGGGGGATGTTTTTGGTGATGGAAGGGAATATTTGGTGGTTCTTTACTCCAACAGGGTGGAGGTCTATGAAATCTTAACCAGGGACATACTTTTAAAGGCTTCCTATCCTCTGCCCGCCGGTGTGGCGGTGTCTCTCACAACTGCAAAGGTGGGCGAGGAAAAGAGAGATTACATACTTGTAAGCATGGTCTCCGGTGATAAGGCAAGTTCGGTGATTTTAAAGGTGGTGGGTGGCGTCTTTGTGCCCGTGGTAAAGGATGTTCCCTATATTTTTGGTGTCTTGGATAAGTCAAGACCAAAGGAGACCTTTTTGGGGCAGAGGTTTGAAACTGGCAAAGGCTTTGGCAACGTGGTAAGGCTCAGCTTGGAGGGGGATAAGTTAAGAGAGACGGGCGCCTTTTTGGCACCGCGGGGATTTCGCATTGATTCTGCCTTTTATTACAAAAACTATCTTGTCTTTGTGGATGGGTCGGGTAGGCTAAAAGTTTTTGAAGGGGATTCAGAGATTTATTCTTCAGAGGTGGGCTTTGATGGTTCTTACGCCAGCGTAGAGCTGACGGTAGAAGGGAGGGGAAACTTCGTCTTTTATCCAAAGGCGGGCGTAGCAAACGTGTTGAACTTTAACTTTGCCCTGGTGCCCAAAAACACCGCGGGGTCTGTGCTCAAGTTCCTTGACGTGCTTAAGTTTTCCCGTGGCGAGCTGGTGATGTTGGGAGAACAAAAGAAGAGCTTGATCTTTTCCAAAACGGTGAGGGGAAGTGAGTTTGTGGAGGCTATCCAATCGGTGGTAAGCACAAGGGATGGAAGGGTTTTTGTGATCACAGGAAGGGTAGGCACCATACCTGTTCAGAACAAAGGAGAGCTGTACGAGCTTGAGTTCAGGCTCCTTTGAACTTTCTAAGGTTTATAAGGCTTTGAGCCAAGGCGTTTCTGTAATCCTCTGCAAGGGTTATCAGATGCTCCACCAGTCTTAAAACTTCCTCCAGCTCTTCCCTTTTTAGCCCTGCAAGAGAAAGTTCAGAGAACTCCTGCAGTTTTTCAAGGGCTGTGTCTATCTGCCTTTCCTTTAAAGCTAACTCACACTCCAGGAGCAACCTTTTGAGCTTTTCCATAATGGCTCCTTTCCACCTCCTCCCAAGCGGACTTTAAGTTTTTGAGAATTTTTATAACCTTTTCCAACCTTTCCTTGTCTTCCTTCAGCATCTGATAAGTCAGCTCGTCCATAAGAGACCTGTATATTTCCCTTAAGTTTTTGGCGATCTCTCCACCCTTTTCCATATCAAGGATCGCATCCAACACACTTATTATTTCCAAAGCCCTTCCCATCTCCTCATACTTGCTTTTTTGCATGTCAAAGTCTTCTGTGTCTCTTAGCTCAAGGGCATTCTCAAGGCAGTTTATAGCCTTTTCGTAGAGCATTATAACAAGCCTTACGGGGTTTGCGTTTGCCACCATGTTCTCAAGATAGGGGTTGTTCATCATCTTTTACCTCCTTGCATTTCCGACAGGGATACTATAAAGTTCTTTATACGGTCCATTGTTTCTTGGGCTTGGTTCATGAAAACTTCCACCTTTGAAAACTCAAGCTTTAACTTTTGCTCTTCCTGTAAGAGCTGTTCTTGAAACTTTGCCATATCCTGGGTCAATCTATCTATCCGAGATTGATAATCGTTTATAAAAGACTGAAAGTCTATCTTTGCCCTTTCCAAGTAGGAGCCGTAGTTGGCTTTTACGGTTTCTACCAAGCGTCTTAACTCCTGAGGGTCTTTATTTGCCAGTTCATCTACTGCGGAGCTGTTGAAGGTTAGTGTCCCGTCTTCATTGTAGCTAACTATGCCATACCTAAACAAGGGGTCAAGCATGTCCGCAAGGGAGTTTTTGACGCCTGTGATAATCTGGTCTCCCTGAAATAGTCCCTTGTCTTTGTCTGTCATCTCATTTACCTGCTTAACCACTGCGTTGTATTTGGCAACAAAGTCTGCAAAAAAGTTCCTGACCTTTGAATAGTCATCTCCAACAGAAACGGTTGCATCTCCTGTGGCTTTTAGTTCAAGGGTCAAACCTGGCAAGACATTTTCTATCCTGTTGGTGGGACGTTGGACGGTTGTGGTTCCAATTTGGACCTTTGCGTTTTTAGCCTGCTGGAGGGGTGTATTGTCAAGGTCAGATTGACCGTTTATAACCAAACCGGAGGCGGAAATAACATAAGTGCCCACATCTGCGTTTGTTTCCACGGTGGATAAAGCCTCGTCTTTTTCCGAAAGCATGAGCCTATACTGGCTTCCATCGTAAAAAACGCTTGCTACGACTTTGCTTCCCGCAGATTGGTTGATCCTATCCACCAGGTCCCTAAGGGTGCCCGACCCACCCTCTACGTTAAAGGTCTCCACATCCTCTGGGTTTGGACCTTTTTTGTAGGTTATGGTAAAAGCGGACCAACTTATGTTGGAACCAATGTCGGAAACACCCCCTTTGGAAAGCCTGACCTCCTTTGAAGAGAGTTGAGTTACGCTTAAGTTAAGGGTAACGTTTGGTGTTTCGGTAGTGGCTGTGGCTGTCAGGACATTGGTGTTGGAAGAGGTTGCGGACTTTGATTTAAAGAGGTCATCCACCGAAAGGCTTGAAAAGAGATTGTTGAAGGCATCTATGGAGTTTGCAAGCTTTGAAAGGCTATCCTGCTTAGCCTTCAGCTGATTGCCCTCCCGAGCCATTGTCTCAAGGGGCAAAGACCTCAAACGGAGGAGCTGATCCACTATGGAGCCCCAGTCAAGCTTACCACTCAAGTTGCTAAAGTATATTTCCCCAGCCATTTTTTAAACCTTCCTTTCCATCAGCAGACCCAAGAGCTGGTCTATGCGTTTCATTAGCTCCAAAAGATCGTCAGGAGGTATCTGCCTGATAACCCTGTTGGTATCCCTTTCCATGATCTTTACCACAGGTATTTCAAGCTCTTGGTCTATGTCTATTTTAAGGTATTTGCTGAGCATGTCAAATTTTTTCTTGACCTCCTCAATAAGCTTTTGCAACTCCTCAGGTTTTACATCCCTTTTTTCCTGAGCATCTTGGACCTGCTGGTCTACCTCCCTTTGGAGCTTTCTCAAAGCCCCATCCATAGGCTGGACTTGCTGTTGGTTTAATTTCACATCCACATATTCAAAGCTTTGGTCTACCCTTCCAATCCTCATGGCTTATTCTCCAAAGGGGGAGGGGAAAGACCTCCCCGGAAGTTCGTTATCTGAGCAATTGGAGCACCAGCTGAGGAAGTGCGTTCGCCTGTGCCAACATAGCTATTGTGGATTGCATCTTTATCTGTAGCGATGTGAAGTTGGACATCTCTTCTGCATAGTCCGTGTTCCTTATTACGTTTTCCGCCTGCTTGGTGTTATCGTAGCCCACCTTTTGGGCATCAAAGATAGATTGGAGATTGTTCATAACAGCACCAATCTGAGACCTGATAGTATCCACCTTTTGCAATGCTTTGGAAAC
>Ga0079996_135640_pt1 | contig 9877 bp, 10 predicted proteins | sample PerSpoAPS_AMetaG_FD_69199 | JGI IMG/M metagenome (GOLD analysis project Ga0079996, IMG submission 69199) | Thermal spring microbial communities from Yellowstone National Park, Wyoming, USA - Perpetual Spouter A (PS_A) MetaG (SPADES assembly)... | ecosystem: Environmental > Aquatic > Thermal... | reverse complement strand
TTGTCTGGCATTGAGAAGCCTTCCCAGCCCCATCCACCTGTTTGACCATATTCTTTCTTTTTGTGCATAACTAAAATTAATTTTGGTTCTTTTCCTGCTTTATCTTTGAAGTTCACAAATATAATAAGCGAGCTCTCAGGAAACGGTGGCGGTTCCTTCCCTTCTTTTTTGTATTCTTTGATATACTTTTTGAAGTGCTCATAAGCTACATCGTTAAGATATGTTCTGTGGAGACCCGGAACAATTGCAAAGAGAGGATTACCTTTGAGTATTTCTCCTTCCTCCACGAGGTTTAGTTTTTCCCAGTTTTCTGGGAAAGGAACTTTCTCCTGTGAATGAAGAACCATCAAGCCGAAAAATAAAAATATAGCGGCACCAAAAAGTATCCTTATGCCTCTGACCCTCATTTTTATACTTTTTCTACCCATGTTATTCCACCTCCTTTTTTATTTTTTTGTTTTTTGATTAAGCCGATTTGATTTAAAATGAGACCTTGATAAGTTTTGGCTCTGTAAAGACTTAAATGTGCTATATATATATATATATATATATATGCATTATTGCAAAGTTTTTCATTCTTGCTTATTTGTTTCAACTCATCCTTGGTAAATTGTAAACCTCAATTTATTATTATAATCATTTTACAAGTTTTCTTGTTTTTTCTTTGCAAGATTTTTTGAAAATCGCTCATTAATAACTTTTCACTTCATGCTTTTGATATGATAAAGAGGCTACTCACATTAGAGGATTTATCAAAAACAGAACTTGCCGAGTTAATAGATAGAGCAGTTGAAATATTCAAAGCAATCAAAAGTCAAAGTAGCAACACAAAAAAAGGAACAAAAAAAACACGGAAAAGAGAAAATGACTTAAATATAGATAGTGAAAAACTCAAAAATAAAGTTGGGATGATATATTTTGAGAAACCTTCCACAAGAACAAGAATTTCATTTGAAACCGCAATTTATAAGCTCGGCGGAAAAGTTATATATTCATCAACACAAGACACTCAGATATCAAGAGGAGAAGATTTGAGAGACTTTATAAAAGTTGTTGAAGGGTACGTTGATTTTGCAATATGCAGAGTAAACAGCCATAAAACATTAGAAGTTTTTGCAGAAAACTCACAGATACCAATAATTAATGCTTTAAGTGATTTGAGTCATCCAACACAGATAATTTCTGACCTTGCAACAATAAAGTTTTTACTCGGAACATATGAAGGAAGAAAAATTGTTTTTCTCGGAGACGCAAAAAACAATGTAGCAAGGTCGTGGATAGAAGCTCTTTTGGTTCTTGGAAATTTCCAGCTTGTTTTCAGCTGTCCGCCGGGATACGAGCCAGATTTCGGTTCAGGATATTCAGTAGAGCACGACCCTCAAAAAGCAGTCCAAAAAGCAGATGTAATATACACAGATGTGTGGTTTTCTATGGGGCAAGATTATTCGGAGGAAAAAGAGAAAAAGATGGTAGCATATAGAGTTGATAGGTCAAAAATTTCCGATGCAAAGATTGTTATGCACTGCCTACCTGCTCACAAAGGAAAAGAAATTTCAGAAGAGATTTTTAGCATGTATGAAGATGTTATTTTTACCCAATCTCATATGAAGTTAGCAGCAGCTATCGCAATTCTCGAAAATCTTGAAGTTTGATGATGTTTAAAGCAAATTTCCAATATTTTCCTTTTCTCCAAAACTCTTTTGTTTTTTTATTTAATTTTTTCTTTACATGCTTTCTGTAAGAAAACTTTCAAAGTATTTTGATTCTTTTTGCGTTTTTGAGAACCTAAACTTTGAGATAAATCAAGGAGAGATATTTTGTGTCTTCGGTAAGAATGGTTCAGGTAAAACAACCTTACTGAAAATTCTTGCAGGCATAATAGAGCCAACATCGGGCAAAGTAGAAATCGTTGGAGCCGATAATAAAAGCAATCTGAAAAAAAAGATTTTGTTTGTGGGACATGAACCAAACCTCTATAAATATCTTTCAGTAAAGGAGAACTTAGATTTCTGGGCAAAACTGTGGGGCAAGAAAATAAATGAAAAGGATACAGAAAAAGCTCTTGAATTTTTTGGAATAGAGAAGTTCTTGAATTATAAAATCTTCGAACTATCTCAGGGAACAAAAAGAAAGGTTTCGTTTTCAAAATTCCTGCTGATAGATCCCCAAATTTTTATAGTAGATGAGCCCTTCTCCAATATAGATGATAAAGGGAGAGAAAAAATAAGAGAATTATTTTTCAGGGCAAAATCCGAAGGTAAAATAGTAATATTCTCTTCACCTGAGAAAAACACATACTTAAAACCAGATAGGTTTTTTACTTTGGACTAAATTCAAGCCTTTTAAGAAAGATTTTTATCTCCTCATTTTCAGAATATTTTATCTCCTCTGGGATACCTTGCCAGATTATTTCACCATCTTTCATAAATATTATCTTATCCGCAAGTCTTATAGCCCCCTTGATATCATGAGTTATAACAATAAATGTCAATTTTGTTTTTTCTTTTATACCTAAAATAAGGTCCTCAATAACAGATGATGTAGCAGGATCAATTCCAGAAGTAGGTTCGTCTAAAATTACGACTTTTGGGTTATGAATAATGGCTCTTGCGAGAGCTGTTCTTTTTTGCATACCTCCCGAAAGCTCTGATGGATATTTTTTTTCATGACCTTTCAAACCTATTATATCTAAAATCCAGTCCAACCTTTCCCTCAAAATTTTCCTATCTTTTATATTTTGAACCTCAAATAAGGGAAAAACTATGTTTTCCTCCACAGTCATCCAATCAAAAAGAGCTGAGTTCTGAAAAAGAAAACCTATATTCTTTATGTAAGAAAGCTTTTCCGAAGGTTTAAGTTGAGTAATATCCACACCGTCAAAAATTATCTTACCTTTATCTGGTTTCATTATTCCAACTATGTGCTTTACGAGAACGCTTTTACCGCAACCAGATCTCCCCATTATTACATTTATTTTCCCAGCCTCTATTTTGAGATTTATGTTTTTCAGAACTGGTTTTCCGTTGAAACTCTTCCAAAGCCCTTGAACTTCTATTATATAATTTCCCATAGCTTTGTCGCAAACATATTAAGGTGGCCCTGCAAAGCCATCAGGACCTAACCTGCTCGCTACCCCCTCCCACCTCCCTTCATAATGAGAGTTGAGTTCCGGAAATTTCTGCCTTGTTATTGTATAAGCTTGCGATGGAGTAAAACCTTCAAGGAGTCTCTTGTAAGAGAACCTTACAGCAGAGGAGAAATTCCTCATAAGTTTCAGGATTTGTTCTTTCTCTTTTTTATTCACAACGAGTTTGAAGCTTGTAGTTATGAACATATGAATTAGACAAATTGTAATAATTGATTTGGGTTTAAAGAGAAATTTTAGCAAAAATTTTTGAATTTAGGTGAGAAATTATAATTTAAGATGATTGCGACAAGGCATAAAAACAAAATAAAATGGAAAGAGAAAGAAAAAGATAAAGAAAGGAAGAAATGAAGGAAGAAAGAAAAAAACACAAAACATAGCCACCAACTAAAATCAAAGAAAATCCCAAAATTTCCCATCTTTACGCAAAGAACATCTTACAAGAAAATCATCTGAAATCTTTTTTATTTGAACAATTTTTGGATTGATGTGCTCCCCTAATTTTAAGGCATCAGGAAAATCAAAACCTTTTCCACCACCAAAGATTTTTGGAGCAAAAAATAGCCATAACTCATCAACAAAACTATGTTTCAAGAAATCCCAAACAACCTCCACCCCACCTTCAACTAAAAGAACCATTCCACCCATCTGGAATATAAAATTCAAAACCTCCTCTACGCTTTTTTCCTTCTGAAACATAAAAGAAATTTTCTCTTTGCCTTTAATAATTTCAGATTTAAAGATTCCCGAACTTACAAATTTTCTATATTTTTCCTCAACAAAGAAAACACAATTATTCCCTCTCAAAATATTTAGAGAATCAAGATGAGAAGGACAACCAAGAATAACTTTGACTGGATTTGGATATTCACCTCCTACCTGCATCTTCACTTTTTTCAACTTTCTAAGATAGCTATCTGGTAGATTTCTCGTATCAAGATATGGATTATCTTTTTCAACGGTATTTTTCCCAACAAGTATAAAATTTGCGTGAGCTCTGATGATATGAACAAGTTGTAAAGCCTTTTGTGATGTCAGATATTTTGAATTTCCTTCAATATCAGCAATCTTCCCATCAAGAGTTAGAGCAAGTTTAACAATAACATAAGGTCTTTTCTCGTTCGCATAAACTATATATGGCAACAAAATTTTCTGCGCTTCATCTTCAAGTATCCCCCCCTCAATATATAAATTATCTGCATGGTAGTTAATCTGGTCCAAATTCGGGTCGTGTAGAGAAAAATAAACTTTGCTTACTCCGTAGTTCTTTATTTGTAAAGTGCATGGAGGGGTTCTGCCATAAGTATTACACGGTTGCAAGGAAACAAAGAGTTCAGCACCATACGGAGATATTCCCCTTTTTAAGGCGTCATTTATAGCTTCAACCTCGGCATGGGGGAACCCAGCTCCTTTATGAAATCCTTTACCTACTATTTTCCCTCCTTTTACGAGGATAGCTCCAACCCAAGGATTAGGCGCAGTTTTTCCAGCATTAATCTTCGCAAGCGACAAAACATATCTCATAAAGAACTCTTTATATCCATCCTTCACCCTTTTCTCCTTTGTTCCCATAATTTTGAAAGTTTAATCAATAAATAATAACATAATTTTTATGGGGGAAAAAGGAGATAAAAAAAATGGTAAATATGAAGAAGGAATTTCTACACTTTATGAAGAAGCGAAAAGCAAAATCAAGTACGAGGAATCAAAACAGGAAAAATTCCTAAAAATTCTAAGTGAGATAAACAAGGAAAGAGAAAAAATCATAGGGAAACAGAGTACAAAAAGCAAGTTATTGAAATCACTGCTTGTAATAATATTCATAGGAATAGGTATAACTATAATGTTCCTTCCGGAAAAAGAAATTGTAGGAAAGAATATTTTTGATTTTGGACCACCTCCAAACTTGTATATAGATATGGGTAAATACACTATAATTAACTTTTTTGCCTCCTGGTGTGATCCTTGCCGTGAAGAGATACCAGAACTTAAAAAATTTTCTGAAAGATCAACCATTGCAGTATTAGTAGGAGTAGCATTAGATGATGAGAAAAACTTAAAGAAATTCATAGAGGAAATGGGAATAAACTACCAAGTTGTTTTAGATAACGGCAAGTTCTCAAAAAATCTGGGAATAAACTCAATTCCAACCACCATAATAGTTGGACCAGATTTGAAAATAAAAAAAATCCTTTTCGGCGAGGTTAATTCAGAAAGACTTGAAAAGGCATTACTCCAAGTAGCATCAAAAAAACAAAATTAGAGAAAGAAATTTATATAAAGAAATTTATATATAGAGGGGAATATAATTCCCTGATGAGATTTAGAAAATTCCGTTTGCGGCTGAGAAAAGATATAGAGAGAGTTTTCAAAACCGGGATGCATCTAAAAAGCAAACCGTTTTTTTCAATAAAGGTAATAGAAAATGATTCAGTAAATATAGGTTATCCAAGATTCTCGGTAATTGTTCCTAAAAAATCGGTGAAAAAAGCCGTAAGAAGAAATAGAATAAAAAGAATCTTAAGAGAAGCGATGAGAGAACTAATAAGAGAAAAAAAAATCCCAAATTTAGATATTGTCATTTTGGTGAAAGAAGATATATCAGGTAAAAAATCTTATGAAGTCAAAAATGAAATTGAAAAAATCTTTCAAAAATATCAGGATACTTCAACTTCAATAAAAGGTTAAGTAAAACTCCAAGGAACATGAATGGTATAAAAGGTATGGGGTCCCTTTTTCTTTTGATTATACTCAAAATCAAACCGAATAATCCACCAAAAAATGACGAAATAATAATACAGAACAAAGTTCCCCAAAATCCAAAATATACTCCAACTGGAATCATAAATAGAACATCTCCTTCTCCAAGTCCTTCTTTTTTTCTCAAAAGAGCATAAATTAGCCTTACAATAAAAAAAGTTCCAGCCCCAAGAACAACTCCTAAAAAAGAATCTAAAAGCAAAAATTTTATATCTGACATATCAATAATCCTTGCAGAAACAGCAGAGATAAAAGACACGAGAATAAGAACTGTTGGAACTGCAAGATAGATTATATCTGATATAGCAGAGAATAAAAATGACCAAAGAAAAAAAAAGTTAGGGAAAAATAAAAAAAGCGATGAGTTAGAAATATAAGAGGTAGAGATATAAAAAGCAAAAACTCCCAAAATTGCAGAAAGAAGCTCACTAAAAAAATAGATATATGGAATTCTCGCTCCACATCTTGAACATTTTCCTTTGAGAATAATAAAACTCAAAATAGGAATTTTTTCGTACCACAAAATAGGAGATTTACACTTTGGACAAAAAGACGAAGGAGCCAAAATTGAAATTCCTCTGGGGATTCTGTAAATCAAAGTATTACCGAATGACCCAAAAGATGCTCCCCACATAAAAGAAAAAATTAGAAAGACAAAGGAAATAACAATTTCTTCTTTTTCAATCATATCAGTAAAAACAAAAAACAATATCTAAAATCTAAAAATCTATTTAAAAAAGTAAATCTATTTTATATTTGAAAATTTTCTTTTTATAAAGCATAAATTAAAGCATAAACGATTTTGATTGTGTGATATGAAAATCTGTGCATATTTTACATGTGGATTTCCAGATATTGAGTCGTCATTTTTAATAATGAAAGAGATTTTAGAGTTTGCAGATATGCTTGAAATAGGCATTCCATTTTCTGATCCAATCGCCGATGGTCCAACAATTCAATTTTCATCAGCAAAAGCTCTTGAAAGAGGGTTCAAAGTATCACAAGCGTTTGAAGTAGCTCAAAAACTCAAAACTTTATTTCCACAAAAAGAAATACTCTTTATGACATATTACAACATAGTAATGAGAAAAGGAGAAGAAGAGTTTATAAAAAGAGCAAAAGACATCGGAGCATACGGAATAGTTATTCCTGATCTGATACCAGAAGAAGGAGAAAGGATTTTTGAGCTCATGGGAAAGTATGGCTTGAAAACCATAAATTTTGTTGCTCCAACAACAAAAGATGAAAGAATAAAAAAAATAGCCAAAAAAACAACCGGCTTCATATACTACATCTCAGTCACAGGAACAACAGGAGAGAGAGAAAAACTACCCGATGACATAGTAGAAAACATAAAAAAGGTAAAAAGAATATCACAAAAAGATATGTTTGTAGGCTTTGGAATATCAAAAAGAGAACATGTAATTTCTTTGCAAAATTATGTAGACGGAGTAATAATAGGGAGCGCAATAATAAGAAAAGTTATTGAATCAAAAAGCATAGATGAAGCCATCAAAAAAATCAGAGAGTTTTTAAACTACATTTCCCCAGGCCAAAAATAAAGAATCATAAATTCACCAGAAGGTAAAATTTTGCGTAAAATAATGTTCATATCTTGTGAGCCGTAAGTATCAGCCCAAATTGTTGGAAGACTTTCACCTTTTCTCACATAAGCGACGACTTTCCAATTTTCTTTCAGACCTGCCAACTTTGCAGCATCATTTATCGCAGAGTATATATCACCAACTTTATCAATAAGCCCGAGCGATAAGGATTCTTCCGGAGAAAAAACAGAACCATCTGCTATTTCGTCTAAACTTTTTTTGAGTTTATTTCCTCTCCACTCTGCCACACGAGATTTGAAAAGCGAAAAATAGTAATCAATCAGTTTCTGAATTTTTGCTCTCTCTTCATCTGTCATCTTCCTGTGAAAAGATAACATATCTTTATGAGTTCCACCTTTTATAACCTCAAATTCAACCCCAACTTTCTCCGAGAGCTTTTCAACATTTAGCTTCATAAGATAAACACCTATTGAACCAACAGTTGAACCCGGAGCAGCAATAATAACATCAGAAGGTGTTATAACATAATAAGAACCAGAGACCCCAAGAGTTGAAATAAAAGCAACTATTGGAACTTTCTTTTTCTCTTTGAAATTCTTTATCTCGCTGTAAATAGCTTCCGAAGCTGAGACTAATCCACCGGGAGAAGAAACTTTAAACACAACAGCTTTTACATTATCATCCTTTGACGCTTTTTCAAGTTCCTCCTTAATTCTTGAAACAATAGATGGTTCAGAATAAGAAAAAAGCCCTCTTCCACCCCTTATATCTTCCCACGATATGACCCCAGATATATTAACAAGAAGTATCTTATCTTTTCCCTCACCTAAAACCGTCACCTCTTCTAATGGGACATATCTACCCGATGGTAAATTCACACTAAAAAAACAACCTGAAATAAAAACCACAGAAAAAAGTAAGAAAAATATTTTGAACTTCATCATATAATAGCAAATTTAACAGCCCATTGTTAAAAAACAATGGGTTTGGGGAAGGTTTATTTGCTATGAGCCTTTTTAGTTCAAGCTCATGCAAACCTTACTTCCCCCAGCCACCGCCACAGCTTCTACCCGTTCTACCGGGCTACCTTTCTTTTTTCCTTCTTCCCCTTTTTCCTTTTTTCTTTTTTCTTTTTCTTTTTTTCCCTCTTCTTTTTCTCTTTCCTTTTTCTTTTTTTTCTATTTTTTATCCCTTCTCCTTCCTTCCCTCCTTTAATATTTTTGCTTGCCCTCACCAGGCACGAGGGAAGGAATAAATAATTATCGTTTTAAATTCTATTGATAATTATAGAAATAATTTTGTTAATCTTCAAAAATTTTTAACAATAGACTGTTAATTTTTGTTTTTAACCTTTTTGCGATTAAGAAAAATATTTGGCAAAAAGAAAAGAATGAAAACATAGAACACAAAAGCCAACGGAGAAACAGAGCAACCAATTGGTTTTGAACCAAAACCTGCCCTATCTTGAAATTCTGAAAAGATTTTATCTGCAATACCTCCTTTTTCGCTATCAGCAAATCGCGGAGCAGGTGCTGTCGTCTTCCTTATAAAAGAGAAAATACAAAACTGGGTCGATGGATAATTCGTGTCAATATATGTAAGAACAACATCAGTAAATCCATCTTGATTTACATCTGAAACTTCTATATCTGGCAATCCAATCGGTCCAAAGTTGAAAGGCAAGCGTGAATGATAAGATGAGACCTCTCTTGCGTAACCATTAGAGCCAGAAATAGTTGCTGGTTCTCCAAAGCTGAGATCAAAAAATTCTGCTCCACCATAAGAATAGAAAGCGGTCCAAATTATATCAGGAACACCATCTGAATTCATATCTTCAACTTCAAGGGAAATATTGTTCAAAGGTGATATTATTTGAGCATTCGCAGTTGATTGAAGAGCAAACGATAAATTCGCAGGTGTTGAATTATTCTTATAAAGATAAAGTATTTGGTCTTTTGATATAACTACTATGTCATCTTTTCCGTCGCCGTCAAAATCAGCTGTATCTAATGAGGCAGGAGTTATAGAGTTCGGCAGAGTAAATGTTATAGCAGAGGCAAAACCAGAAGAAGTTCCGAGCTTAACAAAGAAATAAAGGAAATCAGGATTCACACCTACTATATCTAATTTTCCATCTTTATCTAAATCAGCAAATTTAGCCCTTCTTACCCAACCTTCAATTTCAGGAAATGTTATGGTACCAGAGAATGTTCCATTACCATTACCGTATGCAAAAAAGCTAAGACCGGAGCAACCAACAAGAATATCTTTACTACCATCTTGATCTACATCAGCTGATTGAATATCATAAGGGAAGCAGTGTCCTCCTGCTAAATTGATTTGCGATGAAGCAGAAAAACTGAAACTTGAACCAGAATTTTTGTAAAAGTAGATATAGTGTTCTGTT
>Ga0079996_120464_pt1 | contig 9890 bp, 11 predicted proteins | sample PerSpoAPS_AMetaG_FD_69199 | JGI IMG/M metagenome (GOLD analysis project Ga0079996, IMG submission 69199) | Thermal spring microbial communities from Yellowstone National Park, Wyoming, USA - Perpetual Spouter A (PS_A) MetaG (SPADES assembly)... | ecosystem: Environmental > Aquatic > Thermal... | reverse complement strand
GTAGGAGCGGCTTTAGCCGCGACCCTTGCGTCGTCGAGAGCCAGGGGTTCGGAGTTATCGGAGCAGGTTTCACTGCAACCCCTGCGCCATCGAAGTCGGAGGTTCGGGGCGAAAGCCCCTCCTACAGAAACCGTCTTTTTGTAGGAGCGGCTTTAGCCGCGACCCTTGCGTCATCGAGAACCGGGATCTCGGGGTTGCCGAAGCAATCTTCACCGCAACCCTTGCGCCATCGAAGGCGGAGGTTCGGGGCGGAAGATCGCGGCTCTTCCTCTCGGAGGACCGGAGATGGGGTGGAGGGCAACTGCGGGCAGTTGCCCTGCTTGAACCCCATGGCGCAACGAGAGGGGGGTGGTCTCTGTCCCTCTCCGATCATTCAAGGACATGAGCCTGGCGGGCTTTCCTCGGAGTTTCCGGAAGACTATCATCAGAAAGGGCTCAACCCGCGGCGGAGGCGCCGGGGGATGCGGCGCGCCGCCCGGTCTGTTGTCCGCGGGCCCGGAGGGTGGGCGCCTGGGCGGAGGACGATGGCCTGGCTCTGTGAGGAGGCTCGGGCGGGATGGTCGCGGCGGCAGAGGATCGAACTCTCCGCGAAGGAGCGTGAAAGATGCGCGAAGCCCTCGCCATCGAGATCCGCGATCTGGTGAAATCCTACGGTCGGGTGCGGGCGCTGCGCGGGGTGAACCTGGAGGTGCGCCGGGGGGAGATCTTCGCCTTCCTCGGCCCCAACGGCGCCGGCAAGACCACCACCATCCGCTGCATGCTGGATTTCATCCGCCCCGACGCAGGGCTCCTCCGGGTGCTGGGGATCGACCCGCAGCGCGACCCGGTGGCGGTGCGGCGGCGGGTGGGATATCTCCCGGGCGAGCTGCACTTCGATGAGAACATGACCGTGGAGGGCGCCCTCCGCCTCTTCGCCGCCATGCGGGGGAACACCGTGGACTGGGCCTACGTCCGGGCGCTGGCGGAGCGGCTGGATCTGGACCTGCGTCCCCGCATCCGCAACCTGTCCAAGGGCAACAAGCAGAAGGTAGGGGTGATCCAGGCCCTGATGCACCGGCCCGAGCTGCTGATCCTGGACGAGCCCACCCTGGGGCTGGATCCCCTGATGCAGCGGGAGGTTCTGCGGCTGATGCGGGAGGCTCGGGACGCGGGGGCCACGGTGTTCTTCGCCTCCCACATCATGAGCGAGGTGGAGCAGGTGGCCGACCGCGTGGGGATCATCCGGCAGGGCGTGGTGGTGGAGGTGGCCGGGACGGAGGATCTGATCCGCCGCGCCGTGCGTCGGGTGCGCATCCGGTTCGAGGGGCCGGTGGATCCCCGGCCGCTGACGGCTCTGCCCGGCGTGCGGCTCCTCCGCCGGGAGGACGGGGAGGAGCTCCTGCTGCAGGTGGAAGGGCGGATGGATCCCCTGATCAAGGCCCTGGCGGCCTTCCCGGTCCGGGATCTGGAGACCGAGCGCCCGAGCCTGGAGGAGATCTTCCTGGCGTATTATGAGCCGTCCCCTGCGTCTTCGGAGGCCTATCCATGAAAGCGATCTTTCGTTACACGCTGTCCGGATTCCGCTGGGCGATGGTGGGCTGGGGGCTGGGGCTGGGGTTGCTGGGGGGCTATCTCATCCCCTTCTATGACACGATCTTCGAGCAGCGGGCCCAGTGGGAGGAGCTGCTGCGCGCCTATCCCCGGGAGCTGCTGGTCTTCTTCGGGGAGATCCAGGACATCGCGGATCCGGCGACGTATCTGCACGCGGAGTTCTTCTCCTGGCTGCCGCTCATCCTGGGGTTTTTCGCCATCCTCGCCGGCAGCGCCCTGATCGCCGGGCTGGAGGAGGGAGGACAGCTGGATCTGCTCCTCGGGCAGCCGGTGAGCCGGTGGGCGTTCTTCGCCGCCCGCGTCCTGGCCTTCCTGGTGGCCACTGTGGGGATCCTGGGGCTCTCGTATTTGGGCCTGATCCTCGCGCGGCCGCTCTCCCGGCATCTGGGTCTGGGGCCATGGGAGATGCTCACGCCTTTCCTCTCGATGTTCGCGCTGCTGTGGCTGTTCGGGAGCTTGTCCTTGTGGCTCAGCCTGGCGCTGCCCTCCCGGCGGGTCGCGGCGGCGGTGGCGGGGACGTTGCTTGTTGCGGGGTTCTTCCTGACCGCGCTGGCCCGGCTGGATGAGCGGCTGGAGCCCGTGGCCCGCCTTTCGCCTTTCACATACTATCAGGGGGGAGAGGCTGTCCGTTCCCTGCGGGTGGACTGGCTCGTGGGGCTGCTGATCGCCTCGCTGGTCTTCCTCCTGCTGGCGGGGTGGTGGTTCCAGCGCAAGGACCTGCGGGTGAGCGGCGAAGGCACCTGGGCGCTCCCCCTCCCGCGTTCCCGGGCCGTCTGGACAGCCTGGGATCGGCGGACGCACGCATCTTTGTGATTAGGAGTTACGCAGTTGAGGCGAAATCCAACCCCTTTAATGGACATATATGGGGGTGATGATGAATTACCAGCCATATATTGGGGGACACACCTGCCAACTGCGTAAGTCCTAACCCTATGCCTCAGCAACACTCAAGAGGGAGACGACCGCGGCTTCTGCACCTCGCCCTCACAAAGATGGAGGAGTCCATCAACGATTGCTCCTTAATGGTAATCTGATATAAACCTGCGTTCCCCATAGCAATATGATCAAAATGGTTGTCACCACTCTGTCTGTCCAGATGCGGTGATAATCAGAAGGCAGATTGCTCACCACGTGGATTAGAGACAAAGCCACAAACAGGAAGCCGAAGTTTGTAACCATGAAAGCGATCGGCAGATTTTCTCGGGTGTCTCGTTCTCGTAACAATCGGAGGGAGAAGATCCCCATGCTGATTCCCGTCAGCCAAGCACCAGCCAAGTAGGCGTGGGTAGGGTTTTTGAAGAAATCATTGAGATACCGTTCCCATGTTCCAGGCGGAGGGGCAACTTGTTCCCATTGATCCCAGGGGGCGAGCACGCGCATCACCGTTAGGACGAAATACCAAAAGAGGAAGTACCAACTGATACCAGCTGACAGCAACCATAAGGGGGTCCATCGTGTTTTCCATGCCCGGTTCTTTTGATAAACGATCGCTCCTTCAATTACGATCCCTACCACTAACAGTAATATCGTTAGCAGTTGATAAGATTGCTGGACGATCATGTCTCCTTTTCCCTTCCTAAGGATAGCCTACTCGATTTTGGGCAGTGTGCATCGGGCAGCAGTAGAGCAGCTACCCGATGCACACTATTTTTCATCGAAGCTAATGATTAGGGGATAGAAACGTGGTCCGCTTTACATAATCAGGCCCTCCTGCAACATCTACAGCAGTAGTCCCCAAACATAACCTGGCTTCCTGCCAGCTATACGCGTAGCCATTTAAATTACCACCGTATGCGACCATGAAAGTCAAGTAGACCCGCGCTGAGGTTGTAGTCCAGCGCAGTCCATCCGGATTGCGGGAATACCATTCGTACGGTTGCCAGAACCAGAAGACCCAATCTGGGTCGCTGGGATCATTGTCACAAAGTGGGCTATTCCAACACGAGGATGCGAAGGTTGTGCCCGGAGGGTATGCCCAGGTCCAGATATTTTCAATATACTGGCGCCACAATTCCCCTTGAATTGCCAGGGAGGCTTCCTTTATTATTGCCAGCCTCGATTGGAGAGATTCGCGGCGAACAAATTCCAGCCAATGATGAGGCTGGGTGCCCGCTTTTAGAGCTAACAATACACCTACCTCCTGTTTCTGTCTCTCATCAAGGCGATTCCAGATCTTCTCTACCTGCGGCACGCTCAATTGCTCTTTAAAGGCAGATTCAACAAAGCGCTCTAATTCTCTCTCCGTCCACTGCTCTGGCGAAAGCGAATCCGTTGACTCTATCAGGACTGCTGCTTTGCTCGTTCGTGCGCTAATCACAAGCAGCACCACGGCTAGTAAGCTGGTAAAGAGCAACTTGACCTGCATATTTCACACCTCCTATCTGAGATCCTCCCCGGCCTTTAGCCGGTGGTATCTTCATGATAACCAATTCCGTGCCCGCTGTCTACTGTAGAAATTACCAGGTTCGGACCTGTAGATTCCTACAGGTCACAGGAACCCGTGCTCCTTCGCCCAGAGCACGGCCTCCAGCCGCGAGACCACCCCCAATTTCTGCAAAATGTTCCCTACGTGGAAATCCACTGTCCGGACAGTCAGGCCGAGCTCCCGAGCGATCTCTTTGTTGCTTAACCCCTGGGCCATCCACTTCAACACCTCCCGTTCCCGCTCCGTGAGCTGGCTCCAGCGGGCCTCGGTCTCCCGGTAGCGTTGGATCCGCTGGATCTGAGACGCGGTCCAGAGGGATTCGCCACGGGCCACCTGTTGGATGGCCGAGGCGATATGCTCGAGGGGTTCTTCTTTGAGGAGGTAGCCGCAGGCTCCGGCCTCCCACATTTCGGCCAGGTAGCGGTCGCAGTCGTAAGCACTGAGGGCCAGCACGCGCACAGGCAGGCCCCGGCGTTGGATCTCCTGGGCCACCGCCGGCCCCGAGAGGCCCGGCAGCCGGCAACCCAGTACCGCCACATCGGGCTGAAGGGCCAGAATCTTCTCCAGGGCCTCTTCCCCATTTTCGGCCTCGGCGACCACGGCGATATCGGGCTGCCGGTCCAGCAGGACCCGCAGCCCGAGCCGCAGGGTGGGGATGGTCATCGGCGAGAAGGGCACGAACGGCCTGGGTCATAGCTCCTCCCTCCACCCCCCAGGTGACGGTCACCTCGAAGGTGACCGTCACCTGGTGTCACTTGGTCAGCAAATCCTCCAACTCCTACGCGGCGTCCACCAGACGGCCCCGACGGCGGGTCAGGCTGAAGTTCTCCCACTGGGTGTCCCCGTGAAGGTCGTTCAGGAACCAGCATAGTGCCTGAATCTGAGGCTCGCTGTTCACCATGCTCAGGGCTGAGCTCAACCAGCCTCGAGGGTAGTTCTGAGCCGGCGGGACGCCTACCGCCGGAATGAAGGTGTTGGCCGAGGTGATGTCAACGGGAAGCCCCCGGGTGGATGGATAGCTGACCTTCAGGCAGGAGATAGGACAGGGCCTTGGACGATGGCCCTGAACCGGTCCAGGGCCAGCCGGATGAGCCTCAAAAATTGCCGGAGCCTCAGCCGGAGCCGGCGCTGGAGGAGGATAAAAAGCCCCGAGTAGGCCTGGTGCTTTTTTCCCGGATAGACCTCGTCTCGGATCGTCTCCCCGATCCGCAGGCCCACCGCATAAGCCAAAAGCATAAAAGCAATCCACTTCTCCAGGTTTTCTAATTTCTTAGACATCCCCTTCTCCAGCCCCAGAAGACCCTTAAGATCCCGAAAGCTTGGCTCCATCTTCATCCGACTCCGATAAATCTCCAGGGCCTTCTCCGGCTCCAGGTTGGAAAAAACCCCCACCGGCTCCTCCCGCCCCGGGGCCCAGTCGCCCGCCAGGTTGCCCTTCCCTTTGCTCCCATCGATCCCATTACGCCGGAGCACCTTCTGACCCGGCCGGATGAATCACGCTACCCGTCGCCCCTCTTCGTCCGGGATCGTCGGCCGATGGGCCCCATTCAGCCGGATCCCATACTGGATCCCCAAGGCCTCCAAAGCTTCGAAAAGCCCCGGATCGCTGAACTCCCGGTCGAAAACCAGCGGCTGGCCATCCAGAAGATCTTTCACCTGTCGGAACAGCCGCGGATGCTCCAGATTGCGGGAGTGGAGACCCTGGTGGATCGTCTTTTCCGAGTAGCAAACAAAGGCAAAGGGAATCGTCCGACCAGCATCGAGCGGACCCCGCACCAAAAGCCAGAAGCCTAGGGTCTTGCCGTCGGAAAGCCGGCCCCCATCGCCGGTCCGCCGGGCATCGGGCCTTTCCACCTCGGTCCCATCCCCGATGGAGAAAGGCGCCTCTTCATCCAGGAGGCGCAAAAGGGCTTGCTTCGGATCGGCCTCCTTCAAAAATCGCTGGATCGCCTTGTAATTTGCATCGGGACTTGTCCCACGCATGGCCTGAGCCAGATCCGAAATCCGCAAAGAACCGGCTTCCAGGATCGCCTGGACCAACCGGGCGGCCTTCTGCGCATGCTCGTCCCGCTCCAAGATCTCGGCCATGAATTTCTCTATCTGCCCCAAAGGCAGAACCTCGGCCATGACTCCTATCTCCCCCGAAGAGGATTCCCCCCAATTCTACCACCCCCTGTCCGAACTTCTCTCCGAAGGTCAGCACCACCATGGCCGCGTTGGTGGTCATGATGAACCCATACAGCCGCTCCGGCACCCCGTAGTTCTCCTTCACGTAGACCGGCAGCAGCACCATCATCAGCGCATAGGCCATCCCGGCCAGGGTGTAAAGCCCGCAGAAGGCCAGGAACAGCCGATCCCGCAGGACGATCTCATACCCTTCCCCTCGGCGGAGCGGACGAGGACCTTCGGGGGTGGACGGGCGGGTCTCCCGCACCCGCAGGAGCACCAGCGCCGCGAAAAGGATCTGGGCAAGGCCACCCAGGATGAAGGCCAGGGTGTAAGAGGCGGAGACGATGAAGCCCCCGATGGCCGGGCCGACGGCCACCCCCAGATTGGCGATCATGCGCAACAGGGCGTAGGCGGAGGCCCGTTTAGAGGGCTCGATCAAGTCGGCGACCATGGCATCGCCCCCCACCCGGTAAATCGGCCCGAACCCGCCCATGAAGGCCATGAGCGCCGCCCACGCGAGAAGGGAAGCCGCCGGGATCATCCCCAGCATGACCAGGCCGGAGCCCAGCAGGCCGATGACCATCGCCCCCTTCCGGCCGAAACGATCCACCACCAGGCCGGCGATGGCGGTGGTCACCAGACCCGTTACTGCGTTCAGGGTGAGCAGCATGGTGATCTGCGTCAATGGGGTGGCCAGACGCTGCCGGAGATACAGCGTCAGGAAAGGCCAGACCATGCTCCCGCCCGTCGCGCTGATCCATGTCCCCCAGAACAGCAGCCAGAACGCTGGGGGGGTAACGCGCTCCGCCCAGGAATCGGGTCACGGGTGAGGCTCCCACAAGGCGATGATCTTTGTCACTCGCAAGACGAGGTGGGAGGGAAGAGCAGAAGATCGCGTCGGAGGAGACATCCTCCAGCGACCGTTGCCCGGGACCTGCGCCGGAGTATGCCCCACCGCCTCTTAGCCTGACGCGACGCCTCTCTCCATTTGCGCCTCGCGCGCCTGAGCGTAGCACATCTTCCAGGAGAACTGAAGCGCTGGGGAGGCCCTTCCGGTGGCCTCCCCAGCGGCTTCACTCCTCCCCATCCTCCCCGATCACCGTGAAGGTCCGGGGCGCCGGAGGGGGCAGAAGGGGCCATCCCCCGCGGTGGGGCTCCGGCGCAGGCGGCCCGGGCATCCAGGCGATCCAGGAGATCCAGGGGATCGTTGGGAAGGGAAGCCCGAAGGGCCCCCGGCCTGGGGGGGCCATCCCCCAGCCGTTCGCCGGGGCGGCCCAGGGCGCTCCGCTGGTGATCCCGGGCGCGGGATCGCGCTCCACCCAGGGTGCCGTCATCGGTTCCCCGACCCAGACGGCCGGCCGGGGCCGTGCGGAGAGCAGCAGAACGGCCACCGGGATCCCCAGGGCGAGCCCGGTGATCACCGCCAGCCCCCACCCGCCGAGATGAAGCCCCACCCAGATCGCCCCCGTGATCCCGAAGGCGACCGCGCAGAGCATCCCGAACAATCCCAGCCACGCCATCCGCATCTGTGACCTCCTGTTCGAGATCGCGAACCGCAAGCCGCATGCGAGCGTTGTTCATCCCCTCTCATTCGCCGTTCTCTGCCGGAGCACGGCGCGGAGCTCCTCGGGCGCCAGATATGCCGCCTGGAAACGGGTGACCGTTCCGCCCACCACCGCCAGGAAATCCCCCTTCCCCTGCAGGCGCTCCGCGCCGGTCCCGCCGATCCCCGCCGCCACCCGCGCGTCCTCCGCCGAGACCACCCGTCCGACCAGGCGGGCGGGGAAGTTGGCGGTCAGCTGCCCGCCCAGCAACGCCGCCGACGGCTTCTGGGTGCAGGCCAGGAGATGAATCCCCGCCTCCCGGCCCCGCTGGGCCAGCCGGGCCAGCAGCGCGCCCACCTCCCGTCCTCCCTGCTGCACCAGATCCCCCAGCTCATCGATGACGATCAGCAGGCGAGGGGTCGAGATCCCCTCCTGCGCGCGACGCTCCATCCGCCGGACCGCCTCCTCCAGGCATGCGGCCGCCTCCGAGGGATCCCCCGGGACGAAGGCCTGCACGTGGGGGAGCTCGCGGAAGGCCGCGAAGGCCGTCCCCTTGGGATCCAGGAGCATCAAGGCGAGCTGAGCGGGCCGATGGGTCAACACCAGGCTGGCCAGCATCGTCCGGGCCAGCGACGTCTTGCCCGACCCCGTGGTCCCGGCGATCAGGATGTGGGCGACCTGCGGGCTGGTCAGGCGGATCAGCAGCGGCGCGCCGTCCGCGGCCAGCCCGAGGAGGGCGGTGTAGAGCGGGTAGCGGGCCAGCGTCCGGCGGACCTGTTCCATCAGCGGGAGGAAGCGCACCGTCTGGGGATCGGGCCGGGGGATCTCCAGCTGCACCACCGGCCCCTCCCGCTGGATCCGCACGCTGGGCACCCCGAGGGCCAGAGCCAGCTCCTCCGCCAGCCCCTTCAGGCGCGACCAGCGGACGCCGGGGGCGGGGACGATCTGAAAAAAGATGGTCGTCGGCGTGAGCCGGCCGCCCGTCACCCGCCCGGGCGATCGATGCTGCCAGAGCACCTGCTCCACCAGATCCGCCTGGGCCTCCAGCCACCGCCGCTTCATCCGGACGCCTCCTCTCCGCCTGCGAGGAAGGGAGCGCGGCGCCGCCTTAAGGTGCTCCACGAATCATTCGTGTGGCACCTTTTATCCGGTCAGGCCGCCGTGATGCTCCCCAGATCCCGCACCGGCCCGAACCGGAAAGCCACGCGGCCCTCCAGGGTCCACGTCTGCCAGTCCATCCGCACGGGCGCCAGCTCCGGATGGGCGGGCCGCAGCCACCACGTCCGGGTCTCCGGATCCTGAACCAGCTGCTTCAGGGTCATCTGGTTGCGGCCCTTCACCCGCGCCACCACCAGATCCCCGGAACGGACTTCCTCCGGGGAGACCGGCTCGACCAGGACGATGTCGAAAGGACGGATCCCGAGGCCGATCATGGAGTCCCCCCGCACCCAGAGGGCGAACCGACAGCGCGGAGGGACCCATGCGGTGGGGAGCCATAGATCCCCGAGCTCCTGCGGCACCACCTCATCCACCTGATCCGGATGGGAGGCGGGGACCACGCCTTTCAGGGGGATCGAGATGCGGGAGGCGGGACGATCGGTCGGGCGCCACGTGCGATGCTTGCCGGGCTCCTGCTGGACCCGGCCTTCCTGGGCCAGGGCCCGCAGGTGATAGAGGACATGGGAGCGGGAGGAGAGCCCCACGTGGCGCCGGATCTCCTCCAGGGTGGGGCCGTAACCGTGGGTCTCCCAGTAAGCCTCCAGGAACGTGAGCAGCCGATCCCGAAGGGCCATCGTCGCCTCCGATTAGAACAAATGTTCTAATCCCAGCATAAAGGGTTTCCCGCGTTTTGTCAAGAGGTCGGCTCCGCTGGGGTTCGGACGTGAGTTGGGGGAGGGGGGCGGGGGAGCAGAGGGGAAGGTCCTCTTGCCCTCCGCTCCCCTGTCCCCTTGCCTCTCGCTCCCTTCAGCGGGGCTCCGGCTGGCCCAGCAGCGCGCGGACCGCCTCGAGGGCGGCGTCGTAGTTGGGGTGCTGGGCGATTTCGGGGACATACTCAACGTAGCGGATCGTCCCGTCGCGGTCCAGGACGAAGACCGCGCGCTGCTCCAGGCGGAGCTCCTTGACCCAGGTCCCGTAGGCCTGGCCGAAGGCCATCTCCCGAT
>Ga0079996_135362_pt1 | contig 9899 bp, 10 predicted proteins | sample PerSpoAPS_AMetaG_FD_69199 | JGI IMG/M metagenome (GOLD analysis project Ga0079996, IMG submission 69199) | Thermal spring microbial communities from Yellowstone National Park, Wyoming, USA - Perpetual Spouter A (PS_A) MetaG (SPADES assembly)... | ecosystem: Environmental > Aquatic > Thermal... | reverse complement strand
AGCATCGGCAGCGAAGCCGACGCAGGGTTCGTGGGTCATGACGACGATTTCCAAAGGGCTTTCGGCGAGGGCATCAAAAAGGGTGAGGGCGAAATCGCCGGGGAGTCCGAAGGCATGGCGAACGCCTTGCTCGTAAAGCAACTCAAACAAGTGAGCCGCTAAGCGCGGCATAGTCATCGCCTCCCTAAGTTGAGACATCCGCCCCAAATGCGCCGCCACCGCCGTCTCCATTATGGCTCATCACCTTGACAGGCGAAACTTTCCGAGGTGGCGAAAGTCTAACGGCGTGGACGCGCGGCAAAATTTCATCCGTGCGTCAGGGAAAAGCGCCGCCACGAAGTTGAGGTCTGGCGGTGCGGGTTTGAGAGCAAAAAAACGCCGCGCAAGCGGCAGAGTAAGGAGGGGTTGCACCAATGAGGAAGGCAGCGTGGTTTCGCCTCCTCGTGGGCGCGACGGTGACGGCGGGCGCTTTGGGGTTGTTGCCCAAAGGGCTTGCCGCTCAGGAAGCGCCCAAAGATGTTCCTATCACCCACTGGGCGTATGACGCCGTGCGTGAACTGTATCGCCTCGGCGTCTTGGAAGGTTACCCCGACGGCACTTTCAAAGGGCGACAGCCAATGACGCGCTATGAGTTCGCCCTCGCCGTCAAACGGTTGCTGGACGCCATCCGTGAAAAGCCCGAAATCCGCGAACTGCTTCGCGGTCCTGCGGGTCCGCAAGGTCCTGCTGGTCCTGCAGGTCCGCAAGGTCCCGCTGGTCCCCCTGGTCCGCCAGGTCCGCCTGGTCCGCAAGGTCCTGCTGGTCCTGCCGGTCCGCAAGGTCCCGCTGGTCCACCCGGTCCGCCTGGTAAGGTGGATGAAGACCGCGTTCGGGCGATCGTGCGCGATTTGATTCGCGAGTTTGAGCCTGAACTGAAGCGCCTCGGCGCTCGCGTGGACGAACTGGAAGCCCGCGTCAAGGCGCTGGAGGAAGGGCGGGGGCGACCTGGTGTCGCGGGTGTCCCCCTCAACATCTCCCTGTCCTATGTCCAAGACATTGACAGCACCCGCGATGGCGTTCGCCTTACAAGCCTCCAATGGCCGAGAGATCGCCTTGGCTACCACCGTGTGGACATCTCTACGGAGCGGCAAATTGACGAGAACTGGAAGGGCTACGCGTGGCTGACTTGGGTTCACGGCACCGGTCTTCCCGCTCGTGACACCAATGGCTTGGATGTTAACGAACTCTACTTGCAAGGGCACGCTCGCTTGTTCTTGTTGGGCGACACTGCTATCACGGCGGGACGGCAGCGGGTGAAGTTCGGGCAAGGCTTCTTGCTGGACACCGACTTCGGCGCCGTGGACGGGGTGCGCCTAGACACCCGAAGGCTGGGCTTGGATTGGACATTTGTCCTCGCTGATGTGCCCGACGTAGGCTTCAGCGGCTATAACAACTCCTTCAACGCTGGTTCACCCACTCTCTTCCCCCCGCCGTTAGTGCCACCTAACGATGGTCTATTTGGCTTGCGGGTGAGCCGCTCCTTCTTGGGTGGCGAGCGGTTGAAACTGGGCTTTAACTGGTTGGCGACGGGCGCAGGGGACTATCTTGCCTATGGTGCTGATTTGACCCTTCGCTTGTTCGCTGGCAACATCCTCCCTGAAATCCGCGCTGAATGGGTGCGGAGTTTGCGGGATATGACCCGTGCCCCCGCTCGGGGCAACCTCTTTTTCGTGGACGCTGACATCTTCAAGACCAACCGCATCGCCCTCGCTGCTAGTTGGACGGATACCACTGGTGGTTTCCGTGGGCATGCCGTCGCCATCTACAACCCCTTTGCCTTGACCGCAGCGGAAGCCCTCTTCCGCCGACCCGTTGCCTTCGGCGCCGGTGGCGGTGCTCTCGTGGACAAGGTCTTTGATGTGCGACTGGACTTGAAACTCTTCGGCGAAAACCCCCTCTACTTCCGCTGGTTTTCTGGTGATACAGCAGTTGGGCAGAATTTTGGCGACACCTTCACCATTGGCTATCGTGGCTTCAAACTGGCAGATAAACTCGCCTTTGATGTCCTTTATGGCAACAAGAGCCGAGGCGTGGGGATCAAGCAGCAATACCTTGGTATCGCCGCCACTGCCAGTTTCTAAGCGGTAACTTCGTCGGCAACGAGCCGCCCCGATGCGAAAGCGTCGGGGCGGTTTCTCTTTTTGTGCCTTCAACGCCATCCCCTTCATGCTGCCCTACAATGAGCGAGAGGGTGAAGGAGCATGAACCGAGACAAGGATGCGCTCGTTCAGTTCGTCACCCGCACCGTCGCTGCTGCCGTCCGCCGAGCCCGCGAATTGGGCGAAGCGGCGACGGAAGTTATCGCCACTCGCGAAGCAGGCTATCGTGAGTGGGACCCTGAGGTCATCCGCATTGACCGTGAACTGGAAAACCTGTATGTGAACGCCCTGCAACAGACGGGTTGGTGGGTCACTTTACTCAGCGAGGAACTGCAGCGGGTGGAATTGCCCGGCGACGGTGAGCCGTTGTTCGCCGTCTGTGACCCTTTTGACGGCAGCGCCCTTTATCGTCGTCGCCTTCGGGCTTTCTGGTTCACGGCGTTTGCCCTCTACGACCATCAAGGCAATCCCATCGCCGCTGCCGTCGGTGACCTTTTGAGCAACCGCATAGAATTCAGCACGCCCGATGGCGCTTACGCAGCGCCTGTCGGCAATTGGGACGCTCGCTCCCCTCTGCGCCCGCAGCGCACCACCGAATTGAAAGACGCCTACTTGGCGACTTACCTGATGAAGCCTCACTTTCTCTATCCGACGGTGGAACGCTACAAACCACTCCTTTCGCAGGTCAAATTCGTCCTGCCCAACGGCGGACCGTGCGGGTTCGCCGATGTGGCGGCAGGGCGTTGCGACATTTACCTTGCCGTCCAGCAACCGATGATTGAAGTCTTTGCAGGTTTGCCCATCGCCTTATCGGCGGGTTGTGTCGTCACCGATTTTTCGGGCAACTCCGTCTCCTTTGACGCCGACCTCCATCGGCGCTACGATGTCCTTTGCACCTGCACGCCCCAACTGCACGAAAAAGTCCTTCAGGTCTTGACCGAGGGGTGAGATGGCGATGACCGTCACAGCGAAAAAGGTTTGGACTGACGAAGAGTTGCTTCGGCTCAAGCACGAGGGCAAGGTGGAGTTGGTAAATGGGAAGGTGATTTGGATGCCGCCTGCGGGTGCGGAACAAGGGGCAATTAGCATGGACTTGGCGACGCGACTGAACAACCATGTTCGGCGGCGCAAATTGGGGTTGGTCTTTGACGCCCAAACAGGCTTCCGAATTCGCGGAAACCTTCGTTCCCCTGACATCTCCTTCGTCCGTCTTGATCGCTTGCCAAGTGGCAAGCCTCCCAAAGGTTTCCTGCGCATCCCGCCTGATTTGGCGGTGGAAGTTTTAGCGCCTGATGAGACGGTGGCGGATTACGAGGAGAAAATCGCCGAGTATTTGAGTTGGGGGGTTCGGTTGATTTGGCTCGTTGACCCCAACACTCAGACGGTGACGGTGGTTCGGGCGAACGGGGAGCGGCAGGTTTTGAGGGGCAACGATGTCCTCAGTGGCGAAGATGTCGTCCCCGGCTTCAAAATCCGCGTGAAAAAGATTTTTGAGTGAGGTGACGCGGATGGACGAACGGTTGCGCCCTGAGCACTACTTTGACCTCGCCCGATTTTCTCACCGGGCGTTGTTTGAGGGCGTGACGGTTGTCTGGGAAGTCATCCCCCGCATCGGCGATTACTTGCGGGCAATCGTGAAGCCTGAAATTCGTGGGACGGTGATGGACGGCGCTTTCGTAACGGGGCAAGTTTTCATCGGCGAAGGGACAGTCGTGGAGCCGGGTGCTTGCCTTTTCGGTCCCGCTTACATCGGGCGAAATTGCGTCGTCCGTTCAGGGGCTTATGTGCGGGGCGAAGTTTTGGCGGGTGACGGTTGCGTTTTGGGGCACGCCAGCGAGTTCAAAAATTGCGTCCTGATGGACGGCGCTCAATGCCCCCACTTCAACTATGTCGGCGATTCCATCTTAGGCTTCCATTCCCATCTCGGTGCGGGCGTCATCGTCTCCAACCTGAAAGTCACGCGGGACGAAATTGTCGTTCGCTTGGATGACCGAACCTACCCGACAGGGTTGCGGAAGTTCGGGGTCATCTTGGGCGACCGTGCCGAAATTGGTTGCAACGCTGTCCTTAACCCTGGCACCCTCATCGGTCCCCGCACCCTCGCTTACCCCCTCACTTCCTTGCGAGGCTATTATCCGCCTGATAGCGTGATCAAGTTGCGCCAAACCGTTGAAGTCGTTCGTCGGCATTGACATAATTGCTGCGCACCCGATCCATCCGACGGAGGGATTGACCATGCTCAGTGTCATTCGCGAACGCGCCACCGAACTGCTGCAACGCCTGCAAGAGTTAGGTGATGCCCTTTGACTTGGCGGGCAAACGGGCGCGCTTAACAGAACTGGAAAAACTCGTCAACGACTCCAACCTTTGGTCAAACCCTGAACGGGCAGCCCAATTGACCCGCGAGTTGGGGCGATTGAGGGACGAATTGGAACGCTGGGAGCGCTTGCATCAACGCCTCCAAACCATCTCTGAACTCGCTGAACTGGCTCAGGAAAGCGATGACGAAGGCTTGACACCTGAGTTACAGGCGGAACTGAGGCAGGCAGAACGGGAGTTTCGGGAGTTAGAAATTTCTGCCTTGCTTTCGGGCGAACATGACCGAAGCAATGCCATCCTGTCCATCACGCCAGGCGCTGGCGGCACTGACGCGCAGGACTGGGCGGAGATGCTGGCGCGCATGTATCGTCGCTGGGCGGAGCGACATGGCTTTGACTTTGAAGTCTTGGACTACACCGAGGGCAAAGAAGCGGGAATCAAAAGTTTCACGGCGTTGGTCAAGGGCGAATTCGCTTACGGCTTGCTCAAGACAGAACGGGGCGTCCATCGCTTGGTGCGCATCTCCCCCTTTGACGCCAGCAAAAGCCGCCACACCTCCTTCGCCGCCGTGGATGTCATCCCCGAAATCGGTGAGGACATCAAAGTGGACATCCGCGAGGAAGACTTAGAAGTGGAAACCTTCCGATCGTCAGGTCCTGGCGGGCAGCACATGCAAAAGAACGAGACCGCCGTCCGCATCTTGCACAAGCCGACAGGCATCGTCGTGACTTGTCAGTCAGAACGCAGTCAGCATCTCAACCGAATGCGAGCCCTCCAAATCTTGCGTGCCCGTCTTTACGAATTGGAACGGCGCAAGCGGGAAGAAGAGTTGGCTCGGCTGCGGGGCGAACTGCCCGAAATCAGTTTCGGCAACCAAATCCGCAGTTATGTCCTGCATCCCTACAAACTCGTCAAAGACCTGCGCACGGAAGTGGAGACGAGCGATGTGGAGAGCGTCTTGGACGGCGACTTGGATGAGTTCATCTACGCCGCCCTCAAGCAAGAAGCGAAATCCCGCCGATGACCGAACTAAAAGGCAGCGAAGAGCGAGTAGCGAATGGCGAGTAGGGGCGAACGGCAGTTCGCCCTAACTGGGAAATTGTTGGAGTGACTATTAGCCATGACGGAAAAGGCATCGCCATTCGCCAGTCGCTTCCTTTACGGGACGAGCAGCCATTCATCAATGAGCCGAGCGTTCCCGACGAACGCCGCCAGCAAGATGACGGCAGGGCGCTCTATCACGAAGACGGGTTGCAAAGTTTCGGCGTCCACGATTTCCACATACTGCGGACGCACCAACGGCTCATCGCTCAGGGTTTCCCAGACCGCTGCCTTCAATTTCGCCACCCTGTGTTCGCCGTCCCGAAAAAGTCGCTCCGCCTGCTGCAGGGCTCGGTAGAGGGCACTCGCCGCTTTCCGCTCCTCAGCGTCCAGGTAGGTGTTGCGGCTGCTCATCGCCAACCCGTCTTCTTCCCGCACCGTCGGGCAAGGGACGATTTCAACGGGCATGTTCAAATCCCGCACCATGCGTTGGACGACCCGCAACTGCTGGAAGTCCTTCTCACCGAAATACGCCTTGTGGGGCAGAACGATGTTGAACAGTTTCGCCACGACCGTCGTCACACCCCGAAAATGCCCAGGGCGATAAAAACCCTCCAACCCTCGCGTCAGTTCCGTCACTTCCACGAAAGTCTGGAAGCCTTCGGGATACATGTCCTCGTCCTTCGGGACGAAAGCGATGTCCACGCCGACCGATTCCGCCAAACGAAGGTCTCTGGGCAAATCACGGGGATAACGCTGAAAGTCTTCCCTCGGTCCAAACTGCAACGGGTTGACATAGATGCTGACGACGACGACCTCGCATTCCGACCGAGCCCGTCGCATCAACGAAAGATGCCCCTCATGGAAGTAACCCATCGTCGGGACGAACCCGATGGTCTTCCCTTCGGCTCGCAGTTGCAATGACCGTCGTTGCATTTCGTCGGGATGCTCAATCACTTCCATGCCCTTGACACCTCCTCGCTCATCGCGATGTTGGCTTTCAACCCGCCCAACATCGCTGGACAAGGGCTTGCAAATAGGCGAAGGAGCGTCGCGTCCCTTCATCGCCTTGCCCCTGCCCATCTTCCAAACTCAAAACGCCCCGATAACCGAGCCGAGCCAGTTCCGTTAGCAGGCTTGCTAAGGGCACATCGCCTTCCCCCAACACTTGATGGGCGTAATCGCCGACTTTTCGGTCAGACACATGGACATGCCAGATGCGATCGGCGACCGCCCGCAAAATCGCCATCGGGTCATAACCGACCATCACGGGATTGGCGCAATCAAAGTTGATGCCGATGGGGACACCTTTCAAGCGGTCTACGACTTCCAGAAAAACTTCGGGCTCAAAGGCGAAGTCGGGAAGTTGCCACAGGCGGTCTTTGTAGTGGTTTTCCAGCCCCAACTTGACACCGCGTGGCGCTGCAAATTCCGCCAGACGCGTCAACATCTCCACCGCCCATGCTATGCCTTGCTCCCTTGACACTTCAGGATGGGCGCAACCGACCGTCACCCGAACCCCTTCCGCCCCCAATACCCATGCCGCCACGACCTTTGTCTTCATCTCGTCCAACTGCCGCTCCCGTTCGTCGGCGTCAGGATGGGTGAAGTCAGGGGCGCAAGTGAGCATGGACAACTTCATCCCATGCCGCTGCAAAATCCCTGCCACTTGATCCAAACTGCGTCGGTCATAAGCGGGCAACATGGCGTGATGGAACTCCATCGCCCCAAAGCCAAACTCTTTTGCCATTCCCACTAACTCCGAAAGGTCAGGCGGTTGCCCCGTCAGCATGGACGCCAGCAATCGCACGGGACTCCAACCGATGATGGGCATCATCGCTGCGCACCTCCGACCTTTTGAGCGCCGTCAGAGATTTTGGCATCCGCCATCTTTACAGAGAACAGTGCCCTCGCTAAACTTTGCGAGGGTTTTGATCGCCCCCCATACATCGCCCCAAGACGAAAAAAGCGAGAGGCAAAGTGTGTGTCTGGACGGAGGGGGCATGAATGACCGAAACGAAAACGCTGCCGTCGCTTGCCGAGTTGCCGAAACCACGCTTCCGCCACCTGCTTGCCATTGAGCCACTAGAAGCGTGGGAAATCTGGTCTTTTCTCCTCGCCGCCGCCCACTTCAAGCGCCATCTGCAAACCAGTCCCCAGCCCCCAATCCCCAGCCCCTTAACGGGCAAATCCCTCGTCACCCTCTTTTACGAACCCAGCACCCGCACCCGCACCTCCTTTGAGATGGCAGCCCGCAAGTTGGGCATGGGTGTTACCCATATCGCCGTCGCCACTACCAGCGTCGCCAAAGGTGAAAGTTTGAAGGACACCGCCCTGACTTTACACGCCCTCGGTTACGATGCCTTCGTCATCCGTCACGCCCATTCAGGAGCGCCCCACTTTGTCGCCCGCGTGTTGGAAGGGCGGGCGCGCCAAGCAAATGGCAAAGTCCCGACGATCATCAACGCAGGCGACGGCATGCACGAACATCCGACCCAAGCCCTCCTTGACTTGCTGACGATGTGGGAAGTCTTTGGGCATTTTGGGGGACTAAAAGTGGCGTTTGTCGGTGACATCTTGCACAGCCGCGTCGCCCGTTCGGGAATGTGGGCGCTGCTCAAACTCGGCGCCGAAGTCCGCTTCGTCGGTCCGCCCACGATGGTGCCCGAAGAATTCTCCGCCTTTGGCGTCCGCATCTGCCGAACCTTATCTGAAGCCGTCCACGATGCCGATGTCGTTTACTTGTTGCGCTTGCAGTTAGAACGCCAGCAAGCAGGTTTGTTTCCCAGCATAAACGAGTATCATCGTTTGTTCGGCATGGACTTGCGCAAGTTGCAGGAACTGTGCCCACAGGCTTTGGTCATGCACCCAGGACCGATGAACCGAGGCGTTGAAATCGCATCAGACCTTGCCGATAGCGAAAAAGCCCGCATCCTTGATCAGGTGACCAACGGTATCGCCGTCCGCATGGCTGTCCTTTGGCTGCTTTTGAGCGAATAACTTGCCCGTCCCGATGGAGGCGTGAAGCATCATGAGCGGAACGACTGTGCGTCCATCGCTCGGCGTGCTTGATCCAGAGTTGCGACGCTACATAGAGGCGAACTGGGAGCGGATTTTGAGGGTGTTCAACCCACGACACCTCATCGCTTTCGGCTCACGGGTGAACGGGACGGCAAAACCCGACAGCGACCTTGACTTGATTGTCGTCTCCGACGCCTTTGAGGGCATCCCCTTTTTGCAGCGCTCTCGGATGTTCAACGAACAAGTGCCGTGGCACCTGCGGGTGGATGCGTGGTGCTACACCGTCAAGGAGTTTGAGCGGTTGCGACGGCAAATCGGTATCGTCGCCGATGCCTGTCGGGAAGGGCTTTGGCTGTTACAGGGCGAGTTGCTTCCCGACGAGGAGGTGAACGGGGTGATGACACCTGAAGAGCAGTTGAGGTATTGGATCGCCCAAGGAGACCACGATTTGAATTTCGCCCGCGTCGCATATGAGAACGACCATTACGAGTGGGCTGCCGTCCTCGCCCAGCAAGCCGCTGAGAAGTTCCTCAAAGCCCTCTACCTCCTCCGTTTCCGAACCACGCCCCCTCGCACCCATGACATCCAGTTGTTAGCCCTGACTTTGGGGGCGCCTCCCGATTTAGCCTCCGTCGGAAGACCCTTGACGGAAGATTACCTGCGTGCCCGTTATCCCGACATCGCTGGTGGCGTTCCTCACGAACTGTTTGATGCTCAAACGGCTCAGGAACGCATAGACCAAGCCCGCCGCATCCGCCAATGGGTTGAGCAACAAATGCCACCGACGAAATCAAATCCCTAACTTACCAGGAGAGTCACCCGCCATGAGCCAAACCACCACCCGACCGACAATGAGAATGAGAGAGGTCACAAGGCAGGAATATGAGGCATTCCTGCGTGAGCGGGGCGAAGTGATCATTGAGGATGTCCGCATCCCGTTAATGGGGCGCAGGCAAGTCACTGTTTTACAGCCTGCCGATTTTGAATTGGAGCAGACGACCGTCTGGTCTTTTCCCGACCGAGGCACATGGGCAACGCATCAGGGCAACTATCGGGGCAACTGGGCACCGCAAATCCCTCGTAATCTCATCTTGCGTTACACACAACCAAACGAGTGGGTTCTTGATCCGATGGTCGGTAGCGGCACGACACTGGTGGAGTGTAAATTGCTCGGGCGCAACGGGATCGGCGTGGACATCAACTATGAAGCCTTAATGCTGACCTTTGACCGACTGAACTTTGAACCGCAAAACCTCTACGAAACTCTCCCACCAACCGAAATTCGGCTTTATCACGGCGATGCCCGAAACCTTGACCTTATCCCAGACGAGAGTATTGACCTCATAGCGACCCATCCGCCTTACGCCAACATTATCGCTT
>Ga0079996_119928_pt1 | contig 9932 bp, 5 predicted proteins | sample PerSpoAPS_AMetaG_FD_69199 | JGI IMG/M metagenome (GOLD analysis project Ga0079996, IMG submission 69199) | Thermal spring microbial communities from Yellowstone National Park, Wyoming, USA - Perpetual Spouter A (PS_A) MetaG (SPADES assembly)... | ecosystem: Environmental > Aquatic > Thermal springs... | reverse complement strand
ACTATGCTCCAGAGGTTCTTTTTATACCAGACAGAAACCTCGGATTATATATACAAAGATTTACAAACCAAAAAATAATACCTTGGGATGGTTGGTGTAATGTTCATCACAGGTTCAAACCAGAAGACATAATAAGATTGAGGGAAAAACATCCTGATGTTGTCGTAGTTGTTCATCCGGAATGCTCGCCAGAAGTTATAGACCTTGCAGATGAAGTTTTCTCAACAGGTGGTATGGTAAAATTCGCAAAAGAATCACCTCACAAAAAAATAGCTTTCGCAACAGAAGAGGGACTCGTAGAAAGAATAAGAAGAGAGAACCCAGATAAACAAATACTTTCAGTAGGTAGTCCGAAAACTTGTGTAAATATGAAATCAATAAGAATACAAGATGTTTTAGAGTCCCTAAAAGAACTAAAATACAAAATAGAAGTTCCAGAAGAAATAATAGAAAAAGCAAGGATACCATTAATAAGAATGTTAGAAATATCAAGAGGAAAAGAATTCATAAGAAAAATTTTTGGCTACCAACAAATATAAAAACTTGAAAAAACCAAAATAAAAAAATAGAATTTAAAAATAAAGTCTTTGTAAGATAGGAGGGTTAAAGAGATGGTCAAAGTAAAAATACCAGGTCCCCTAAGAAAACTTGTAGGTGGAAAAGACGAGTTAGAAGTTGAAGCAAAAACAATAAGGGAAGTAATTGAAAAACTTGGGGAAATAAACCCAGAAATAAAGACAAGAATCCTTGATGAAAATGGAGAAGTAAGAAGATTTATAAACATTTATTTGAATAATGAAGATATAAGATTTCTCAAAGGACTTGATACTGACCTCAAAAATGGAGATGAAATATCTATCATTCCGGCGATCGCTGGTGGGAAGTGTGAATAGTTGCAGTCAAATCATTCAACCACTCAAAATTGAGTAAAAAGTTTGTCATCCGAAAGAAATTATATTAAAATTTTTATATATGGGAGAAGAGGAGAAATTTGAAGGATGGGAAGAATCTTTAAAAGAGTACATTTCTCAATACATAGCAGAAACAAAAGAAAGAATACCAGAGATAGAAAGGAAACTTTTTGCAATAGAGAAAAAAGAGGGAGATGAGGCTGAACTTGTAAGAGAACTTTTCAGGGATTGGCACACGGTAAAAGGTGCAGCTGGGTTTTTAGGTTTAAATAAAACCGTTGAACTTTCACACAAAACAGAAAACTTAATAGCAAAGATAAGAGATGAAAAAATCCCATTCACAGAAGACATAATTAATGTATTATTTGATGCCCTTGAAAAACTCAAAATTCTCACAGATAACATAGCTCTCACAGGAGAAGAGGGAGATATTGAAGTAGATCAGGAGATAAAGAAAATCCAGAAAATATTAGAAAAACTCCAGGGAGAAATTATACCTCAAACAGAAAAAAAAGAGGGAATAAGAGAAAAGGAGGAGGTAACAGAAAAGGAGGAGAAAAAATTAGAGAAAGAAGAGAAAAAACAGGAAAAGTTGAAGGAAATACAAATTGAGCAAGCCAAAACAAAATATGCAGAAACAAAAGAGGGTATAATAAGAGAAGATGTAATAGCAGCAGCAAAAATGAAAGAAGAAAAAGAAATAAAAGAAGATGAGGAGAAAAAAGAAGAAGAGAAGAGAAGAAAAAAATTCGCTTATGAGACAATAAGAATAGCAACAAAGAAAGTAGATGATGTTATGGCTTTGTCGGAAGAACTAATATTAGAAAGAAATTTTCTACTCAATATCTTTCCAAAAATAGAAGAAAAATATCCAAAAGATGAAGATGTAATAAGAGCATCTGAGATCGTAGCGAATATAGATAAAATAATCTCCATGCTCAGGTTTTCAGTAATGAAGATGAGAATGATACCCATAAAAACAATATTCGCTAAGTTTCCCGGAACAGTCAGGAACATCGCAAAACAGTTCGGCAAAAAAGTTGAACTCATAACAGAAGGAGAGGATACAGAACTTGATAGAAACATCGTGGATGAGATAGAAGAACCTCTAATTCACCTCATAAGAAACGCAATAGACCACGGCATAGAAAAACCAGAGGAAAGAATAGCTCTCGGAAAACCGCCGGAAGGTAAAATAATTCTCAAAGCATATTATGAGGGAGAGAATGTAGTCATAGAAGTTCAAGACGATGGTAAAGGAATAGATCCAGAAATCATAAGAAAAAAAGCGATAGAAAAAGGCTTCATAACAGAAGAGCAGGCAAATTCAATGACAGAAAAAGAAATTATAAACCTCATTTTCCTTCCGGGATTTTCGTCAAAAGATGTCGCAACGGAAGTATCAGGAAGAGGGGTCGGTATGGATGTTGTGAAAGCAAAAGTAGTTCAGCTGAAAGGAACTCTTGACATAGAAACAGAAGTTGGTTCAGGAACAAAAATAACTATGAAACTACCTCTAACAGTTGGAATCATGAATACTCTAAAAGTATCTTGCAACGGGAACCAATTTTTCATTCCACTCTCCTCTGTAATAGAAATAAGCAGAATATCAAAAAGCGAAATAAAGTATGCAAGCGGACAACCTGTTATAAATTGGAGAGAATATCTGCTCCCAGCCGTATATTTAGGAAGAGTTCTCGGTACAGGTTCAAACAATCTTGACATGTATCACCTCATAGTCGTCGGAGTAGCAGAAAAAAAATTAGGAATTCTTGTGGACTCAGTAATATCATCGGAGGAGGTAGCAGTAAAAACAATAAGTGGAATAAAAAAAGCAACAGGTATCGCGGGAGCAACAATATCAGCTGATGGGGAACCAATCCTTGTAGTAGATATATATTCAATATTAAAGTTCCTTGAAGAGGGAGGAATTGATTCAAGAAGACTTATATGACGGAAGGATTTACTGTCTAACCGAAAGTTTTTGAACATCAGAGAAAAATTCAGGATATGAAACAGAAACAACCGATTTTATATCATCATCAACGAAAATCCTACCTTCAATAACACATCCTAAAACAAAAATAGACATAGCTATTCTGTGATCCCCAAACGATTTGAGATAGTAGTCATTTTTCAACTTTTTTGCAGCATCTTTGCCAAGACCTTCAAATGAAAAACCATCCTCATATTCTTCAACCTCAATTCCCAAAGCCCTCAAATTATGACATATCGCATGAATTCTATCTGTCTCTTTTACTCTGAGCTCCTTTGCATCTCTTACGGAAAAAACACCATCAGAAAAAATAGCAACAAAAGAAAGGATAGGAATTTCGTCTATCATAAGTGGGATTATTTCTCCCTTGAACTCTTGGGCTTTCAAAAAAGACGATTTTGCAACAATTTTACCAACTGGCTCTCCGCCCTCCTCTCTTTCAACCAAAAATTCAATATCAGCTCCCATAGATTTTAGAGCTTGAATAAATCCTATTCTTGTAGGGTTTAACAAAACATCATAGACTTCAACCTCAGAATTTTTACCCAAAATTCCGAGAGCCAAAAGAAAAGAAGCAGAAGAAATGTCTCCGGGAACATTAAAAAATCCTGGAGATATAGGTTTGCCTTCGCAAAAGATGAAACCATCTTCATCTTTTTTCACATCAACAGAAAAAATCGGCAGAATTCTTTCCGTATGATCTCGTGAAGGTGAAGGTTCTTTTACTTTTATAGCATTATCACTCCAAAAGCTAGCAAGTAAAAGTGCAGTTTTAACCTGCGCACTTGGAACAGACAAAAAAAATTTTTCCCCTCCCTTGAATTTTCCAACACCGTCAAAAATCAAAGGTAAGTTATCACCATTATTTTTCCCCCATATTTTTGCTCCAAGTTCTCTGAGAGGTTCCACAACTCTTTTCATAGGTCTCTTTCTTAAACTTTCATCACCATCTAAAACAGAAGGAAATTTCTGAGCAGATAAAATGGCTGAAAAAATCCTTGCCGTAGTCCCAGAATTACCAGCATATAATACAGATTGAGGGAAATTAAGGTATAAACCTTTGCCTTCAACTTCAATACAGTTTTGACTACTTTCCTCCCTTATCTCAACTCCAAGTTCTGAGAGAATCCTCGCAGTTCTTTTTACATCATCGGCGGAGCTCAAATTATATATTTTCGTAATACCTTCTGATAAACCAGAGAGAATAAGAACTCTGTGAGATATTGATTTATCTCCTTTGACCCTAATTTTCCCTCTGAAAGTCTTCCCTAAATTTGGTATTTGCATCAATAAAAAATAAAAATAAAACACCTTTACGCCTTTTGTTTAAATTCAGGTAATATTTTTTGAGAGAAAGAAAAAATCTCAATTGATAAAATGTTGAAAAAATTACAGGAGAAAAAAGAAAAGGGGAACCGGATCTCCAGATTTTTAAAGGTCCCCCTCCTTCGTTATTATTTTCTTAACCTTCTTGATATGATAGCAAATCCAATCAAAATCATACCAATAAGTGGGAGCAATCCGGCTGCTGATGCTGATGAACAACCGAGTACACCCGCTCTTTCTGTTGCAAAGAACCTGTGTGAATATGTTGATATATTTCCCACATCATCTTTTGCTCTTATGTGGAGAATGTGCTCACCTTTTGCAAGAGAGTTAATTTCTATTGATGTAAGTTCAGACGCTGGAACCCACTCACTCCACTCACCTTCATCTAATTTCCATGACACCAATGTTTCCGATTTTTTCGCTTGTGCGTCTTGAACATCTACGAATGCTTTGAATTTTGAACCTCTTACCATATCAGGTGCTGTAAGTTTTATATCTGGTCCGAGAGAGTCTATTCTGAAAACATATCTTGCAGGAGTTGGGTCTATAAATTTATTTTCATCTTGTGCTCTTACTTCAAATACATGCCATCCTTCAAGTAGGTGATGAAGCACAACTGAATTTTCTCTTTGCCAGAGGTTCCAAGTTCCACCATCAAGTCTCCAAGAATATCTGAATTTTGAGCTATCAGGAGACCAAGCTGAAAACTCAACTTTTGTATAAAGAGCATGCGGATCTGATGTGTATGTTATGAATGTCTCAGGTGGTGTGATTTTGAACCCATCTGTTGAGTTCCCATCACTGCGATAAAGATTTACCGCTTTGGGCGATGGTAGTGCCAATCCTCCACCAGTGTTAGAGTTAATCAAATCAACAATATCTATACCCATAACTCCTAATAAAGTCATTACATTCCCAAGTTTTGCCCTTCCTTGCCAGTGCATAAATATCTCAAAGTAATCACCTATGGTATCTCCTGCTGCGGCTCCCGCGAACGGTCGGTCCCACGGAGGAGATCCGAACTCAGGACCGACCCATGGGAAGTTAATTGATATTGGAATTTGGAACATGGCCGCTGGGTCAAATGCTAATCTTAATTTTGCACCAGCAACCATATTCAACATAACCGGCAATATGTTTGCAAGTATTTCAGCCCAATCTGCATTAGAAAGCCCAAGAGCATTTGTGTTATATGCTATGAAGTATCTTACATCTGGATCCACATACAAGGTCAAGTCTATGACTCTTGCAAATGTACCGCCACTTGGGAAGTAGTTTCCACCTTTTGAAAGATCAGAGCTATTGCCGTAGTAATCTACATAATATGATGTGAGTTTTTCATTAAAGTTAGTGTCATTCAGGGGTGGGAACTTTTTCGTTATTTCACAATCGGCAGATGCACATGGAACTATATCTAAGTCAACCGAAAGTCTAATTCCAACTGTCAGACCAAACACTCTCATCCATGCCTGACTTGCAACAGGATTTTGCAGTGAGGTATTATTTGAGATCACATCAAATGAAAGGTCAACATAAGGAATATCTATCATAAGGTCTGCTGTATCAAACCATGTCATGGGCTGAACAAACATAGTACACCTTTCTTGATATACAGATGGACAACCATAAGTTGCGTTATTGACAAACTCACGCCAGAAATCAACTCTTGTTGAGTTTGAAGAATAGACGGAAAGGACAGGTCTGAAAGTTGGACCTCCCGTTTTTGCATAAGCCACAACAGATGCAGGTCTGTTATAATCAGCTGCTCCACCGGAGTTTCCAGATGGGTCTCCTGGATCTTTGTAGTTTGGTATAATTTCAAGAGCCATATCTTTTCCTCCATATACATCTTTGAGTTTCGGCATAAAGAACCCAAACGCATCTGTTTTTAAGACCCCACCAGCAAATCCTCCTAACTGTGGTGTATATTTATCTATCCATACACATGCAAGACCATCTCCTATTGCCTCATAAAGAAATCGTGATATTAAGTTGTGATGAATTCCTATTCCTATGTAGTATTTATCAAGAGATGGGTATCCATATCTACCTTCTGGCACTGGTGGCGACGGTAAAGTTTCATTCTTGAAAACATAATCCTTATTTCCACCGTTCTGGATATTGCAATCATCAACAGTTCTATCATCAGATGGGCAGATCACAATATCGCATTCAGGTATAGGTGTTATTGGGCTTGTAGCAGGAGGTGGAAGAGGGGGACCTGCAAACTGAACACAACTTGTAACATATCCACTAAAGCCTGCCTTTTTAACATCCTTCATTTTTGGAACATCTGGTGTCCATGCAACATATCTTATATCGGTTCCAACATTTGCCGCTATAATAATTCCGGCGGAATCTGCCCAGAAATCGTTCGTGAAACCAACATCAATGAAAATTCTATTTGGTCTGTGCTCATAGTATTGAGTTGGTCCAACCCAAACAACCTCCTCAAAAGGATGCTCCAAAATCGGGTTCCTATCTGCAAGAATACCTTTTAAGTCAATAACTTGACCTGGGAATAGATAGTAAGCAATACAAGTGTCGTATTGTTGCGGAGTATGTCCAGTAACACAAGCTGCATTGAAATCAACTGCAATAGCTCTTATAACTGCGTCAAGCCACAATAAAGTTTTTGCAAATTTTTGCGAAACCCTGTATTCTGGACAATACTGAGCAGAACCTACCTTGTTCCACGAAGTGTCATGGCACGCAGGAGTTGTTACCGATGCGCTCATTGGTATAAAGTCGTATGCTATTCCCGCTGCAACCTCTAAGGCTTTCAGGTTTATCCCAAGCCCTCTCACCATGTGTTCCCATTCATCCCCAGTACCAACATGGCTTGTCCAATCTGTAAAGTTTCCTTTTATCTGAATTCCCAGCTTAAAAGTGAAAATTGGTATCCTGACATGAGCTCTACCATTTATGTAGTTTGATATAACTCGAGCTGGATCATAAACAAATCTTTCAACTTTTTCGTTATATTGTGGGTCGCATATGTGTTTGCTGTTGACAGCACGTCTGTTGACAAAACAAAACTGATCATCACCGGTGAATTCAGTCACACCAGTTTTGAACTCACAGGAGCCTCCAACCCAATTACAATCTACATACTTTGACTTATCAGGTACGTATGGAGACGCAAATGTTAGCGATATCTCAAAGTTTTTCACTTGGAATATAATATCTAATCTATCATCTGATGTGTGTTCTGTTCTATCCCCTTCGCACTGCCAGGTTCCAGGAATATCCCTTCCTATATTTGGTTCAAGTCTAAACGCTATATTGGTTCTGTTGAAGTCTAATATCAACCTACTTCCTGCTCTTTGATCTAAAAAGTACGGAGCAATTTGTGGTGAAGTATCTCCAATCCAGCCATCCGATGTAGGGCATATATTAGGTAAATCCATAGCACATTTTCTAAGCGGCGACCACACAAAACCTCCTGATAAATATCTTATTGGGTTTGACGGGTTCCCAGAAGGTTGTTTATTTCTTTCTTGCCCATAGATTATGGCATTTACACACAACGGAGCTCCCTCATCGTTCAAAAGAGGAATTGGCAAACAGGTTGAGAAAATTCCCTTACCATCATCTTTGCACTGGTTTGTACCTCCGTCCCAGGTTCCAGTTGGGTTGTATCCACCTATATATTCAAAGTAAATATCGTTTCCAAAGCAATCCCTATTTCCTTCACCAATATTGAAGTTAGGGGAAGAAGGAATTCCACAAGCAGTTCTTGTTAGCTCCTGATAGTAATAATATTTTGCCGCATCATTTGAAAATTCTCTTGTAAGCCACTGTTGAAAGTCATATAAAGAATCCCAAAAATCTGCAAGAACTCGTGTATCTGTGCATTTATCTAAAAATGACATAGCAACATAATTTACAAGGTTAGCAAACGATGGATCAGAACTAATTATATCTGAAATGAGTTCTGATATTTCATCAAGACCTCCTTTTGTTATTCTTATCACAAGGTTGTGCTTTTCAAGATACTCCCGAGTTGTGAATTCAGGATATGCAGGATCAACTGGTTGCAGCCCACCCCAATTTATTGGATTCTTCGCACCACCAATATATGGTTGGTATGGGTTTGGTCCACCACCTCCTATATCTATCACTCTTGTTGATTTTTGGTTATAATCAAGATACTTTTCTTGGAGTCTTTTTGCGTTTGCTGAACCTGCTGTTAAAAACAAAGCCACAAAAAAGCCGAAAATCACCATCAATACTCCCCGTTTTAATTTTTTATTCCTCATGTTTTTTCACCCCCTTTTTTGTTTTTTTTATATAAAAAAATATAATCACTTCAAAATAAAAAGTCAAGATTTTGAACAATTTTTGGAGCCCTCATCAGACAAGGGAAAGAAAGCGATCAAAACTCAAATTTTTGCATTTTTGAGCCAAAAAAATCAAATTTTTCCAGGATTTGCAATTTTCAAAAATAAGGGGTCTTTTTCCGAAAAGTGATATTTAATACAAGCAACCATCATAAGTTCAACAAATTTCATAACTGTTTTACAAGAGAGGAAAAATATGAATCAAAATCATCAAGAGCTTTTTTGAGCTTTTCTTCAATCTCAGGCGTCAAATCTTTCCTTTCTTTTATATTTTTGAGAATATCAGGATATTTTGATTCTAAAAATTTATAGAGTTCTTCTTCGTATTTTCGGCAGAGCTGAACAGGGTATTTATCAAGATATCCTCTTGTTCCAGCATATATTATTACGATTTGTTTTTCAACTGCGAGAACATCGTGAGGATTTTGCTTTAAAATTTCTGTAAGTCTTCTTCCTCTTTCTATTTGTTTCAAAGTTGCAGGGTCAAGGTCTGACCCGAATTGAGCAAAAGTTTCAAGTTCTCTATACTGAGCGAGTTCAAGCCTGAGCATACCAGCAACTTTTTTCATAGCTTTTATTTGAGCATTACCACCAACACGAGATACAGAAATTCCAACATTTATCGCTGGACGAATTCCTGCATAGAAAAGTTCTGGTTCAAGATAGATTTGACCATCTGTTATTGAGATAACATTTGTTGGTATGTATGCAGAGACATCTCCCGCTTGGGTTTCAATTATTGGTAAAGCAGTGAGGGACCCTCCTCCAAGCTCATCAGATAGTTTTGCTGCGCGTTCAAGAAGTCTTGAATGTAGATAAAACACATCTCCGGGATAGGCTTCTCTTCCGGGAGGTCTTCTCAAAAGTAGAGCAAGAGCTCGGTATGCTTGTGCATGTTTTGATAGGTCATCATAAATAATAAGAGCGTGCATTCCATTATCTCTGAAATATTCCCCTATTGTGCATCCAACATAAGGTGCGATATATTGCAAAGTCGGAGGTTCAGAGGCAGATGCAGCGACAACGGTAGTGTATTCCATAGCTCCAAACTTTTTGAGAATATCTACAACTTGCGCAATAGCTTGAAGCTTTTGTCCTATTGCAACATATATACAGTAAACGGGAGGTTCTGCATACTTTTGATTTATTATAGTATCAATAGCAATCGTAGTCTTTCCGGTTTGCCTATCTCCTATTATCAACTCTCTCTGACCTCTTCCTATCGGTATCATAGCATCAATTGCTTTAATTCCGGTCTGCAAAGGTTCTCTTACAGGTTGCCTCATTATAACTCCGGGAGCTTTAACCTCAACTTTCCTTGTTTCTTCATAAGGAATTGGACCGAGACCATCT
>Ga0079996_108235_pt1 | contig 9948 bp, 6 predicted proteins | sample PerSpoAPS_AMetaG_FD_69199 | JGI IMG/M metagenome (GOLD analysis project Ga0079996, IMG submission 69199) | Thermal spring microbial communities from Yellowstone National Park, Wyoming, USA - Perpetual Spouter A (PS_A) MetaG (SPADES assembly)... | ecosystem: Environmental > Aquatic > Thermal springs... | reverse complement strand
AAATCCGGCACGATGACTTGCTCGGATTGAGCACACTGAGCATCAAGCGAATGAAAGTCAATTTGCCTTGCAAGGTCAGGAGTTTGGGCACCGCCGTCGCTTGCTTCACCTTCGTCGCCAAAGGCTCGTTCATCGGTGGCGTCTTGACAGATAACCGAGTCTGGGACATAGCAGCAGGTTGGATCATCGCTAAGGAAGCGGGAGCGGATGTCATTTACCTGCTGACGGGCGAACCAATTGAGAAACTCGCTCTCAATCGGGACCAACTTCCGCCCCAACTCGTTGCTCCGCCCCAGTTCATCGACACTTTACGACGAGGCATTCAACTCGGCTAACCTTTGTTCCCGTTTCTCCGTGTCTCCGCATCTCCTTTCGTCCTTCCCTGTCCCTTGCCCCCCTGCCCCTTGTCCCTTATTTCCATCTGGCATCAAAGGCTTCAACGAACGCTTGGAATGTTGGCTCGTCAAAGAGCACGAACCTGATGTCCTTCAAGGAACTTTCAGGGTGCTTTTCGCAAAACTCTTTGGCTGTGTCCAGCAAAATCGCCGCGCATCTTTCCTTTGGGAAGCCGAAAATTCCTGCGCTGATTGCGGGCAGGGCGATGCTGGAGAAACCTCGATCGTGGGCAGCCTTTAGACTGTTCCAAACAGCGCTTTTGAGGAGTTCGTCTGCTTCCTCTGGCTTGTGCTCGCTCCAGACTGGACCGACAGCGTGGATGACAGCTTTCGCGGGCAAGTTGCCAGCACCTGTAACCGCCACCTTTCCTGTCGGGACGGGTCCATATTGCTTGACCCATTCATCGCTTTCCCGCTGGATTGACTCTCCGCCCTTCCGCACAATCGCTGCTGCGACACCGCCGCCGTGCTTGAGGTAGGAGTTGGCTGCGTTGACGATTGCGTCAACTTGCTCTGCAGTGATGTCGCCGCGAACAATTCGGATGACTTGACCGGTCGGCAACTTCACTTCCCTCACCACAGTGTTCATCTCCCTTCACCCCTCTTGACGAAATCAAGTTTGCTGAGAGATGCGTGGCGAAAAAGTTGACCCATCAAGCAAAACCCAAGCGCCACTCCTTAACGCATATCTGAGGACTTCTTCAGGACAAAACTCACCTGCCACGACCGCCAAAACGGGTTCATTGAGACAACGAGCAAGCAACTGACTTCGCCTGATCGCTCGGTCAACATCCTCATTGTCAATGGTTCCCGAGACTTCAACGACCAACCATGTGACTTGCCCTTCCCTCACGCCACGAACGATCAAGTCCGCACGCATCAATTCCTTTTGCTCGTCCTCGTTGATGAGCCCTTTGCTCAAAGCCTCTGAGAGCAGGTCATCCAATTCGTCGCCAGTCACCCACTTAGCGCGTCGGACAATTTCGCTGAAGTAGCCGTAAGGGTTCTGGCGATAGCGAATCTCCATCATTTGCCCATACATCGTTCCGAACCTGTCTCTCAGCCATTGCAGTTGTTCGTGCACTAACTCAAATTGCCGCTGGAAGTGCTCGGTTATCTCCCTCAGCCTGCGGTCAAACTCCCTTCCTTGCTCAGCTAACTCAGCCAACCTTCTGTCGTGTTCGCGACCTTGCTCAATTAAGGCGGCGATTAATTCGTCGTGTCTTCTGCCTTGTTGGACGAGGGCAGCAACCTGTTCGCTCAATTCAGCAAGTCTTCTGTCATGCTCCTTTCCTTGCTCAATCAGGGCAGCAATTTGACGGCTGTTCTCTTGAACTTGAGCGCTTAACTCAGCAAGTCTTCTGTCATGCTCCCTTCCCTGCTCAATCAAAGCAGCAATCAACTCGTCGTGTCTTCTTCCTTGTTGGACGAGGGCAGCAACTTGTTCGCTCAATTTGGCAAGCCTTCTGTCGTGCTCCCTTCCTTGCTCAATCAAGGCGGCAATTTGGCGGCTGTTTTCCTGAACTTGAGCGCTTAACTCAGCAAGCCTTCTGTCATGCTCCCTCCCTTGCTCAATTAAGGCGGCGATTAACTCGTCGTGTCTTCTTCCTTGTTGGACGAGGGCAGCAACTTGTTCGCTCAATTCGGCAAGCCTTCTGTCGTGCTCCCTTCCTTGCTCAATCAGGGCAGCAATTTGACGGCTGTTCTCTTGGACTTGAGCGCTTAATTCGGCGAGTCTTTTGTCGTGCTCTCTTCCCTGTTCAATCAAGGCAGCAATTTGCCGGCTGTTCTCTTGAACTTGTTCACGCAACTCTGCGAGCATACGGGCTTGCTCTTGAAGCATCAATGCATTTCGCTCGGTTTGTTCGGCGACCCTGGACAGGATGTCAATGATTTGCCGCACGATGTCCAACAAGTCCCGCAAAATGCTCCTTAATTCCCGATACTCCTCTCTCGTCCTTGCGGGCAACTCCAGCAAATCTTTTGTGAGCACGAGTGCCCGCAACTCCTCAAGCAGGGTCGGGTCTTCTCGCAGCAGCCTTATCAAGTCTTCTCGGCTGATGGACATTGGCATCACCTTTTTCAACCCAGAGCGCTTACCCTAACTGGTGTCCTGATGGTTATTGTGGCGCATGGCAAACCGCGACGGCAAACTGTTAACAAACGCTTGGAACTGACGAAACGAGGGCGAAAGGAGGTGAAAGGGCGCTTAAGTTTGCGCCCGAAAAATTGGTGGTGCAAAAAGCCGTGATTTTGGCTGCAGGTTTGTCGACGAGAACTTACCCGCTAACCCTGCGAAAACCCAAACCCTTGCTCAAATTGGCGAACGAACCAAACTTGTGCCATTTGATTCGCGGGTTGAAAAGCGCCGGAGTCAAACATGTCGTCCTCGTCGTCGGGTTTGAGCGCCAACAAATAGAGCGACGCTTTGGGAACAACTTTGAAGGCATCAGAATTGACTACGCGTTGCAAGAGCAAGCGTTGGGAACGGGTCATGCGGTTTTGCAAGCTGAGCCTTTCGTCAAGGGCGAACCCTTCATGGTGCTTAACGGCGACGATTTGCTTTTGCCCGATGCACTGAGGGATGGGGCAAGTTGCATCCCTTCGCTAATTGTTGCGAGGCACGACCAGCCCCAGAGGTTCGGCGTTGTTGAGGTTGCCAACGGTTATGTGCATCGCATCCACGAGAAGCCAAAGGAAGCGCCACCGAAAGCGTTGGTGAGCACCGGCGCTTGGACGCTCCCGCCTGAAGCGATGGATTGGCTCAAAAATTTGCGACCTGCGGAAGACGGAGAAATTCGCCTGCCCGACATCATGCCCAATTTGGTGCAGATAGGTCTTCGAGCAGTTATCACCGAAGACGGCTGGATGCCCGTCACTTACCCTTGGGATGTTTTGCTTGCGACGAAACATCTGCTCAATTTGTGGGGAACGGAACGGGTGAGCGAACTGCTTCCACCGCCTCAAGTGTTGGGAGAAATTGACCCGACAGCAGAACTTGTCGGCAATGTCCGAGTTGAGGCGGGGGCAAAAATTGGTGCTGGTGCGAAAATTGTCGGTCCTTCCATCATCGGGAAGGGAACTGTGATCAGCGAGGGTTGCGATATTGTCCGAACAGTGGTCGGCGAAAATTGCCGCATCAAACGAGGTGCCCACCTTGAAGATTGCGTCATCCTTGACAATGTTCAAATCGGTGAGGATGCCGAAATTGAATGGAGCGTTATCGGGGACAACGCTGTCATTGGCAACGAAGTCAAAGTTTTCTCCAAAGTCCCGACAGGCATAACTGTCCGCTCGGTAGTGAAAGGGCAACTCATTGACACTGGCATGGAACGGCTCGGGTGCATCGTCGGTGACGGCGCCCGCATCGGTGACCGAAGCGTCCTCTATCCCGGCGTCAAAATTTGGGTTGACAAAGTTGTTTTTCCGAGAACCGAAGTCCTTGAAGATGTGAGGTGAGAACTGCTCCTGCCACAACATTAGGGTCACAAACCTGCGAACGCCCTTGCCGTCAAATCTTGATGGCAAGCGAAATCAAAGGGAGGCGATGTCAGATGTTAAGGCGTTGGCTTGCTGCGGTGACGGTGCTTTGGTTTTTGGTTGGGGCATCAATCGCTCAAACTTTGTCCCGCGAAGAGGCTATTGAGCGCATCCGACCACTCCTCTCAGAAATCGCTGCACTTCGGGCAGTAAACGCCATGCAACTTTCCCAAGAGCAGGCAAGGGAGTTGCTGTCCATCGCTAAGCGAGCGCAGGCGATTTGGTCTGAGTATCGCGAGCGGATGAAGGAAGTTTTGCGGGAGCAAGTGGAAGCCTTCTCCGCTTTCAAATCCGAGGACTTGCTCAATGTCGGTTTCACGCCTGAAACGGAACGCAGAACTGCAATCGCCAGCGCGAAAGGCAAAAACTTGAGCAAGTGGTTGGCAGATTCAATTGCGCCGCTCGCAGAGGAAGCGGAAAAGATTTTGACCGAAGAGCAATGTTCCGTCACTGCGCAAATGCATTCAGCCGAATTGAGTTCGGTTTTGAGGACTCGCCTTTCGCCCTCTCCGCTCTCCCGCAAACAATCCGACAGGATTTTTGAACCTGTGGTCAAAATCCGCGAAGAACTGGCAGCAATCATTCGGGCTGAGTATGGTGAGATTACGCCGCTCGGTCGCTTCCTGCTCAACCCAGCTCTCGTCAGCGTTTTGGAGCGAAAACTTGGGCTCCCTCCATCGCCGATTCAACCACTCGTTGACAGCGAATTCGTTGAACTTGAGCGAACCGTCAAAATCCTTCGTGCCGACATCAACATGCTCAACCTCATCAACGGCTTGCACTTGACGCCAGAGCAATTGAAGCGGCTGCACGAAATTGCGACGGTTGCGAACGGCTATATGGCTGAGGAACCTTCAACCGTTGACCCTGCAGTTTTCAACGAACTCGTCAACGCCCTTCAAAGGATGAAGCAACTTCTCCAGAACGGGCATGATGTTCCCATCGTGTTGCTCGCTCGTGCAGGTCAGTTGGCTCGGCAGGCAGGTTTGTTGGCTAAACCAAACTCTCAACCTGTCAGGCTTCGCGAACTTGCCCAACAGGTCTTGGCAATTCTGACGGAGGAGCAAAAACAAGTTCTCGCTGACTACAAGCCCTGCCTCATCCCGCCGAAAAATTTGCGAGACCCGGTAAGAGTCGGGCAAGCACCGAGCAACACTGGCTACATCAGAGCACTTGAGCGGATGCGACAAATCCCGCCCGCCATCTATGCCCGCCGAAAAGCGCAACTCGTCGAAGGGTTGGCGAAGCAAATTGAAGCAAATGGCGGGGCATATCCGCCTGAGGAGCGAGATGAGTTCATTCGGCGATTGACGGACTTGATTGACCGAGCACGAGCGTTAAGCGACGCCGACTTCGCCTTGCAAGCAGAAAAACTTGCGGACGAACTGCGAATGCTTTACCGAAAGGAAGCCCTTGAGCAACGGCTGAAGGAACTGACTGCCGACCGAAAGGACGAAGTTTTGTTGGGCAAAGTTATCGCCAACTTGCTCCACCCGCGCTTGCCCGTTGTCCTGACCGAGCGACAATTGGCGCAGGCGAATTTGAAGCCGGGCGAAGGTGAAGGCTTGAAGTCCTTGACAGTTTACAACACGGGTGGCATTTGCCCGAAGCCGCAATGATGACACTTGAGCGGTGATGAGTGCGGGAGGGCAGGACGACAAAGAGATTTTCGGCTCGGTGGGAACTTGTCCTCCCGCAAGTGCTGTTGGGTTGGCAAAGTGAAGGGAGGTTGAAGGCTATGAAGGGGTCGAAACGCCGCCAGTTCATCAAGAGCGTTGCTGGGGCGATGGCACTTTCGGTTGCAGCGACAACAAGCGAGGTCAAAGGAGAACAGCCCACAAAGAAAGTCTCCATCCCACCTTTCCCAAGCGTTTCAGTCGCTGGCGTAACGCTTCCGAGAATCATCATCGGCACGAACAGTCTTTTGGGCTTTTCGCACACGAGTTTGGGGCGCGACCGATGGATTCGGAACTTCTACACGCCAGAGCGGATTGCCGAAGTTTTCGTCAAGTGCCTTGAGTTTGGGCTAACCGCCGTCTTCGGTCCATGTTATCCACCGCTCCTGCAAGCCCTTGAGATCACTGAGAAGTGGACAGGCGTTCGGTTGACTTTCATCGGCACGACTTTGGGCGACCCTGCGAACACCCGCGAGCAGATCAAGCAACTCAAAGACGCTGGGGCAAAGTTTTGCTTGCTTCACGGCGGTTGGGCTGATTCGTTCCCGATAGAAAACGGGCGCATCAAAGACTTTGACCGATACTTCGCCCTCATCAGGGAGGCGGGGCTTATACCAGGAACTTCCTGCCACCGAGCCGATAGATTGCAAATGCTTATCAGTGGCAATTACGACTGCGAAGTTTTTGCCGTTCCAGTCAACAAAATCGGCTTCTACATGAACCCGTCCAGAGAAGCCATGCTTGAGGTTGTGACCAAGAGCCCAAAGCCCATAATCGCCATCAAGCCACTTGCGTCCGGTCGGTTTGACGAGAACCGAATTGAGGACTGGTTGAGGTGGACTTTCAGCGTCAAAGGGGTCGTCGCTGCGGCAATTGGCTTCATGAGTGCTGAGGAAGCGGAAGAAGACGCAGCCATTGCACGCCGAATTTTCGCCACCCACGCCCAACGAAGGGAGTGAGAAGTTCAAATGCCCGACCGTCGCGAATTCATCAGAAATCTCCTGTTCGGCAGCATCGGCGCTTTTGCAGCAATTTGCAGCAACTGCCAATTTGCTTTGTCCCAAATTCAGCGCAAAAACTCAAGCACGCCCCTTGTGGAAATCCCGCAGCGTTGGTGGAAGCCCTTACCGAACAACAGACTTCAGTGCTTCATTTGCCCGTCAAACTGCGTGCTCTCCGACGGTCAAGTTTGTGGCTGCAATACCCGTTTGAATGTGAACGGTCGCTTGATGACGATGGCTTACGGCAACCCTTGCATCATCAGCGTTGACCCAATTGAGAAGTTGCCGTTGCATCACTTCCTACCAGGTTCGCAAACTTTGTCCATTGCTACAGCCGGTTGCAACCTTCGCTGCCTTTATTGCCAAAACTGGCAGCAGTCACAAGTTCGTCCCGACCAACTGCGGAACTACAACCTGCCGCCTGCCGAAGCGGTGAAGAAGGCGAAGGAACACGGGATACAAGTCATTGCCTACACTTACACCGAGCCCGTCGTTTTCTGGGAGTATGCGATGGACATTTCGGAGCGGGCAAAATCCGAGGGGCTGAAGAATGTCGTCGCATCGGCTCTGTTCATGAACCGAGAGCCAATTCGCGAATGGTGTAAGGTCACGGATGCTTTCGCTGTGGCGTTGAAAGGGTTTGACGATGAGTTTTACCGCAAAGTCGTCGGCGCGCCCTTAAAGCCAGTTCTGGACGCCATAGTGACTGTCAAGAGCGAAGGCGTTTGGCTTGAACTCGTGACCCTCATTGTCCCGACACTCAACGACAACATGAAGCAAATTCGGGAGATGTGCTTGTGGATTCGGCGCAACTTGGGCACGCAAGTCCCGCTGCACTTCGGGCGGTTCGTGCCCGAATACAAACTCCGCAACTTGCCGAGAACGCCAGTCCAAACTTTGGAGCAATGTCGCGACATCGCTTTGGATGTCGGGTTGCAGTTCGTTTACCTCTTCAATGTCTCGCCACACGACGCAAATCACACTTACTGCCCGAAATGCAAAACCGCAGTGATCAGAAGGCTCGGCTTCAAAGTCACATCCAACGACCTTCAACGGGGGATTTGCCCGAAATGCAAAACTCGCATCCCGGGCATCTGGCAACTATGAGGCGTTCGTGGCTCTTCTTTTCACTCGGTAGCGTCTCACAAGTTTGTCAGGTTGTCCTACTTCGGGAACTGCTGACATTGGCTGAAGGGACAGAGTTGACAATCGCTTTCGTTCTGGGCTCTTGGCTGACCTTCGTGGCATTTGGTTCTTTTGCTGCAACGAAGTTGCTGACCCGAAAAGGTCAGAGGTTAGACCCGGCGCTTTCTTACAGCGTTGCGAGCGCCTTTTTGGCTGCGAGTGTCTTCTTTGACTTATGGCTGATTCGTTTCTCCCGCACCCTCTTTTCGCTCCCGCCGGGCGAGCCATTGAGCGTAGCGCAATGGTTAGCGGTCACAATTGCCACTTTGCTTCCAGTTTGCTTCATCGTTGGTGCGCAATTTGCCTTTGCCGCTTCGCTCGCAAACCCGTCCGGGGTTTACATCGCCGAAAGCGTTGGAGCAGTAGTTGCAGGTGCGTTGCTCAGCCTTTTGCTCCTCCGTTGGTTTGACCACGGTTCCCTGTCGTCGTTCTTTTTGGCGTTGCATTTGCTTCTTTCGTCAGTGTTACTTTGGCTTCACTGCCCGAACGCCCGTTGGGTTGGTGCAGCGATCAGTGCTATTGCTGGTTTGAGCCTCGTTTTTGCTCCCCTCGTTGAGCAAAAAACTCAAGCAGTTTTTTGGAAGTCAATGTTTCCCGCAGCCGAAGAGGTTCACTCGGTTACCTCACCTTATGGTTCAATCGCTGCCATCAAATTCAGCGACCAGTTGAGCGTTTACCAAAACGGGCACTTGCTTTTCACCCTGCCCGATCAGGGCGATGTGGCTTCTTTGGCTCACTTGATTTTGCTTCAACACCCTAAACCGAGGCGCGTCCTTCTGATTGGTGGGCTCGGTGGTTGGGTTCAAGCGACGCTTCAGCATCCGAAAGTCGTGGGAGTTGACTGGGTTGAGTTAGACCCGACGATTCCTCAAGTCGTTTTCTCGTTGCTTCCGAGCAGGGAACGGAATTTGCTTTCCGACCCGAGATTGAGGCGATACACAGCCGATGGGCGCTCCTTCATTTCGCAAGCCAGACAAACCTACGATGTCGTCATCGTTGTCGCTCCCGACCCGACGACCGCAGCCTCAAACAGGTTCTTCACGAAAGAGTTTTTCTCCGAGGTTTTGAGGGTTCTTCGTCCCAGCGGCGTCTTCGCACTTCACGGTTTGCGTGAGCCACCTGCCGGGTTCGGCGAACTTTATTTTGCCCGAAACCATTGCGTCTATGCGACGATGTTGAAAGCTTTTTGCGAGGTCCTCGTCATGCCTTCAAGCCCTTTGACTTTGTTGGGGCGATGCCCAGCGAATTCCTCGCCACCCAACGAGTTAGCGAGGTTGACCCTTGACGAACAAACATTGCTTCAGAGGGCGAAAGAGCGGGGGCTTGAAGGCATCAACTTGTTCGCCTTCACCGACCCAATTCAAGTTGAGCGGGTCAATTACGAACTGAAGACGGGTTTGCCCTTCAACCCGCTGGAACGGGAACAAGCGAGAGTGCTGCGTCCCAAATGGCTCAACTCCGACATCAACCCGACCGTTTACTTTCTGTCAAGCCTTTTGTGGCTCAGGATGGGAAGCGAAAAAGTTGCCCGACTTTTGGAGTTTTTCGTTTTCCTGCCCCGTTGGTCAATTTGGTTGCTCGCTCTCTTGCCTTTCGGATTCTGGCTTGTTGGGCGAATAAGGTCCGCAAATTGGGCAGCGCCAGCAACGACAATCGTTGTCATCAGCGGTGTCGGAATGTTGGCTGAATTGACCGTTTTGCTGACCTTCCAAGCCCGTTTCGGGACACTTTACTTGCAAGTCGGCTTGCTGTTCGCACTCTTTATGCTCGGTTTGGCACTTGGCGCTTTGGTTGCTGAAAGGAACAAAGTAAGCAATTCGGTTCGCGCTCTGGCTCTTCTCTCCATCGCAACTTTAACCTCAACGCTCGTTTGGTTGGGCTTAGTGTTTTGCTTCCCTCAATTGCCACCCGCCGTAGTTGCAATTTTGTGCGGTTGCTTCATGGTTTTGTTTGGCGGCTTGGTTGGCGCTGCTTTCCCGCTGACGGTTAAGGCTATGCGGCAAAGCGGGATTGATGAAAGCAAAGCGGCGGGTTTGACTTACGCTTATGACTTGGTTGGCGGAGCGTTGGGTGCTTTCATCTTCGGCGCAATCCTCTTGCCCCTTTGGGGCGTCCCGAACTTGCTTTTCTTGTGCGCGCTTCTTTGTTTTG
>Ga0079996_107448_pt1 | contig 10005 bp, 8 predicted proteins | sample PerSpoAPS_AMetaG_FD_69199 | JGI IMG/M metagenome (GOLD analysis project Ga0079996, IMG submission 69199) | Thermal spring microbial communities from Yellowstone National Park, Wyoming, USA - Perpetual Spouter A (PS_A) MetaG (SPADES assembly)... | ecosystem: Environmental > Aquatic > Thermal... | reverse complement strand
TGGCCTCGCAGAAGGCGCGCCAGAACGCCGGCTCCAGCGCCGCCAGGGCCATCGCCCCTCCATCCGCCGTGGGGTAAACCCGATAGCACGGAAAGGCCCCGTTGAGCGGCATCCCCTCGCGGGTTGCCCGGACGCCGGCCTGATGCGCGCGCCAGAAGGGTTGCATCCAGGAGACGATGACCTCGAGCATCGAGGCGTCCAGGATGAGGCCCTGGCCGGTCCGCTCCCGATGCAGCAACCCGGCCAGCACGGCGATGACCAGCGCCATCGCCCCCCCGAGGTCCGCCACCGGCACCGGGGGAGGGATGAGCGGGCCTTCGCGGGGGCCGTTCAGGCCCAGGAAGCCGGCCAGCGCCAGGTAGTTGAGATCGTGACCGGCCCGCTCCCGCCAGCGGCTGCCAGCCCCGTAACCCGCGAGGGCGGCGTAGATCAGACGGGGCTGGCGTTGGAGGAGGGTCTCCGGCGCCAGGCCCAGCCGGGCCATCACCCCCGGTCGGAACCCCTCCACCACGACGTCCGCCGATTCGACGAGGCGGAGGAAGATCTCCCGCCCCTTGGGGTGCTTCAGCTGGAGGGCCACGCTCTTCTTGCCCCGATTGACGGCGGCGAACCAGGCCCCGAAGCCCTCCACCACCGGTGGCATCTCCCGGAGCCAGTCCCCCCCGGCCGGAGGCTCCACCCGGATGACCTCCGCGCCCATGGCCACCAGCCACTGGGTGGCGAAGGGCCCCGGCAGCAGACGGGTCAGATCCAGCACCCGGATCCCGGAGAGCAGCATCCAGACCTCCTGGTCAGCGGAACAGGTCGTAAGCGCGCGCCCGGACCAGCTCCCGCGCGGTGCTTTCCCGTGGGAGGAAGGAAAGCCCGCGGATCAGCACCGCGGGGATGCCCTCGGCGGCCTGGCCCAGCAGCAGCGTGGCCGCCGAGGCCAGCAGGTCCCCCAGGGCCACCTCTGTGTGTTGCAACACGTATCCGAACAGGTCCCGGCGGCCCCGCCAGTCCTCCAGGGCCGGCACACCGCTCACCCCGATGGCCACGCCGATCACGCCTTTGCGGTGGGCCCGCCCGTGGCTGTCTGCGATCACCACGCCGACCTCCACCCCGAACCGCCGCGCCAGCCCTTCCCGGATCTGCCGGGCGGATCGATCCGGATCCTCCGGGAGGCGGAGCACGATCTCCTCCCCCTCGGGAGCCACGTTGGAACGATCCACGCCGGCGTTGGCGCAGACGAAGCCCAGCCGGTGCTCCACGATGATCAGGCCCGGGCGCACCCGCAGCACCTCCGCGGTGTCCCAGAGGATCACCTCGATCAGCCGCGGATCCTTGCCGGTGATCTGTGCCAGCTCCAGCGCCCGGGGGGAAGGGGTCACCTCCGAGAGACGGACGAAGCGGCCCTCCGCCTTGGAGACGATCTTCTGAGCCACCACCAGGACATCCCCGGTTCGGGGTCCACCCCATCGCGCCAGCGCTTCGGCAAGCAGGGCGACCAGATCATCCCCGGGTCGGACCAGGGGGATACCTTCTAAGGGGAACAGGGCGATGGGCTCCACGGCGCGCTCCTTCGACGGTTCAGGGGGCCTGCGGATCCGATCGGCGGGGGATGCCGGTGATCCGAATCCCGGCCCCCCGCGTTTTGTAACGGATGTTCAGGCCGATGAGCAGGGCGGTGAGGCCCTCCACGATGGGCGCGTTGTGCAGGGGGCCGGCGTCGTAGGCGGTGAACCCGATCGCCTCCGCCAGCCGGATCACCCGGGCCTTCGCAGCCCGGTCCTCCCCGACCACCAGCACATCGCAGTCGGGGGCGTCCTCCAGATCGTGCAGGTGAAGATGGGAGATGTTGTGGAAGGCGCCCACCACCGGCGTGTCCGCGCCCAGGATGCGCTGGGCTTCCGCGGTCGCCGAGCCGTCGGGGGGAGGCGCATACCGCCGGGGGTTGTCCGGATCCAGAGGGACCACCACGTCGATGAGCAGCTTGCCCCGGAGGGTCTCCCGGAGGGATCGCAGGAGGTCCGCGTGCCCGGCGTAGGGGACGGCCACGACCACCACCTCGCCCCACGCGGCAGCGTCGGCGTTCGAGAGGCCGAGGAGCTCGGCGTCGGGGACGTGGACGCGCAGGCGCTCGACCGCCTGACGCGCCCGCTTGGGATCCCGGGAGCCGATGGCCACCGGGAAGCCCGCGCGGGCCCAGCGGAGGGCCAGCCCCGAGCCCTCCTTGCCGGTCCCGCCCAGAACAGCGATGCGAGGACGGGGTTCCATCGGCGCTTCCTCCTTGAAGGCATGGATCCAGGGATCCATTTTACTCGGGGAAGAGTCCGTGGCCGGTCCCGGCTTTGAAGAAACAGGAGGACAGAAGCGATGGAAGGGGAAGGCTTTCCCTCGCGAAAACAGAGCCCTGTCTTCAGGGGTTCGAGACGGCGGATCCCTGCGGCGCCCGAAGCGAAGAGGCGCCCCGCTCGCCGATGCGGTCGCTCGCGAACCGGCTTCCGGGCTCCGGCGCGTGCGAGAGGCCTTCAGGCGGGGGGTGCGCCAGCGAGGAACTCCTCATATCGCGCCAGGGCCGACAGCATCCCGGGAAGCCGGTCCAGGTAACCCTGAGCAGCCGTCTCCGTTTCATCCATCCCCTCGACCCTCTGATGGTCCCGCGCCCGCCCGGCGACGGCGGAGGCCAAGTCCAGGATCGAACCGCTCACCGTCTCACCGGGGAGCTCCGGGGATTGAAATCCGGGCGGGAGCGCCTGCCTCATCTGCTCGCGGGTCTCCTCCAGCCAGTGGACTCGCTCCTCTGAAAGGGCTGGGAAACGCTCGGGGTCCTTCCGATGGGCGAGCAGGAGGCGCAGATCGGTTTGAAGGGTGAGGAGGATGGCCTGGACCCGAGCGCTATGGGCGCAGGCCCGGGCGAAGCCCAACCAGGCGTTCAGCTCAATCAGAGGATCCACGGAGGAGGTTGATCCGTCGGAAGGGGCTCCTATCGGGAGCTGGGAGTTCAGATCCGAGGGGATTTCGTCCCACTGTTGCTCGGACATGATGAGGATGCTCCTTTCAGATAAAGGGGTCTCTTGTATCCTAACCCCAGGGATCATCTTGAACCATCAGGCTCTGGGAGCATATTAACACTCCTAACCCAAATGGACAAAAAGTGGGATGGAACGTTGATCCGCCCGTGGGAAGGATCGGGGAGAGCAGGAGGGGTTGCCCTTGAATGGAGGCGCAAGGAGGAGAAGCTTCCGCCCTGAACTTCCGTCTCCCCGATCCCGCAAGATCGCGGCTGAAGCCGCCCCTGCAGGAATGGATCTTTCGGCAGGAGGGGCTTCAGCCCCGAACGGGCGTCCCGGATGGCAACGGCGATCGTCTCCGAAGGGGGATCTTTCGCCCGTGACCCCCGTCTTCTTCGATCCCGCAGGGTCGCGGCGGAAGCCGCTCCGATAAAGATGGGGTTTGGGGGGATTGAAATGGCTTCTCGGGATGGCGTCACGGCTCGGGCCGGAGGGCTGCCAGGTAGGCCTGCAGGGCGCTGAAGGCCGGGCGGGGGACCCCCCGGGTGTCCACGATGCTGTAGAGGACATTATCGTCCTTCTCCGGCCCGAACCCCTTGGGGGCGAAGTCCAGGTTCCACAGGATCGCCATCTCGATGAAGCCCCACTCCCGCATGCGCTCGTAAGCCTCCACGATCCAGCGGGCCTGCTCCTCCAGGGAGTTGTCCAGGGCGAACTCGAAGCCCGGGCGGGCAACCCCATATTCCTCCGCGGAGGCCCAGCCGAACTCCGTCACGCACAGCGGCTTTGCGCCGCCGATGATCTCCCGATACCCCCATAAAGTGGACTTGAAGCTCCAGCTGTGGTGGGGATTGTCGAAGGGCCCCCGGAAGCGGGCGGTGCGGGCCTCCGGCAGGGAAGGCGCTTCCTCCGCCCGGACGTCCGGCCCGATGTTGTAGCCGTTGTGATGAACTCCCACGCAGTCCGCGTAAGACAGGAAACCCGCGTCCACCATCCCCTTCAGGTAGCGGAAATCGTCGACCGCGTTGACCCCATCGTCGATCCCGGTGGGCGAGAGGGCCCCGCTGATCACCAGGATCCGAGGATCCTCCGCCTTGATCGCCGTGTAGGCGACCCGCAACAGCCGCACGTAGTCCTCCGGGCGCAGGCCCCGCGAGGTTTGCCACTCCCGACGCAGGTTCTGCTCGTTCCAGACCTCGATGGCGTGGATCCGGCCTCGATGGCGTCGGATGAGCGTCTGAAGGAAACGGGCCAGGTCCTCCGGGCGGTCCGGCGGACCGTGGATGCCGCCCTCCTGTCGGCTCCACTCCGGAGCGGTCACCACGCTGAGAACCACCTTCAATCCGTCCCGCTCCGCCACGATGAGGAAGCCCTCCAGGATGCCCCAATCGTAACGCCCGGGCTCCGGCTCGTGCATCGACCAGAGGACCTGTTGCTTGACCCAGGGGAAACCCACCTGGCGGACCACACGCAGGGTGTCCCTTGGATCCCCTACGTAGCCGTGCACCTGCACGCCGATGCGGAGGGAGGAGCGCGCGGGCGGCGAAGGCGTGGCCGAACTCGGGCTTGTGGGAGAGGGGGAGGGAAACGAAAGAGAGGCCCTCTCTCCTCGAGGGGTGGAGGACTTCCAGAGGGCGAAGCCCAGGATGCTCATCTCCAGGGCCACCAGAAAGGCCGCCAGGCCGATGATCCTGCGACGGGTGGAAGCGCGCAAGGGTGTCTCGAACCTCCTCAGCCGGGATGGAATTCGTGAGCCCGGCCCAGGTCGAGCCGGGCTCACGCGATCCGAAGGATGCACATCCGCACCGGGGAGGCCTTCCCCATGAACAGCCCTACCGGCCCCCCATCACCTGATGGAGCGTCTCGCAGGCCGGGCAGGAGCCATCCGGCCGGATGATGGCGTAGCCGGCCATGGGATCCGCCCCGTAGTTCCTGAAGTCCACGTTCCAGATGATCATCAGGCGCACCTTGCCGCTCTGGGCCGAGAGCTGCGCGGCGCGGGCCAGCCACTCCGCCTGCTGCTGAACCGTCACGTCCTTCGCCCAGGCGAAGGACGGGGCCACGGCCTCCAGCGGCGGATAGCCATCGTCGGAGAGGTAGCCCAGCTCGGTGAAGCACAGCTTGCGGGCGCCCCCGAAGGCGTTCCAGTAGGTGTTCACCATGCCCCAGAAGTAGCGGGTGTAGTAGTTGTCCCGCGGATCCCCGCTGGTCCAGTCCGGCGGGACGATCCCCTCGTTGTAGTGGATGCCGATGCAATCGGCGTAGCTCGCCGCGCCGGCCGCCGCCATCCCGGCCACGTAGCGATCGTCGTTCCAGACCCGATGGGAGCCGAAGGCTCCTTCCGCCCCGGTGGGAGCCGGCGCCCCGCTGATCACCAGGGTGCCAGGGTTGCGGCTCTTGATGGCGTTGTAAGCCCGCCGCAACATGTCCGTGTAGCTGACGGGATCGATGTGGCCGGTGGGCCACTCCCGATCGATGTTCTGCTCGTTCCACACCTCGATTCCGTCCGCCCCCAGGGCGGCGACTCCACCGAGGAACTGGGCGAAGGCGTCGAAGTAGCCGGGGTTGGGCGCGCCCATCTCCTGCGGATGGCCCACGATGCCCAGGAGGATCTTGAAGCCATAGGCATGGGCCTGCTGGATCAGCCCGGCGACGCTGGAGGGATCCTGGCCCGGGGACCAGCGGACCTGCCGCTTGACCCAGGTCATCCCGGCGTAGCGCATCAGATCCGGCCGGGCGAAGCTGTCCACGTGGCCGCCCAGCTCAAAGCCACCGCCGATGGGCCGCGGACGCGGGGTGGCCGTGGGGCGCGGTGTCGGGCTGGGACCCGGCGTCGGCGTCGGGCCGGGCGTCCGCGTGGGCCCGGGGATGCGCGTCGGCGTCGGGGAGGGCGTCGGGGTGGCGCGGGCAAGGACGCCCGTGGTCTCCCCCTGGGGTTGCTCCCCCATGTGGGTGCGCAGGAGCAGGGCGATGCGGAAAGGCCCCTCCGCCGACTCCGGCGCCGCCCACTGCGCCTGGCCATCGGCCAGGGGGCGCGGGATCTCCGTCACAATCCGACCATCCGGCCCGGTGATCCGCCACACCCACTCCAGGGTCGGCGGAGGCGGCACCTCCCCGCGCTGGCGGTAGGCCTGCATCGCCTCCACCGTCCCGGGCGCTGTCCCGCCCTCCAGCAGGCCCCGCAGCGTCAGCCCGCGCAGCCGATAAGTCCGGACCAGGGCCAGCTGGCGGTCCAGCAGGCCGATGGTGGGCATCCAGACGGTGTGCGGCTGGCCCTCCGGGTCCACATAGAGGTAGCGATAGACCCCGGCTTCGGCCAGGAACTCCAGATCCCGGGCGGTGGCCCCGGGCTCCAGGGTGAGGGTGATCCCCGGGGTGACGGTCAGCGGGCCGGTGTTCTCCAGATGGGCGAGATGGGCGAGGGCCTCCTCGAACGCCACGGATCGGGCCCCGGAAGGCCCCAGGTCGATCCCCCGGCTGGGCCCTACCAGTTGCAGCTGGTAGCGGTTCACCTGACCGATCAGCCAGCGCAGGCTCTGCTCCACCAGCCCGCCCGGGACGAACGCGTTGGGATCATCCGGGGCTTCCACGTAAAGGACGTCCGCCAGGCGCCCCAGCCGGTTCCAGTCGTAACCACCGGTGTGGAAGCGGCCGTTCTCCCCCGGCAGCGGGAGCGGAGCCATCACCGCGAGGATCTTCCCCTGTTCATGCAGGGCCCGTCGGAGATGGGCAAGGAAATCCAGGAACGCCGCTTGCTGGTCCGTGGTGAGCCCCCGGTAATCCACCAGGACGCCGTTGTAATTGCGGGACCGGACCACGCCGGCGATCTCTTGGGCATGGGCTTGATAGACCGCGGGGCTGGCGAGCAGGGCGGAGAGGGCTGCGGCGTTCGGCGCGCCGCCGGGAAGGTAGTTCCGGACCAGCAGCCAGGTGACGAAGCGCCCCTGGGGGTCCGGCGGTGGGAGGGCCTGGACATCTCCCATCAGCCGGCCGCCCAGCCCCAGGGTCATCCCCGCCACGCTCACCTCGCTCACCACCTCCAGCGCCCGGGGATCCGGGGAGACCCCGGGTTCCTGAACAGCGCCGAAGGCCGGCACCGGGACCTGAGCGGCGGTGACGATCACGTAGCGCGGCGGGCGGGGAGCCTCCCCGGTCAGAAGGCCGTGGGCCTCCTCCAGCTCGCCCCCGATCCAGAGCCACTCCTCCCCGGTCCAGCCCCATACGTCGGCCGTCGTCCAGGGCTCCACTCCCTCCGGGATGTAAACGGTCACCCGAAGGGGAAGCGGAGGCTCGCCGCAGAAACGCACCGCGTAATAGGGGCCTGTGGGTTTCAGCGTCGGAGGCAGACGGGTCAGGGCCTCCCGGAGCGCGCGATCCGGCTCCGCGAAAGGCTGGACGGCGGCCCGGAGGGTTTGCGAGGGATCGGCCGGGGCCATCCGGAAGGTAGGCAGCTGGAGGGGCTGAGCGGCGGTGGCTGTTTGGCAAGCCGCGCCGGCGGAGCGGGCCGCCAGGCCGACGCCGGCCAGGGCCAGCAGGGCCAGGCCGACCAGCCCGACGATCCATCCCCACAGGGGGACGCGCGTTCTGGAACGTGCGATCGCCATCGGAACCGACCTCCCTGAGATCGCCGGGACTCCCCGGCTTAAGATACTCCCATTATACCCGGGGCGTGGGGCCCCTGCCGGGCCCCGGGCGGGGTGTGTCCCAAAATCGTAGGACAACTGCGAGCAGTTGTCCTACAAAGCGGCCAGGCCCGACAAAATTGGGACACACCCCCCTGGCGGGGTGGATGGAGGGCTTCGCCTGGGCCTCGGCGGGACGCTGCTTCGGAAAGGGATTTCTCCCAATTATAATGGGAGGCGGCGAAACATCCGGACCGAAGGAGGCGGAGATGTCGGAGGCTCCAGTGCGTGAAGACGCGGGCCCGGTGGATCTGGTCATCATCGGCGCGGGGCCGACCGGTCTGTTCGGGGCTTTCTACGCCGGGCTTCGGGGCCTCAGCGTCAAGGTCATCGACGCCCTGCCCCAGCCCGGGGGCCAGCTGGCTGTGCTGTATCCCGAAAAATTCATCTATGATGTGCCGGGCCATCCCAAGATCCTGGCCAAGGATCTGGTGCGCTTGCTGGTGGAACAGGCTTCCATGTTCAACCCCATCTTCTGCCTGGGGGAGCGCGCCGTAGGGTTGCGGAGGGAGGACGCGCTCTGGGCTGTGGAGACCGATCGGGGGATCCATCCGGCCCGGACGGTGCTGATCGCCGCGGGCATCGGGGCCTTTCAGCCCAATCGGATCGGCAAGCCCGAGATCGACCAGTATGAGGGGCGGGGGCTGTATTACGTGGTGACCGAGCGCCGGCCCTTCCGCAACAAGCGGCTGCTGATCGTGGGAGGTGGCGACACGGCGGTGGACTGGGCCCTCAACCTCAAGGACTTCGCCGCCCACATCACCCTGATCCATCGCCGCGATCAGTTCCGTGCCCACCCGGGCAGCGTGGCCGAGCTCATGCGCTCCGGCGTGGAGGTCCGGCTCTTCCATGAGTTGAAAGCCATCCATCCCGGGCCGGACGGCTGGATCCGGGAGGCGGTGATCTTCGATAACCGCACCGGGGAGGAGACGGTGATCCCGGTGGACGCGGTGATCATGAGCCTGGGGTTCAAGGCGGACCTGGGGCCGATCAAGAGCTGGGGGCTGGAGACGGTGGGGAACCGCTACATCAAGGTGAACGCCCGCATGGAGACCAACCTGCCCGGCGTCTACGCCGCGGGGGACATCACGGCGCCGGAGGGGGTGGAGCCGCTGAACCTCATCGTGATCGGCTTCGCCCAGGCGGCCACGGCGGTGAACTATGCGGCCACCTACATCAACCCGCAGGCCAAGGTGTTCCCCGGCCACTCCAGCGAGATGCGGCTCCGGTGAAGGATCTCCTCCGAAGGATGGGCGCGGGATGGTGAACTGGGGCGAGTGGGTGGAGCAGAAGATCCTGGAAGCCATGCGCCGGGGGGAGTTCGATCACCTCCCGGGCAAGGGGCGGCCGCTGCAGCTGGAGGAGAACCCCTACCTCGAACCGGGGCTCGCCATCGCCTATCATCTTCTCCGGCAGAACGACGCCCGGCCGGAGTGGATCGAGGCCGACCTGGCCATCCGGCGGGGGATCGAACAGGCCCGGCAGGATCTGCGGCGGACCCTCCAGTGGCGTCAGGAGGCCCTGCAGGCCCTGGCGGGGAAATCCGACCCGCGGAGCCGACGGGAGCGGGAGTGGATCGAGGCGGAGTGGGAGCGGGCCCTGCGGGCCTTCGCCCGACGCATCGCCGAGCTCAACGAGCAAATCTTTCTTTACAACCTGAAGGTCCCTATCTACTGGCTCCAGCGATTCAAGTTCGACCTGCAGGAGGAGCTGCGCGCCCTGGGCATCCCGGAGGAGGAGATCCAAGCCCTGGAGGAGCCATCCTCCTCGACGGAGCCCCCCGCCCGGTGATCCCTATGATGACCATTTCTTCCAGGGATTTTATGAGTTTTCTCAAACTTTTATGCCTCGAAAAGACACTTGGAGGCTCCACTTTGCGGATGGGATGGAAGAACGAGGGGATCCCAGGGCTTTCCAGTTTTTCATGGCTGTGGGCCGATGAGCAAGATTAAGCCCCGGTCCGCCCTGGCGCTTAGGGCCCTAAAGCCATCCACTACAAACCGGTAGCCCAAAGCCCGTATCAGGTTTATAGCCATGCTCCGAATCACGCTTAATCCCGGCCCAATTCTCCGACCATGCAGCCGGTCTTCAGAAAAATCCACATCTCGCACCCAAAATAGCCTGTTCTCTATCTCCCAGTGCCTCCGCAAGGCCCTAAGCGCTTTCTTCGGGTTCAGGTCTTGAACCGCCCCACCGGCCACCCACAAAAACTCCTGCTCTTCCCATGCCCCTTGGTCTTTCACCCTCGTCCCTTTACACCTCCTCCTGCGAATCACACCACAAAATTTGAGCCCAGGCCAACCATATTCACGCTCCAGGTATTCCCCAAG
>Ga0079996_114612_pt1 | contig 10087 bp, 16 predicted proteins | sample PerSpoAPS_AMetaG_FD_69199 | JGI IMG/M metagenome (GOLD analysis project Ga0079996, IMG submission 69199) | Thermal spring microbial communities from Yellowstone National Park, Wyoming, USA - Perpetual Spouter A (PS_A) MetaG (SPADES assembly)... | ecosystem: Environmental > Aquatic > Thermal... | reverse complement strand
AGGACAGGTCTTTGGCATTCACAAACACCCCAAGCCTTCTTAAGAAAGGTTCTCTTGGAATGCCACTTTAGGGCAAGGGGTGAAGGCTTTTTTGCCACGGATGATGCCATGCTCTTGGAAAGGTATGGCTACAAGGTAGGTGTGGTTATGGGCGAGCCCACTAACATAAAGATCACATACCCAGAGGACCTTGCCCTTGCCCAAAGGCTACTCTAAAAGACCACCATATAGTCCCTGTGCACCGCCTCCTCTTTGGTGGTCTTCAATATACGCCTAACCTCCTCCCCCTTCTTTCCGAGAACCCTCCTTAGCTCCTCAGAGGAAAAGTTTGTTTTGCCCTTGCCCACCAGCAGACCATCCTCCGTATAGATCACCACCACATCACCGCGCTGGAAGCTACCCTCCACCCTCTTTATACCCGCAGGAAGCAGGCTCTTGCCCGATTTGAGGGCTTTAAATGCCCCCTCATCTATGTAAAGGGCACCCTTTGGCTTTTCCACCATAGCCAACAGTTTTTTACCCTGCCTTGGTGGAGGTAGGGCTTTAAAGAGGGTCCCCTTTGTCCTGCCCTGTAGGACCTCCTCCAAAGAGTCTTCCTTTCCGGTTATGACCACCGGAATTCCCAAACGGACCGCAATCTTGGTGGCGGTAAGCTTGCTGAGCATTCCACCAGTGCCATAGGTAGAATTGACCCCTCTAACAAAGGCAAAGGCTGAGTCCACATCCTCCACAAAGGAAATTACTTGGTCTTGGTGGTCTCTGAGCCCTCCCGCGGTAGATAGGACCACCAAAAGGTTCGCCTGAAGCATAAAGGCGGTATGCACCGCAAGGAAGTCGTTGTCGCCAAAAAGAAGCTCCTCCACAGCTACCGCATCGTTTTCGTTGATCACTGGCACCGCACCCATCTCCAAGAGTTTTTCCAAGGCATTCTTAGCGTTCTCAAACTTGTGTTTGTCTGTGAACACATCGGAGGTCAAAAGCACCTGGGCGGGCACCAGCTTGTAGTTGGAAAAGACAAGGTCGTAAAGATGAATAAGATAAGCCTGCCCAATGCCTGCCAAAGCTTGCTTTTCCACCAAACTCTTTGGTCTTTCTGTTAAGTTCAGCTTCTTTAGACCACAGAGCACCGCACCGGAGGAAACTATGACCACCTCATTTCCCAAGGCTTTTAGCCTCTTTATTTCTCTGCCCAGCTTGCTGATGAGACTGAGGTCTATATCTCCCTCCTCCGTTTGGATAAGGTTTGAGCCTATTTTAACCACGAGCCTCATCTTCCAACCGTTTGGTCATCCGGACCCAATAGTTAAACCGATCCCTCTCTTCAAAGCCATGCTTTTTATAAAATTCTATAGCCCTTATGTTTTCATCACCAACCCAGAGCTCCGCCAGAGGCAGACCCCTCTCTTTAAAGTATTCAAGGGCTTTCTCCAAAAGTCTTTTTCCGATGCCCCTATTTCTGTACTCAGGCAGAACCACCAGCTCGTGTATGGCACCCACCACCTTGCCTTCCCTCTTGCTAAACCAATTCCCGTCTGCTGCCACAAACCCTACCTTTTTGCCATCCACCTCCGCCACAAAAACTCCCGCCACATCCCTCCTAAAGAGCCAGTTAAGGTAAGCAAGCACATCTTCCCTGTGGGTGTAAGCGTATTCCTCAAGTCCAGCGTAGCCCTCCAAGTATATGTTAGCTAACTCCTCTATGTCCTCTGCGGTCGCCCTTTCCACCTTAACCATACGCTCAGTAGACCCTTTTTACTTTAACATTGGGTGGCAGTTGTAGTTTAAAAAGACCTTGCGAAGGGCTAAAGTTTGTGCGCACCTCTAAAAACTCTATCTCTGTAATAGTTCCATCCTTTTCCTCTATGCGAACCAACCTTGGTGTTCCGTCCCGGTCCGCATGAACCAAAACCCTATGAAAGAACTCGTCATTAACCTTGGGCTTTAAGACAAAAAACCTCCTCCCGTCCCTCTCAATCTCTCCCACCAGGTCAAAGACCTCTCCTAGTGGCTTTGAGACCAAAAGCAAAGACTCTACCACTGGAGATTGATTCTTCTCCATACTGTCTATTAGGGCGTTGCCCTGGGCTGGATAGTAGAGAACGACCTCCCTTCCATCGGAGGCAATGATCATCTTCTCTGGCTGTTCATACTCTATGCGAAACTTTCCACCCTTTTGGGCATAAAAAAATCCCTTTGCTACATCTTCCTTGGTGCGCCAAGTGTATTTGGTCTTTTGCACAAAGGAAACTTTTATTGTGTTGATCTGGGCAAGCCTTTTTTCAAGCTGTTCAAAGCTTTGGGCAAAAACAAAAAAGGGGAGCAATAGCAAAACAAAGAACATCATGGGATAATATTTTAAGCATGAAGGTCCTCAATTCAGAGGAAATGTCCCTTGCGGACAGAAAAACCGTCCAAGAGCTTGGCATTCCTTCCCTTGTGCTCATGGAAAACGCATCCTTGGCGGTGGCAAGGGTAATCAAGCAGAAGTTCCCAGAAGGTTCAAAGGTTCTTGTGTTAGTGGGCAAAGGAAACAACGGAGGGGATGGGCTCGCCTGTGCAAGGCATTTAAAGCTCTGGGGTTACCGGGTAGATGTGTTCCTTGTGTTTGGTGAGGTAAAGGGGGATGCCCTATTTCAACTCAACCTTTTGCGGGCTTTGGGAATTGAACCTTTGAAGGAGTTTCCACCCTTGGAAAACTACCACCTTGTCGTAGATGCCATCTTTGGCACGGGCTTTCAGCCGCCGGTGAAACCACCCGCAGAGGCAATAATAAAAACCTTAGAAAGAACAAAAGTGCCCATCCTTTCGGTGGATATTCCCTCTGGGCTCTCAGCAGACAGTGGAAAGCTCTACACCCCAAGCGTTAAAGCCAATATAACCGTTACCTTTCAGTTTCCCAAGGTCTGCCACCTTTTGCATCCCGCATCAAAACAATGTGGAGAGCTTTACGTAGCCCACATAGGAATACCCGAGGTTTTTGTGGAAGATGTAAGAAGGGAGGTGATTTTGAGGGTTGAACCGCCTAGGAGGGAGCCAGATATCCACAAAGGAAGGGCTGGGCATGTGCTTTTGGTAGGTGGTAGCGTTGGAAAGACAGGGGCAATTATCATGTCCGCGAAGTCTGCTACCCGTGCTGGTGCTGGGCTCGTTAGCGTGGGTGTTCCGCAGAATTTAAATCCCATCTTTGAAGTAGCCCTCACGGAAGAGATGAGCATTCTCTTACCCGGAGAGGACTTTCTCTCTTACAAGGCTTGGGAGAATATCCTTAAAGAACAAGATAGGTTTAGCGTTTTAGGGATCGGAATGGGCATGGGAAGGACCGAGGAGGGACAAAGGCTTGTGCTAAAACTTTTGGAAGTCTGGGAAAAGCCCATCCTTTTGGATGCGGACGCCCTGAATAACTTGGCAGACAGCAAAAGGCTGGAAGTTTTGAAGGAAAGAGGCAGTCCCACCATTCTGACGCCCCATGTGGGAGAGTTTGAAAGGCTTTCAGGTCTACCAAAGGAGGATATCATCCATAACCTTATGGACCGGGCTTTGGAGTTTGCTGTCAATAACAAATGCTACGTGGTGCTAAAGTCCTCAAGGACTGCTATAGGGACACCCGATGGGAAGTGCTTTTTATCCACAAGGGGAACTCCTGCCATGGCAAAGGGTGGAGTGGGTGATGTGCTCTCTGGCATTCTGTCCGCACTGGTGGGAAGGGGCTTTGAAGTGGAGTATGCCCTCAAGTTGGGTGTCTTTATCCATGGACTGGCGGGAGAGGTCGCAGAAAGAGAAAAGCACACAGAAAGTGTCCGAGCCCTTGATCTGGTAGAATACCTACCAAATGCATACAGGAGCTTGGAAATGGGCAATTACAACCTTCCTTTTAATTACCTTTATTAACTCCTGCGTGCAAATAGAGATAAGGGACCGAAGACCTCCAGCGTATAGAAAACAAGAGACCCAGCCCAAACCCCCAAAGGAAGTCCCAAAGCCTAAAGAACCCGCAAGGGAACAGGAGGTAAAACCGCCTACTGTGGAAGTTCCAAAGGTGCCAATGCCCGTTAAAGGTGTTCCAATAAGATCCCACAGAGGCTACTTTATAAAAAGCGCCTGCGATGAGTTCTTTAGGGCTATTGAAAGGGGCAAGGTGCTCTATGCGGGAGATGACCTTAAAGGCTACGGTTGGGTGGTTATAGTAGAGCAGGAGGATGTATACATAACCGTTTATACAAGGGCGGAAAGGGTCTTTGTGAAGAAGGGAGAAAGCGTAAAAAAGGGTCAGGTGCTTGGGAAGGTAGGAAAGCAAGGGCAAGACTGTGGCATAGGTTTTGAACTGAGGCTGAAGGACGGCTCTCCGATAAACTTTGAGCTTGTGAAGGAATAAATTTAAAAACCATGGAACTAAAAACCCAAAACTTAAAAGGGCTATACGAAAAGGACTTTTACCTTTGGGTCATGGAAAATCTAAAGCTCCTTAAAAACAGAGAATACGACCTTGCGGACTGGGAAAACCTCCTGGAGGAGATAGAGGATATGGCAAAGAGGGAAATAAAAAGCCTGATAAGCCTTATGGCAGTTATAATGGAGCACCTTTACAAGTGGGAAAACTTCAGAGAGGAGATTTATATGGGTGGCAGTTGGAAAAAGAGCGTAATCAACGCAAGAAGCGAGATCAAAAAGCTCTTTAAAGATACTCGTTCCCTCAGACAAAAGGCTGAGCAAAAGGAAAACTTAGAAAAAGCTTGGCAGTATGCGGTCATAAACCTTGTGGGTTGGTTTGAAGAGGCGGAGGACTTAGCCAAAAAATACTTTGGCAGACTTCCCACGGAAAAAGATTTCCCACAGGAATGCCCTTATACCTTTGAGCAGATGATGGAATACAGACCTTGGATGAAGGAGTCTTAAAGCTTTTGAGATTTCACAAAGTTTATGGCTTCCTCTTTGGTCTTTACAATTCCTTCCCATTGGGCTTGCTCCAAAGCCCTTTTTATCTCCCCCACCTTTGGACCTGGACCTATTCCTAAAATCTCCATGATCTCCTCTCCGGAGAGCAAAGGCTCTGTGGGTATTTTGCTAAGCTCCTTTCTTCTAAAATCCTCAAGCTCATGGATGGTCTTCAAAAGCCAACTGATTTCCTCCTGCTCATCTCCACTGGCAAAGGCATCCGCAATGGCGTGTAAAAATAACCAACCTGCAATATCTCCGCAATCCCTCCAAAACTTTGCCTTTCCTCGGTTCGTAAGCTCACCCTTTTTAAAAGCTTCCCTCAGGTAAAAGGGTCGCAGATGATGTTCCACCAACTTGGAAACAAACTGGACTGCATCATCCCCTAGCCTTAGCCTCTTGAGAATATCCCTTGACATTTGGGCTCCCAATTTGTCGTGATTGTAAAAGGTAGCCTTGCCATCCCTTAGCTCAAAGGTGTGAGGTTTGGCAATATCATGAAGAAGTGCAGAGAGCTTGAGGAGTTCCAAATCGGAGAATTCTCCCAAAAAATCTTTCTCTCCGACCTCCTTCAAAAGCTCTGCGGGCAAAAACCTCTCCCTCTCTTCCACCACTTGGTCTATAAACTCCATAATTCTCAGCATGTGCTCATCAAGAGGGTATTTGTGATGATGCCCTTGGTTTGTGATCTCCTTCCATCTTTCCGTCTCTGGAATGATCTGCTGGAGCAGGTTGTTTTCATAAAGTAGCCGGATAACCTTTCCGCTTTCTCTGTGCCTTAGAACCTTGAGCAGTTCCAAGGAGACCCTTTCCATGGGTGCCTTTTTTATAAGCTCCGCCTTTTTCTTGACAAAGTCCAAAAAGTCCTGAGTTAGGTCTAACCTTTTTTCCACACTGAGCCGAAAACCCCTCAGCATTCTGATAGGGTCCTCTTCTAAGTTCTTCAAGGATACAGGTCTAAGGATGCCCTCCTGCAGGTCTTCCATACCATGGGCTGGATCATAGAGGATCGTTTGCTTGGCACCTATGCTAAGAACATCATCAATGCTAACAGCCATAGCGTTGGCGGTAAAGTCCCTTGAAAGAAGGTCCTCTATTAGGGACCTCTCCACATCCCTTCCTTTTATCTGGGCAAAATCAAACCTGTACTTATAAGGTGGAAGATTTATTATGACGGTGGCTATGGTGGGTCTCCTAAGAAGCCCCTTCTTTTCAAACTCAAAGTATGACCCTCCCACAAGCTTTGCAAAATCTGATGCCACCTTTAATGGGTCGCAGGTAAGCAGTAGGTCTACGTCTATCTTGTCGCCAACCGGTTCCCCAAGAACCCTGTCCCTTACCCATCCTCCCACAATAAAGCAATAGCAATCTCTCGGCAAAACTCTGGCAAGATCATCAAAGTAGGAAAGGTAAAAGTTCAAACCATGAAGGGTATGTTTTACACCCTTTTCAAACAAAATCCCTTCCATAAAAGAAAAAATATATAAAGCCCCCCAAAGGGGGAAAGGTGTGTTAAGAAATTACTCTTACGTTCTTTGCCCTTGGTCCCTTTGCGTCCTGTTCCACCTCAAACTCTACCTTCTGACCTTCCTGAAGGGTTTTGAAACCCCTCTGCTGAATGGCGGAGAAATGCACAAAAACATCCCCCTGATTGTCATCGCGGGTTATAAAGCCATAACCCTTTTCTTTGCTGAACCACTTAACGGTGCCTCTCAACGTCATGGTGCTCAAAACCTCCTTAAAAATTTACTTAGAGCGGAACTACAGAAGGTTAGGCGCCCTCCCTTCCATAGAACAGCTCAATGGACATAATTATAACCCCAAACAAAAAAAGTGCAAGTTTTTTGTCAATCTTGAAAATCCTGAGCGGCTTTAGGGACTAAGGAGAATGATCTTAGCCCAAGAGCTTTTGGAACTTCCAAAGAAGTTTGAGAACCTTAGACTTGATTATTGAGGGAACCTTGTTAAACAAGGGAGAGCCTGTGTTGGTGGCAGTGGAGGTTTCCTACACAATAGACGATTTTGATGTGCAAAGGGCTATAAACAGGGCGAAAATTTTGGAGAAGGCTATGGACAAGAGAGTTTTGCCTGCAGTGGTAGGCTACAAAATAACAAAAAAAGCCCAAAATTTGATGGAAAAGGAGGGAGTTTTAAAGATAGTGTTTTCTGAATAAAAACTAAGTATCCGGCAACTCACCCTTTAGGAATTTATCGTAAGCGTTCAGGTCAAAGTAGCCATGCCCTCTTTCGTAGTTTTAAAAATATACCGCAGAGGCTAAGGGAAAGGGTTAAATTTAAAATTGTTTGGGAAAAGCATGCGGACGCTTGAGGAAATAAAGAGGATAATAGCAGAGCATAAAGAGGAAATAAGGCAAAAGTATGGTATAGTAATTCTTGGAGTGTTTGGCTCTTACGCAAGGGGAGAGCAAAAGGAAACAAGCGATGTGGATATTCTTGTAAAGGTTGAGCGTCCTCTGGGTTTAAAGTTCATAACCGCAAAGCTTGAGTTAGAACGTTTGCTTGGACTTAAGGTGGATTTGGTATCCATTAATGCAGTCAAACAAAAGCCGTTGTTATGGAAGAGTATAGAAGAAGATTTGATCTATGTCTAAGAAGAGAAAAGATTGGAGGCTTTATATTTTAGATATGCTGGAATGCATAAAAAGGATAGAAAATTATGTGGAAGGGTTGAGCTACGAGCAATTTCTGATGGATGACAAAACGAAGGATGCAGTTGTAAGAAACATTGAAATCATAGGCGAAGCGGCAAGAAACATTCCAAAAGAAATCCAAACAAGGTATAGCCACATTCCCTGGGCTGAGATAATATCAACAAGACATGTTATAGCACACGATTACTTTGATCTTGATTATGAAATAATTTGGAGTATTATTGTTCAAGACATTCCGGTTCTCAAAAGGGAACTTGAACTTATATTAAGGGAGATTAATAACCAGCTAAGCTTTGACCTTTAAGCCTTGGGAAAGTTGGAACTTCCGCCTTTTTTTCATAATCTTATGCCCTTTCTTTTCCAAGCCTGTCCTCAAGGAGTTGTAGAAGTTCAAGGTTTATTGCCTTTGGCATAGTTTTAAAAATATACCACACAGGTCAAGGGAAAAGGTTAAATTTAAAATTGTTTGGGAAAAGCATGCGGACGCTTGAGGAAATAAAGAGGATAATCGCAGAACATAAAGAGGAAATAAGGCAAAAGTATGGTATAGTGATCCTTGGAGTGTTTGGCTCTTACGCAAGGGGAGAACAAAAGGAAACAAGCGATGTGGATATCCTTGTGGAGCTTGAAAGACCAGTGGGCTTAGAGTTTTATGAATTTTGGGATTACATTGAAAATCTTTTGGGAACTAAAGCGGATGTTTTAACATTAACTGCCCTTAAGCAAAAAACTCCACTTTGGGAAAAGATAAAAGGGGATATAGTCTATGTCTGATAGCAAAATCTACTTTATCACTCCCAAAACTTTTAGCAAAAACTCAAGGGCGTTTTGATTAACGAGTATTAGGGTGAAAAAGAGAATGATAAACAGTATGGTAAATTTACGGTCAAGCCTCAGGATTTCTCTTTCAATCTTGGCTTCAAGCCTTGCTTCCATTGCTTGCATTTCTGCCCTAACTGTCTGTATTTCTGCCTTTAAGACTTGAATGTCCGCCTTGCTTGCCAGTTCTTTGGTAAGCTCATCTTTAAGCTCAAGCTTTTTCTGGATGGCAAGCTCTTCTGCCCTTTTTTCCATAACCTCAAGCCCTAACTCTATTGCCTGTGCTACTTTTCTTGCGGTCTCTTTCCCAAGCTTATCCTCAAGGAGTTGCAAAAGTTCAAGGTCTATTGCCCTTGCCATGGCTTTAAAAATATATCACTTTATCACTCCCAAAACCTTCAACAAAAACTCAAGGGCGTTTTGATTGACAAGTATTAGGGTGAAAAAGAGAATGATAAACAGTATGGTAAATTTCCGGTCAAGCCTTAGGATCTCTCTTTCAATCTTGGCTTCCATAGCTTGGATTTCAGCCCGCAATATTTGTAAATCCGCCTTGCTTGCCAGCTCTTTGGTAAGTTCATCTTTAAGCTCAAGCTTTTTCTGGATGGCAAGCTCTTCTGCCCTCTTTTCCATAATCTCAAGTCCTAATTCTATTGCCTGTGCCACTTTTCTTGCGGTCTCTTTTCCAAGCTTGTCCTCAAGGAGTTGCAAAAGTTCAAGGTCTATTGCCTTTGGCATAGTAGTTAAAAATATATCTCATCATTCAAATAGGGCTATTGTTTTTAAAACTTTCGCCTATAATTATCCTTATGGAGTTAAGGGATTACATCGCAATACTTAGCGGGCTTGTTGGGATATTGGCTACCTTTACAGGGATTATGTGGATGCTTGTTCAACAGATAAATAAAAGAATTGATACGGTGGAAAAAAGAATTGATTCAGTGGAAAGGAGAATTGGCGAACTGAGAGAGGAGATTAAGGAGTTGAGGGAAGAGATAAAAGAAATCAGGCTTCTTCTTTACAAGGTTTTAGAAATTCCTCACAAGCAAAGGGAGTAAGGGTTTATTTTCATATCTTCACACAATGGCAGGACAGGGCTATCGTTTTTAAAACCTTTGCCTATAATTATCCTTATGGAGTTCAGGGATTACGTTGCAATACTTGGTGGGCTTGTTGGGATATTGGCTACCTTTACAGGGATTATGTGGATGCTTGTTCAACAGATAAATAAGAGAATTGATACGGTGGAAAAAAGAATTGATGACAGGATGAATGCGGTGGAAAAGAGAATTGATGATAGGATAAATGCGGTGGAAAAGAGGATTGATGATAGGACAAGTGCGGTGGAAAAGAGGATTGATGATAGGATAAATGCGATGGAAAAGAGAATTGATGATAGGATAAATGCGGTGGAAAAGAGGATTGATGAACTGAGAGATGATATGGATAGAAGGTTTAATGAACTGAGAGGGGAAATTAAAGAAATCAAACTTCTTCTTTACAAGGTTTTAGAGGTTCCTCACAAGCATGGGGAGTAAGGGTTTAGTTTGATTCTATTATTTTTATCTCCTCCTCCGTTAAGCCATAAAGCTTATAAACAAGCTGGTCTATTTCTCTTTCAAGCTCTTTGACTTTTTGCTGTTTTTCTTGGCTGGTCTCAAAAT
>Ga0079996_131961_pt1 | contig 10099 bp, 10 predicted proteins | sample PerSpoAPS_AMetaG_FD_69199 | JGI IMG/M metagenome (GOLD analysis project Ga0079996, IMG submission 69199) | Thermal spring microbial communities from Yellowstone National Park, Wyoming, USA - Perpetual Spouter A (PS_A) MetaG (SPADES assembly)... | ecosystem: Environmental > Aquatic > Thermal... | reverse complement strand
CTCAACGTGATAGCGGCGGTCGACGGTGAGGTGGTCATCAGGCCCGAGGACTTGATGTTAGACCTCGAGGCCTTCAAGAAGGACCTCGCATCGGGTTACGCCACCGCCAGAACACTCCTGATAGAGCTGGGCATACCGGAGCCGGAGGTGATCGGAGACATCTTGGCTCTTGCCCACCGCAGGGCGATCGCTCTGGCCACGGAGGCCGGGTACGTAACGCCGGAGACCGTAGAGCACGTCCTGAGGGTTGCGGAGGCGAGGGCACAAGCGCTGGCGAGACTCATCGGCGCCTGAGGCTCCTTATCGCATCGGTGAAGGCGCTGTAAAGTTCTCCGACCTTCGTCCCTCTCACCTCGCCCTTCAGCCCCCTCTCCGAAGCCTCTACCCTCACGTCTCCCCTCCACCCGCTCATGCGCTGGGCCAATTCGGCCGGTGATAGGCCGAGGTTGAGGGCCTGCCTGTTCAGCGAAGCGCGGAACTCGAGGCGGTCGTCAACCGATCTGATCAGGAGGACGACGGCTGGGAACTGCAAGGTCGAGACCTGCTGGAGCATCTCATCGATCAGCAGCTCGTTTCTGGACCTCGTGAAGTCGAAGATCACCCTCACCCCCTCCACTTCCTCATCCTTCTGGTACTTCCTGAAGGAGAACCAGTACCTCGCCGCCGCCGAGTAGTGGGCCCTCACGTACTCCAGGTGCCTGGCAGGGTCCGTAGGATCTTCTGCCTCCATGGATCTGAACAGTTTCTCGGCGAAGGTGCTGATCTCACGCTCTGCCTTCTCAGAACGCTCCGCCCTTTCCTCAAGCTCCGAGATCTTAGACTGGACGTACTCGAGGGCAGCGGGCCCGGCAGCGAACTCGATCCTCACGACGCCGTCAGCGATCTTCTCGGTCCCGATGACCTTGATGAAACCGACCTCCGAGGTGTTGGCGCAGTGGGTCCCACCGCAGGCCTCGGCGTCCCAGCCTTGGATGTTCACGACCCTGACCTGACCTGCAGGCGCCTCTCCTCCCTGGTAAAGCGTGAAGCCGAAGAGCCTCTCGGCCTCGTGCCTGTCGTACCACCTGACCTCAACGGGCAACCTCTTGGCCACCACCTCGTTCGCCACCCTCTCTATCCTGGCAACGTCCTCCGGGGTCAGCGGCTTGTGGTGGCTGACGTCGAGCCTCGCCCTCCTCTCCTCCTTCCTCGCGCCCATCTGCCACGCGTGCCTTCCGAGGACCCTCCTGACTGTCCCGATCAGTATGTGCGTCGCGGTGTGGTGGCGCATGATGCTGAGCCTCCTCTCCCTGTCGACCGAGCCCCTGACGACCTCACCGGGTGAAGGCAGAAGACCATCTACAAAGTGTACGATGACGCCGTCGTAGGACTGGACGTCCACCACTTTGCACTCCCCCCTGCTGTGGTAGATCGTTCCGGTATCGGCCACTTGCCCCCCTCCCTCAGGGTAGAAGCACGTGGCGTCGAGCACAACCATGCCGTCCGCTGCAGCGAGCACCCTCGCCTCGAACTCTGTCCTGTACTGGTCCTGGTAGTAGAGCCTCTCCGTAGCCGGCAGTCCCTTGATCAGGGCCCGCGCCCTGCCCTCCCTCGGGTCCTGCTGCTCCTGCCTCTGTGACTCGGTGAGGTGCATCGCAGCGACTATCTCCTGGACGTTCTCGGGTGCCTCCACCTTCACCCCCAGCCTCCCCGCCACCTCCCGCACCAGATCCGGAGGCAGTCCGCGCTCGTCGTAGAGCTTGATCATCGTCTCCGTCGTCACTGCCCCTCCCCTCGCCTTCAGCTCCCTCAGCATCCTCTCCAGCTGCTGCGTGCCCTTCTCCAGCGTCTCCGCGAACCTCCTCACCTCGTAGTCTACCAGCTCCAGAACGTCTTCCCTCGCCTCGAGCAGCTGCCTGAACCTCCTTCCCCAGTGCCTCAGCTGCAGGTCCAAGAGGTCGAGGACCCTGTCCTGTGCGTTGAGGTAGGCGAGCGTCCTGTAGAGCCTCCTGATCAGGAGGCGTGCGAGGTACCCGACCTTGGTGTTGGACGGGACGACGCCCTCGGAGAGGATGAAGGCGATGGACTTGGAGTAGTCAAGTGAAGCGTAGAACCTCTCGAGGGCCTGAAGGTCCTCGAGGACGTCCTCGAGGCTTACGCCGGCCAGCTCAGCGGCCCTCCTCCTCGCCTCCGAGACCGTAACCTCCCCTCCAGGCTGTATCCAAGCCGAGTACCTGCCGTAACGCATCAGGAACTCCCTGTCGACCTCGTACCTCCCGAGGAGCTCGGAAGCCTTCGGGATCACGTCGGCGTAGACGACCTCGAAGGCGGTGGGCGTTCCGTTGCTCAGCCAAGTGAAGCGCTCTATACCGTAGCCCGTGTCGACGGTCCTGACGGGAAGCTCCTCCAGCTCTCCGTCCGTGACCCTGTAGCTCATGAAGACGAGCGTTGCGACCTCCAGTCCTCCGACGTTCACCTCGAAGCAGGGACCCGCGTTGCCCCCGCCGCTCCAGACCCCCTCCTTGTAGACGACGTCTTCCTCCTTCACGCCGAGCCTCTCGAGGAACTCGGAGCAGAGCTCCACGGTCCTGTCCTTCCAGTAGACCTCCCTCCCAGGGAAGTTGAAGGCGTGGGCCCCTCCCATCTCGAAGACCGTCATGTGCCTTCCGAGCGTGAGGCCTACCTTGTCCACGTCGACCAGCCTGATGCAGGGCTGGCTCACGACCAGCGGGTTGGCGGGCGGCTCCATCAGGCCCGATGTGACGTGGGGCTGGAAGTCGACGATGCTGGCCGATACGAGGAAGAGGTCCCTCCTCCACCTCGGAACGACAGGGTACGGAGCAATCGGAGCGTGTCCGCGCTCCTCGAAGAAGCCTATGAAGGCATCCCTCATGCCGTCGAGCGAGTAACTCCTCGAGGTCGGAGGCCTTCCTATGAAGTCGTAGGGCACGCAGGGAGCCTCGTTGCACGTATCCCTATCCGGGTCCAGCGTCCAGAAGTGCTTCCCGCAGACCCGGCACCTCCTCCTCACGAAGCCCCTCTCGACGAGGTATCCGGTCCGGTAGTGGCTCTCGTCGAACTCCAATTCCTCACGATGTTGTGCCCTCTCACAAGATATCCCTTTTCTGGCAGGGACTGAGGGAAAACTTCGGTCAGGGATCCGCACCGAAAAAGGCGATCCGATTGAGGACCAAGTAAATTTTCGTGAAGGGTCGGTCAGCCGAAGAGGGCCGCCAGCCCTGAGAGGGCCTCCTCCTCTCTCTTTTCCTCCTTCTTCTCCTCCTTGGGAGCTGCCTCTGCAGCAGGTGCTGGAGCGGTTGCGGCCTGTGTCGCTACCGGTGCCGCGACGACCGGTGCGGCGGCTGCGCTCCTAAGGACCTCGTCGATGTTGATCCCCTGAAGGGCCGCCACCAGCGACTTCAGCCTCACCTCGTCGACCGTCCCTCCAGCGGCCTCCACAACCCTCCTGACGCTCTGCTCGTCGATCGGCTTTCCGAGCCTGTGGAGGAGCAGTGCCGCGTAGACGTACTCCATCTTCCCTACCCCGTGAGGTTGCGTCCAGCGATCATTTATCCCTTTCCAGGCGATGCCTCCGATCGCCATCGCTCATGTCGAATCCGTCTGTCACGAGGTTTAAAAGTAGCCCGTATCGGATAATCGCGAAAACCCATGAGGACGTTACGTCTGCTGTTTCCCGCATTGCTGGTGGCCTCGTGGACGATCCAGCTGGGCTTCGCAGCTGAGGCCGGTGGTGCGGCGGTTGTGGACAAGGCGCTCTCGGCAGCGATAGCGTTCGCGGCGGCCGTTGCTGCTTCCGGATTCGCCATCTCGAGGGCTGGTTCTGCCGGTCTGGCTGCCTCTGCAGAGAGGCCCGAGCTCCGAACCGTTGCGATCATCATCGCAGCCTTCGCCGAGGCCCTTGCCATCTACGGCATCGCCATAGCCTTCTTCATCCTGACGTCCTGAGGGCTGTCCCGCCGTTCATCACACGACATTTTCTCTTAATGTGAAGTTCTTGTAACAATTCTTGCCGTAAAATTCGGGTTTCCCCGTCGCGAACGACATCAACCCATTCCCGTCAAGCGATGGCTGAAAGGGCATCAACGAATTCGCGTTACCCCATCTTTGCGCTGAACGACAGCTTGGTTTGTCAACAACACGTGCAGGGATCACCTAGGGTAGTATGGGTTCTGCTGCCGGGTTTAACGGTTTTTAAATTCGTTCGGTTTCCACTCAGAGGGCCCCGGTAGCTCAGCGGGAGAGCGACCGGCTGAAGACCGGTAGGTCGTGGGTTCGAATCCCACCCGGGGCATAGGACAATAATAGCAATCGTGAACTCCAACTTTATCTCCTTTCATATTTCTTCTCGGACTGACAAGTTTTACTTAAGGCCTTTTGGGATGGTCTCTGGCCATGATGCCCGTCATCGACGTCCTACTGGACTCATTCACCAGGCTCTTCAGACATCACAGGTACTCTTTTTTAGAGAAACTCTATTCTAAGGGGCCTCCTCCTTTGGAGGTCTCAGGGTTCCCTCCCGTCCCGACCCTGGCCCGATCCCATGGGAGCCGGTGGAGGGTCCAAGGGAGGGGTTTAGGAGGTGAAAAGCATGACCCAAGTCCCTGACCCGGAAAAGTATGAGGGGGAGGAGGTCAAGAAGATGGACAACATCACGAAGAGAAGGAAAATCCCACCCAGAGAGCTTCGGATAAAGATATACAATGACGTCATTGCTCTTCGTCAACAAGGTCTGTCGTACGGTGAGATCAGAAGGACAATCAAACAAAAGTACGGATTAAGACTATCTAAATCTACAATCAGCGAATGGGTACGTGGAATACATGACCCGCACAACGGCCGACGGATACCATCGCTGGAGCTCTTGGAACCCTCTGAGGATTTAGCGTACGACATCGGTACAATTGCTGGTGACGGATGTGTTTGGCAGAAAAAACGCATCCACAAAGGGTATAGGGTAGTCACAGTCAACCTAGAGGCAAAAGATAGGGAGTTCGTCGAAGAGTTCGCAATGAGAATAAGTAGAGTACTAAATAGACCCCCACCGAAAGTTAAGGTCAGTTCCAGAGGACTCTATTACGTTGAAGTCGGGTCTAGGACGCTTTACGAGCTGTGCAAGAAGCCCATCAACATTGAAAAGATCCGGAGGTTTGTTGAGCACTGCGAAAGGTGCATGGCAATGTTTCTCAGGGGCTTCTTCGACTCGGAGGGATGTGTTAGCGAGGATGGATGCATAACCGTCGCCAACTCCAACTACGAGCTATTGCTATACGTTCAGGAACTTCTGAAGAGACTCGGCATAGAGACGACGGGACCTTATCCTCGGCAAAGGCAAGGGACACCATTTTACGATCCTAAGAGGGGAAAAGTGTACAAGCATAAGAAGGATGTTTACGTACTGCGTGTTCGAAAGAGTAGCAATGAGGCGTTCTACCGATTTGTTAACTTTACAATCCAGAGGAAGAGGGCAAGGCTGGAAAACTACCTGAGGCGGAAAGGAATACCCATACCCACCCCATAGTTCCCTTAATCTCATATTGTTCATGCTTATCATTTTGGTGCGTCTGTGGGCACCATACACATTTTAAATCGTCCAAACCCCTCTCCAACGGGCGAAGATGCAAGACTATGTTAGAGAAAGGACCACCCTTGCGGTCAGGCGGGAGGCGACAGAGAAGCTGCCGGAATTGGCGAAGGAGAGGAATCGTCAGTTTATGCCTTGTCAGTCGCTTCCCTCCTAGTAGTGCATTTGCAGATCCCATGATATCGGGACTGCCGGCCACAGCTCAGGCAAGGTTGCCTCCGTCAGATGGTAAGATCTATCGCATAGCGATATAAAGTGAGGGGCTGTTTCTGCGAGCTGGTGCAGGGCCCGTAGCTCAGCTGGATAGAGCGTCGGCCTTCGGAGCCGGAGGTCCCGGGTTCGAGTCCCGGCGGGCCCGCTTACGCGACGGTCGCTGATCGAACAGAGTATGTTTCAAACCGGCACTGCATGTGAGAGAAGGGAAACTATCCGGGCTAAATTGGGATGCAGGTTTTACAGACTATCCCGCAAGCGAACAAGAGGCAAACAGTCGTAGCGACGATCAGAGCTCTGTCACCTGGCCTCCTTCTCGACGATCTTCCGCAGGTTCTCGATGATCTGGGTGATCTTGTCCTTCGTGACGCTCTCGATGAGCCTGCCGCCGACGCTGGCCACAAGCCCTCCGACCGTGAGGTCCGCTGCCCAGTCGACCTTGGAACCCGTTGAGGAAGGTGTGACCTTAGCGTCTATCCTCACGTTCACGGTGGACTGGAGGCCGCTGCCCTTCCCTACGACGGAGAGGAAGCTGTAGGGCTCCACCTTCTCATAGGTGAAGTCCACCTTCATCGTCCCCCTTATCGGTCCCAACGATACCGTGAACTCGACGTTGAAGTTGTTCTGGTCCTTCACGGTCACCTTCTTCACGTCAGGTATGGCCTTGCTGAACTTGTTCGGATCCGTCGCCACCTTGAAGAACGTCTCTGGAGACGCCTTCAGATCGAACGAGCCCTCGAACCTCACGACGCTTGATCTGCCGAGGTCAATTTAACTGTGCCACGGCCGTCGGGTTTCCGATGAAGGCGCGAGACGGTGTGCAGATGCCAACAGCTCCTGACCATCAGGGCAACTGATCATATACGGGCGCCCAAATGGTGAGAGGGATGCAGAGGCTCGAGATACCCATCAGGGAGCTGAGGATTGAGCCAGCGCCTGTGGTCGACTACCTCACGAAGAGGCTGCGGCACTACGTGAGGGAGATCGCAAGGAAGAAGGGTGGGGTCATAGGGCTCAGCGGAGGGATAGATTCGACGGTGACCGCATACGTTGCAGTTAGGGCCCTCGGCCCGGAGAACGTGACGTGCATGATATTGCCCTCATCGGTCACGCCGAGGGAGGACCTCGAGGACGCCTTCGAGGTGGTCAACAGGTTGGGCATACCGGAGGGCAACGTGAAGCTCGTCGAAGTGGAGCCCATCGTCAACTCGATAGTCTCAGCGCTCGGCATCAGGGACAGGGTCGTCAAGGGGAACGTGACCGCGAGGGTCCGGATGGTGATCCTTCACGCCGAGGCAGCTTTGAGGGACTCCCTCGTGATAGGGACGAGCGACAAGTCGGAGCTCACGATAGGTTACTTCACGAAGTACGGCGACGCTGGGGTCGACGTGATGCCCCTTGCAGACCTCTACAAGACCCAGGTCAGGCAGCTCGCGAGGTACCTGGGCGTCCCGGAGCGGATAATCGAGAAGCCGCCTTCGCCGAGGCTGTGGGAGGACCACACCGCAGAGAGCGAGCTAGGGATGAGCTACGACCTCCTCGACAGCATACTTTACCTGAGGTTCGACAGGTGGATGGATCCGAGGAAGGTGGCGGAGGTCCTCGGGGTTAGCTTCGAGACGGTCCTGAAGGTCGACAGGATGGTCAGGTCCTCGCAACACAAGAGGATGATGCCGGAGGTCTTCAGGGTCAGCATGAGGGCACACGGCTCCGACTGGAGGTATCCCCGCGAGTGGGTTTGAGTCTCAGTATATTGGGCCCACTACCCTGACCTTCCTCGCCCTCCTCCTCACGAGCAGAAAAGCTGAGACCGCAACGGCGATTACAGCGATGACCGCGCCTCCGACGAGGACGTAAAGCTGGACGGTAGAGAGGGGCACGCCTCCGAGCTCGACGTAGACGGGAAGCTGAACGGTTATCGGCCTCCCGGTCATCTGCGAGGGAAGCAGCCTGAGGGTTTGGGAGAGCGACTTGTACTCCACGCGGAGGAAATGCTCAACAGGTATAACGCCCTCGAAGGAAGCCCTTCCGCCCGAATCCGTGAAGGCAGTCCCTACCTCGTTCCCCTCCCTGAGCAGGGAGACCTTGGCGTTGGGGATGCCCTGTCCAGCCTCGCCCAGCACCAAAACCGTGAGCTTCCTCAGATCGGCGGTGAAGGTGAAGGCGTAGTTCGTGGTGGAGGTTAGGACCGATCCGCGGTACACGAGGTAGCCCATGTACCTGACCTCCAAATCGTAGCTGACAGGCTCGCCCCTGTACTCCACCGGGACCCTCTGAACCACGATCCTACCGTCGTCGCCCGTCGTCAGGACCTGATTGGCTATCCTGACCTCCGCTCCTCCCACTCCCTTCCCCTCCTTGTCGATGACCGAGATCGCCAGATCTGTCACAGGCAGCTGCACCGTTCCCCTCCTCACCAGGGACCAGGCGGGCTCGGTCAGGTTGGCGCTGGCCCTTTTAGCGTAGAGCGGGCTCTCCCACTCGACGTAGACGGAGTAGGCAACGGGCTCGAGGGCCCTCCTGATCACGATCGAGCTGCCGGAGACGGTCAGGTCGCTGTAGCCGTCCCTCGGCTCGACCTTCGCGTAGAGCCTTCCCGAGAGCTCCCTCCCCTTCAGGTCGACGGCCCGAAGCACGACGTCGACGAACGGTATCGGTATCGAGAGCGCTATGTTGTCCCTGTTTACGACCACAGCCCTCGTCGCTACCAGATAACCCCTGTAGTAAACTTTGACGGTGTAGGTCCCGCTCGTGACGCCGGTCAGCGACACGCTCGACCTCCCCTCGAAGGTCCACGTCCCTCCAGGTCCCTCTATCACTATCTTCACCTCGTACGGGTCCGGAGACCTCAGGACCTCCACGACGAGCGACCCCTCCTCTGCCAGCGCCGTCATTGGTACCTGAGTCGCGAGCATCAGCAACGCTGCAACGACGACGGGCCACAACGATCCCTGGACGCCCCTCAAACCGCGCACCTCTCAGATGGTGAGGCCCCTCCTTCCCGCAACTCCCATCACGAGCAGCAACGCGAGCAGCGTCAAGACCGTCAACGAGCTGGGAGGTAGTCCGACAGCATAGGAGAGTGAGACGGATGAGATGGTGGAGAGCTCAGCGATGGCTACCGATGTGGCTATCGACCTCTTCAGGGACGTGCAGACCGACGAAGCCGCGACCACCGGGAGCACCAATAGCGACGTAACCATCAGCACGCCCATCAGCTTCATCGATTCGGTGATCGAGACGGCCACGACCACCGCGAAGAGCGTCTCCAGCAGCTCGGTCCTGATGCCCTTCAGCCGAGCCAGCTCCTCGTTGAGCGTGAACAGTATCAGGTCGCCGAACCGGAACGCGACGATGCCGATGACTATCGCCGTGACGACGGCCATCACCAAGAGGTCCTCCTGTCCGACGAGGAGGATCGAGCCGAAGAGGACCGCCTGAAGGTTGACGCGGGACCCAAGGCTTATCGAGGCCGAGGCGAGCGCCGCACCTGCCGTCAGGAAGACAGTCAGCGCCACGTCACCGCTCACCCCGAAACCTCTTATCAGCCGCAACATCAGCACCGTAGCGAGGGCCGTCATAGGGACCGCGAGGGCGTCGGTGAAGGCGATGCCGATCAGGGACGCGAACGCCGCCGCTCCGAAGGCTACGTGGGCCGACGTGTCGCCGAGGAGCGAGAGCCTCTTCGGAACCACGAAGCTCCCAATCGTTGGGAGTAGCGAACCGACCAGCAGCGCAGCGACGTAAGCTCTCTGGACGAAGGGCAACGCGAGGGCCTCCGGCAGGACCATGCCTCCTATGGTGTGACGTTCGGGTTAAAAATGCCTTGCCGCCCTACACATGGAGCCCTTTGTCATTCTCTGCTACGATGGAACGTATCAAAGCGACTTCGGCGGATCACTTTGCTCTCAGACTTGCGTCGTTTATTGTCCGGTTCATTTGATAACAGTTGTCTCCGAAAACGATGCGGGGGCACATATCTAATCCCGTATGATTTAATAGTGACCGACCTCCTGTCAGCTCGGTGAGGTTTTTGGTCAGGGTCGGATATGTCAAGCTGTTGAGGCTCCTGATCAGGAAGAGGGTAGGATATGTCAGGCCGCTAATGATGGGGACCCATGGGAGTCAGGGTTAGGGTCAGGATAAAGTACGGAGACGCCGCACTGGATCTGGTTGCTCTAGTTAACACCGGTTACGAAACGGATGTGCCGGAGATCCTCGTCCCGGTCAGCGTTGCGGAGAAGTTGGAATACATCCAAGGTTGCTGGACGGCACCATAGTCGAGACGTATAAGACCGCGGCAGG
>Ga0079996_109293_pt1 | contig 10125 bp, 17 predicted proteins | sample PerSpoAPS_AMetaG_FD_69199 | JGI IMG/M metagenome (GOLD analysis project Ga0079996, IMG submission 69199) | Thermal spring microbial communities from Yellowstone National Park, Wyoming, USA - Perpetual Spouter A (PS_A) MetaG (SPADES assembly)... | ecosystem: Environmental > Aquatic > Thermal... | reverse complement strand
AAAGCAGTCAAGAACCGAGAATCCCCGCCTCAATCGAACCAGCGTGGGATTGAAAGTGACCGTGGGCACCCCGGTCCCCGAAGGCGTCCATGGCCTCAATCGAACCAGCGTGGGATTGAAAGACCCTTCTGGGCGACCAGGGGGTCGCTGGGAGCAGATGCCTCAATCGAACCAGCGTGGGATTGAAAGGACGGCTGCGTTCAGGGGGTGATGGCGATGGGGGCCTGCCTCAATCGAACCAGCGTGGGATTGAAAGTCTGGCAGAAAAGTATCGCTACCGAATCATCTCGAACAGCCTCAATCGAACCAGCGTGGGATTGAAAGTCTCGTGGGTCCCCCCCGGGCGGGTCCCCCCCGGGTGGGGCCTCAATCGAACCAGCGTGGGATTGAAAGCTTACGCGGCTTGGAAAACTCGCCGAACCCAACCACGCCTCAATCGAACCAGCGTGGGATTGAAAGCAACCTTCTGAGCCATGAAATCCACAATCTCGTTGCCGGCCTCAATCGAACCAGCGTGGGATTGAAAGCCACCGTTACCCCCTGAAGGCCGCCGTAAGGATCATGAGCCTCAATCGAACCAGCGTGGGATTGAAAGTAGTGACGAAGGTCAGGAGAGCTCGAGCTCATCGAGGCCTCAATCGAACCAGCGTGGGATTGAAAGTCTACATCGTCGGGATCGTCTACACAGGTCTCCACAGCCTCAATCGAACCAGCGTGGGATTGAAAGCATTTACTTCGGCCAGCCGCCCCAGCCGCTGGACCGGCCTCAATCGAACCAGCGTGGGATTGAAAGCCCGCCGCTCCAGTAGCTGCCCGTCCCCGGGATCGGGCCTCAATCGAACCAGCGTGGGATTGAAAGTCAAGGCGATGAAGCCACCCTGCTCACCGGAGAGAGCCGCCTCAATCGAACCAGCGTGGGATTGAAAGGGCGTCTCGACCGCAGGCGGAGTCGGCGTGGGTGCCTGGCCTCAATCGAACCAGCGTGGGATTGAAAGCCTTGTTGCTGTCCACCAGCGTCACCGTCCCCGAGATGCCTCAATCGAACCAGCGTGGGATTGAAAGCAGCCTCTTCGCCCGCTCTTATCCCCTCACCCGCGAGCCTCAATCGAACCAGCGTGGGATTGAAAGCCTGGATCGCGGGCCCCACCGCCTCGCGGTAGACCTCGCCTCAATCGAACCAGCGTGGGATTGAAAGTCGCGACCCGGGCTCTGGAGAAAGGGGTGGACGTGGCCTCAATCGAACCAGCGTGGGATTGAAAGCAGGTCAAGACCTGATGCTCCTCAGGGATCCACCTGAGCCTCAATCGAACCAGCGTGGGATTGAAAGATCTGGTGGCATCAAGGGGTATTTCAAGTGGTGGGTGCCTCAATCGAACCAGCGTGGGATTGAAAGGCACATCCCATACCTCTCGATGCCCACCTGCCACACAAGCCTCAATCGAACCAGCGTGGGATTGAAAGCCTCGGCGCAGATCTCGAAGACCGCGACCGTCCCCCCGCCTCAATCGAACCAGCGTGGGATTGAAAGCAGCAAAGGGCTGGAGGGATTCGAGATCCTCAGCGTCGCCTCAATCGAACCAGCGTGGGATTGAAAGAATTATACTGGCAGCACGCCAGTTTGTCAATAATGGAGCCTCAATCGAACCAGCGTGGGATTGAAAGGTTCTACAACATCCGCATCCGCGCTGGACTGGAGATGCCTCAATCGAACCAGCGTGGGATTGAAAGGATCCCCGCGCCGCGCTGCTGGGCCCAGACTTCTGTGGCCTCAATCGAACCAGCGTGGGATTGAAAGCCACCCCCCTGGCCATCGGTGAGGAAGAGCCCTCTCGAGGCCTCAATCGAACCAGCGTGGGATTGAAAGTCCGTGTGGCTCTCGAGCTCAAGAAGAAGCTGGAGGAGCCTCAATCGAACCAGCGTGGGATTGAAAGCAGGCGTTTGTGGACTTCGTCTACAGATGGGAGAAGAAGCCTCAATCGAACCAGCGTGGGATTGAAAGTCTCGACGAGGCGGCTGACGTCCTCGACGCATATGAGTGCCTCAATCGAACCAGCGTGGGATTGAAAGTTGCAGCTGGGTTCTACATAGCCATTAGGCTCATCAGGCCTCAATCGAACCAGCGTGGGATTGAAAGTCATGATCCTCCTCCCCCCTCGAGGCCATCAGCGGCCGCCTCAATCGAACCAGCGTGGGATTGAAAGAGAACCGCCCGGGGCCCTCCTGAACCCCAGTTTCAGAGCCTCAATCGAACCAGCGTGGGATTGAAAGACTCGTAAGGAGGGGATGATGGGCTGGGAGTGTGTCGAGCCTCAATCGAACCAGCGTGGGATTGAAAGTCGGAGTAACCGTCGGACCCGGAGTAGGCGTCAATGCTGGCCTCAATCGAACCAGCGTGGGATTGAAAGAATGGTTTGGCTGGTCGGAAGGGGAAGCGATCTCACTGCCTCAATCGAACCAGCGTGGGATTGAAAGCAAGAAGAAGGTAGAGGAGAGCCTGGGTATTCCGCTGAGCCTCAATCGAACCAGCGTGGGATTGAAAGCCGCGACAACCTTCCTATCGATCAAACTACGCCAGCGAGCCTCAATCGAACCAGCGTGGGATTGAAAGATCCAGGCCGCCGGGGTATCCATCTCTGCTCCACCGCCTCAATCGAACCAGCGTGGGATTGAAAGCTTCGCTCCAACGCCAACGCCAACTCCAGCCCCAACGCGCCTCAATCGAACCAGCGTGGGATTGAAAGGATATACCACCACCCCCTGATCCGCGCACGCGTCACGTGCCTCAATCGAACCAGCGTGGGATTGAAAGTTCGGATCATCCGCCCAAACAGTCCTGATGTTAGTAAGGCCTCAATCGAACCAGCGTGGGATTGAAAGCAAAGAGTAAACCAGCCCGGCGAGGGTGTCTGCAACCCGCCTCAATCGAACCAGCGTGGGATTGAAAGGGGTCATTGCTCTTTGTTTGGCAGCTAGGCATAGAGAGCCTCAATCGAACCAGCGTGGGATTGAAAGGGGATTGGGTCTACTGGTTCGAGCATCGGGACACGGGGCCTCAATCGAACCAGCGTGGGATTGAAAGGAAACGCGACCCTGTAGACGGAATAGCCCCACCACCGCCTCAATCGAACCAGCGTGGGATTGAAAGTGACCCCGACTCCCACTCCCATCCCGTCGCCTGTAGGGGGGCCTCAATCGAACCAGCGTGGGATTGAAAGGGAGAAGCTTCACCGTCTCCGCTGGCCGGGGGCCGTTCGGCCTCAATCGAACCAGCGTGGGATTGAAAGTTGCCACAGCCACAGCCCCGCCGCGGCCAGGGCGGGGCCTCAATCGAACCAGCGTGGGATTGAAAGTGGGTGGAGAAGGACGTGTTGGCCAACAAGTGGGGCGGCCTCAATCGAACCAGCGTGGGATTGAAAGGGAATCGAGGATCATCTCGAAGAACCAGTGTTGCAAGGCCTCAATCGAACCAGCGTGGGATTGAAACGTTCGTCATAGCCGTGGCTGGCTATGGCGCCACATCGGGCCTCAATCGAACCAGCGTGGGATTGAAACTCAACATCAGAGATCACCCCAGCAGATCCTAACTCCGGCCTCAATCGAACCAGCGTGGGATTGAAACCTTTAGGCGCTATGCTCATCGGTGGTGAGAGGGTTCTGGCCTCAATCGAACCAGCGTGGGATTGAAACGGCTGCAGGAGGTGACGGTGGATCTGGAGATGCTGGAGGCCTCAATCGAACCAGCGTGGGATTGAAACCAGCTCGAACAGCCGCATTTCGCACCTCCCATTTAAGGGCCTCAATCGAACCAGCGTGGGATTGAAACGACCAGAGGCTTAAACGCCATTTTCGGCCTCCCTTTGCCTCAATCGAACCAGCGTGGGATTGAAACGGGCCTAAACCGCCTGGGCCTAAACCTTTGCGTCTGGGGCCTCAATCGAACCAGCGTGGGATTGAAACATCCACTCCTCGAACAGCTCCTGAAGCGTCTCCCGAGCCTCAATCGAACCAGCGTGGGATTGAAACCATAATCCACGGCCTGGTAGGTCCTGCTCCAGGAGAGGCGCCTCAATCGAACCAGCGTGGGATTGAAACTCTAGAAGGCCAGCCGATTTCCGCCAGGGAGGCGGGCCTCAATCGAACCAGCGTGGGATTGAAACAAGCCGAGAAGGCCTCGTTGAGGTGGTCCCGACGGGCGCCTCAATCCAACCAGCGTGGGATTGAAACAATCGCTGCCCACGGATCCGGAGATCCGGACCGCCGGCCTCAATCGAACCAGCGTGGGATTGAAACTGGGTCGAATTGTAGAGCGTGAAGACCTTGCCATCAAGCCTCAATCGAACCAGCGTGGGATTGAAACGACGGAAAAGCCACCGGGGCAGGCCTTCCCGGGATCTGGGCCTCAATCGAACCAGCGTGGGATTGAAACCAGGTCCAGAAGGAGCAGCGTCCGGACCGCCTCCGCCGGCCTCAATCGAACCAGCGTGGGATTGAAACAGGAGATCGACTTGGACATCCTCAACCCGCCTCTGTAGGCCTCAATCGAACCAGCGTGGGATTGAAACCCAGACAGGGCTGTCCAGCGGCTGTGCGAACTGCTCCGCGCCTCAATCGAACCAGCGTGGGATTGAAACCCCCAGAGGCCCCACACTTCCGGCAGCCCCGCTCCACGCCTCAATCGAACCAGCGTGGGATTGAAACCCGAGAACAGCATCCCCAGCGGCGTCCGCTCGGGGAAGGCCTCAATCGAACCAGCGTGGGATTGAAACGCGGCGGCGGCGGTACTGCAGCAGCCGCTGCCGTCGCCTCAATCGAACCAGCGTGGGATTGAAACTGAACCGGATTAGGTCCGAGACGCCAGGAATCACATGAGGCCTCAATCGAACCAGCGTGGGATTGAAACCCGTCATCAAGATCCTGGATTTCCACGCCGCCCCCCGGGCCTCAATCGAACCAGCGTGGGATTGAAACACGCTTTCCCTACGCTTACCCTACGAAATCCCTACGAGCCTCAATCGAACCAGCGTGGGATTGAAACGGCCCTGGAGGACGCTGGCCTCATCCGCCGCATCGGGGGCCTCAATCGAACCAGCGTGGGATTGAAACGCGGAAACAGTTGGGGCCGCCCAGCGGCGGCCAGTAGTGCCTCAATCGAACCAGCGTGGGATTGAAACGGATTTCCACGCCGCCCCCCGCTCCGCGCTGGAGAAGGCCTCAATCGAACCAGCGTGGGATTGAAACGGTCGTTTTCGAATATGAGCGGAGTGTCTCCCAAGCTGGCCTCAATCGAACCAGCGTGGGATTGAAACTCTCATTCCGGGCTGTTGAGAGCGGATATGCCATCTGGCCTCAATCGAACCAGCGTGGGATTGAAACGCGGGCAATATGGCCTGCAGTGGGAAATCGCCTGCAGGGCCTCAATCGAACCAGCGTGGGATTGAAACTCGAGAACGATCTGTTTGCCCTCTACGCGTCCCTCAGAGGCCTCAATCGAACCAGCGTGGGATTGAAACCTCGAGTAGATGTAGGTTCAGGATGACATAAACATTGGGCCTCAATCGAACCAGCGTGGGATTGAAACTGAAGCGGGCGATCTGCAGCAGCGCCTTCTCGTCTGGGCCTCAATCGAACCAGCGTGGGATTGAAACGTCATTGATGTGGTGAATCTCGATAAGGACGGCCAGGGGCCTCAATCGAACCAGCGTGGGATTGAAACGTCTGCACTGGTGGCGGGATCGGGTCTCTGGGATCGGGCCTCAATCGAACCAGCGTGGGATTGAAACCTGTTCGCAATTCCTCCCAGGTCAACTCCCCCCAGCAGGGCCTCAATCGAACCAGCGTGGGATTGAAACTCAAGCTCGACTCGTGGACATCGGAGCTCTGGGCGGGGCCTCAATCGAACCAGCGTGGGATTGAAACGGGCTTTGAGATGCTCCATCGCGGGGTGATCTCGCTGCCTCAATCGAACCAGCGTGGGATTGAAACGCAGCACACGTGGACGACGCGGGTGGCGGAGATCGCGGGGCCTCAATCGAACCAGCGTGGGATTGAAACCGCCTTCATCGTGGGGGGGCCGGCCCCAATCCCCGACGGGCCTCAATCGAACCAGCGTGGGATTGAAACGCTGTCCTTCACCACACTGAAGATTTTCTGCGCACCGTGGGCCTCAATCGAACCAGCGTGGGATTGAAACCGGGATAGCGCAGGTCCTCCATCGCCTCCCGCTGAGCGGGCCTCAATCGAACCAGCGTGGGATTGAAACGTAATAGACCACCAGCATGGTGATCACCACCAGCCCGGCCTCAATCGAACCAGCGTGGGATTGAAACGATCTACTCCCTGTATGGGATGGAGTTCACGGCTCGGGGCCTCAATCGAACCAGCGTGGGATTGAAACGCAGCGGTTCGAGGAGGGCGGAGGGTTCTTCCAGGTCGGGCCTCAATCGAACCAGCGTGGGATTGAAACCTGGGCGGACTGGCGGAGATCGTCTCGGCGCAGGTGGGGCCTCAATCGAACCAGCGTGGGATTGAAACGCTGATGTTCGACCGCATCCTGGAGTTCATCCAGGCCGGGCCTCAATCGAACCAGCGTGGGATTGAAACACGGAAGAAAGGAGGCGATTAGGATGCGGACGATCGCGGCCTCAATCGAACCAGCGTGGGATTGAAACACAGACCGCCTCCCAAATCACAAGCGTTCGCTGACGCGCCTCAATCGAACCAGCGTGGGATTGAAACGTCATATGGGACGGGGACCTATAAGGTTACGGGCCAGTGCCTCAATCGAACCAGCGTGGGATTGAAACCGCTCCTTAAAAACCCAATAGCCTAAGGAGGTGTGAAATGCCTCAATCGAACCAGCGTGGGATTGAAACGCTTCTCCTCCATCTCCACATCGCGGTCCTGGATCACGCCTCAATCGAACCAGCGTGGGATTGAAACCGATGTCGGCGTGGTGGTAACTCTCGAACCGCTGGCCGCCTCAATCGAACCAGCGTGGGATTGAAACCATACGATGACAGTATGTCCTGCGCCGTGATCAGCCCGCCTCAATCGAACCAGCGTGGGATTGAAACGGTAGAACAGATCCCCTGTATAGACCATCCAGACCGTGCCTCAATCGAACCAGCGTGGGATTGAAACGACGAAGGCTTTGTATCGATCATCCGAACGGTAAATGAGCCTCAATCGAACCAGCGTGGGATTGAAACGAGGGTTATACCCTCCGGGAGGTGGAGGCGGCCTGTGGCCTCAATCGAACCAGCGTGGGATTGAAACGACGAAGGCTTTGTATCGATCATCCGAACGGTAAATGAGCCTCAATCGAACCAGCGTGGGATTGAAACCGAACGCCACCCACGAGGAAACCCGCCCCTCGCTGGCGCCTCAATCGAACCAGCGTGGGATTGAAACTCAACCGGGTGGCGACCTGGATTCGCGAGATGGCCAAAGCCTCAATCGAACCAGCGTGGGATTGAAACCATTGTTCAGGTCCGCCAACGAGGGGGCGGCGGTGTGCCTCAATCGAACCAGCGTGGGATTGAAACTCCTGGTTGGGTTGACGGCGGGTCTTGGCTATTCCAGTGCCTCAATCGAACCAGCGTGGGATTGAAACGTTTTGATCGTCATAGCGGGACTAACGGTTCTTTACATGCCTCAATCGAACCAGCGTGGGATTGAAACAAGGAACCTTAAAAACCTAAACCTAAGGAGGCCGAAAGCCTCAATCGAACCAGCGTGGGATTGAAACAGCATCTCGCGCACGACCAGCCGCTCTCCTGGGCTCAGCCTCAATCGAACCAGCGTGGGATTGAAACGTAGGTGAAGGATTCGTAGACTCGCAGCCAGAAGGCGGCCTCAATCGAACCAGCGTGGGATTGAAACAAGACGAGGAATTCCTTTCGGCATGGGCGATGGTGCGCGCCTCAATCGAACCAGCGTGGGATTGAAACTCTGGATCTACGACGCCCGCGAGGTGGAGACGAAGTTGCCTCAATCGAACCAGCGTGGGATTGAAACCCGCCAGCAGTGTCCGAGTGAGCACATCGAATTTCTCCGCCTCAATCGAACCAGCGTGGGATTGAAACGACGGTATCATAATTGGTCACCACCCAAACCGGACAGCCTCAATCGAACCAGCGTGGGATTGAAACCGCGTCCAGTCCCGGATTCCGCAGCCGCCACATCGCGGCCTCAATCGAACCAGCGTGGGATTGAGACCTGCATGGGCGCGGCGATCTTCTGCTGGAATTCGCCGGCCTCAATCGAACCAGCGTGGGATTGAAACTTTCGCCTATCAGGCGGATCGGAGCGGGCGCGGCCTGGCCTCAATCGAACCAGCGTGGGATTGAAACCATACGATGACAGTATGTCCTGCGCCGTGATCAGCCCGCCTCAATCGAACCAGCGTGGGATTGAAACTCTACTGGCTGGCTGATGGCTGATGACCTGCTGGCGCCTCAATCGAACCAGCGTGGGATTGAAACCTCCCTGCTCCGGAACTGGGAGCGGGAGATCCGGCGGCCTCAATCGAACCAGCGTGGGATTGAAACCAAACTGATGAACGAACTTCTTGCGCCCCATTGTCTCATGCCTCAATCGAACCAGCGTGGGATTGAAACACGATGCTGGTGCTCATTTCTGTCAGAGGAGGTGAGAGATGGCACGTTATACGCGGTGTCCAAATTGCGGGAACATGGATGAAAGTGGGGTCTACCGTTGTTATAAGTGTCGGAAACTATGTTGTGACGCGTGTGGGGGAGAATACAGTTCGCATGATGTATGGTGGGCACTGACAGGTAGTGGCCGACCTCCACGTCGTCGTTGCCCACGTTGTGGTAGTGAGGCTGAATGGATCGGCTCAATTAAGAGGCAGGCATAGCGGCGGTTCAGGAGGGCGGCGATGCGGGGAAAAGGTTGCGGGATCGGTCTGGTTCTGATGGCCGCTCTAACGGCGGCTTGCGCCCGGCCCACGCCCGAGCTGGCCTTCCAGACAGAGCCGTGCCCAGACCTTGACCCTGACCAACGCGAAACCCTTAACCCCACTTCCTGGACCAAGCACCTGGAGAAGCTCCCAACCATCCCAACGGACACCCCGGTGGAGATCGGAAATTTCACCGTCCGGGTGGGCTCCCTCCGATGGACCTATGAGTATTTCAGTTCCCACTCCCGTAAAACCGTCCGCAGCGAATGCCCGTGGCTTTACTACGAATGGGAAGTCCGAAGGGCAGGCAACAAGCCCATGATGGTGGATACAAAGCCGGATATCAGCCTCTATCTGGCGATCGGTACCTGGGCGCGGCGTGTGCACGTCGCAGAGGGATGTGAGACCTGGGATCCCGATCCCGCCAGGAAGGGGGAGGTTGGCGAGGGCGAGCGATGCCGGCTTGTCATTCACGTGCGCCCGGAGTGGGGTCCCCGCTGGATGGTGATCTCCCGGCAGGTCTCTTTCTTCCCGACTCAGTTCGAGCTCATCGCGCGGGTCGAGGTCCCCCCACTGCCTCCGGCTCCGGAACGCTGACGGCGAGGGCAAATCGCGCTTCCCCTGCGAGCGATGCGGCGCGCCTCCTCGCCGCGGATCCGGCCACTCCAGCCCTCGCAGACCTTCTCTGGATGAAGGGCGCCATCGAACCCGCGCAGGATGGAAACCGGCTAAGGGGGGATCGAGAGGGGCAGGGGAGGGGAAAATCGATCCGACGGGCATGGAGCGGACGCGCCGTCCGGAGGGCGCCGCTGTCCTCCGATCCGCCCGGTCGGGACCCCTTCACTCCCGCGCGGGAGAGGAGCCCCAGCGCCTGTATGGCGGGGACACCCGGCCTGCGCATCGCACCCCGCCGGCCTCCGGGCATCGCGCCCCTCGAAACTCCTGGAGGTCCCAGAAGCGGATCAGAGGCCGGGAATGCGTGAAACGACCTTCCCAACAGCCAGGATCCCATCGGGGATCCGCCCGAGGCCAGGCTCCTGAAGGGGAGGGCATCCGCTGGGGGTCGCCTTTTGTCTTCCGAGGCTTTGATTTGTTTAAGATAAATTAAGCAAATCATCCGGAGGGCACCCTGCAAGGCCCCCTCACTCCTCCTCCCACCGGATCCGATGCCGACGCTGGAGGATCCGCAACGCCTGGAGGATCTC
>Ga0079996_114006_pt2 | contig 10166 bp, 9 predicted proteins | sample PerSpoAPS_AMetaG_FD_69199 | JGI IMG/M metagenome (GOLD analysis project Ga0079996, IMG submission 69199) | Thermal spring microbial communities from Yellowstone National Park, Wyoming, USA - Perpetual Spouter A (PS_A) MetaG (SPADES assembly)... | ecosystem: Environmental > Aquatic > Thermal... | reverse complement strand
GTCTGCTTGCTGATGGGGTCGAGGCCTATCGTCGGCTCGTCGAGGAAGAGGACGTCGGCTTCAGTCGCGAGGGCCATGGCCACAAGCACCCTCTGCCTCATCCCTCCCGAGAGGTTGCCGCAGATCACGTCCTTGACCTCCCAGAGCTCGAGGTCCTGGAGGTACCTTCTGGCCCTGAGTCTCGCCTCAGCCCTCGGAAGGCCCCTCGCTATCAGGTAGTAGTAGACGTGGGACCAGGGAGTGTTGAGGTTGGAGGGCCTCCCTTCCTGCGGCACCAGCGCTATCCTCTCCCTCACCCTCGCCGCCTCTCGGGTCACGTCCATCCCCAGCAACCTGACGGTGCCCTTGGTGGGCTTGAGGAGGCTTGAGGCGATTTTGATGAAGGTGGTCTTCCCGGCACCGTTCCTGCCCAGCAACGCCAACACCTCGCCCTCCCTCACCCTGAGGTCGACGCCTGCGAGGGCCCAGTGGACGCCGTCGTAGGTCTTCCAGAGGTCCTCGGACTCAATCACGTACGTTTCGCATCACCCCTTACGCCTGATGAGGGCGTGCACTATCCTCCCCTCCCTGAAAAAATCAACGAGCTCGTGACCGGTGATCTGCGACCATCTCATCACTTCCTGTTCCGAGGACTCGTCACCTTCAGCTATCAGGTGGATCACGGACCCTACAGGAACTTGGTCTATCTGGTCCTTCAGGAGCATGAGGGCCATGCTGCACTCGACGCCTATCGCAGGTATCGTGACGTCAGGCACTTCCCTGAAGCAGACTATCCCCTTCTCCCTGACCGTCCTCTCGAGCTCCTCCCTCACCTCCTCGAAGCTTTTCAGCGACGCAGGCCCTTCGTCACCGATCGGTTCCACCCTCGCAAGCCATCCCCTTCCGTAAGGGTCGATCTGCGCGATGTGCGGCTCGGTCACCAGAAGGTCGTTCGCCTCGACTATCCTGCAGGCGAAGGAGGCCTTGACGTGGCCGAGGAAGCGCTGGGCCTCGACGTAGGCCAGGGACCTGTCCTTGTCAACTACCGTCCCGACCCTCTTGACCTCGATCCTCCTCACCTTCCCCCATCCCTTGACGGTGATGGGAAGGATGCCGACCAGGAGGAGCCCTTCTCCCTCCGGCACGTACCACGTCAACCTCTGGAGGTCGTACAGGGCCTCCCTCGGGAACCTGCACCTGTTGGCGACCTCCTCCAGAGCTATCATCCTCAAGGACGATGTGCTGTTCGTCATTTAACATTCTCTCATCTCCGCGGATCGGATCCTTTCGGAAATGTGTGGTCCGAAACGCACACCTGACTTAGGACTTCGGTGCTCCTTATTGAACGGGTTCGACGAGCGGATTTGAGTTGCCGCGCATCGATGGATGGCGTGAACGGGGAAAACCTCCTGACAGCATCGCTGAGGCGAGATCACGAAGTGATCCTAGGGCCCTTGAGAGGTTAGAGGAGGAGTCTGACCGATTGCGATACGGCAGGCTGGAGCGACAGGAATAGTCTCCCTGCGTGAGCTTGCGTCTTTTATCGTGAACCGAGAAGGAGCGGGATAGGCTTATCAGAACGTTCTGGAAAACCGATTCACGGGGCCGCGGCCGTAGTCTAGCCTGGTAGGACGTGGGCCTGCCACGCCCAAGGTCCCGGGTTCAAATCCCGGCGGCCGCACCTACGTTTGTGCAGTTCTGATGAATCCTCTGGGAGAAAACCTGTGCGGCCCAGAATCAGATCAGACCGGCCACCCTCATCATCACCGGAAGTACAGTCGATCCCCATATCACGAGGATCGCTGTGATGGTCCACCTGATGAGGTTCCTCATCTCCCTTCTCAGATCGTTGATCTCCATTCTCATTTGTTCATCTCCTGACACAAATCCCTGATGCCCTGTTTCGTCGCTATCCCTGAAAGGACTGCCGATATCACGGCCATTCTCATGTCGGAATCGGAGACGATGTAATAGATCAAAATCCTTCAGCGCTCCCTTATCGCTGACGATCCCCTTTCCTGTCAGCTCGCTCATCGGGCAACTCAATGTGTCGTGTGGTAGGCGTTTCGTTACCTGCATCAGGAATTCCCGATCTGAACCTGGCATAAGAGCGAACTGGAAGGTCCACAGGCGGTTCTCCGGAAGCGAGGAGCGATCCTGAGCGTAAGCCTCGCGTCGGAGCAATAGAGCAATAACCAAGCGTCGAGATGTTGATGTAGCATGACGCAGAAGAAGGGGGTCCAGCTTAGGGTTGCGGAGGCGAAGCAGAGGGACATAGGGATGCGGATAGCGAGGATAGACAACGCGGTTCTCAGGGAGCTCAACCTCTCCCCCGGGGACCTCATCGAGATCACCGGAAAGAAGTCCACGGTGGCGAAGTGCTGGCCTGCATACAGGGAGGACGAGGGCCAGAGGATCATCCGCATCGACGGCGAGATCAGGAGGAACGCGGGCGTGAACGTGGGCGACTTCGTAACCGTCACGAAGGCAGAGAGCGTGAAGGGCGTGAAGGTCGTCCTTGCGCCGTACGAGAACCTCCCGATCTACGGCGACATATCGAGGATCGTCAAGCAGCAGCTCCTGAACCTCCCCGTGGCGAAGGGCGACACGGTGATCATACCGATACTGGGGATGGGCCTCGAGCTGAAGGTCGTCCAGACCGTGCCGAAGAACTACGTCTTCGTCACAGAGGACACTGTGGTGGAAGTCTCGACGACGCCCGTCGCCAGGACCGAGGAGGTGGGCGGTGTTACGTACGAGGACATCGGAGGGCTGGCGAACGAGCTCCAGAGGATAAGGGAGATGGTAGAGCTGCCTCTCAAACATCCCGAGCTCTTCAGGCACCTCGGCATTGAACCACCCAAGGGCGTCATCCTCTACGGTCCTCCGGGCACGGGGAAGACGCTGATAGCTAAGGCCCTCGCGAACGAGACTGGTGCGAGGTTCTTCAGCATCAACGGCCCTGAGATCATGAGCAAGTTTTACGGCGAGAGCGAGGCGAGGCTGAGGGAGATATTCGCTGAGGCGGAGCGCCACGCTCCCAGCATAATTTTCATCGATGAACTGGACGCCATAGCTCCGAAGAGGAGCGAGGTCACGGGCGAGGTCGAGAGGAGGGTAGTCTCGCAGCTGCTGACGCTGATGGACGGCCTCAAGTCCAGGGGCCAGGTGATAGTGATTGGTGCCACGAACAGGATAGACGCGATAGACCCGGCGCTGAGGAGGCCGGGGAGGTTCGACAGGGAGATCAGGATAGGCGTACCCGACAGGAACGGCAGGAAGGAGATACTCCAGATTCACACGAGGAGGATGCCGCTGGCCGAGGACGTCAACCTCGACGAGCTCGCCGACATAACGCACGGCTTCACCGGGGCTGACATAGCGGCGCTCTGCAGGGAGGCCGCGATGAACGCGCTGAGGAGGTTCCTTCCGAAGATAGACCTGGAGAAGGAGGTGATACCGGCTGAGGTGCTGGAGGAGCTGAAGGTGACGCGGGACGACTTCATGGCTGCCCTGAAGGTGGTCCAGCCATCTGCGCTGAGGGAAGTAGTGCTCGAGATACCTAACGTGACCTGGGACATGGTCGGTGACCTCGAGGAGGCGAAGCAGGAGCTGAGGGAGGCTGTGGAGTGGCCGCTGAAGTATCCGGACCTCTTCAAGCGCCTCGGGATCAGACCTGTGAAGGGCATACTGCTCTACGGACCGCCGGGGACCGGGAAGACGCTCCTGGCGAAGGCGGTGGCGACCGAGAGCGAGGCCAACTTCATCAGCGTCAAGGGCCCAGAGATCCTCTCGAAGTGGGTGGGAGAGTCGGAGAAGGCGATCAGGGAGATCTTCAGGAAGGCGAGGGAGACGGCTCCGTGCATCATCTTCTTCGATGAGCTCGACTCGATCGCTACCCGCAGAGGAGTCCACACGGACGCAGGTGTGACGGACAGGATCGTGAACCAGCTCCTCACAGAGATGGACGGCATCCAGCCTCTGATGGGAGTAGTGGTGATAGGTGCGACGAACAGGCCCGACCTGTTAGACCCGGCGCTGCTCAGGCCTGGCAGGTTCGACAGGATCATCAAGGTGCCGATACCGGACTTCAGGGCGAGGCTCGAGATCTTCAAGGTCCACACGCGTGAGATGCCGTTGGACGAGGACGTGAACATCGAGAGGCTCGCGAGGCTGACGGAGGGTTACACGGGTGCAGACATAGAGGCGCTCTGCAGGGAGGCGGCCCTGAACGCGGCGAGGGAGTTCACCAGGTCCCTTGCTGGTAAGAAGCCAACCGAGGAGGACCTGAAGGGGGTTAAGGTGAGCTGGAGGCACTTCGAGAAGGCCCTCGAGAAGGTGAAGCCGAGCATCACCGAGGAGACGAGGACCGCCTACGACAGGATAGAGGAGCGGATGAAGACCTCCATGGCCTACATCAGCTGAACTCGGTGCCGCATCACGGCGACGGAGGTGCGGACGTTCTGAGGATGATCCGAGTCAACTGGCAGGAGGTCTCAAAAGCGATCAGGGAGATACTCTTCGGCTTCTTCCTCTACGCTCTCTACCAGGAGGTGCTGCACACTAAGGTGAAGTACGAAGACACCTTCTACGCGCTCCTGATGGCCGAGTTCCTCGGTTTCCCCATGACGACGAACTACTACACGCTTAGGTTGTTGCCGTACGTTGTCGCTGAGTTGGAGAGGACCAGGAAGAAGCTCCTGAGGGAGGTGGACCTGCTCGAGCTGCTCCACGAGGGGCCAAGCGTCCACTGACCGCTACCTCAGTGTCCTCCTCAGCGCTTCCTCCAGGTCTTCGACCAATAGCCCCTCCACACCTGAGGGCATCGAACCCGCGTCGATCAGCTGGACGTCACGCCTCCACTCGGCGAGCCTTCTGAGCATCCGCTCTGCGACCATCAGCTTCCTCTTCTTCCGCTCGGTCCAATTGCCATCAGCGGCCTTGCCAACAGCTGACAGCGGGCTGACACCGCAACGGAGGCACATGCCGAGGAGGACGACGGCCCTTGCGCCGAGGGCTACCGAGACGTAAGTCGCCCTGTCGCCGTCGGTGAAGCCTCCGAAGTTGTGGACGTGTCCCTGGGGCATGGGGACCTGCGTGGTCGGCTCGACCCTCTCGCCGAGGAGCGGAAGGACCTCCCTGAGCGATCGGATGTTGTCGCCGTGACCGTGGACGAAGATGTAGCTCCCGGCCCCCGAGGCCTCCACCAGCGCCTCCACCGGGCCGTCGAGGTCTGTCACCACGATGTCGGGCACCATACCCCTCGAGAGCAGGAGCGGTGTCGCAGTATCGGCTGCAACCAGGTACGCCTTACCCTCCCAGAGGTGCCTGAGTTCGTGGAGCCGCTCGAGGTCCGCGAGGACGCTCTCCGATGTGCCTATCACAATCGCGACCCTTCCTGAGAAACGCTCCCTGAGAGACGGTAGGAGGCAGGGCTTACAGTCGAAAAGCGCCTGCAGGATTCCGAGCGCGCGCCGGTCCTCCGATTCCCCGATACCCAGGAAATCCCTTATCCAAGCGTACTCGTCCAGCCAGAAGGGAGGCTCATCCATGCTGCAGCAGCGCTTTGGCCTCTGAGAGCGTTCCCGAGTAGACGGCGAGCATGTCGTAGTCGTGAAGGCTCTCGATGCTCCTCATCCTCACCGTGATGCGGTCTCCGGGGTGGAGGTGGCCGAGCTCCCTCGCAACCTTCAGGACGACCTCCCTGACCGCGTCCTCGATGAAGACGGGTTTCTTCACAGTCCTCATCACAACCTCTGCCTCGTCGAGCCTCTTCAGCCCAGGGTATGTCGTTGAGCTCATGGATTGTCTCAGGATCCTCGTCAGAGTCCCGAACATCACGTGTTCCTCTGGCCTGAGCGTCAGCCTGAGCGACGCGAGCGTCCTTTGCATGTGGGTCGCTGTGTAATCCCTTCCCTCTTCCCCTGTGAGGGCCTGGACGACGCTCTTGGCGCAGGGACAGGCGGTCACGCCCGTGACCCTAACAGCCACGCTCTTCATCAAAGGTCTGACCTTGTCGTCCCTGACCGAGACGGACCTGACCGAGACGAGCGAGGACAGGTATGCCGGCCTCCCGGTAACAGGAGAAGTTGCCGGTTCGAAGAGCTTGGCGGAGATCGAGACCTCGGCTCTGCTGCAGTCCTGATCCCGTTCGAGAACTGCAACCGCGAGCTCGGTCGCCATCAGGTCTAGCGTCCTCTTGCCGTCCTTCTCCCTCGTGACGTCGAGGACGGCCTCGTAGATCCTGCTGGCGTGGATCCCCCTCCTCTCAGCCGGAAGGCTGAGGAAGGCCGAGATCTTCAGGTCCTGAAGGACCTCTCCGTCTTCGGCCGAGACGAGAGCCGGTACCCTTAGTCCCTCCACTCCGACCAAGTTGATCCTGAGCCTGACGCTCGGCCTCTCGGACTGCGGATCCGGAATCCTCAACCGAGGGTAAGCCCGATGGCCCATTCAAAAATCATGCACCGGCATCCGTGACGTGCGTAAACGGGAAAGAGTTATCACCGAGGTCATGAAAGGCCGGGTTCACGGATAGGTTCTGGTGGGTGTCCTCGGGAAGAGGGCGGCAACCCTGACGCTTGGGAGGTCCAGGATCCACTTCAGCACCCTCTCGACGCCCATCCCGAACCCCGCATGGGGGACCGACCCGTATTTCCTCAGGTCGACGTACCAGGCGTAGTCCTCGGGGTTGAGGCCGTTCTCCCTTATCCTCTGCAGAAGCTCCTCGAGGTCGTCGATCCTCACACCAGACCCCACGATCTCACCGTTCCCGCGTGGTGCGAGGAGGTCGGCGCTCAGCGTCACCCTGCTGTCCTCCGGGTCGACCTTGTGGTAGAAGGCCTTGGCCTCCTTCGGGTAGTGCGTGACGAAGACGGGCCTCTCGAACTCGCTCGAGACGATCCTTTCCTCCTCGGCTCCGAAGTCAGATCCCCATGGAAGCTCTTTCCCCTTCCTCCTGAGCAGGTCGAGGGCCTCCGAGTACCTGATCCTGTAGAACGGGCCGTCCACCTCCTCGACGCGGATCTTCTTGCCGAGGATCCTGAGCTCCCTCTCCGAGAGCTCGGCCGTCCTCTTCACGACGTATCGGACCAGGTCCTCGATCGTCCTGAGGAGCGTCTCGAGGTCCGCGTAGGCCATCTCCGCCTCAACGTGCCAGAACTCGGTCAGGTGCCTTGGCGTCCTGCTCTTCTCCGCCCTGAAGCTCGGCTGGACGCTGTAGACCTTCCCCAGCGCGTATATCGCCGCCTCCTGATAGAACTGGACGCTCTGGGTCAGGTAGACCTTCTTGCCGAAGTAGTTGACCTCGAAGAGCGTGGCCCCACCTTCGACCGCGGCGGTGATGAAGGTCGGGCAGTGGACCTCGACGAAGCCCCTGCTCCTGAAGAACTCGTGGACTGACCAGATGAGGTTGGACCTTATCCTCATCAGCGCAGCGAGCTTAGGGCTCCTGATGTGGAGGTGCCTGAGGTCGTAAAGGGCCTTGGCGCCCATCCCTTTCCTCAGCGGGAAGTCGCCGATGGACTCGGAGACCTTCTCGGCCCTGAGGCACCGCACCTCGACGCCGAATGGCGCCCTCGGATCGCGCACCACAATACCACTCACCTTCACGGCCGACTCCCTACCGAGGTGCTTCAGGAGTTCAAGGCTCTGCTGATCGGTCGTCCCTGCCTTGGCGGCCACCTGGACTACACCGGTGCCGTCCCTGAGGTCGACGAAGACGAGCTTACCGTGCTCCCTCTTGTTCCAAATCCATCCGAACAGCTCGACCTCCGCGCCCTCCTCAGAGTCGAGGACCTCAGCGACCGTCTTCCTCATCCGACGGTGCTCCGATCCGCTCCTGCTAAAGGGTTTTAGCAGGCGAGGTACGCTACGGAGAGGAAGGACTTGTGCAGGATGGTGGCTCTGCGGTTCGATCGGAGGGCTCTGGGCGTCGCTAAGACTCTTATCGACTCGCTGGTCGAGGCATCCTCAGACGACCCTTACCTCCGAAAGCTCATCGGCGACGGAAGGCACTGCCACGGGTTCGGGTACGTGCTGGCTGGGAGGAGGGGAGGGGCTTGGGAGCTGACATCGAGGAGGTTCGACGCCTTCGGTGAGCAATTAGTTGAGGAGGAGGTCTGCGAGAGGAACTTGGAAGAGCTGAGGAGTGCGGCCAAATCGCTCAAGGACGCGTTGGGGGAGTACGAGGAGGTTGCGCTCGCCTTCCATACGAGGAGGACGATGAGCGAGCCAAGGGGGACGTTGAACGCCCACCCTTTCAGGGCCGAGCTTCTGCTCTCGGTGGACGGAAGGCCCGAGCTATTCGAGCTTTACCTCTCACACAACGGCGGCGTCAAGAAGTTGGAGCTGGCCGAGACGCTGGGGCTTCCCGGAGCTGAGCTGATGACCGACTCACACGTCCTCACGCACTACCTCGCACGTTCGCTCCACGGCTCCGACGTCAGGGCTGTGGCTTCGAGGTTAGCGGGTCTCGTCTCCGACATCAAGAAGCGCGTTCTCTCCTCGCTGGACCTGAACCTCCTGCTCTTCAGCAGGCTCACGGGCCCTGTGCTGGCCGCAGTAGGATACGTTACGTCGAAGGACGAAGACAGGATCAGGTATTACGAGCCTGTGCTGGTCAGGGGAGAAGGCATCGCAGGTTACGTCTCGAGCACGATAAGGGACCTAATTGTCGAGAGGGGGCTGGGCCTCGAGGTGAGGAGCAGCAGGGAGGGGTTCGTCGCGCTCTTCGGCCCGGGGACGTATGAGCTTCTCCCGGTAGTGGGGTGAACCGACAGGTTGGAGCTTAGGAGGGGAGTGAAGGGGACGGTGCTGGTGCTCGATGACGGCAGGTCGCTGACGCTCGACTCGGACGAGGAATCTCCGGTCGCTTGCGTCTCCCACGCCCACATGGACCACCTCTCAGGCAGGAGCTCAAGCGTCGCGCTGATGACCGAAGAGACCAAACTGATCTTCTCGGTCCGTGGAGCGAGGTACGTGAACTACAGGCCCCTCAGGTTCGGCGAGAGCGTTGCGGCGCTGGGCGGATCGTTGCGGATCTCTGCCCGCTCTTCCGGTCACATGCTCGGCTCTGCTGCGTTCTCGATCGACGTCGACGGCCTCAGGCTCACCTACACCGGTGACATGAACACCTCACCCAGCGTCCTTCACGATCCGGCAGAGGTGGTCGAAGGGACCGATGTGCTGGTGATCGAGTCCACATACGGGTCACCCGTCTACAAGTTCGCCGAGAGGGAGGAGGTCTACTCTGAGATCGTCAGATGGGTCAGGGAGGTAATGGGTGAGGGGTCGGTCCCTGCCTTCAACGTCTACGCCGCAGGCAAGGCGCAGGAGCTGATAGCGCTCTTCAACCAGACGCTCGACGTGCCCGTCGTCGTGAGCAGGAACGTCGGCAGGGTGGCGGAGGTCTACAGGAGGACGTATCCGTGGATGGAGTTCCTCGTCGAGGGGACCATGGACGCGGCCGAGGTCATCAGGGGAGGAGGGTTCGTCTACGTCGCTGATCGGAGGACGGTGTTGCCCTTGAGGACCAGATGGGCTGTCGCTACTGGATGGGCGCTCACGAGGCGCTTCCTTGGATACGACGCTGCCTTCCCCCTCAGCAGCCACGCTGACTTCTACGGCCTCCTCGAGTACGTGAAGGCCACCGGGCCCAGGCTTGTCGTCACGGTCTACGGTCATTCGGCGACCTTCGCGAGGTTCCTCAACAGGATGGGGTACAGGTCCGTCTCGCTCGACGAGAAGCCCGTGACGAGGTTGATCTAGTAAGGACTCCGCCCCGCATATGTGTCTTTGCTGCGGTCGATCGAACGGAATCGAGAAGAGGCGACACCGACTCTGAGCGTTCTTGCCGATCTAGCTGATAGCTTTGAGCAGTTGCATGAGCTTGAGCGCGTCTTCCCTGTGCGCATCGAAGTTCACCTTGGTCAGGAAGTTGTGGTAGTAGTTCGCGTGAAGTCTCTCGACGCTAGCGAAGAGTCTGCCCAGCGGTTCCTTCAGCTCCTCAGACAACCTCTCGATGACCTCGGCGTAGTCCCTGTGCGAGTAGTGGCTCCAACCCCTCCTCTCTGCTATTGCGTTGATGAGCGCTGTGACAGCACCCCAATATTTCTCACCGGCCTGCGCCAAGTCTCCACTGGCGTAAAGCTCCTCGGCCTCTCGAAGGTACCTCTCGTGCAGTCTCATCC
>Ga0079996_115685_pt1 | contig 10179 bp, 9 predicted proteins | sample PerSpoAPS_AMetaG_FD_69199 | JGI IMG/M metagenome (GOLD analysis project Ga0079996, IMG submission 69199) | Thermal spring microbial communities from Yellowstone National Park, Wyoming, USA - Perpetual Spouter A (PS_A) MetaG (SPADES assembly)... | ecosystem: Environmental > Aquatic > Thermal... | reverse complement strand
GGCTCCGGCACCGCCACCTTTATGATCCTTGGAAATCAATGCACAAGGGCTTGCAGTTTTTGCAACTTAAAGAGGGGAAATCCGGAGCCCTTGGACCCAGAGGAGCCATACCGCCTTTTGGAGGCGGTTAAGACTTTAAACCTCAGGTATGTGGTGATCACTTCCCCCACCAGGGATGACCTGGAGGACGGTGGAGCGGGACAGTTTGCCAAATGCATAAGGGTCTTAAAGGAAAACATCCAAAACATCAAGGTAGAGGTTCTTGTGCCCGATTTTGGTGGCTCTCACCAAGCCCTAAAAACTGTCCTCTTGGCAGAGCCCGATGTGTTGGCACACAACGTGGAAACAGTACCAAGGCTATATCATAGGGTCAGAAAGGGTGCGGATTATCAAAGAAGCTTGGAACTTTTAAAAAGGGCAAAGGAATTCAACCCAAACATCATAACCAAGTCTGCCCTCATCCTGGGCTTTGGAGAAAGGGAGGAAGAGATCGTGGAAGTTATGAAAGATCTAAGAAGGGTAGGGTGTGAGGTTCTAACCATTGGGCAGTATTACCAACCTTCCAAAAGGCATCACCCAGTGGTTAAGCTTTACACCCAAGAGGAGTTTGAAAGGTTAAAAGAGATTGCCCTCAGCCTGGGCTTTAGCCATGTCTTCAGTGGTCCTAATGTTAGAAGCTCCTACATGGCAGAGAGTGTGTTTTATAATTATCCATAATGGTAAGCTTAGAGATTGATTACATCTACTTCGCAGAGTTGGAGATGCTTCTAAATTATGGAGTGGGTTATCCCAACTTTATAATTTCCCTGAGGGAGAGGATCCATCAGGAGGGTTTGGAGGAGAGCCCATACGTGATCAAGGCGGACAGAAAGCTCTTTCAAAACGTACACAGGTTCATAGAGCTCATGGAATCCAGCGATGAGCCCTTGGAGGATGACGAGAGCCAGCCCATAGAAAAATGGTGGTGGCATTTGCATAAGGTTGCGAAGGGCAAGTATCCGAGCCTAAAACTAAAGGAATATCTAAGGGAAATTTATAGAAAAAGGAGAAAGCACTGGAGACAAAAAAGCAAAGAAAACCACCTTCTGCTGGAGGACCTAAAGAGCAAGCCCAAGTATCTTTCCTTCCTATGGAAGAGATAAAAAGGCTCAGGGCTGAAATTGATGTTATAGATGAAGAAATTCTAAAGCTACTCAATAGAAGGGCAAAGCTTGCCAAGTCCATTGGGGAAATAAAAAAACAGCTCAACTTGGAGATCCACTCGCCGGAGAGGGAAAGGGAGGTTGTAGATAGGCTGGTGAAACTGAACAAAGAACTCTATGGAGAAGAGTTTCCCTCTGAGGCGGTAAAGCATGTCTTTAGGGAGATTATGTCCGCGTGCCTCTCTTTGGAAAAAGAGCTAAGGGTGGCATACCTTGGACCAAAGGCAACCTTTACCCATCAAGCGAGCTTGGAGCACTTTGGACTTTCTGCCTATTATGTGCCCGCCCCCACCATAAGGGATGTTTTTATAGAGGTTGAAACGGAGAGGGCAGATTACGGCGTGGTTCCAGTGGAAAACACCACGGAGGGAGTGGTCAATTACACCTTGGACATGTTCTTAGAATTTAGCGTCAAGATCGTGGGGGAGGTGGTAATACCCATAAAACTGCACCTTCTTTCAACGGGCAGGGGCTTGGAAGAGATAAAGGAGGTCTATTCCCACAGGCAGGCACTTGCCCAGTGCAGAAACTGGCTTGAAAAGAACCTACCTCACGCCAAGCTAATAGAGACCGACAGCACCGCAAGGGCTTGCGAGATCGTTTTGGAAAGGGAAGGAAGCGCTGCAATAGCCAGCGAGGTTGCCTCTTACACCTATCACCTAAACATATTGGCAGAGAATATCCAAGATAACCTCAGCAACTACACACGCTTTTTGGTGCTTGGCAAAAGGGATATAAAGAGAACGGGCAAAGATAAAACTAGCCTTCTCTTTGCAGTCAGGGATGAGGCAGGAGCCCTTTATAAAGCCCTGGAGAGTTTTTACAGATACGAAGTAAATCTTACAAAGATTGAATCAAGACCATCAAGGAAAAAGGCTTGGGATTATGTCTTTTTTGCAGACCTGGAGGGACACCTTGAGGACGAGAACGTGAGGTTAGCCCTTGAGATGCTAAAGGAGAGAACCCAGATGGTAAAGGTATTAGGCTCTTACCCTAGGGCTATCACCGAAGAGGGCTAACTCTCTGAGCATTTTTCTCTTGTGCTCTTCACCCAGGGCGGGCTCAAGGTAAGTGCCATCTAGCCTCAAGCCCACTGGCGTGCCCTTTCTTGAATACTCCAAGACCAGATAGGCTAACTTTGAAAGCTTATCCTCTAAGCCACCCTCCACCATATCCAAGCTGAGAACCACCGGCGGGCTCTCCTCCGCCAAAAAGTCCTTAACATAGAGCTTTCCAACCTTTGCGGACAACTTCCAGTGAATGAGCTTTACGGGCTCTCCCATATACTCCCTAACAGACTGAAGATGCTCATAACCTTTTCTTCTTCCAACGGTTAGCCATTCTCCCCTCTGCAAACCCTCCACCCTTATCCTCTTTGAAACAGCCATGGGATAAGGATAGACCACCAAGCTTACGGGAACATCCATGCGGAAGAACCTCTCAAAGAGCCCCACGGGAAAGGAGGAGGAAACCCTAACAGATATCTTGTCATAATAGCCCCTTCTTGGAAACTTTAAGGTTATAAAGCCCACCTCCTCCTTTTTCAGGATGGGAAAGAAAGCCCTTGAGCCCTGTGCCTCCACCAAAAGGGTAAAGGAGGGAAACCTCTTTTGATTTTTTAGGATGAGCCTAAAGTTCTCAGCCCTTTGGGCAAAAACCTCCTTGGGTGGGACAAGCTCAAGGCTCAAACCTCTCAGGTTGTAAAGGGAGAGCATGCCCGAGAGTAGCATAAAGGAGAGCAAAAAGGAGACCACCAAATAGAGCAGATTGTTTGAGGTATTTACCGCGGATACGCCAAGGAATATGGTCACTCCCGTGAAAAAGATGCCCGCCCTATTGACCTTGACCCTGTATCTTCGAACCATTCTTGGCAAAATAAGAGAGCATCTCTATGGGCAGTGGTATAAGAACCGTGTTTCCGGGTTTTGAGACCACATTCTGTATGGTTTCTAAGTATCTTAGCTGGAGGGCTAAGGGCTGAGACGCAAGGATCTGGGCTGCGTCTGCCAACTTCTGCGCCGCTTGATATTCTGCCTCTGCGGTTATGATCTTTGCCCTCCTTTCCCTTTCTGCTTCTGCCTGCCTCGCCATGGCACGCCTTAGCTCCTCCGGAAGGTCAATCCTTTTGAGCTCCACCGCCACAACCTTTACACCCCAAGGGTCCGTTTGCCTGTCTATGATCTCCTGAAGCTGTAAGTTTAGCCTTTCCCTCTCCGAGAGAAGTTCATCCAGCTCCACCGAACCGCAGACGCTCCTGAGGGTAGTTTGGGCTATCTGAGAGGTGGCATACTGATAATTTTCCACATCCACTATTGCCTTTACCGGGTCCACTACTCTAAAATAAACCACCGCATCCACGCTAACAGACACATTGTCCCTTGTGATGATGTCTTGGGTGGGCACATCCAAGGTGACAGTCCGAAGGTCCACCTTTACCATTCGGTCTATTATGGGAACCAGTATAAAGAGACCCGGTCCCTTGGCACCTATGACCCTTCCCAAACGGAATATAACCGCCCTCTGATACTCTGGTACTATCCTTAGGGAAGCAGCCAAAAAGATAACTACAAATATGGCTATTACTATGAGGGGTGAAAAACCCATGACTAAACCTCCCAAAATTTTTAAAGCCTCTCCCCCAAAGATGGAAAGAAGGACAATACCTAAAAAGATTATAAAGGGTATAAGGTCAAGGATGCCCTTCATTTCAAACCTCCGTCCCACCCAAGGCTAAGGACTTGACCCTTATGGTGGGTTGGGCATCTGAGACGGGCACCCCCTGTCCGTCCTTACCGCAGGTGCCAATGCTCCAACCTAAATCCCATCCCACTCCGTCCACTTCCTGAAGAACCTTTGGACCGTTGCCGATCAAGGTGGCAGACCTTATGGGATAGGTGATCTCTCCTTTCTCTATCATATACCCCTCCATGATCTCAAAGACAAAGTCTCCAGTCACCGTATTCACCTCCCCTCCACCCATTTTAACCACAAAAACACCCTTTTTTGTATCCCTTATTATATCCTCCGGGTTATCCTTACCGGCATCTATGTAGGTGTTGGTCATACGCACCATGGGGATGTGGGCGTAGCTTTGCCTTCTGCCGTTTCCTGTGGAGCTTTTACCCTCCCTCATAGCGCTTAGCCGATCATACATATATCCCACCAAGTAGCCCTTATCTATAAGAACTGTCCTTTGGGAAGGCACCCCTTCGTCATCCACCACAAAGTGTCCGTTTTTTCCCACAATAGAACCATCGTCTATAACGGTGATCAGCTCGCTGGCAACCTTCTGCCCCAGTTTTCCCTTATACACAGAGAGCCCCTTTTGCACCAGGTCTGCCTCCAAGCCATGTCCAACCGCCTCGTGGATCATAGTTCCGCCCGCCTCTCCAGAGAGCACCACAGTAAATTGCCCCGCAGGGGCAGGTTTTGCAGAGAGCATCAAAAGCGCCCTCTTGGCAGACTTTTCCGCCACCAGCTCTGGGGGTGTTTCTTCAAAAAGTTCAAAGCCCTTTGTGCCACCCACAGACTCATAACCCCTCTGCAAGGTGCTTCCGTCGCTTGCCACTACTTCCACAAAAAAGACTACCCTCTTTTGTAGATCCTCCGCCCATTCGCCAAGGGAGTTTATGACCATCATGTCTCGGGTTTTGTCCATAAGGACTGCGAGCACCTGCTTGATCTTATCTCCGTAGCTTCTTGCCTTTTGGTTAGCCCTGTGCAAAAGCTCCGCCCTGTAGCTAAGGCTCATTTTATCGGGGTCTATCAAAGTTGAAGTCCAGCCCTTTATGTGCCTTTTGCCTAGAGCTACGGGTCCATGCCCCTGCCCCCTTGCCAAGGTCTTTGCAATCTCCAAAAGGTTTTCGTAGGTGATCTCCGTGGTGTAGCCGTAATAGGTTTTCCCTCCCTTTATTAGCCTTATGCCAACGCCCTCCTCTTCTCCCCACTGAACCTTGTCAATCTTGTTGTCTTCTAAGTGCATCCGGCAGGTGCGGGACCTCTCATAGAAGACCTCTCCATACTCTCCACCCTGGGAAAGCAGGTTAGAAAGTATATAGCCTGCCTTTTCCTTTATAAGCTCCTTTGCGTTCACGACCAATACCTCCCAAAGGTTTCTAAGGGTATGTTGGGCTCTGGGTTTATGTCTTCTGGGGCGGTAATGCCCCTTTTGAACCTCTCAATGCCCGCGTAGGCGATCATCACCGCGTTATCGGTGGATAGCCTCGGATGGGGTATGTATGCGGAGATCATGCCCTTTTCTGTAAGCTTTTGAAATCTTTCTCTGAGCTCGCTGTTAGCAGAGACACCTCCTACCACAGCAACCCTCTTTACGCCCGTGAGTTCTACTGCCTTCAGGAGCTTTGCCTCCAAAACATCCATGACCGCCCGTTGAAAGGATGCGGAAAGGTCCTCCTTGGAATAGTTCCCACCTTCCACGATTTTTCGGACTGCAGTCTTTAGCCCACTAAAGGACATGTTCAGGCTAGGATCATCAATCATTGGTCTTGGAAGGGGATAATGGGGCTCTCCCTGCTTTGCCAAACGGTCAATTATGGGACCCCCTGGGTATCCAAGCCCCATGAGCCTTGCAACCTTGTCATAGCTTTCGCCCACTGCGTCATCCAAGGTGCCACCCAATAACTTGTATTTACCAAATCCTTCCACCAGGTAAAGGTCCGTGTGTCCTCCAGAGACCACCAAAGCCAAAAAGGGTTCCTCGATGGGTCTTTCCACAAAGACAGAGTATATGTGTCCTTCTAAGTGATGGACGGGGACTAAGGGCTTTTTTAAGGTATACGCCAAAGACTTGGCAAAGGACACACCCACCACCAAGGACAGGATCAGCCCGGGGGTAAGGGTAAAGGATATGAAATCTACCCTCTTTAGGTCAAAGCCCGTCCTGTCTAAAAGAACCTTAAGCAAAGGCAAAAGGTTCTTGGTGTGCTCTCTTGCGGAGAGCTCTGGGACCACTCCACCGAACTGCTCGTGCACCTTTGCCTGAGAGAGCAGGACCTCCCCTATAACACCCTCCTTATCCGAGTATATAGCCAGTGCAGTCTCGTCGCAGGAGGTTTCCACCGCCAAGGTAATCATAGGTTTGCTACCTTTTTGAGAGCTTGCCCGGACTTTATAAGTTCTATTGCCTTACTCAGTTGGGGATCCTTCTCGGGAAGGAGTATCAATCCATTCTTGCCCTCCAATTTTTTCTGTCTTATGGCTTCTTGGAGTGCCTCTTCCTGCTTTTCGTCCATTGCTACCTGAACGTCTGGAACTATGCCTTTGTTGTGAATGAGCCTACCCAAAGGCGTGTAATAGTAAGCCACCGTTAGCTTCAGGGCGGAGCCGTCCTCTAAGGGTATTATGTTTTGAACGGACGCCTTGCCAAAGGATTTTTCACCCAGTATGACCGCCCTCTTGTAATCTTGCAGGGCACCCGCCACGATCTCGGAGGCACTGGCAGAACCCTTGTTTATGAGAACTATTACTGGAAGCTCATCGGGCACTGCAGGCTTTCTTCTGGCAAAATATTTTTGAGTTTCTCCGTTCCTGCTTCTTGTATAAACCACCAACTTGCCCTCAGGAAGGAAAAGGTCTGCCACATTGACCGCCTCGCTGAGGAGCCCCCCTGGGTCGTTCCTCAGGTCAAGGATAATACCTTTAACCCTTTTGGAGGTCAGTTCTTTAAGGGCCTTTTCCACCTGAACGCTAACATTCTCATTAAACTGGGAGAGCTTTATGTATCCCACATCTCCCAAGGTGGTCCATTTTACACTCTCTATCCTTATCAGAGCCCTCTCAAGCTCTATCTTCATGGGCTTTTCCATTCCCTTCCTGTATATGGTTAGCTGAACCTTTGTGCCCACCTTTCCCCTTATCCTTTGCACCACATCTATAAGACTCATGTTGGAGGTGTCCTCGCCATTGACCTCAAGGATCACATCCCCAGGCTTTATGCCTGCCCTGAAGGCGGGCGTTCCCTCAATGGGCGATATTACAACGGGCCTTCCCTTTTCCATACCGATCTCAATGCCCACACCACCGAACTCACCCTCCGTTTCCTGCCTGAAGCTCTCATACTGCTTGGGAGTGAAAAAGCTGGAGAAGGGGTCCAAGGATTTGGTCATTCCGTTTAAGGCACCGTATATGAGGTCCTTCATACTGACCTGTTCCACATAGTTTTCCTTTATGATTCGGAGGACATCGGTGAATATTCTCAGGTATTTGTATTCGTCCTCCGACTGCTTACCCTGGGAGGCAAAGCCCACTATAAAGCCAAGGGCAAAGGTAAATAAGGCTACACCAAAGATCTTAAATCTGTTCAAAGCACCCATGCTTTATAAATATAACACCTACCTTAGGTGTATGACCTCTGGTTCTTTAAAGGGACCCCTCACAGAGTATTGAACCTTGTATAGTTCATAACCCCTTTCAATGGAAAGTCTTATTATGGCTGTATTATTTCTGTAATCGGCGGGAGGTACGCTGAACTCTTGGTATATTTCAGGCTTGGTATAAAAGTATGCCTTTACCTTCACGAATTCACTCATAAGGCTGAGCTTTTCCACCCTCTGCCTTATCTCCACCACAGACCTACCTTCCCTTGGGATCAACTCCACAGAAACATAGTGATTGACAGTTCCCTCTATCACATTCACCTTGTATTTAAAGGGTAGCCTTTCCGTGCTTTCCGGCAGTTTGGCTATGGTGGTGGGTATTTGCACGGGCTTTTCAGAAGGAGTTTCCCCCTTGGCTGGTTCTTTGGAAACTTCTCTTTCCTTTACCTTCTCCTCTTTCAGAACTATTACTTTCTGTTCTTTTTGGCTTTCTTCCGCTTTTACAGCTTTCCCCTTGCTATTAAAGGCACTGGCAACCAAAAGGGATAAGGGCACTATCAGCAAGACTATAGCTTCCATGGTTTTTCCCTCCTTAGGGTTAATTATAATTCTAAATAAGGAGGTTTTGAATGGAAAGGGTTTTTGCTTGGTCTGGCAAGGCGGTAATTCCGCAGGAGGGACAGTTTATAAAGCTTAGAGAAGACAAGAGCCTACAGGTGCCAAACAACCCTATAATTCCCTACATAGAAGGGGACGGAATAGGTCCAGAAATTTCCCCCGCCATGATTATGGTGGTAAATAAGGCAGTGGAGAAGGCTTACGGTGGTTCAAGGGCTATATACTGGGTGGAGCTTTTGGCAGGAGACAAGGCGGAGGAAAAAACCGGTGAAAGGATGCCAAAGGAGACCTTGGAGGTTTTAAAAGAAGCCATAGTAGCCATAAAGGGACCCCTTGGCACACCTGTGGGCAAGGGAGGGAAATCTTTGAACGCAGTCCTCAGGCAGTCTATGGATTTCTACTCTGCCATAAGACCCGTCTATTGGCTTGGACAGCCCTCTCCTATACCAAACCCCGAGAGGGTAAATGTAGCAGTCTTTAGGGAAAACTCTGACGATGTGTATATGGCAATAGAGTTTATGCCAAAGGACGAAAAAACTCAAAGGGTAAGAAAATTCTTGATGGAGGAAATGGGCATTTCTGAGTATGCCCTTCCTGAGGACTGTGGGATCACTGTCAAGCCCATGAGTGAGTGGAAGACCAAAAGACATGTAAGAAAAGCCCTCAGGTATGCCTTAGAAAACAACAAAAGGGTGGTTGCAGTTGTAGGAAAGGGAAACATCATGAAGGCAACGGAGGGAGCCTTTATGAACTGGGCTTTTGAAGTGGCAAAGGAGCCAGAGTTTGAAGGAAAAGTTATCACAGAGGGAGAACCAAAGGAAGGGCAGGTGCTTATGGTAAAGGTCATCACAGACCAGATGCTTATGCAGTTGGTTCTGAAGCCCGAAGCCTACGATGTGATCATCACCCAAAACCTAAACGGTGATTACATATCGGACTTGGCTTCCGCACTGGTGGGAGGTCCGGGCTTTGTGCCAAGTGGAAACATAGGCGACGGCTATGCCCTCTTTGAAAGCACCCACGGAACCGCATACGATATTGCAGGCAAGGGCATAGCAAACCCCCTTTCCTTGACACTCTCCGGCGCCATGATGTTGGAGTACTTGGGTTGGAAGGAGGCAGCCCAGCTCATATACGATGCGGTAAAGAGGGCAATAGAAGACAGGCTCGGAACTCCAGACATAGCCAACGGCTTTAAAAAGATGGGCATATCCGCAAAGGCACTAGCCACCATGGACTTTGCCAAAGCTATTGCGGAAAGAATATGAAGGTTGGATATGTAGCTATAGTTGGAAAGCCCAACGTGGGCAAATCCACCCTTTTAAACAACCTAATCGGTACCAAGCTGTCCATAGTTTCTCCAAAGCCCGGCACTACTCGGATAAGGGTCTTGGGTGTAAAAAATATCCCAAACGAAGCCCAGATCATATTTTTGGATACTCCCGGTATATACAAGCCAAGGGATGCCTTGGGGGAAGCTATGGTTGGTATTGCGGGGGCATCTTTGCAGGATGCAGACTTGATCCTTTTTATGATGGACGCGGAGGATGGCTGGAGAGAAGATGACGAGATGGTCTTTGAAACCTATGTAAAGCCCTATGCGGGGGAAAAGCCTGTGATCTTGGTAATAAACAAGGTGGATAGAATAGGTCCCTTGGAGAACCTCCTGCCCTTTGTGGAAGAGTTCTCAAAAAAGCATACCGAGTTTAAGGAGATCGTCCCCATAAGTGCCCAGAAGGGGTTTAACATGGACAGGCTTTTAACGGTGATCCTTAACTACCTGCCGGAGGGTGAGCCCCTCTTTCCGGAGGAGATGATAACAGACCTTCCCTTTAGGCTCTTGGTGGCGGAGGTTATCAGGGAAAAGGTTCTGCTAAAAGTCCATCAAGAGATTCCCCAAGGAGTGGCGGTGGTGGTCAATGAGATCACCGACGGAAGGCACGACCCAAGGGTTCTGGTCATAAAGGCAGACATAATAGTGGATAGAGAAAACTACAAACCCATAATCATAGGCAAGGATGGAC
>Ga0079996_133883_pt1 | contig 10227 bp, 10 predicted proteins | sample PerSpoAPS_AMetaG_FD_69199 | JGI IMG/M metagenome (GOLD analysis project Ga0079996, IMG submission 69199) | Thermal spring microbial communities from Yellowstone National Park, Wyoming, USA - Perpetual Spouter A (PS_A) MetaG (SPADES assembly)... | ecosystem: Environmental > Aquatic > Thermal... | reverse complement strand
GCACTCGGAAACTCAGCCATCATGTGGAAGGTGTCAGGAACTTCGCGGTCGTGGTGGACGAAGATGCCGCCCGTCGCGACGACGCGGGTAGGGAATTCAGCGCCGATTGCCAAAAAGAGCGTGTGCAAAACATGCGGGAATAGGTCAGTGGCGATGCCACCAGAGTAGTCCCAGAACTTCCGCCAGCGGAAGAACCGCTCTGGGTCCCAAGGGCGTTTGGGCGCAGGACCGAGAAAGGCATCCCAGTCCAAGTTGACGCCAGGTTTAGCGTTGGGATCAATGCCGTAGTTCCACTCGCCCTCGCGGGAGTTGCGGCAATAACTTGCTTGCGACCAAACAATTTTCCCGATTTTGCCTTGCTGAATCAACTCTGCTGCTTGCCTCCACTTCGGTTCGGAAGTCCACTGTGAGCCGACCTGCACGACCCGTCGGGTGCGTAGCGCCGTCTCATAGACGGCTTTCGCCTCGTCCACATAGCGGGTCATCGGCTTCTCCAAATAGATGTCCTTGCCCGCATTCAGCGCATCTATCGCCATCTTGGCGTGCCAATGTTCGGGCGTGGCGATCCAGACGACATCAATGTCTTTGCGCTCCAGCAACTTACGGTAATCGTGATAGACCTCCACCTTGCCTGCTTGGCTTTTGCCTTCCCACTGGCGCTCGCAAGTTTTGCGGGCACTTTCCTTGCGGGGTTCATAGATGTCGCAGACAGCGACGATTTCGGCGTTTTCTTCACCGCGCTGAATGGCGGACACCAGCGTGCGCATATGGGCGTGACCCATCCCGCCACACCCGATGATGCCGATGGCGATGCGGTCATTAGCGCCGATGACGCGCTGGCTTCCTGCCAACGCGTAGGCGCGACTGGGCTTGAAGCCACCCGCCATCGCCCCAACGGCTAACGCCCCTGCCGCCGTCTTCAAAAATTGGCGGCGCGAAACCTCTTGGCGTTCGTCTTTCTCGCCCGTCATGCGGCAACACCTCCTTGCTTTTTATGCTTTCAGCCATTCTTCAATGCTGATGCCTGCTTGCTTAAGGATTTGACGCAATAGCACTGGACCGATGTCTCGTCCGTGCGGGTTTGGGATGATGATGCGGATATTGCCTTTGCGCATGTATTCGTGCTTCTTGCCACTGAAAGGACCTTCAAAACCCAACCGACGCAGTTTGCGAATGAGTTCGCGCCTCGGCACGGGCGTGAGCCTTCCTCTTGACTGCCCCACTTGCCTTCCCCCTTTGAGCCGTCACTGCCAAACGACAACCGTTGATCACAGGAATTTCGTCTCCGTCCATCAACGCCGACATCACCCAAAGTTCAATGGCGTCAATTAGGTCTTCACGCGCCTCCTCAAAAGTGCGACCTTGCACAAAGCAACCGGGCAAGTCAGGAATCCATGCGGCAACTGCATCAACTTCCGTGTCCTTCTCATAGACGGCGTTTTTCAGTGCCTCTTGCACATACTCCCTCAAAGTGACGAGCCGTTCCTTCGGCATATCGTTCACCTCGCCCTAAAGTTTACGGCAACTCCTTGATGCGGATGTTTCGGAACTCAACTCGGCTGCCGTGATTTTGCAACCCGATGTAACCCTTGCGCAACCGCCCCTTCAGTTTCGGGTGTTCGTCCATGTTCACCCGCACGATTTCTTCTCCGTTCATCGCCACGACGACCCAAGGACCGCTGCAGATGATTTCCACGAAGTTCCATTCGCCCGCTGGCTTGGACATGTTCTTTTTGGGCGCGACGGCGTCGTAAATGGCGCCCGTCGTGTGGGGCGTCGGCTGCCGACCGTGATCGTCCAAGATTTGCACCTCCATGCCCGTGAAGGCGGGATTGCCTTCCAACGCCGAGCGGATGAAGATGCCACTGTTGCCGCCTTTGCTGATTCGGAACTCCAAGCGCAACACGAAATTCTCGTATTGCTTATCCGACCGCAGCCAACCGCCCCCTTCGCCCGTGCAAACGAGCACACCATTTTCTACCTTCCATGACGGCGTGCCCATGACATGCCAGCCAGTCAGGTCCTTGCCGTTGAAAAACGACACGAAGCCCTTTTCCTCTTGGGCAAAGGAGGCGACCACCACCGACATCGCAACGACGGCAATCAGCCCCAGCACCTTTCGCATCCTTGAACCCTCCTTCCATCCTTTTTGACGAATGGGCATTGCCCAACGGACGAACGCCCATCGGCGTGACAAAGTTTGCCACGATGACTTGAAGACGATGTGGAGGTGTCAAAGGCGTGCTGTTGGCATGGTTGCTGATCTGGACGGGATTGCTCGCAGGCAAGGAGGGGACGGGCGTGACAGCATGGCAATTCGGTCAAGAAGTGCCGTTGCAAATCCGACCAGCAACGGAAGCGTTCCACCAACTCATCGCCTCTGATGCGCGCCTGTATCGTTTGCAGACAGGTTTCCGCTTCACCGAAGGTCCTGCTTACGCCCCCGATGGCACGCTTATCTTCAGCGACATTCCCGCCAATCGCATTTACCGCCTTCACCCCGACGGCAAATTGACGGTTTTTCGCGAGCCGAGTGGCGGGGCGAACGGCAACACTTTTGACCCGCAAGGGCGTTTGCTGACTTGCGAAGGTTTTGGCAACAAACGCGTCACCCGCACCGATTTGACGACAGGTAAACTGGAAGTCCTCGCCGACCGATACGAAGGCAAACCCCTCAATCAACCCAACGACATCATCGCCACCAAAGACGGGCGCATCTATTTCACCGACCCCGTCTTCGGCGACCCCAAATTCAAGACCCAACCCGTTGAAGGCATCTACCTCATCCGACCCGATGGCACTTTGCAGCGCGTTTATGCCGACGAGACCCAGCAACCCAAACCCAACGGCTTGGCTTTATCGCCTGACGGCAAATGGCTCTACACGACCGACAGCCAGCGCAATGTCGTTCGGGTTTACGAAGTCTTGCCCGATGGCTCGCTGAAAGGGGGACGAGATTTGGCGAAAATGGAAGGCAAGGATGGCGCGGGCGACGGGATGCGGGTGGACGAACGGGGCAACTTGTGGGTGACGGGACCTGACGGCATTTGGGTTTTCGCCTCGGATGGCACTTTGCTGGGACGATTGCAGTTACCTGAAGTCCCCGCCAACTTGTGCTTTGGCGGACCTGACGGAAAGCACTTGTTCATCACGGCGAGAACTTCCGTCTACTTGCTGAAGGTGAATGTTGCGGGCGCCCGCTATTGGTGAACTCGCTGTCAGGAAACGATAGACAACCCGTTCAAATGGTCAACGACCCGCTCAAGTTCCAGCACCGAGAACACTTCCGCCCTCTGCAGCGCCATTTGACTGACCTAAGCCATATTTCGGTCATTACTTTAGCAAATTCATTTGACACATTTTTCTATACACCCTTTGAAACTGCCAATCCTTTATATTTAACTGTCTCACTTTGCCATATCTTATGAGACTCCCAAGACTTTCCTTATTGGCACAAAGGATATTTACACTCCTACGGACAAAATCTTCTTGGACGCAGAGCACAAAGTCTGGAAGTAACTGGGGAAGAAGCATCGGCGATAGAAAAAGCCGTCCATTCTCTTCCACGAAATTCTCCTCCTTAACGACTAACTTCCGCCGCTGGGCAAACAAGGTCCATTGACCTTCTTGTTTTTTCACCGTGATCCCTAACGCCTCAAAAATTTCTGAAGGCACAAAAAGCCTTTTGCCTCTTGCGAGAGGACCATATTCTTGCTTCAACAAAAACCCACCCACCATCGTGTGCCCCCGCAACGGTTGTCGGAAGGGAGGGGCAAGTGCTTTGTCTTTCTCCAAAATCCTACCAGTCTTGGCATCCACAAGGGCGGACCATAGATAAGTTGTTCCATCCGGCAAAGGACCTTCAACCATAAAGAACCAAACCAGCCTACCTCGGTGAAATTCCAATAAGGCACGCTCCACACGAGTGATCTCAGCCAAACCGAGAGACCGCCTTACCTCTTCTAACGCCTGCTCTTTGCTTATCGCTGGTGCCTCAGCAGCCTCTGGTGGGATATCAACGAAGGTTTGGGCATAAAACAGTAATTGCCCCGTATCCGCTCTAACGCTTACCGTGCATCCATTCTGCGTGAGGGCACCGTTGGGGAGTCGCTCGCGGAATTGAAATGTATAGGCTTCCCCGTCAAAGTATTTGTTGACAAGCACCATTTTCCTGTTGACAAAATCCCTGTAGAGCCGTCGCGCCTGATTCCAAGCAATCGCCTCTAACTTGGATAACGGTAGGGCGTTGGCAAGGATGTCCTTGGTAGTCTTACGGGCTTGATGGCTACCGTAAAAGACCGACTGAATCTCGCCAGTAAAAGCGTCAATGCGATATTCGTCACCGTTGGGCAAATGGAAGTGATAGAGGACTTTATCATTGACTTGGTAGATTTTCGGTTCTGGCAGGGAGAGATTTGGTTTCCCCTCAAATTGCCGAACGATGGCTTTCGCCTGCTCTACCGAGATCTTCGTGCCTTGTTGGCTCTCGCTGACAGTGATGAGCAACATCACCAAGGCGAACGCACAATAGAGCGCCTTCATGACCAACACCTCCCAATGATTATGGTGCACATCGGGCTGGATACAAAACTGTCGTCCCGTCGCCAACGCGGACAGGCTCACCAGAACTGCCTACACCATATTTACCTTCTGTATCCTCCTTTGCATAATAAACTGCAGCCGTTACGTTGTTGCCATTTTTAGTCAAGTAATACCAAAGTCGTTCATCAAAATACATCATCGTTTCAAAACTGTGTGGGCTTTGAGTAAAACCAACAGCAACCTTTGCACCTTTATCCACAATAGCATGTGTGATGTTATAAACCCAATTCCCAAGATCATCCTTCACGGCAGCGGTTTTGCAACCGCTGAGAACTGCCAGCAAAAGTTGACTTAGTGCTCCATCAGGTAAATTTTGGATATCATCAACAGTGATTGCTGGATTAAACATTGGCAACCAATTAAACCATGCATGGTGCGTATAGGAAAAGACAGCATCTTCTTGAAGCGCTGTCATACCGACATCCTTAGAAGCATTAATAACCACACCGCCTCTCTCACCGAGGGGATAAAATCCTGAGTAGCAGGAGAGATAATCGCAAGCGTATGGATCCCAAATTGCCCCTAATTGGATGTAAGCACTTCGGGCGTCACTTGATGTGTCCACATCGGCCACAAAAGCGAAGTTAGTGCACGAAGGGACAACCAAGACACCTGCTAAAGGTAGTGCCCAACGGCGTTCATGAACCTTGTTAGCCTTGGGATGGTCGTCTTGCGCCTCAACGAGAATCCAGTATACCCACGCATAATTCAAACGCCCTGTGAAGGTTACCTCATGCAATATTCTGGGTCGTCGGTAGTCAGAAGGATATGTTGGTGGGAACATCGGTTGGTCAAAGGTTGGGTCATAAAATGAAACGAAAACTTGCTTGGCATCCCTGTCAGAACATAGACAATAATCCCCATTGATGACGCCAGCACGCGTTGTCAACCCAATTTTCATGAGCCTTGCCTCTACATGAGGAATGATCACCGCGTTACTTCTTAGGCTATCTCGGTCATAAGGGGCTGTTCCTGTAACTTGAATATCAAATGTGTAAAGCCCTTTCGGTAATTGCCAAGTCCCAAAGAGGGGTGCTAAGTCTACTGTATCACTTGATTTGTCGGGATAAATAAAAGTATCGCTCAATTCCATCCCTTGCCATCCTTCCACCGAGTAAATTTTTATTTTCACTGTCACTTGTTTTCGTTGAGCACATTGGAGGCTGTAACTTAGGGTGGTATCGCATAGTTCGGGATGCTCAGGATCCCATTTGATGAGTTTTCTTGGATCAGAAGTGACTACCAAGTTTTGGACATGGATGGTGATGGAAGTTTGAAACGGTCCCCTTTGCCCCTTCATGTAAACTCCATATCGCCACTGAACAGTGATGCGATAAGCGGCATTGTGCATGGCAAATCCCAACATCGGGGCAAAACTAAAGGTTGTCCAGTTCCAATTCTCTGGGGCGTTATCCCATCTCATTGGGGCACCTTTCCTCTTGGGTAGACAGGGCTAAACCAAGAACGCAAAGCCTCCCACCAAACCTGCCACCGCCTCTTCTTTACAATCCGAACAATCCGATACTCCCTCGGCTCATTCACTTTCTCCACCTCCCAATAAATGCCCTTATCATCTACCTTCACCAATTGCCCGTATTCTAACTTCTCCCCTTTTCGGGGACGAATGACCTGCCGAAGTCGGATAACCTCTCTAAGTTCCCCTCTTGGCGAAAAAATCCAAACGGTTACATTCTGCTCCAGTTTACGGAAACGATCATAGAGCCTTAATGCCTTTAGGATTTTGACTATCCTCTCTCCCCAAATCCCCTCCCTCGCCCAAGATGGCAAAGAGTCATACAACGAGGTATATCCACCACGAATGTGGTAAAAATTACCCTGCTCATCAATCCATTGAAGAACTACTGTGCTTTTTGATGCACTTAACCCTGGTAATCTAATCACAGAAAGTAAGCGCGTCCCTTCTTGCGGTAACCATGTGACAACACCAAACAAATCTTCCTTAATCTTGAACTTTTCTATCTGTTCCTTGAATTTTAGATTCGGGATCAACCACTTCAGCCCAATAATGCCCCAATATTTCCCATCATGAAAGAAGATGGGGTAAGGAGGATGGAAGGTTTCTGAAAGTTTGATTCTCTGCGGCTCCTTCCGCCCCAACCTGAAACAAATAATTTCAATGACATTCGAAACCAAATAAGCACCGTCTTCAGAGTAAGCATTGAAAGCTATGTGGTGCTCGACATCACAATCCCTGACCAACCACTCCATCTTGGCTTCCCCATTGCGTTCATGAACGGTGACACGGTAAACATCTATTCCCTCTTCTTTAACTGTCCAAATGAAGTTACCAGAAGGAGAGACGGAAAGGAAAGGAGACCGACGACCTAAGGGACGGTTGTTTTTAAGGTAGGGAGTAATGATGCGTTCTATCTTACCTTCTCGGTTTAATACTAATACCTTTGACCTGCCCTTTTTAAGACCTAAGATATAAATGCGTCCCTTAGCATCTAAGGCGACAGGGGTCAGACTGGAAATGCATCTAATACTGTCAATTATCACTCCACACAATTCATCAATAGGAGCCTCGGGATGAGATAGAGGGATAGAGAAAAAAAGTTCAAATGAGTAGGTGAAACTACAACCGTAAATGATAGTGATTGCCAATGCCAACACAATAGCATAGGCGATTAATTTCTTTCTTCTCACCACTTTTATTCACCATCCAAGTCCTTAAGTTCCTTAGGAGCCCTCTTTCTGCTCTCGTTCGGGTATTTATCTTCCAATTTTTGTTGATCATGCTTCATTACTCGGTAAGGATCTTTATGCTCCTCGAGTTTACAATTGGTGTCTATAACGGAGGAACCACCGTCCCAAATACCGACATGAGCTGGCTCCCACTCGGGTTCATCTATCCAATCATAGAAAATCAAACATCCTAATCCTCTGTCCTCTGTTGTGGAGTTGTATTGCTTGTTTACGCCAAGAGGCAAAGAAATCCCTATATGATTATAGACCCGTGCTACGAATTTATCACACAATTCTTGATCAGAGGGTATAGCCCCCACCCAACTATTCGCCACGGAGACAATCTGTGCCCGTTTGTTAATCTTAAACTTGACGGCGTTACTTTCATGAGGGGGTGCTACCTTTATTTCCCATCTCCCTTTCTCCTTCGTAACTATCCAATCCGTCACCCCCCTCTCAGCCATCACCTTATGCGTTCGGAATGTCCATCTCTTTAATCCACCCTCAACATCTTGCGGCCCATCAGGGTCATTGGGGTCAGTTACCAAGTAACCCGTTTTATGCTTAACTTCCCCTGTTTTGATTCGCTTTAACCTAAATACAATCTTATCAGAACTGGGTTTGCCATGACAAACTAAAGTCGCTTTGATGATGACATAAAACTTGATTGTATCCCTTTGTCCTATTTGGTGACCAGGGTGACCTTCTTGACTGTCTCCTGACGGGTCAGTGAAGACTTTAAAACTAAGAGGCTCAGCAAGAGCATTCACCTCCAACGCTGCCTTGACTTGATGGTTTCTATAACTGTCGGCATAGTCATCATAAAAGTGCAAGACAAATCTATATATCCCTGCCTTCTCCATCAAACTCACGGGCACAGGGATGATTACCCCGTGAACTTCCCCATCAGGGTTCGCCCTCAACCCATCACTCCATCCATGCACCACACAAGTCAGCATCGGAACTGCCCAACTCCGAACTCTCACCAAATCAGGGTCATACAACCATAACTCACCATAACTTGAATCCCTCCCACTGTAAAGCGCATACCAGCGCAAGTAATACAAGTGGTTGTCATCGCTCTCATCCTCTGGCGTCCCCCCATCATCGTAGCCTAAATAATCAACAGGTCCTGGAACAACTGTCAAAGCCTGACTTCTCACAGCATCCCTGTCATGAGGGTTCGCAATTACTTCCACATCAAAGGTGTATAAGCCTGCAGGTGCGATGTTGCTCCATTCATCTGGCGGATATTCATAGTAACCTGTGTTCACCGTCCCATCCCATGTGAAAGAGTAACTGCCAGGGCAAATCTTTTGCTCTGTCAATTCATAGACCAAATTCCTGTTCATGTCGTAAATCCTCACCTTCACAGAAACTTGCTTTTTCTGGGCACACTCAATATTGTAACTGAAACTTGTGTCCGCTATCCCTTTCTCAGGGTCCCACCTGAGCACCCTCCCGACATCAGGTGAATTCACCACTAAGTTTTGGACATAGATTGTGATGGAAGTTTGGAAAGGTCCTCTCGGTCCTTTCATGTAAACTCCATATCGCCATTGAACTGTCACCCTGTATGCTGTGTTGTGCATCGCAAAACCTATCATCGGCGCAAAACTCCATGTCGTCCAGTTCCAATTCTCTGGGTCACTCACTGGCACCATCGTGCAACCATATGGAAAACCACTCTCCCCCTGTGGACTCAAAAGCCAAACCTGCGGCTCATGGTCACTCGTCAACTCTTCAATCAAAACCCAATCAACGCTGAAGAAGGCGGGGGCACCGTCTTTCCATCCCGCATAAAAGTGAAACGAAGGGACGGCGACGGTGTCGGAAGTGGTGCAGACAGAAGGGTTGTTGTCGGTCAGGTCAGGGTCCCAAACGGCGTGGAGGGCGTAAGCGATTTGAGGTTCGGGGATTTGAGAAGGGTCAGGGGGTTGGGGGGAAGAGAGGGAGGCGAAAAAGGCGAGAGAAAGCAGGCAGAAGGTCAGGCAGGCGGAGTTTCTCCAAGAGAGAGCCTCTCTTTGGCGGTGGCTTTTGCCCTCTCAATTGCCGTTATCTTCGCCATCTCGGTCGCCTCCCAGCGCTGGGCTTGTTGGCACTGTCATGATGCCACAGCGGAAGTGGGATGTCAAGAGGGGGATAAAGGGGTGAGGACAAGGCAATGCGAGGGGAGGAAGGCTTGGGAGTGTCATGGTTTTCGGTGATGCAAAAAGGGGCGGTGAACCACTTCCCAGTTGCACCAGTTCCTGAATGGAGAGTTGAGTTTGCGGAGTTGATCAACGAGTGTCAGGATGGCGAAAGGATGCGTTTCGGCTTCGGGCAAACGCTTCTTCAGCGTTTCCCACATCTTTCGCTCCTTACGCGCTTGCAGTTCCGCCCCCTTGCAGCGCTGAATCGCTTGCTCCACTATCGCTGTCCATTCGCCCATCACCTATCACCTCGTCGGTGTGAATTTTGCAATGCGTTAACTCCTGCCTCACTGCGCGAGCAAATAGGCTAATCGGTAAAGGCTTTCGTCAATGGGCTTGGGTTTCGTGATAGCGTCTTCAAGGGGCGTCAAGGCAATTTCGCCCTTGATTTCGCCGACGAGTTTGTCCGTCTCGCCTTGAAGCAAAAACTCAACGGCGGCGTTGCCCAATCGGCTCGCTAAGATGCGGTCTCTGGGCGTCGGCGAACCGCCCCGTTGGATGTGACCGAGCACCGTCACCCGAACATCCAAACCCGTCCGTTGGCGCACTTGCTCAGCAATCGCGAACGCCCCGCCCGCTTCATCACCTTCCGCCACGACGACGATGCTGGAAGTTTTGCCCCGCCGTCGCCCCTCCATCAACCGTCGGCAAAGCGCCTCAATGTCTGTCGGTTCTTCGGGCACTAAGATTTCCTCACAGCCACCCGCCAAGCCCGCATAAAGCGCCA
>Ga0079996_110931_pt2 | contig 10250 bp, 9 predicted proteins | sample PerSpoAPS_AMetaG_FD_69199 | JGI IMG/M metagenome (GOLD analysis project Ga0079996, IMG submission 69199) | Thermal spring microbial communities from Yellowstone National Park, Wyoming, USA - Perpetual Spouter A (PS_A) MetaG (SPADES assembly)... | ecosystem: Environmental > Aquatic > Thermal... | reverse complement strand
TCTTATTTTTAAAAAATGAATTATTAAAAGAAATTTTTGAAAATAATCCTGAAATTATAAAAATAGACCTAATTTATGACTTCAAAAATTTAAAAGTATTTTTAAAACCTATTACAGAAAATCCTGTAGCTATTATTTGTTCTTCTAGATGTTTTTATTTAGGAGAACACGGGTATATTTATGAAATAAAAAATGAAGACAACAAAAATTTATTGTCTATTATAAGCTATAGGGAGATTTATCCAAATTCTTATCTTGATCCTAAAATTACATCTGCACTTTCTTATATTTTTGAGTATTCTAATATTGCTCCTTTGCCACTTAAAAGGATTTTAATTATGACTAATAAAGATCTAAAAATAGAAACTAAAAATTTTTCTCTTTTAATCGATCCATATAAAGATATTCAAAATCAACTTAAAAAACTTCAATATGTCTTAAAAAACTCACAAAATATCAACTATTCACAAATAGATTTACGAATTCCTGGTAGAATTTATATTAAATGATTTTTTATTTTTTAGGAAGGCACTCTTTGTGATATACAGGCTTTTTTAAGTTACCTTCTTCATCTCTAAAGGGATCAAAGGGAAGTTCTTTGATTTCCCCTCCGCATTTTGCGCATATCCATTTTTCACCATTTCTAGGCCTATACATCCGCCTACCGCTTCTTTTTTGCATATATACTTTTTGTTTAATCTACCGACCGAATCTTTATTATAACACAACAATTTTTGCTCTTACAACAATTTCTCTTTTAAGAAAAAAATAATTTTGTCGTAAAGTTCTGGAAATTGATCAAAAACATCTGTGCCATGTGCATTTCCTGGATATTCTAAAATAGTTGAAGATGGGGTTAATTCTTTTATTTTATTTAAAGAAGGGTAACTTTGGAAATCTTCTTTAGTTACAACTACCATTAATTTATCACCTAAATCTCTTTTCAAATAATTTTCTAATTTAATACCCCTATAATTTAGGCCAGGTGAAAGCAAAATGGCACATTTTATTTCATTATTTAAACTTAAAAATTGCAAAGATAAATTGGCTCCGATACTGGCACCTATTAAAAATTGATTACTAATAGGAAAACCTTTTGATTCTAAAAACCTACTTGCTGATTTAATGTCATATATTGAAGCTTGATGTTCTTCATCAGAAAATTTCCTGTAATCTAATAAACCTTTAGTAGAATTAATGCTCTCTCCATGACCTCTTAAATCTATAGCTAAAGCAGAGTAACCTGATTCTTTTAGTTTAAGAGCCAAATTTTTGAAACTTTTTCTATCACTTGGCATCATATGGATTAAAATTCCTGCATACTTACTATTAGGAACTTCATAAAAATCTCCTACAATTTCAACTCCATCCTCTGTAGTAAATTTAACTTTTTCTACTTGTATAGATGTTTCTATGGTTTTTTGAGGTTCTATGGGTTCTTGCTTGGTTAATTCTATTGTTCTTTTTTGAAAATATCCTATAAAAAAACCTAAGATTATTACAATCAAAATTAAAATCCCAGCAATAATTAAAATAAGATTTGTTCTTGTACTCATTTATGCGGGGGCGACGGGATTTGAACCCGCGACCTCAGCCTTGACAGGGCTGCGCGCTAACCAGGCTGCGCCACGCCCCCTTCTTTTAGAAAATTTTAACATAATTGCATTAAATTATGAAAGTTTGATTGTTAACTAAAAACATTCTTGGACTACAAGTACATATGTTCTTATAGTACCGATTGAAAATTACCTTAAATTTTGATATAATTTTAATAATAAAGTTATCGCGGGGTGGTGGAGTAGTACCACGCGGGTCTCATAAGCCCGAGGCGCAGGTGCAATTCCTGCCCCCGCAACAATTTTTATTTATGAAAAATAAAAGCTTTACTTTTGTAGAAATTTTAATTTCGCTTGGGGTTATTTTAACATTACTTATTACTATTGTTTCTGTCTTAAATCCGCAAGAATTATTAAGAAAAGCAAGAGATAATAAAAGACTCTACGAATTGAATTCTTTAAATTTAATTTTAAATACCCTTACATTAGAAAATCCTAATGCTTTCAACAATATAGCTTCAAACACTGTTTATGTATCTTTACCAGATACCTCATTTACTTGCGCTTCTTGGCTTTCTAAATTACCACCTTTGCCATCTGGTTGGTATTATCGATGCTCTAATAATCCTGAGGCTTCTGATGGTTCAGGTTGGCTGCCAATCAATTTAGATATAGGCTATTTCAAAATTAAAAAATTACCTGTTGATCCTTTAAATCAGCCACCCTATTATTATACATTTGCCAAAAGTGAAAGTGGTTATGAATTAAATGCAATTTTAGAAGCTAAAAGTAACGTTGGTCCACAGGGGCTTGCAGGAACAGATGGAGGAACAAGTTTAAATGCTTATGAAATAGGTACGGATTTAAGAGCAGTTCCCTCTTCTGTAGAATCTGGTGGGCAAAGAGATCCCGATTTAGTTTTGTATTGGAGTTTTGACGAAGGTAATGGTTTTTATGCTTATGATTATTCTGGAAATAATCAAACTGGAATCTTGCGAAATTTTCGCACTACTATTTCTAATGCTGACTCTTTGGGTGGATGGCAAGGAAATTATATAGTTTTAGACTCAGCAAACAAAAAAGAGGGTAATTATTCGATTAAATTAGACTTTGAAAATAACGCTCCTATCCCAAATACAACATATATTATTTCTTACATTCCTCCAGCTCCCTTAGATTTTTCTTCTGCTACAGATATTGCTTATTGGTTAAATTATAATACCAGCACAAATTATATTAATTCTGGGCAGTTAACTATTTATGATAGCAATAATAATTACAGGTATTGGAATATAGGGATTAATCAAGGTTGGAGATTATATTCTTACAGTTTATCTTATTATAATGGACAAAGCTCTATCCCTCCTAATTTAAATAATATAACAAAAATAGAATTTAAATTTACTACAAAATCTACAGTTGGGCCTTTTTATATAAATATTGATTTGCTTGCTTATACAAAACCTGATTCTGCAAATAATAACTGGGTTGCAGGAAAAGCAGGTAAGGCTATAGAGTTTGATGGGATTGATGATTATGTTTATTTTAGTACCACTACAGGAGCTTTAATGGTTTTTAATAACTATAATACTCCTGTAACTACCTGTTTATGGTTAAAAAGATATAGAACACAGATCAGTGAAATGCCTTTAAGAAGGGACCCCCGTGAGTATTGGTGGTTATGGATTTCTTCTTCTAATGATTGGTTGTATTTTTATGTAGGTGGATCTAGTTCAATCCGTACAGATTATCCAAATGTTTTAAACGAGATAAATAGATGGTATTTTATATGTGTAACTTATGATCCAGCTGCTTCCAGTAATAAGGCAAAAATATATATTGATGGACAATTAAAAGCACAAGGTAACCCTGATAGAGGAAGCGGGGGTACTTATACTTATTTTTCTGTGGGGGCTCGTACAGATGGTTATGCACCATTTAAAGGCGTTATTGATGAAGTAAAAGTATGGAAAAGAGCTTTAACGCCTGAAGAAATCCAAGCTTTGTATAATTCTTATTAAGGGCCCATAGCTTAATGGTAGAGCGTTCCCTTCGCATGGGAAAGGTGAGGGTTCGATTCCCTCTGGGTCCATTTTATTTTTGAAGCTGTGCTAACTTAAAAAGATTTTTAAAAATCATAACTGATAAAATAGGACCTGTACCACCAGGAGTCGGAGTAATTAATTTTGCTTTATTTTTTAATTTTTCAAAATTAATATCTCCATAGATTTTTCCATTTTCAAAAGAATACCCAAAATCTATTAAAATAGCATTATTTTTACATTCATTAACTATATTTTTTTCACCAGCCCCACTAACAATAACATCAGCTATTTTAAAAAATTCTTCTTTATTTTCTGTATTTTTTCTTACCACAATAACTGTTGATTTTTGAGAACAGAAATAATGAACCAACGGTTTCCCTACTAATCTACCATAACCAATAATGCACACTATTTTACTTTCAAAATTTAATTTAAACTTATTTTTAATATAATCAACAACTTCAACCGCCGGAGGTCGTATTATCCAGTTATCAGTATAAAACTTGCCTAAGTTTCTACTCGATAAACAATCTACATCTTTTTCTGGAGGAATAGCATTTAAAAAATATTGGGTTTTAAATTTTTCAGGTAAGGGTAATTGAATGATAGCTCCATTTACTAAATCTGATTTAACAATTTGGCTTATATATTTTCTTAGTTTTTTTCTTGAAATATTTTCATCTATCTTGTAAAGCCTAAAATCTACATTCAGTTCTTTGGCAATTTTTTCTTTTATTTTTAAAAAACTTTCTTTTTCTTTGTCTTCACCTATCAAAAAAGCAACTAATCTTAATTTATCAAATTTTTCTCTTTCTTTTTTTAATTCCTCGATTAATTCTTTTTGTATTTGCTTACCATCAATAATCATTTTAAATATGGGAGTGGAAAGTTTTTGAGAAAATCAATTACTTCTTTTTTAATTTTGTTAGGATTTTCTTTATCTATTAATAATCTCTTTATCCAAATAGCTATTTTTACCATTTCTTTTTCTTTCATACCCCTAGCGGTAACAGCTGGTGTTCCTAATCTTAAACCTGTGGGATTAAAAGCTGAAGTATCTTCTGGTAAAGAATTTCTATTAGCAAGAATATTTGTCTTTTCTAATATCTTTTCAGCTGTTTTACCATCTAAATTTAAAGGTTTCAAGTCTATTAACATTAAATGGTTATCGGTGCCTCCCGTAAAAAGAGTAAATCCTAATTCTATAAGGGTTTTTGCTAGTGTTTTAGAGTTTTTTAATATTTGAATTTGATATTTTTTGAAGCTAGGCTTTAAAGCTTCTTCTAACATAATACCTATAGCTGCTGTTTGATTATTATGAGGCCCTCCTTGTAAACCAGGAAATACAGATTTATTAATAACATCTTCTAATTCTTTTCTCACAAATATTAATGCTCCTCTAGGACCCTTAAGGGTTTTATGGGTAGTCATTGTTACAACATCAGCATAAGGAAAAGGAGAAGGATGTAATTTTGCTGCAACTAGACCAGCAATATGAGCAATGTCAGCTACATGGTAAGCTCCAACTTCTTTTGCGATTAAATAGAATTTTTTGAAATCAATCTTACGAGGATAAGATGTTAATCCAGAAATTATTAATTTTGGTTTAAACCTTTTAGCAAGTTTATAAATTTCTTCATAATCTAATAATCCTGTTTTTTTATTAATTTCATACTGTTTTACTTTAAACAACTTTCCGCTGTAATTTACAAAATGTCCGTGGGTTAAATGTCCACCGCTACTTAATTTAAACCCTAATAATTTTTCTCCTGGCTTTAAAAGCGCTAAATAAACTGCTAAATTCGCTGGTGAACCTGAGTAGCTTTGAACATTAACAGACCATTTTTTAGGATTTAAATTAAAAAGTTTTAAGGCTAATTTTTGAGTATAAAGTTCGATTTCATCATAAATCTCATTACCAGGATAATATCTTTTACCAGGATAACCTTCTGAATATTTATTAACTAAGGGGCTACCCAAGGCAAAAAGAATATCTTTAGATACATAATTTTCTGAAGGGATCAAGTTTATGCTATTTTGCTGCCTTAAAATCTCTTTTTTTATTAGGCTTTTTATGTAGCTCATTTATCCACCGCTTATCCACTATACCTGGTAAGATATGTTATAATTTTTAATATAGCGCTTAATTTTGAAAAATTATAAACCAAAATGAGCTCGAAACGTAACCTACTTTTGTTTATTATAGGTTTAACAATTTTTATTTTTGCGGAAACAGCTATTTCACCTATAAAAGCTTCTGTTGAACCACAAGTTTTTCCTGATGAATTGTTTTTAAACCAAGAAGATAAATCTTATTTCAAGAATTTAAAGACAGAAACAAAGAAAAAATATGTTGTAGTAGTTACTGGCTATTCTTCGAGTTATGATGAAACAGACGAAGATCCTTACATTACTGCCTCTGGAGAATTTGTAAAAGAAGGTATTGTAGCTACTAATTTTTTGCCTATAGGTACCCATATAAAAATTCCTGCTTTGTTTGGAGATAAGGTTTTTGTAGTTAAGGATAGGATGAATCCTAGATATTATTATAGGGTTGATGTTTGGTTCCCTTCAAAAGAAGAGGCTCTTCATTTTGGAATCCATTATAATGTAGAAATTGAAGTTGTAGATTAGATTAGTGTTCCTGTAACCCTTTCTACTTCATCAATAGTTGTAATTCTCTTCAATGCTTTAATAAGTCCTGCTTGTTGTAAGTTAATAAAACCATCTTTTATTGCTGCTTCCAAAATTATTTTTTCATTAACCTCTTCGTAAATTAAATCTTGTAATCTTTGAGTAACTTTTAAAAGCTCAAATATTGCTACTCTTCCTTTATATCCTGTATAAAAACATTTTTCGCATCCTTTTGATCTTACTAATCTAATTTCTTTAAGGTTTAACTGTTGTTTTACATTTTCAGGAATAGTTTCAAGTTTTTTGATTATTAATTCTTTAAAATTCTCATCAGGAATATATTCTTCTTTGCAATATTCACATACTCGTCTTAAAAGCCTTTGAGCAATTACAAGTCTTAAAGCTGGTGGAATTAAAGTTTTATCAACACCTAAATCGATTAGCCTAGGAATTGCTCCTAGAGAATCATTTGTATGAAGGGTTGAAAGCACAAGGTGTCCTGTTAAAGAAGCATGAATAGCAATTTCAGCAGTTTCTTTATCTCTAATTTCTCCTACTAATATTACATCTGGGTCTTGTCTCAATATAGATCTTAAACCCGTAGCAAAGGTATAATTTTCAGCGGGATTTACTTGTGTTTGAGTTATACCTTCTAATTTATATTCAATAGGATCTTCAATGGTGATTATTTTTATTTCTGGTCTTTTAATTTTATTCAAAACTGCATATAATGTAGTTGTTTTACCTGATCCTGTAGGTCCAGTATTTAAAATTAAGCCATTTGGTTGATGAATATAGTAATTTATAACTTCTAAATCGTACTCTTCTAAACCTAATTTTTCTAAAGGAATCATAATTTTTTCTACATCTAAAATTCTCATTACAATAGTTTCATCATATGAACTTGGAATTGTGCTTACTCTTATTTCAATATTTTTCTTACCAAAACTTATAGAGAATCTACCATCTTGAGGTTTTTCAGTAATATTTAAAAATAATCCAGCAAAAAGTTTAATTCTATTTTTAAGCAAGCTGTAAATGGCTCTATTAAAAGAAGCTACTTCATATAAAATTCCATCAATTCTAAGCTTAACAGTAATATTTTTTTCTGTAGGTTCTAAATGAACATCTGAGGCTTCAAATTTTAAAGCTCCAGCCATTATATAATCTAAAATTTCTAAAGGATTCTCTTTTTCTAATTCAACTAAATATTTTTTAAGATCTTCTTTGGTAGTAAGCTCATTTATTATTTTATTTAGTTTTTCCTCATCTAAAACTAAAATTTCTGTGTATTTTACTTTTCTTGGTTTAATAAATCTATATTCTTGCCAGGCTTTTTCTAGGCTACTATAAGAAACTATGCCAATTTCTATTTCATATCCTTGATTTTTAAGATTATTTATATATTCTTTAAGTTCTGGTTTTAAAGGGTTAAGCGCACCAATAATTAATTTTTTCCCAGCCTTTTCTATGCCTACAATTTTTAAATTTTTCGCAGTTTGTTCAGGAATTATAGCCAAAGCTTCTGGGTCTACTGGATGAATTTTTAGGTTAAAATATTTTAATTGGAGCATGTCAGCTAATTTTTTAGCAAGATCTTCTTCTTCTCTTTTTTTAGTTTTTTCTAAGAGTTCTTCTATTTCTTTTTCATCCATTAAAAATATTATAAAAAGAAATGAGAAGAAAATATAAGTTTTTAATATTTATTGAAACAATATTTGTAGGATTATTAACTTTTTTCTTTATAGGATTAGCTGTAGTTTTTATATTAATAAGTATTTATGTAAGTAATTTACCTTCCATTGAAATAGTCACAGAAAATATAAGAGGAGGAAGTACTCAAATTTATGACAGAAAAGGAGAAGTTTTACTTTATGAAATAGGATTAAGACAATATCCTGTTAGTTATGAAGAAATCCCTAAAACAGTAATTTATTCAACTTTAGCTGCTGAAGATGATTCATTTTTCGAACATAAAGGAGTGAGTATTAAAGGTATTTTAAGATCAATAATATTAAACATAAAAACAGGTTCTTTAACTTATGGTGGTTCTACTATTACTCAGCAACTTGCAAGAAATTTATTTTTAACACAAGAAAAATCTATTATTAGAAAAATAAAAGAAATAATATTAGCTTTGGAAATTGAGCGGAAATTTACTAAAGAGCAAATTTTAACTATGTATTTGAATTCAATTAATTATGGTGCTGGAAATATTGGAATAAAAGCCGCTGCTGATTTTTACTTTAATAAAAATTTAAAAGATTTAAATTGGTCTGAGGCTGCTATTTTAACTTCTATTCCTAAGTCTCCTAAGTACTATTCTCCTATTTATGAAGAAAATTTAACGCGATTAAAAGAAAGGAGGGATTTTATTTTAAAAAGATTATATGAATTGGGTTGGATAAACTACAACGATTATTTAAGTGCGATTAATGAACCAATAAAAATAAGCCAAAAAAAATATTATAAAATTGCTGCTCCGCATTTTGTAATAGAGGTTAAAAAAATATTAGAGAAAATGTTTCCTGATACTAATTTAGAAACAGCCGGCCTTAAAGTAATTACAACCTTAAATTATGATTATCAAAAAATCGCAGAAGAAGTGGTAAAAGAGGGAGCTTTAAAAAATGAAAAAAATGCTGGAGCAAGAAATGCAAGTTTATTGATGATGGACGCTAAAACAGGTGAAATATTAGTTATGGTAGGATCTAGAGATTTTTTTGATGAATCTATTCAAGGACAAGTAAATATGACGACAGCCTTAAGACAGCCTGGATCTACTTTTAAGCCTATATCTTATGTTACACTTTTTCAATTAGGTTATCCCATCGAAACAATAGTTTTTGATGTTCCAACAAATTTTGGGACCCCTGATAATCCTTATATACCTCAAAACTTTGATCATAAATTTAGAGGCCCTGTTAATTTAAGAATTGCTTTGGCTCAGTCTATAAATGTACCTGCAGTAAAAGTTTTTTATTTAGCAGGACCTGAAAGAGTAATTGAAAATGCAAGAAAATTTGGTTTAACTACTATAAAAGATTACAAAAACTATGGTTTATCTTTAGGATTAGGTACTGCTGAAGTTAGAATGATAGATTTATTAAAGGCTTATTCTGTTTTTGCAAATGATGGAGAGGTGGTTTCACAAAGTTTAATATTAAAAATTTATAATTCTAAAGGAGAAATAATCTATGAATATAAACCAGTAAAAGAAAGAGTAATAGACTCTCAACCTGTAAGAATGGTAAATGATATTTTGAAAGATTATGAAGCAAGGAGGGGGCTTTTTGTAAGAAGTTTGCCATTAACTAAAATAGATGACTATGAAATTGCAATTAAAACAGGAACAAGTCAATTTTACAGAGATGCCTGGACTATAGGTTATACTCCTGAATTTATAGTAGGTGTGTGGGCTGGAAATACTGATGGTAAGACTGTCAAAGAAGGATTAAGCACTGTAGCTGCTTTACCAATATGGCATAATTTTGTTTCTAAGGTTATTAAAGATTTTCCAAAAACAAAGTTTCCTCCACCTTTACCAGTTAAAGTAAACAAAATACTTTTAAACGGAGAGTGGATTAGTTCTTATGGAATTCATAGCGAATTATATTTCATAGACAGAAATAATCCCTTGGGCCCTATGCCTGCAAATCCATATAATGATCCACAATTTTATAATTGGGAAAGCGCTGTTCAAAGTTGGTTTAATAGTTTAGGATTTCAATTTTATAATTTACGAAAAATTTTTTAATTTCTAATTCAATTTCTTTTAAAGCCTCGTAGCTTAGTTCTTTTTTGTTTGTTTTTAAATAAATTTTTTTATTTTTATTATCGATTTTAATTTCTCCTTTTAAATCAGGGTAAATATTTTTTATTTTTGAAGCTAAACTTAAAAGCTTTGTTTTTCTTATGTTTATTTTATCCATTAAATAGGCATTAATATATAAATAAAATCTTCTTCTAATGGAGATTTTATTAATGTCGGTTTTATTCCATAATCTGAAGGATT
>Ga0079996_114988_pt1 | contig 10307 bp, 9 predicted proteins | sample PerSpoAPS_AMetaG_FD_69199 | JGI IMG/M metagenome (GOLD analysis project Ga0079996, IMG submission 69199) | Thermal spring microbial communities from Yellowstone National Park, Wyoming, USA - Perpetual Spouter A (PS_A) MetaG (SPADES assembly)... | ecosystem: Environmental > Aquatic > Thermal... | reverse complement strand
TTAATAAGACCCTCCGGCTTTTACAGGCTAAAAGCCCAGAGGTTAAAGCATGTTGCGGAGTTTTTTAATCCAACGGATGTGGTGGAGAAAGTGAGCAGAGAAGGGCTTTTGAAGGTGAAAGGTATTGGCAAAGAAACTGCAGACGCAATTCTTTTGTATGCAGGAGGTCGCCTGAGCTTTGTAATAGACGCCTACACAAAAAGGCTTTTCAAAAGGCTGTATGGTCTGGATGGTGGCTACGAAGACCTTAAAACCTATGTGGAGGAGAACATTCCAAAAGACCTAACCATCTACAAAGAGTTTCATGCTTTGATTGATGAGCATGCGAAAGTATATTGTAGAAGCACCCCCCGGTGTGGGGGATGTTTTTTGAAAAACTTCTGTCTTAGTGCAGTCCCATCCTTTTGAGAATTCTATCTCTCCAAAGCCATATTAGAACGCCCATAACTATGAGATAGCCTATGGTCACCACACCCATAATGTTTCTCTTTGCCTTTTCCTGAGGGGGCGGTTCAGATACAGACCTCAAATAGGCAACGATCTTGGCGGTCTCCTCTGGTCTTCCGGTCATAACAGGGGGCATCGTAGTCCCGGGGAGAACTTTTTGAGGTTCAAGGATAAAGTTGTAAAGATACTCAGGACCTTTTACCAAGTATATGGTAGAGAGGTCTGGAGGAACTTTTCCAAAGGATTCCTTCAGGGCGTTTAGGTCGTTCATAAAGACAGATTCATAAACATCTCTCGGAAGGACCTTTCCGTATTTTTCTTGGAGGGATGCCAGCATAGGGTTAGCCTGCACCTGTGTTGGGTAGAGGGCATCATACCTTACCGAGTGGCAAGCTGCACAGTTCTGAACGAACAGCTCTCTCCCTTCCTTTGCATACTTGTAATCCATGGCGATCTTTCTGTGTTCTTGGGGCATTTCATACTTTTCGTGGGGGGCAAATATGTTGTTGATCCATACTATGTAGAAAAAGACTATGGTAAGCACTGTGAAGAATATTGTCTTAATCATTTTTGCTACCTCCTTTGGCTTTGTACCAACCCCATTCCAAGATGGATATTATGGGCAAAGAGATAAAAAAGGATAGGAAGCCTAAGGTAAATATGAGCCCAAGCAATGCGTTGGTTGGGGTTGGAGGCATTGTTCCCAGTATGGTCAGAGCCATAGAGGATATTACAAGCACCACAAACATTACAAAGAATAGGGGTCTGTTTCTTGCGCTTCTTAGGGGCGAAAAGTCCAAGAAGGGTAGGATCAAAAGAAGGATAAGGGCTAAGTTAAACACCACAAAACCCAAGAACTTGTCTGGAATAGACCTAAACATGGTGTAAAAAGCCAAAAGATACCACTCGGGTGCTATGTGGGCGGGTGTTTTGAAGGGATTGGCTGGGTCGTAGTTATCTGCGGGTAAGAAGTGTTTCATGTAAAAGAACACAAAGAAGAAGAACACCGCCAAATATCCCATCAAGTAGGCACCTTCCTTAAGGGTTATGTAAGGATGGAAGGGAACACCCTCTTTTTTCTTATCTATCTCCCTTCCGTCTGGTGAGGTTATACCATGTGCCCTGACAAGGTAGAAGTGAAAGCCCACAAGACCCAAAAGAATTAGAGGCAATAGCCATATGTGAAGCCCAAAGAACCTTCCAAGGGTTATCTGCCCCAGTTCATAACCACCCTTCATCCATACGGATATGGTTTCTCCGATCTTTAGCTTGCCTATGATGGGGGCGCTGTCTATGGAGGTGGGTATCTCGGTGGTAACCACCATTCCCCAGTAGGAGAGCTGTCCCCAAGGTAGGAGATAACCGGATAGGGCGGTCATTAAAAGGACAAAGTATATGAAAAAGCCCACAATCCAGGTTAGTTCCCTCGGTTTTTTGTATGCGTTGTAGTATATTCCAGTGAATATGTGAAGATAGACTATGGCAAGGAAGAAGTTTGCACCCGCTGCATGGACATTTCTAATGAGCCACATAAAGGGAACTTCCTTCATTATGGTGTAGTTAGCACTATCAAAGGCGGTATGGACGTTGGGTTGGTAGTACATCACCAAGAATATGCCAGAGATTATCTGAATGAGAAAAGCTACTATAGCCATTACGCCAAAGGCGTAAGGAAATGTCAAAGTTTTTGGAACTTTGTAATCTACCATCTGGGACTGCCACATTTCTGATAGCTTTGCCCTTTCGTTAAACCATCTTCCAATCATGGCTAAACCTCCTTAAGTTAGTTCCTTCACGAAGCCTTCTTCTCCAATGACAAGCTTGTTGCCCTCCCTCTTTTGAGGGGGCACATGCAAGGGTCTCGGTGGAGGACCCGCTATGTTGTCGCCCCATGGCGAGTAGAACCCTCCATGACATGGGCAGTGAAACACAGGATAGCTAAACTCTCCTTCTCCCTGTGGTTTCCACAGGGGCACACAGCCAAGATGGGTGCACACCGCCACGAGGGCGTAGGCGTCTTGTCCTTGCAGAAGCTTTGTGTTTTGGTCGTTTGCCCTCTTGCCATTCCACTGAAATCCCTGTGGCAGTTTGACCACAAAGACGGGTTTGCCCTTCCAAGAAACAACCCTAACCTGAAGGTCTGGGATCTGGGAAACATCCACCTCCACCTTGGCTCCTGCCAAAGAGGCTTGGCTGGGAGAAAGCACCTTAACTATAGGGTACAACACACCTATTGCCCCCAGAACACCCAAGCCTCCCACCGCAACGCCTAAAAGGTCTCTCCTTGAGGCTTCCATAACACAACCTCCTTCGGTGGTATAACAGATTAATTATAATCGCATACTCTAAAATAGATACAAAAATTATTACCTAAAGCTTTTAAAACACGTCGGGTGAGAAAGTCAAATAAGTTGGAAATCTCTTAGGAAAAAAGTCTTGGCAGGGAGAGGGCTTATAATACCCCCAAACCCAACCAAGGAGGTGCTAACATGAAAAACCACCTCTATAGTTTATACCAAATGATCCTACAGTCCCTAACTTTCTACCTTTGAATTGATCAGGAAAAGAAAAAGGCAGGCAGACCTCCAAAAGTCTCTTACCTCCAACTCTGCGCCTTGTTTATCCTATTCCTATATCACAAACACTCCAGTCTTCACACTGGCTAAATCCTTGATTGACCCCGAAGGTGTCAACTTTTGGCATCCACAAACTGGCCTGGCTAATTGTTAGCAAGAGATTTCTTTGGAATGCTAAGTATGAAACCATCTATAGATGGTTAGCCTCCTTTATTGTCACTTATACGATCATGAACCTAAAAAGTTGACATCCTTAACATACTATTTGTAAGTCTGAGACTTTTGGCGGTCTTCCTACTTTTACTTGCTTTTCACGGTCTGATAAGACCATAGAGATGGACAAAGAACTTGTTGGTATAAACTATTGAGGTAGTTCATTGTTGCACCTCCTTAGTGGGATTTTGGGGTGTTATAAACCTCTGCCCACTAAGTGCTATTTTCAGAAGATTTTTCCAGCTTCTCTGAATTTCTCACCCGAGGTATAAGAGCTATTATAGGACTGTTTTCTTTTTATCCTCATACATAAGTCTGTCTGCTTCTTTAATCATATCCAACCAGCTTTGAAAGTTTTCTCCACATTGCACAACACCCGCACTTATAGACACTTTAAACCTCTTGCCTTCTGCAAGTATTTCCATTTTCTCTATTTGGGACTTTATCCTTTCAAGGACCTTTTTTGCATTTTCTAAATCCGTGTTGGGCATTACAACCACAAACTCATCCCCACCCCAGCGACCCACTATATCCTTTGCACGCATGTTCGTTCTTAAAACCTTTGCCACCTTTGCTAACACGAGGTCTCCCACATGATGCCCATAGTTGTCGTTCACATACTTAAAATCATCAAGGTCTATAAGAACCAAACTAAAAGACATCTTGGATTGCTTACACAAGGTAAAAAACTCCTCAAGAGCCCTTTCCAAAGAACGCCTATTAAACAGATCAGTTAATGGATCAAGATTTGCCTCCGCCTCAACCTTTTCAAGCTTGGATTTGAGCTCGTTTATAAACTTCTGCTGAGCTTCCACCTTTTTCAAAAAGCTCTCGTTTTCACGCTTTAGGTCTCTTACAAGCGTTAACAGCTCCAAAATAAGAGAGGCTATGAAATCCTCTTTAGCTTCTTCTTTTTTTTGTAACTCGGTGATCCTTCGCTCTTTTATGGATGCTTGCTCGTAGCTCTCTTCTATAGACTTTTGAAGCTCAGAAATTATATCGCTTAAAATTTGGGCACTGTGCCTGAGGTCTATTTTAATATCTACAGATTCGCTTTCTTCCTTATAAATACTGTTATAAAGTTCTATAAGAGCGCTGTCTTCAAGCTTTTGCCCGCTTGCAACAAGATTACAAAATATATAAAACCACCTTTCATAATCTTTGGGTGTGGGCAGTATCTGATTTCTCAGGAAGAATTTTATTTCCTCTCTAAATATGTCTGCTAAGAGTTTTTTCTCCGATTTGCTTATGGGAACTCCCCTGCTTAGCTTTTCGTAAAGAGGACAGGTTTTTCTGTCAAACATTTAAACTCTCCCTTACTCTATAATTATAAAACATGAGACTAGAAAAAGAAATTTCGCTTTCCAAATATACCACTATAGGGATCGGGGGGGTAGCAAAGTACATGGCTTTTCCAGAAAACACAAAGCAGGTAAAGGAATGCCTCAGAATAGCCCAGTGGGAGGGTATTTCCCTCTTTGTTTTGGGTAGGGGTGCAAACACCATCTTTGGAGATTTTGAAGGCATAGTGATCAATACAAAGATGTTGAGAGATTTGAAAATAAGGGAGCAAGATGGAGGTTTGGAGATCATAGCCCAGGCAGGCGTTCCTTTAAACACTTTGGTGGAGCTCGGGGTCAAGGAAAACTTAGAGGGTATCTACAGACTGGTGGGCTTTCCTGCCACCGTAGGCGGAGCAATAGCCATGAACGCAGGAGCCTTTGGTTATGAAATTTCCCAGCATTTAAAGGCAGTAAAATTTCTCTCTTATGAAGGTGAAGAAATTCTTTTAAAAAGGGAAGATCTTAGCTTTTCCTACAGAAGCTCTCCTTTCCCCTCCATGGGTATAATCTTGGAAGCAATCTTTTTCTTTCCCAAACTGAATTATGGCGTTTATGAAGAGTATGAGAGGATAAAAAGCAAAAGGAAGGAGAGCCAACCCATTCAGATGCCCACTGCGGGTTCTACCTTTAAAAATCCGCCTACTGACAGTGCGGGACGGCTTTTGGAAAGGGTGGGAATGAAGGGCTACAGGGTTGGGCAAGTTGCCTTTTCGGAAAAGCATGCAAACTTTTTAATAAACTTAGGCGGGGCGGTCTTTGAGGATGTTGTTAAAATTATCAATCACGCAAAGAGAAGGGTTTTTGAAGAGTTTGGCATTGAGCTTGAAGAGGAGGTGAGGCTAATTGAAAGTAGTAGTGCTTATGGGTGGAAGGTCGGCGGAGCGTGAAATATCTCTGAGAACTGGTGAAGCTATTTTAAAAGCCCTAAAAGAGCTAGGGTGTGAGGCTATAGCCTTAGATTTAGAAGAAGACCTCTGTGAGAGGTTGAGAGAGATAAAGCCCGACAAGGTTTTTATAGCATTGCACGGTCCTTACGGGGAGGATGGAAGGGTGCAGGGGCTCTTGGACCTTCTCGGCATTCCTTATGTAGGTTCTGGTGTGCTGGGTAGCGCCTTAGCTATGGACAAAGACTTTACAAAGAAAATTCTCAGGTTTCATCAAATTCCCACGCCCGCTTGGGTCGCAGTAAGGAGAGGAGAAGAGATATCTTGGGACCGCTTTCCTGCGGTGGTAAAACCCGCCGACCAAGGCTCAAGCGTTGGGTTGTTTGTGGTAAATGATAAAAAAGAGTTAGAAACTGCCATAGAAAAGCTATGGAGCATAACTCAAAAGGTTCTTGTGGAAGAGTTCATAAAAGGCAGAGATATCACCGTAGCCATTTTAAAGGAAGAAGCCTTACCTCCCATAGAGATAAAGCCCAAAAGGGATATATACGACTATGAAAGCAAATACACAAAGGGAATGAGCCAGTATGAATTCTTGGAAGACGAAGGGATAGCAAAAGAATTGCAAGAGTTAGCACTACGTTCCCATAGAGCCCTGGAGCTTAAGGACCTATCCCGGGTTGATTTTAGGGTGTCCGATGAAGGTAAGCCCTTTGTTTTAGAGATCAACACTATACCAGGTATGACAGAGCTTAGCCTTTTCCCTATGGCTTGCAGAAAAAAAGGTATTGACTTTAACAGAATGATATCTATGTTAATATTTTAACTTGTGGCTATGAAAGAGGAGGGGAAAAGAAGATGGGTAGCCACCCTTGAGATCACATTAGCTTTAGTATGGTTAATTGCTATGGCACTTGCTGGTTTTTTCTTTCCTGGCTTTCTGACCTCCCTCCCAGTTTTTAAAATAAAGGAAATTCAGATATACGGCACTAACAGCATCCCTCCTTCTGCCATTTCCTCAAGTGTTTATCAGGTCTCAAAAAACAACTGGCTCTTTTTGGATTCCAAGAGGCTTTTGGCAAAAGCCAACGAATTAACAAACAATTCTCTGGAGAGTGTAAAAATAGAAAGAATACCCTCTTTGGATGGTGCCCGTGTGAATGTTTATGTTCAGGAGAGGGTTCCCATAGCCTATGTGGTGCATGACAACATCCTTATGATGATAGACGGGCAGGGAGAGCTTTTTTATACCCCAGCTATTGAAAACAAATTACCTACCATATACACATTTTCTTTTGACTACATAAAGAAACATCACACTAATTTAAACAATTTAGTGGGTTCCATTAAGGACATGGGTTTTAGTATTAATGAAGTATACGTCACCGATAGAAATACTATTATTTATATATCAGGCGGGAGAATGGTCCTGCCCCCACTTAGCCAGATATCTCCGTTGGTTTTTGATAAGATGAAAAGGATTTATAATAAAATTGGGATGGGGAAAATGGAGGTTCTTATAACTTCTGGAAATATAGCGGTGATAAAGGAGGAGAAATAAAGACATGAAGGTTGTAGCTTCCTTAGACCTAGGCACCAGCAAAACCGTAGCCCTCCTTGCGGAGATAGACAGCTACGGAGATATGCACATTATAGGTGTAGGGGAGGTGCCAAGTAAGGGTATAGAGAAGGGACAAATAACCCGATTGGATCTGGCGGTTGCCTCTATACTAAAGGCTATGAAAGAAGCCCAGGAGATGGCTGGTGTCAAGTTAGCCTCTGTAAATCTTGGAATATCCTCCCCTGTTCTCAAAAGTCAAAACGAAAGGGACACAATAAACGTATCGCCACAGCCGGTGGAAATAGACGAAAGTCAAATAGAAAGGCTGTTAGAGAGGGCTACCACAAGGGCTAAGGAGGAAGGCTATGAGATAGTAAGCGCCATTCCAAGAAAGTTCATATTGGACGACCAGGAGGGAGTTCTAAATCCCGTAGGACTTTTAGGCTCAAAGTTAACCGCGGAGGTGCACCTTATAAAGGTAGGCACAAGCCTTTTAAAAAACATTGAAAAAGCTGTCCTTTCAAGTGGTTTAACCATAGAGGGTAGATATCCTTCCATCCTTGCCAGTGCTGAGGCAGTTTTATTGCAGGAGGAAAAGGAAGAGGGTGTGTTGCTCTTAGACATGGGGGCAGGACTTACGGACTTTATACTGTTTGTGGAAGGTTCCCCCGTGCTGACTGGCACAGTACCCATGGGCGGGAACAGCATAACCAAGGACATAGCCCACTTTATGAAAATAAACATAGAACAAGCGGAGAGGATAAAAATAGAACATGGCTTTGCCTTGGCGGATATGGTCAATGAATCGGAGAGAATAAAGGTAAAACCAAGGGGGGAGGATAAAGAAACTATGGTAGGGAAGAGGGAAGTTTCTGAAGTTATACAGATAAGACTGGAGGAGATAGCAGACAAAGTTCTTGAACAGATAAACAATCAGGGAATAAATTTGTCCGCCATAAACGCAGGGATTGTCATAACTGGTGGTTCTTCAAAGCTTGCGGGCATAAAAGAGTTTTTTGAAAGATACACGGACCTACCCGTTAGGCTGGGCGGTCCGATGGGTGTTATAGGTTTGAGGGAGAGGGTTCAGGAGCCTGCTTACGCCACTGCAGTAGGTTTGCTCAAGCTAAAGCCCCAATTGGTGCAGGGTTACTCTCTTAACCAGAACCCAGAAAGTTTGGGTGGGGAGGGTAAAATTAAGCTTGGTTCTCTATTAGAAAGGATAAAATCTTTCTTTAAGGAGGTGCTGTGATGGAAGTGGTAAATCCAACAAGGATAAAGGTCTTTGGGATAGGGGGTGGTGGATCCAATGCGGTAAATAGAATGTACTTGGATGGTATTGAGGGTGTGGAGCTTTTTGTGGTCAATACGGACATACAGCATCTTACTTCCCTCTCTGTGCCCAACAAAATACAGATAGGAGAAAAGGTCACTCGGGGGTTGGGTGCAGGGGCAAGACCTGAGGTAGGAGAGCAAGCAGCTTTGGAGGATATTGACAAAATAAAGGATGTGCTAAGAAACACGGACATGCTATTTTTGGCGGTGGGCTTAGGTGGTGGAACTGGAACGGGCGCCGCGCCAGTGATCGCAGAAACAGCAAAGGAAATGGGTATTCTCACCGTGGCAGTAGTTACAAAGCCCTTTAACTTTGAGGGACAAAAACGCATGCAAGTCGCCCTGGAGGGTTTAGAAAAGCTGAAAGAGGTAGTTGACACATACATAGTCATAAATAACCAAAAATTGGTGGAGGTGGCAGAAAAGAACTTTAGCATAAAAGATGCCTTTAAGATGGTTGATGATGTGCTTTCTAAGGCGGTTAGGGGTATAACCAGCATAGTGGTAACACCAGCTTTGATAAATGTGGATTTTGCGGATGTGCGCACTGTGATGGAGAGGGGAGGACTAGCCCTTATAGGTATGGGTGAAGGGAAGAAAGATTTTGCCATAGAGCAGGCTATTGCCAGCCCACTTTTGGAAGGGAACACCGTTGCTGGGGCAAGAAGGCTGTTGGTGACCCTTTGGGTAAGCGAGGATGTGCCCTTTAGAGATGTAGAGGAGACCATAGGCAGAATAAGAGAATCTGCCCACGACGATGCACTGATCATATTTGGCGCTATATTGGAAGAGAATAAAGAAAACTTTATGCGTGTGGCGGTTGTGGCTACGGATTTCGAAAACGCAGTCCAGCAAGCGCAGCTTCGCGTTGTCAAGAAGGAACAAAAGCCCCTCCAAAAGGTAGTTCCTGAACCTACGGTGGAACCCGTCCAACCTGACATAGAAGAGTTGCCCGCTTATCTTCGTAGAAAAAAGAGAATCTAAGATAGCTTAGTTTTTAAAAGGATCAAGGTTATATGATGGATGAGCAAAATCAAACCTAAGGTGTAGTATAGCTTGGTATGTTTGTTTATCCACCGAAGGGTGATTTGAAAGAGTAAAAAGGCAAATAGAATAGCGAAACCTACATTCATCACTTGCAGAAGGTAAGCTTCTCTCTTTTTTTTCTCAGGAAAAAAGAGCTTTGATATGGTTAATTTGTAAGTCTTAAACTTGGTCAGATAGTATTTATCGTCCTTTTTAACAACCAAAGAACCATCCTTTAAAATTAGTTCATCCCCTTTGAATTGAGCCTGTCCTGCACTTATTGAAAAGTCATCCATCTTGAGAAAAACACCCTTTAAAAGGTCTTCTTCTCTCCTTTCAATTCTTATGGTTATTCCGCCAAAGGTGTAAAAGCTCTTCTCAGGTATTGTTTTCACAACCTCCGTGTAATACTTATAAACAAAAAGCTTTCTCATGTAAGACACATCCTCTTGCCTTATGAAGTAGCCTACAAGCAAAACAGAAAACAGTAGAGGGGAAGACACCAAAAAAATCTTAAAAAATAAAACCTTTGGGTCTATGCCAAAGGAAGCCAAAACACTTAATTTTTTAGACTCTTTCAGTTCAAAAATTAGCCAACTGAAGGAAACAAAAAAGGAGGATGGTAAAAAGTAGCTAACAAAATACAAAAACCAAAGGCTAAAAAAGGCGAAGGATCCTATGAAGGGAGTTTTGAAAAGAACTTGGTCTAACTGAACAAGCTGAACGAATAAAAAGAGAAAAGACAAAATTATGCTTATTAAAAGGGATAACTTTACTACCTTCCAGCTTAGAAAGCTGTATAGCATCAGGGCTTTAATTTTTTCTTTAGTCTCTCTTTTTGCCCCCGCTCGCCCCTTTTGCCCTCCTCCAAAAGTTGCCAGGACTTTCTGTAAGCGTCCAGGGCTTGGTCTTTTTTGTTTAA
>Ga0079996_112636_pt1 | contig 10356 bp, 10 predicted proteins | sample PerSpoAPS_AMetaG_FD_69199 | JGI IMG/M metagenome (GOLD analysis project Ga0079996, IMG submission 69199) | Thermal spring microbial communities from Yellowstone National Park, Wyoming, USA - Perpetual Spouter A (PS_A) MetaG (SPADES assembly)... | ecosystem: Environmental > Aquatic > Thermal... | reverse complement strand
CTTTCTTTCCACCACCCCTCCCTTGTAAAAGTTGTCTATCACATAAGAACTGCTCTTAATTTCCCTGACCAACTCCTCCTTGCTTGCACAGGAAAAAGCTAAAGCTATAAGCCCTAAACTAAAGACCCTTCTTAATCTCATCCACAGACACCTCCAAGCTTACTCCATCTACAAGCACTATATAAACAGGCACTCCCGCCTGAACCACCACCACTGGAACAATCTTTTTTGCCTCTTCCAAATAAAACTTGGCAAACTCATTCCAAGTCTGTGCCAAAGACCCATACAAGGCATAAAGAAATTCATTCTTTATATCCGTAGTCGTCCCAAAAACTGTAGAATACTTGGTTATCTGGCCCTGCTGCAGCGCTGAGAAAAACCCAGACAAAGTAGTCCCTCCCAAGTAAGTTAAAAGCTGTTCTCTATTAACATTTAAAAACTTTCCTTTAACCCCCTCCAACCCATCCTCCCCAGATATAATCATGCCCTTAGGCGACACCTCTATAACCTTGCCATTTTTAAGTACGCACGAAAGCTTATAAGTCTCAAGCTTTGCCCTCTCAAGGTCGTAAAAACCCTCTCCCTTCGCTATCACCAAACACCTTGACAGGTCAAGCCTGTAGTTGTTTGGAAGTCTGGCGTGTCCATCCAACTCTATCAACACCGCAGGGAACTTCTCTCCTCCCACGGGGGCTGGAAAGGAATTTATTATCCTACCCCTCAGCGTCGTCCCCGCTGGAAGATAAACAGTCTTTTTCTCATTTGCAGAATTCCCTTTTTCAGGCTTTGCAGTCGGTGAAACATCAGACATCCCAGACTGTGCCAGCAGTTTGCTGTCCGCCTTTGACTGCTCATCTTTTCTCTCCACCCTGTTTATCTTAGGCTTATACTCCTCTGGGGGTCTCACAGGTTCGCTGTAAAGAGGCATCGAAGAAGAAGGAGGAGGTGGGGGAGGAGGTGGCGGTGAAGAGGGTGGCGTCTCCTCTATCTTAAAGACACTTCCACTGTCCGTCTTCTTCTCCTTCTCCGCCCCTCCTTTACCCTTCTCCTCTACCTTGGTCTCCTTGCTTTCCTTAAGCTGCTTTAACTGCTCGTTCATCTCCTTAAGCTGGTTCAGTATCTGTTCGTTCATCTGAGACTGAGACTTTAAAACCTCCTCCAAAAGCTTCTTCTGTAGTTCAGGGTCCGACTTTATTACCACACCCTCACCAGAAGAAAATAACCTGCTTGCCAAAAACAACGCCACCGCCGAACCCACAAAAATCCCACCCCACTTTACAGCATCACCGCCCAAAAAACTCCTCTTTCTCTCTTCTTGAACATCCTCTCCCTCTATAGGCACATCCTCGTATTCCTGCTCTTGCTCTCTCTTCTTCCTCAGCTTGTCCAAGAAACCCATGCCTATTATTATATCACTCAAGTGAATTTTTTGGTAAAATAGAGGTATATGAGGGTGTGGTTGCTTTTGGTTTTGTTTGTGGTAGGAGGGTGTAGTGCGGTAGCGGTAAAGAAAAGTCCCAAGGTGGACTTTCCTGACGCTATAATAAAAGAACGCTTAAAGGAATTGAGGCAATGAGGAAAGCTTTGTTGTTGCTTGGAGTTTTATGTGCGGTGAGTTTAGCGGATGAAGTGAGTGCTTACAAGACTGGGTGGGTGGATGGGTTTAGGGTAGGGTATAGTTTAAAGCAGGCGAGGGTGGTAGATATTCCTACTGGGTATTGGCTTTACATGCCCGTGGAAAACATGCCTATGCCCCTTGTGGGATTTTATGTGTTCACTGCTGAGGGGCTTGGGTTGAAGGCGTATTTGACGGACAGGGAGGTAGTTTTTGGAGTGTTCCAAAGGAGGGCGGATGCGGAGTTTTACAGGGAGCAGCTTTTAGGCAAGGGAGTGGAGGGAGTTATGGTAGCGATGCGTAATGGGCAGAAGGGTTATGAGGGAAGCGTTTTAGTTCTGGACAAGGTGGGAGAGGAGAAAAAGGGTGTATCTGGAGTTATGTATCACTTAAGCAAGGCTATAGAGAAGGCGAAGGAGGTAGACCCGACCGTGCTAAACACCGCCTTATTGGTGGAGGACCTTGAGAAAATACTCAAGGAGGTGTCCAAGTGGGCAACTGGAGAAAAAGGCTATCAAAGGGTTATTCCAGACGAAAAAGAGGTAGGGCAAAAGCGTGAGATTATAGAGAGATTTTTGAAGGAAAAGTAAGGCTATGTTAAAAAAGGTGGTAATTGTTTTGTCGGGGTTTGCTTTGGTTGGATACACGGGCGGTGCTTTAGCTGAGGATTGGCTGGAGAGAACGGTGATTAAGCTTGTTGAAAAGTATTATGAACTTTCCCAAAGGGTTCAAGAACTTTCCCAGAGGGTAGAGAGGTTAGAAAGGCAGATAGGGGTGGGGAAAAGGGAAGGTGGAAAAGAGGAGGGGATAAAGGAGAAGTATCAGGCACAGGCACGGTTGAAGGTCAGGGCGTGTCCTCGCAAGAGTTGTGGAGTAGTTGTTGTTCTTGAAAAGGGTGAAGTGGTTTCCCTTTTGTCAAGGAGAGGCGAGTGGGCGTTTATAGAAACCGCTGATGGAGTGAGAGGATGGGTAATATCAAAGTATTTGCAGGAATACTCTTATTAAGCGTAGCCTTTGGTAAAGAGATAGAGTGGCAAAATAGGGCTTTTGAACTCAAGGTGCCTAAAAAGTCTGTGGTGGCCATAGAGTTTCCGTGCAATGTAAAAAGTGTTTTTACTAACGACCTTGTGCAGGCAGATTACAACAAGAACACCGTCTTTATATCTATAGGGACTGTGCCCACATCCGTGGGAGTGTCTTGTGAGAAGGAGGGTGTCTACAGAGGTTATAGCTTTTATTTCTTCCCTGCGACTGGTGGAGATGTGTTTTTTAAGGTAAGGGACCCAAAGCTGGAAAGTCTTGTGGTTTCTAAGGAAAGGGAAATTGACACAACGAAGGAGGAGATTTTGTCCCTTTCAAGGTATGTTCTTAGAAGTCTTCTAAAGGGAGAACTGCCTCAAGGATTTTATGAGGTGGACTTTCAAGATACATACAAGGTGGGGGACTTCACAGTTTATGTGGAAAGGGCTGTGGTAGGTAAGGACCTTGTGGCAAAGATAGTGAAGCTAAAGCCCGAGGGCTACATTCAAAAGAAGCTAACTGAGGACATGCTTTTTGAGAAAAACACAACCCTCGTATGGCTTGAAAAAACAGGCTACATCAAAAGCGGAGAAGAAGTAAAGGGTATAATCATTCAAACCAGAGGCTCTGCAAAAGAGACAGACCCAAGCGAAATGCAGGTGATACCTTTCAAATGATTAGCGGTGTAGAATGCGGAGTTCTCTGTTCTTTTCGCTGTCTTACCCTACAGTCTAAGATGTAGGACAAGACAAAAAGAAAGAAGGAAAGTAAAGATTTTCCTGAATTAACCGAACTTTGGGGCCGATGGAAGCATATCGCTTCCTCTCCAGCAAAGAAAGTCCTATCCGGACCTTTTATCCCTTGACAAGAGGACTGGGATGGGTTATACTTATGGGTAGTTAGGTGTGGGTTGAGTTTGTATGTAGGGCCTAAGTCCTACGATAAAAACTTCACCAATTTCCTTTTAAAAACAAGGGCGGGCAAAAGCCCGCATCCTAACTCAGTCCTTCCTATGGAAGGACTTGTTCGTCCCTTACTTTCTGACTTTTTCCTTTATTTCGTAAGGGACGACAAGGGAATGCTTTGTGAGGACGTATAGCATTCCCTCTTGTCTCAGGGCGACAGCCACTTCCTTGGGGAGTTTCTTTGTCTTTTTACCCGCAGGAAAGGCCATTACCCTGAAGTGATCCAGATGGTAAATGTTGCCATCTGGATCTATAGCCCAGCTGGGGTCCTTTGTGTAGCTGGGCTTAACCTGGAAGAGGTCTGAGTGGGCACCCAGATCCACCTCCAGGAACAGCATGTCTTCACGGACAAAGAGTTCTCCGTCTATATCGGGAGACTCTTTGCCCATGTAGAGGTAGGCGTTGCCATCTTCCCTTATTTCAAAGCGGAGTTTGCCTACCTCCACAATTTTGCGATCCTCTTCAAGATCGCACTCACAAAAGGAGGGTTTCCAGTCTTCCAAGTCTTCTTCCCAGTAGAGGGAGGGGGTGTGATAGTAGGTGTAGGTGTAAGTGTGGGTGTTGGAAACCCTCCTTTGTCTTCCAGAAAGACCTGTGTAGGTCCTTCTGTATTGCCAGTAGGAGTTTGAGGTTTTAAGTCCTTTTATTTCCTCCCACTGGCCTACGAGGAAGGGCTCGGGCTCCCCTGGCAAACACACCGCAAAGCGGGAGTTTGACCTCATCTCCTCTAAAAGCCCTCCCTCTTTCAGGATCAGCTTCAGCTGATCCTTGCGTAGCCCGAGTTGGCTAAGCCTGTAGGCCAACTCGTATGTGTCCGAGGACCCTTGGGTTGTTCTTATGTCAAGGGTCCCGTTGTGGAAGAGGTATGCGGTGCCCTCTTCCAGTGTTATCTCAAAGGGATGGGTCTGTTCGGGACAGACCGTCCCCCTTGAGACAATTCTGAAGTGCACTACAAGGATTGAACCCTCTTTTGTGTAGGGTTCAATCTCTTGCCACAGGGCGGAAAAACTCATGAAGCCCTTTTTCATTATCCACGTGCGGGACTTTTCATCCCACACGCAAAAACCTGCCCCGTGGGAGTTGGCCTCCCACATCAATTTGGCATCCTCTTTAGAGAGGACGGCGTTGATGGGCTTATAAGTGATCACACACATGGGCTACCTCCTGTCCCGCAAGTCCGCCCTTTGGCGGAGGGAGAAGGCGGTGCCCTTTGGGCACTCTTACCGTGGATGACCTTCTCCCTGCGGGACTAACAAAAGCGGGGCGGAGCCCCTTACTCAGTCCCAAAAGGGACTAAACCAGTGCCTCTTCTAAAAGAGGCACTATGTATTTCCTCTCTTCTTCAGACAGAAGAGAGGAGAACGCAGAGAGGATTTTCTCTCTGCTTGCATTTACAGAAGGAACCTTAAAGGTTCCCTCTAATCTTGCCCAGAAAGCCCTCTGAAGGAGGAGGGCTGTGAGCAAGATCTTGACTGGGTCGCCCTTTTTAGAGCAGCCCAGTCGCACCTCTACCGTGTAAGGTAGAGGTTTGAAGTTGACCCACCCATAACGGGCGTTTTCTTTACTTACCTCCTCCCTTCTAAGGGCGTAGCGGTTAAATCCACGCCCGAAGAGAAGGGTAAGGTCAAATCTCTTCTCAAAGAGGTGGACAATGGAAGAAAGTTTTCTCTCTATTTGCTCCTTTGAGAGATAGTCAAAGGGATGCATGTTGATATGCACATGCATCCCCGCTAAGCGGTCGTCTTCAAAGAGAGGTCTTACCACCTCTCTTATGGCCTTGAGGAGGTTGCCCTTTTCAAGGCACTCCTCAAGTGTGGCGGGGAAGGGTTTTAGTTTTATCTCCCCGCCATCCACAGAGGCGTCCCTTTCGTAGGAGGAAATCACTCCCTTTTCCTTTAGGGCGGTAATCATTTTCCTGAGGAAGGACATCTCGGGTTCCCGATTGAGAGGAACCTCAAACTCCACCCCAAGCATTGGGGTGCGATACGTCTCTCGGCGGTGTTCATAACTACTGGGAGAAGCCCTAAGTCTGCCAAGCAGTGTGTAGGTTCCTCCAAGGGACGCCACCAGCTTTGCCCCTTCAGAGGGGTCCTTTATTGGCCACAGGGGCAGGTGATAGGGGAAAAGTTCTACATTAGGTGCATACTTTTCCCTGAGAAACTGGTGCAGGAACTTTATATGACTACACCAAGCCCCTGTCTTGGATTTCCCGCAGGAACATTCCACCTTGTCCCCCTCAAAGAGGACCCAATAGTGGAGTTTGTCGTCCCTGCAATACAGCTCGGCCACATCAAGGCCGAACCAAACTACCTCCGCTTGGGCAGTCTCTTCAGAACTGCCCTCTGGAGGTTCCCTCAGGAGGAAATCCTTAAGCTTGTAAAACTTAGGAATTTCCTCCTGCAGCAGTTCAAGGATGTTCCTTGCGGTCTGGGAGTCTATTTCTTTGCTAACTCCCAGCACAAGGAACTTCCCAAAAAGCTGAGGGGAGACCCTTATAAACTCCCCTTTGAAGTCTTCAACAAGCAATTCCGCCCACTCATTCTTCTCACAGGGCACCACATTAAGTGTCCCTTTTTCATGGGACACTTTGAGAAAGCTAGGCTTTGCTTTTACCATAGCTGCCTCCCGACCTGCACAGCCGCCTTAGCGGCAGGAGGTGGCGGGTGCCTTTGGCACCTCTTACCTTGGATGGCCACCTCCTTGCAGGTCTAACAAAAAGGGGCCAAAAAGGCCCTGACGCAGTCCCTATGTGGGACGGTCTATCAATGCGGACTCCAAGATCCGCACTATGTGTTGCCTCTCTTCTTCAGATAAAAGAGAAGCCAAAGCAGAGAGGATCTCTTCTCTGCTTGCATCAACGGAAGGAGGGTTAAACCTTCCTTCCAATCTTGCCCAAAAGGCCTTTTGAAGAAGCAGGCCCATGAGCAAGATTTTGACTGGGTTTCCTTTTACAGCACAACCCAGCCGAACTTCTACCGTGTAAGGCAGAGACTTGTAATTAACCCAGCCATAGCGGGCATCCTTACCCCTTGCGTGTCTTTTTCTGAGGGCAAAACCGTTAAACCCACGACCAAACAGCTTTTCAAGGTTGAACCTTTCTTCAAAGAGGCTGACGATGGGGGAAAGCTTTGCCCGTATTTTGGAGGGTGGGATGTGGGAAAAGGGGGTCATGTTGATATGAATGTGTATGCCTGCACTGATATACTCCCCTTTACTTGAGAAAAGCCCTGGCACAAGTTCCCTGAGGCTTTTGAGAAGTTTGCCCTTTTCAAGACACTCTTCCAATGTGGAAGGGAATGGTTCCAACTTTATCTCTCCACCAAGGACAGACCAGTCCCTTTCGTAAGCAGAAACAATACCCCTTTCCTTGAGGGCTGAGATGAGGTGTAGGAGGAACTCAAATTCAAGACCATGGTTGAAGGGGATTTCAAACTCCACTCCCAGCATAGGAGTGTCATAGCTTCTTCTGTCCTGGGAGTAGCCTCCTTTTTGGGCTGAGTTTGTGCTTAATACCTCATAAAGACCACCCAGAAACTCTATGAGTTCTCTCCCCTCCAAGACCTTATCAGGCTTCCAGAGGGGCAGGTGATAGGGAAAGTTTTCGTTGGGAGAGAACACTTCCTTCAAAGCTTGGTGCACAAACTTTATATGCTTGCACCAAGTTCCAGTTCCTGCCCTTCTGTTTTGAAAGTCTGGGCAGGAACACTGGGCATGCCCTCCTTCAAGAATGCGGACTGTGTAGACAGCCCCGCTTTCTTCACTGAAAAGCTTTACCTTGTCGGGGCTGAACTTAACTATTCTTCCCCGGGCTATCCTTTCTGAACTGCCTTCAGGAATACCTCTCAAGAGGAAATCCCTGAGGGCGTAAAACTTAGGAACATCTCCCCTGAGATACTCAAGAACGGCCCTTGCATACGCTGGGTGTAATTCTCTGTCCACTCCCAGCACAAGGAACTTCCCAAAAAGTTGAGGAAGGACTTTGAACTTCTCTCCGGACCCACTCTCAAAAGCCAGCACCGTCGGTTGGTCATAGGGAATATAGGGAACTAAGTGTGTAAGCCAGAGAATAGAAGAGACTTTGAGGGGGTTGAGTTTCACCATAGCTACCTCCTTCCCCGCAAACCTGCCCATGGGCAGGCAGGAGATGGCGGGCACCTTTGGTGCCTCTTACCTCTGGATGACCATCTCCATGCGGGTTTAACAAAAAGGGGCGGAGCCCCTCACTCAGCGGCCGCTGCGGCCGCAACAAGTCCCAGCTGGGCGAGATATTCCTCTACCCAGCTGACGAACTCCTTCAGAAGGTCTGGAGGTATTACCTCCAACCTCCTGAACCTGTATGGGATACCCACCCAGATCTCTGGAAGGGCCCCATCTACGAAGGGTTCTTTGGGAAATTCCTCCTTCAGAACCCAATCTTCTGGTGCAGTAGGAAGGGCAAAGTAGTCCCCCCTACGCTCAGCCAGTCCGTAGAGAACAAGCCTTATAGGCTTGGCTACGGGCAAGTTCTTGAGGGCGTTTTTGAACACCCTCTTTTTGTCGCTGTCCCACTCGTCTCTGAAAGTGAAGATGACTTGTGGGACACCCTTTACAAGCACAAAGGGGATGATTTCCCCCCGTGCCCATCTCTCAGGGAACCCGAGGAAATACTCCGCCTCCCGCTTGGTTAGGAAGCGAAGATACTCCTCGGGTTTTGCCCTCCCATCGCCAAGGGTCTCGTAGGAGAGTTCTCCCTCCCTCAGAAGGGTCTCCACAAGACCTTTGACTAACTTGTAGGTGATGCGGACCATCTTGGGGTCCGCATAAAAACTGGCTGGGGGTGTTCTGTATTCCCAGCCATATCTTTTAAATTCATAGGCACCAAGGCGTGCATACCCGCCCCGTGCCCTTCCCGACGTGGGCAGAAGCACTCTGCCCACGAAATCGTCAAGCACCTCAATAAACTTTTCTACTTCGTCCTTGAGGAGCTTGACGACATACTGGTTGGAGGAGCCTACGTGGATGTGGCCCCCCAACGCATAGGTATCCCCCTTAACGGAGAGGAGGATACCTCTTCTACAGACCCTTCTTACAAGGGCTGTAAAGTTCTCCAGGTATTCCCCTGGAGAACTTGCTGGAGAAGGACGGAGTTCAGCGGTGGATGACGCCCCGTCTGTTCCAATGGCGCCGCTGAGACCGCCATTGTTGAAGATGGAGAGCCTGTTGGCAGGAACCAGCTCTCCATCCATATACACCTCAAACTCGGGGTCTCCACCAAGGGTGATGATGGTTTCCCCGAGTTGAGATACATCAGGTGTGGCCCAGGCGTGGGCTAGGAGACCTTCCTTTACCTCCTCCCAGCGGTTTTCCCACACCTCTTCAGAGACCACCAGAAACCTCCTCTCGGTTCTGACGGTCTCTAAAATCACACCCTCGTTGTTAAGGGCACGGGCAAGGGAACTGCCTAACCTTACCCACCTTGGGAGGTCAAGTTCCCAAACAAAATCATCAAACGAACCCTCCCAATCATCGGGCACCGCAACCTCCTCAAAGGATGCCCACCCGAAGTATCCGTAATTGACAAGGTCGTAAAACCTTGCCCCCTTTCTTGCTACAAGAATCGCCCCGCTGGGCAAGGAATCATACTCCCAAAACTCACCCTCCACATAGCAGAGGTAGCTTAGACGCACCCCTTTGTAGGGGACGCCTTTTTTGATGTTTATTGTTTTCTTCATGTTGCCTCCACCCTAAGGTCAAGCCCTTTTGGGGGAAGTGGCGCTGCCCTATGGGCAGTCTTACCGTGGATGGCCACTTCCAAGCTTGACCTTGGGCTGACAAAATCCCGCTAAAATAACCTCTATGAGGGTGCTAAACTTTGCACACGTTGATAACTACGCTATCAACCTCATAAAGCAGGAGGGTTTTTCTAAGGCGTATGAGGTGTTTTACGAAAAGTGGAGAGAAAACCCTCTTCCTCACTACACAGCAATTGTTATGACACTTGCGGAGATAACTGGGAGAGACAAAGTAAAAGGTTCTTATGAAGGTTATCAAGGCATTTTTTCCAAGTTTTTACATTTGCGTAGGAAACGACTGGCTTCCCAAGCGGAAAAGGACCACTTTTCCGCACACTTCATAAGCGAAATCTTAAGGGAAGCCGAAGAAGAAGAGCCGATTTACCTTGCTGAAGTGTTTCTTGCAGGTGTTCTACTCAAAGAGAGATACCCTGAAAACTTTAAGTCCCTTGAAAGACATCTTCTCACTGATGCTACAGTCCACACGGTTTATATGTTCAAACTTCTCCACTCCAACAGGTTTGTCCTGCCTCCTCCAGACCTAACCTCCAAACTCATGGCATACTATCACACAAACCTCCATCTTCTTCCAGAAAGAGAGTGGTTAAAAAAGGAATTGGGAATATAAGCCCCCAAAGGGGGCGGGACTCAGCACAGCAGGGCAGCTGTGCTTGGGTTCAGGCGGGACAGGGCTTTGGAAAGTGCTAAAACAAGCTGTCTGTCCTCTTTCTCTGGTGCTACAGGGTCTAATATCAAGAAATTCTGTCCCGCCAGGGCAACGACCTCCCCATCTGCGGAAACCTGAACGACGGGAAGGCCGTCTTTGTCCTCCACAGGGATAATAAAGCCTTCCCTCTGTGGAGGAATTGAGACATCAAGGCTATCTATTACCCTGATGTCCCGCACATAGAGTTTGCCCACGGGCACCACCAACATATTGCCCGTGGACAACTCCTTTACCGATAGGGTTTCAAGCCCTATCGCA
>Ga0079996_115635_pt1 | contig 10438 bp, 13 predicted proteins | sample PerSpoAPS_AMetaG_FD_69199 | JGI IMG/M metagenome (GOLD analysis project Ga0079996, IMG submission 69199) | Thermal spring microbial communities from Yellowstone National Park, Wyoming, USA - Perpetual Spouter A (PS_A) MetaG (SPADES assembly)... | ecosystem: Environmental > Aquatic > Thermal... | reverse complement strand
TTATGTAGGGCTTTTCCCAATCTCCCAAGACACCCAGCCTTATAAACTCCTCCTTTTGAATTTCCACAAACCGGCTTGCGTAGTCCCTGCAGAGCTTTCTAAAGGCGGTCTTTGGCATATCCTCCTTTTTGAGTTTTTTTGCCTTAAGTTCCTTTTCTACCTGCTGTTCTATGGGCAAACCATGGCAGTCCCAACCGGGCACATAATCAACCCTGTAGCCCCTCAGGAGCTTATACTTTACGATGATATCCTTTAGGATTTTATTGAGGGCGTGTCCTATGTGAATATGCCCGTTGGCATAGGGCGGTCCATCGTGCAACACAAAAATTCCTGCATCCTTTCTTGCAGTTTGCACCCTTTGATAGAGCCCTTCCCACCTCTTTAAAATCTGCGGTTCCCTTTTGGGAAGGTCCGCTTTCATAGGAAAGTCAGTTTTTGGAAGGTTTAGAGTATCTTTGTAGTCCATACAGATATTATAAAAACAAAGGGGGCAAAGCCCCCAAAAGGTTAGCTTTTAGAACTTCCAGTTCAAACCAACAGATATGGCATTTTGGGTATTTTCGGCTTCTACAAACATTGGTCCCGCTGTGGCAGACACCTTCTTGTTAAAGGCGTATTTGTATGCAATGTCTATGCCAAAGTTATTGGTGAATTCATAACCAAGACCAAGAGTTATGTGATGCTCTGTGATGGCTGGAAAGCCTATCAGGTTAAACCAAGCGATTTGGAAATCGCTAAAGGGGGCAGCAAAATTTGGAATGTTGTTGGCATTTCCAGGGTTTTTGGCTCCATCACTTATGGGAGACTTTCCGTAGTTGTATCCTGCCCTGAGTGCAAGCTTTTGCATTGGTTTGAACTCAACACCCAAACCTACAACCCACTGGTCATCCCACTGAAACTCCTTGTATCCCTTTGCGTCCTTCCAGTTTATTCACCTGAGGTCCACACCCACCTTGAAGTTATCCATAGGCTTTACACCAACACCAAAAGCAATCTCTTGGGGTTGGGTTAGATTTAGGTCTTCAAATTGTCCATTACCGTCGCTATCAAACACCCTATTGTAAGTCATATTCACTGGGCTTTGGTAGGTTAAACCTGCATACACAAAATCTCCCGCATTGTAAGCAACACCAAGCTGGGCACCAATGCCGTAGCTTTGAGACTGTCCGCCTCCAGCATTCCCACCAGGCGTTACAGCCCCCATATCCAAGGAGCCATAAGCTAAATGCACCGCACCGGATACAGAAATAGCATCGTTTACCTTGTAAGCAATGGCTGGTATAACTCTCATGAACTGTAAATTTGTGTGCATATTGGCAAGCAGTTGGTCCTTGTTCCTATAATCCACACCCATACCAGATACGCCAAAAGCACCCACACCGACGGTGATCTTATCGTTTATTTGATGCACTATTCCCACTTCGGGAACCAAAAACATCTTTGATTCGCTAGTGGCAGATGCGGGAGGGGGAAGGGGTGGAGGTGCGAAATTTGTCCTCGCCTTTACTTCGGGCATAAACAGAATTCCTCCAAAGCTAAGGTTAAAGCCCTTGTAGTAGGTCATCCATGCGGGGTTTCTGAAGATGCTGTCGGTGGGTCCCACGGGCATACCCACGCCTATGCCACCCATACCCCTTGAAGCAGGAGACACACCTATAAGGTTGTCTCCGTTGGTGGCAAAGGAAAGACCTACAGCTCCCAGCAGGGCGGACGCCAAGATAACTTTTCTCATGACATCACCTCCCATTGGTTGATTCTGGGAATTTTACACCCTGCACTATGAAAAATGTCTTAAAATTTGCTTATTGGATTATAAGCTTTTGCTATAGTTTGCCTTTTTCTCAAGATTGTTTAAAATGTATTTTAAGGAAGGAGGTTTTTTATGACGCCGGCGGAGAGGCTACAAACTCAGGAAATAAGACTTGTGGAAATACTACATAAAGCAACTGTCCTAAAAGCATCGGACATCCACATAACCGCGGGTTCAAAACCGGTAGTCCGAATAGACGGAAAAATAACACCTTTGACAGAATATCCCGTTCTGACTCCAGAAATGACGCAACAACTGCTATACTCGGTTATGTCCGAAAAACACAGGAAGCAGTTGGAGGAAAAGGGGCAGGTGGATTTTTCCTTTGGTGTGAAGGATGTAGGCAGGTTCCGTGCTAACGTTTTCTTCCAGAGAGGTTCTACCGCTGGAGCTTTTAGAAGGCTCCCCAACAAAATAATGACCGTTGATGAGATCGGACTTTCCAGAAAGGTATTGGAGCTCTGTCATAGAAGTATGGGGCTTGTTCTCGTTACTGGTCCCACTGGTTCTGGTAAGACCACAACTCTGGCTACCCTCATCAATTACATAAACGAGACTTTTCCTCATCACATAATAACCATAGAGGACCCAATAGAGTATGTATTCTACCACAGAAAGAGTATAGTAAATCAGAGGGAGATAGGTGAAGATGTGGATAGTTTTGCGGATGCCCTCAGGGCAGCGCTTCGTGAGGACCCGGATGTGATCCTTGTGGGAGAGATGAGGGACTTGGAGACCATAGAGATAGCCCTAAGGGCGGCGGAGACGGGGCACTTGGTCTTTGGAACCTTGCATACCAACACCGCCATTTCAACCATCACCCGTATAATAGATGTTTTCCCTCCAAACCAACAGGAGCAAATTAGAATACAGCTCTCCTTTGTTCTGCAAGGAGTTATTTCCCAAAGGCTTGTGCCCAAAATAGGCGGAGGTAGAGTTCTGGCATATGAACTGCTTATTCCCAACACCGCCATTAGGAGTTTAATAAGGGAAAACAAGTTGCAACAGATATACTCCATCATGCAGAGCGGACAGGCAGAAACGGGCATGCAAACTATGAACCAATCCTTAGCCAGCCTTTACAGAAGCGGTCTTATAACCCTGGAAGATGCATACAAGTACTCCCCAGACACTAAAGAATTAGAAAGAATGCTTGGTATGAGGAGCCAAGTGTAATGCCAAAGTTTAGATACAAAGCAATAGATGAAACAGGAAACATGGTTGAACGGGAAGTGGTGTATCCAAGCGAAGAGATCCTTCTTGGAGAGCTTGCAAGAAGCGGTCTTTCCTTAGTGAGAATAGAGAGAATAGAAAAAGAAGAAAAAGAGAAAAAGTCCATAGAGATAAAGCTTCCCTTTGGTGGGGGCGTGAGCGACCGAGACATCTCCATTTTCTGCAGACAGCTTGGCACTATGATAAGCGCAGGTCTCAGCGTGGTGGATGCCTTGGACATAATAGCGGAACAGTTGCCAAACAAAAGGCTCTCAGAAGCTGCAAAGGATGTATCTGCCAAGGTCAGAGAGGGTATGTCAATATCCTCTGCCATGCAAATGCATCCAAGGGTTTTTCCAGAGTTTGTGGTAAATCTTGTAAAGGTTGGCGAAGAGACGGGAGGTTTGGATACTTCACTGCTAAAAGCTGCGGAGTATTATGAGAAGATCGCCATGATAAAGAGCAAGATAAAAAGTGCCTCCTTTTATCCCACCTTTGTGGTTGTGGTGGCTACCGCAATCGTTTCTGGTATTCTTTACTTTTTGGTTCCTACCTTTGCCCAGATATACGAAGGTTTGGGAGGAGAGTTGCCTTTGCCCACCCAGATGCTGATCGCAGCGTCAAACGCACTGAGAAATAGCCTTCCAACAATAATAGCGTCTATAGTGATTTTTTCTTTGGTTTTTAGATACCTTTACAGAAATAACTACGCCTTCAGGAAGGCTATGCACAAGCTTTCCCTCCGGGTGCCAAAGATGAATGATCTGGTGGTAAAGAGCACGATGGCAAAGTTTGCTAGAACAATGGCTTCCCTTTTTTCCTCGGGCGTTGCCTTAGAGAGAGCCTTTGAAATAGCGGGTCAGACGGCGGGTAATATCGTAATAAAAGAAGCTGTTGATCAGGCAAGAAAGGCAGTTACGGAAGGAGAACCTATGTACAGAGCCCTTGACAAAACGGGTCTTTTCCCAAAGATTGTCATAGCTATGGTTAGAGTAGGGGAAGACACCGGTAGGCTTGACGACATGCTGGAAACCATAGCAAGATTTTACGAAGATGAGTTTGACAAAACGGTGGAGGGTCTCATAAAGCTAATAGAACCTATGCTGATTGTGTTCATAGGTGGCGCGGTGGGCACCATACTCATAGCCCTCTACTTGCCCATATTCAAGATGGGTGAGCTTATAAAGAGCTAAGTTGTGTATTCCGCATTGATCTTTATATAATCGTAGGTTAGGTCCGAGGTGTAGTAGGTCCAGCTTTCCTTGCCCTCCCTCAGGTCTAATGTGATCTCAATTTCCCTGTTTTCCTCCAAATACTTTTTGGCAGCCTCTACTGCCTTTGGATGGGGCTTTCCGTCATAAACCAGATGATTTCCTATGTAAACCCTCAGCTTAAACTGGTCTATAGGAAAGGGAGTAGAGCCAGCACTGGCGACTATTCTGCCCCAGTTGGGGTCCCTTCCAAAGATGGCTGTTTTAACCAGGTTTGAGGTGGCAACCTTCTCCGCTATGGTTTTAGCCTTCAGGCTTATGGATGCGTTTTTTACAACCACTTTGATGATCCGAGTGGCACCTTCTCCATCTTCTACGATCCTTTTAGCCAAATTTAGGGAAACCTCCTCCAAAGATTGCCTTAGATTTTCCAAGCCCTCTTTTATAAACCCAAGGCTTATGATGCCGAAGCTATCGTTAGTGCTGGTGCATCCATCCACGCTTATAGAATTAAATGTCCTTTCGTTTATTTCTTTATGGAGTTTCCTAAGGACATCACCTTCCACCTCTGCGTTGGTAAAGACAAAACTCAGCATGGTTGCCATCTGAGGGTGTATCATGCCCGCACCCTTTGCAAAGCCAAAAACCTCTAAAGCACCCTTTTTGACAAAGGCATACTTGGGAAACCGGTCTGTGGTGGAGATCACCTCGCTTGCCCTCTTTAGGTCCAACGGTTCCAATATCTTACAGGCGGAAGCTATACCCTCAAGAACTCTCTCTATGGGCAAGGGCTTTCCTATAATTCCGGTGGAAAAGACAAGAACCTCCCTATGGTCGATGTCTAAATGCTTGGCGGTTTCTCTTGCCATCATTTCTGCGTGGATTATGCCCTCCTCTCCCACTCCACAGTTGGCGTTCCCACTGTTTATAACCATCGCCCTTATGGTATCCCTTTCCCTTAGGACTTTTTCTGAGTATATAACGCTTGCGGACTTAAAATGATTGGTGGTAAAGAGAAAAGATGCGGTGCAAGGTTGTGGCAAAAGGATTACCAAAATATCCGGCTTGTTGCCTGCCTTTAATCCACCCTTTCCAACTCCCATTAGGATTTCCATAGCGTAGATTATAACCGTTTTTACCCTCCCGAAATAGCATTTATCACCCGCACTTGGTCTCCCTCCTTTATATAAAAGTCCTCCTCCACTACTTCTCCATTAACCACCACAAAGGCATACTCCCTTGAGAGGTTCATAGCCTTTAAAAGGTCCTTTGCCTTTACCTTGTCCCCTTCAAACTCCAACTCTAACTCCTTTCCTCTGTATTGAACCCGCAGTTTCATAAGGAATATTTTCACCTAAAAGGCTGTTGCATCATATGTTGCAACATGCAACGCAATCTAAAAGGATACCCTTTCAAAAAGCTTAAAAATAAAGCCTTTTAAAACCGTACCTTTTGGCACTATTTTTGCACGTGTATAAAGTGAAAAACCTTTAAGGAGGTGAGAACCATGGCGACGCTAAGCAAGCTCAAAGAGCTTATGTCCATACCCGGCGCCGTTGCAGCTGGGGAATTTGCAGATGATGGTAGGCTGATTGCCTACTACGGCGACATTGACGAGAAGTCTGCCGAGATCGCAGCCATGATGTGCGCCGCCAACAAGCTCATGGGCAACATGCAAGCAAAGGGCTGGAGTGCATACACTGGTGAAGGGGGCTTCTACCCTGTAGTTGGCTTTGCTGTAGCCGGTGGAAAATACGCCGCCTGCATAATGGGTAATGTGGGTGTTTTTGTGGAGCTTTCTGAGGCAGACTTTGACAAGGTCTTTGAAACCTTGTCCAAATACATCTAAAAGGAGGTGAGAACCATGGCAGACTTGGACAAACTCATGGGTGTAAAGGGCGTTTGGGCTGCGGGAGAGTTTTCTCCCGATGGCAAGCTACTTGCCTACAAGGGCAACATATCCGAAGAGCACGCAGCGATGGCTGCGATGATGTGCGCCGCCAACACAATGATGGCAGAGATGCAAACCCAGGGCTACACCGCCTTCTCTGGTCAAGAATGGACACCTCTGATGGGCTGGGCCCTGACCGGTCCCAAGTATTCGGTTTGCGTGGTGGGCAATGTAGGCGTCTTTGTTAACAACGACGAGGTGTCCTTTAACGAAGTATTTAAGGCTTTAAGGGAAGTGGCGGGTAAGTAAAGCCATGCGGGGGCACGCCCGCCCCCTTTTTAAAGGAGGAGAAAATGCACAAGTTCCTTTCGGAAGATTGGATAAAGGCTTACAAAGAGGAGTGGAACAAAAACCAAAAGCTCAAAGAGGAGCTAAAGGACTTTTCAGCCAGCATAAAGTATTACATAGAGGGAAAAGAGGGAGATGCGGTCCATCTTATAGTGGAAAACGGGGAAGCAGTTGAAGCAGGAAGGGCAGACTCAAAGGATTATGACTTTGAACTCTGGGCAAGCTTGGATAATTGGAAAAAGCTCGCCACGGGAGATATGGGACCAAAGGCTGCCATGCTAACCAAAAGGTTGAAGTTTAAGGGTTCCATGATCACCGCCATGAAGTATATGTCCGCCTTTGAGGGCAGTTTAAAGATGATGGGCAACATTCCCACCGACTGGGATATAAAATAAAACTTAATGGACTTTGCGGTCTTTGAAAGTTTTTTTGAGGGGGTCCTTGTCTTAGACCAAAAGTTAAGGGTAGTTTATGCAAACCCATCCGCCAAAGAGATTTTAGGAGACAAGTTAAAAATAGGGGAAGGGTGTAGGGGGTTCTTCTCTATCTGCCAAAGCTGTCCCGCAAAGTTTGTAAAGGAGGAGGGAGAGGGTGTTCAGGTTTATGATGTGGAGACTGCGTCTGGCAGGCATGTGTGCTGGAGCATGAGCTTTGTAAAGCATGGCTACTTTGTGGAAACCTTCAGAGATGTTAGCAATGTGGTCCATTGCATAGTGGAGGCAGAAAGGCAAAGGGCACACAAAGAAGCCATACTCAACTCCATAGTGGAAGCCATCCTTGTGGTGGATAAAGAGGGCTATGTGTTTGAGCACAACAAAATAGCCCACAGGATGCTATGCAGGCAAGAGGAAGAGGGTTTGGTAGGTAAAAACATAAAGGAGCTTATAGAACTCTCCTTGGAGGAGCTACCGCCGGAGGGTGAAAGGGCGGATGTTTATGTGGAAACACCCTGCGGAAAGCAGAAGGCTTCTGTGTTGGTGTCCCCTATGAGCTCCGGCTTTGGGTATGTGGTATCTTTGCATCCCATTCAGGAGGTGCTAAGCTGCACCCTCGGGGAAGAAAACGCCCTTGTTTTCAAAAGCAAGGCTATGCAAAAGGTCCTTGAGCTTGCCCAAAGCGTGGCGGAGTACGATACCAACGTGTTAATAGAGGGAGAGACGGGAACGGGTAAAAACCTTCTGGCTAAATACATACATTACCTTTCTCCCAGAAGGGACAAACCCTTTGTGAAGATCAACTGCAGTGCAATACCAGAGGGGCTCTTAGAGGCGGAGCTCTTTGGCTACATGAAGGGCGCATTCACCGGTGCCATAAAGGACAAACCCGGAAAGGTAGAATTGGCAGAGGGAGGAACGCTACTTTTGGATGAAGTAGGAGACATGCCCCTGAGCCTTCAGGCAAAGATCTTGCATTTAGTTCAAGACAGGGAGTTTGAAAGACTTGGAGACACCAAATTTCGCAAAGCCAACGTTCGGATCATAGCCAGCACCAACAAAAACTTATGGGAAATGGTTCAAAGGGGCAAATTTAGGGAAGACCTATACTACAGGCTGAGTGTGATAAAAATAGCCATTCCACCCCTGAGGGATAGAAGGGAGGACATTCCCATATTGGTGGAACACTTTCTTCAGAAGTTCTCCAAAAAATACAACAGAAGGCTAAAGGGCATCTCCCCCGAGGCAATGAAAATGCTACTTTCTTATCCCTTTTACGGAAACATAAGGGAGCTGGAGAACATAATAGAGAGGGCGGTTATTACCGCAAAGGGTTCCATGATAAGGGTGGAGGACCTCCAGTTGGACCACCAAGGGCGGGAGGAAGAAGAAAAGGAGAGGATCAAAAGGGTTTTAGAGCAGGTGGGAGGAAACAAGAGCTTGGCGGCTAAAGTGCTTGGCATACACCGAACCACTCTCTGGCGTAAGATGAGGGAGTACGGTTTGGAAAATTTGGTATAATTTTATAGTGCATCCGGGGTAGCTCAACGGGCAGAGCGGGTGGCTGTTAACCACCAGGTTGGGGGTTCGAGGCCCTCCCCCGGAGCATTGAAAAAAATGATTGAGATAAAGGGCATAACTTTACCAGTGCTCTTGATCAGGCTCTCCGAGGGAGCGGAGGAATCGGCGGTTTTTGAACAGTTAGAGAAAATACTTAACTCCAAGCTCTCTGAGGGTGCCTACTTCTTAGTGGATGGCAACTCCCCCTTGGCAAAAAAAGTTGAAGAGTTTTTAACGAAGAAGGATGTAAGGAACATTAAGAAGCTTGAAAAGGTCTTAGAAAAGAATGCTCCGGAGCCAAGGCTCTTGGTCATAGAAAAACATCTCAGGTCGGGGCAAAGGATAGAGCACAATGGGGATGTGTTGGTGCTTGGGAATGTGAATAAGGACGCCCAAATTGTAGCAACGGGAAACATAATAGTCATGGGCACTCTCAGAGGTATTGCTATAGCGGGAGCCCTCGGAGATGAAAGCGCGGTGGTGGTAGCCTTAAGGATGGAACCACAACAGATAAGAATAGGCAGAAGGATCGCCATATCTAACGAGGAGGAGAGGGTATCCCCCGGCTATCCTGAGATTGCAAAAGTGGAAGATGGTGCTATAATTCTTGAAAGGGTATAAAGATGACAAAGGTTTTTGTGGTTACATCGGGCAAAGGGGGTGTAGGAAAGACAACCATAACCGCAAACCTCTCAGTAGCCCTTGCAAAAATGGAAAAGAAGGTCTTATGCATCGATGCAGACATAGGGCTAAGAAACCTTGACATGATCCTGGGCTTGGAAAACAGGATTGTCTATGATGTGCTGGATGTTCTTGAGGGAAGGGTTGATTTTCAAAAGGCTTTGGTCAAGGACAAAAGGGGCTTTAGCCTGTGGCTTTTGCCCGCCAATCAAACCAAAAACAAGGATGCTGTAGACCCAGAAAAGTGGCTAAAGCTTGTTGAGGGTATAAAAAGTTCAGGGCAGTATGATTACATATTCATAGACTCTCCCGCGGGAATAGAGAGGGGCTTTCATATCGCATCTTCCCCCGCGGACAGCGCCTTGGTGGTGGTAAATCCTGAAGTATCCTCTGTAAGGGATGCGGATAGGATCATAGGAATGTTAGAAAACATGGGAAAGACCGACTGCAAGCTGATAATAAACCGAATAAGATGGGATGCGGTGGAAAAGGGTCAAATGCTTTCTGTGGAGGATATAGTGGAAATCCTAAGGGCACCCCTCTTAGGTGTTGTGCCTGAGGAGCCAAAGCTTGTGGATTTTACCAACAGAGGAGAACCCATTGTTTTGGAAGACTATCCCGCGTCAAGGGCACTCATGGATATAGCGAGGAGAATAGCGGGAGAAGAAGTTCCCATGGTATATCATGGGCAGAGGAAGGGACTCTTTGAGAAGCTGTTTGGGAGATGGCAATGATCTTGGATTTTTTATTTGGACACAATAAAAGCAAAGACGAGGCGAAGAAGAGGCTTACCCTTGTGCTTACCTACGAGAGGAAAGGACTGCCACCCAATTTTGTAGAAAGGCTTAGGGATGACCTGGTGTATATTTTCTCCAAATATTCCCAGTTTGATGTTAATAGAATCGAGGTGGATATAAAAAAAGAAAGGGAGGGCTTTGAAGAGCTCTGGATAAGCATACCCTTCAAGCAATGAAAGGGAAGATTTTTTTGATAGACCTTGACGGCGTCCTGGTGGGGGATAAAAAGCTTAACCCTATAAAAGGAGCAAAGGAGTTCCTTGAAGTATTAAGTTCTAAAGGCATCCCCTTTAGGGTGGTATCCAACAACTCCACAAGGCCACCCTCTGAAATCGTGAAGATTTTAAGGGAGAAGGGTTTAGAGTTGGAAGAAGAACGCTTTGTGAGCCCCCTTAAAGTTCTGCCAAAATATCTTAGGTCCATGAACATCGAAAGGGTCCTTCTCTTAGGTATGGAACCAGTAAAGAGGTATCTTATGGAAGAGGGTATTGAGG
>Ga0079996_115590_pt1 | contig 10509 bp, 10 predicted proteins | sample PerSpoAPS_AMetaG_FD_69199 | JGI IMG/M metagenome (GOLD analysis project Ga0079996, IMG submission 69199) | Thermal spring microbial communities from Yellowstone National Park, Wyoming, USA - Perpetual Spouter A (PS_A) MetaG (SPADES assembly)... | ecosystem: Environmental > Aquatic > Thermal... | reverse complement strand
TCCTCTTCCACCTCAAGCCTTTCCCAAGTTAGGTTTCCAAAGCTGTAGTTGAGAGACAGTGGAAGGGGGCTTTCCAAACAGTGGATTATACCCTTTGCCCTGTATATATTTCTGGGAAGTTTTCTGAAAAACTCCTCCACCTCTAACTTTGAGTAAAAGCCCTTCAGCCTTAGGGTATAAGACTCAAAGCTTTGGTGCTTTCCACTGCTTCTTGGTTTTTCTTGAACTTGCCCGAATAGGCTCTCTATGTCCTCTTCTACATAGCCTTCCTTTGCCAAGAAGGTGGGCTTTTGCCATTCAAGAAAGGGCTTTAGCTTTCTTAAAACATCTCTCTCCGGTAGCAGGTCCGCCTTGGTAAGAACAAAGCAGTGGGATGCATCCATTTGGGCTTGCAAGAGGGGGTGCTTCAAAAGTCCTTCCTCTATATCCAGGGCAAAGACACCTATCATTAACTCTACGCTAAAGCCTGAAGACTCCAAGCTGTAGTAGATGGGGGACGGGTCCGAGACGCCCGAGGTCTCCACCACCAAAAATTCAACGCCTTGCCTTTTTATGCTGGCAAGGGTGTTTAAAAACTCTCCACCTAACTCACAGCAAAAGCAGTTGCCCTCTATACCATAAACCTCTAGACCCTCCTGGTATAGCCTGATCTTATCGTAATTTACCTCTCCAAAGTCGTTGACTACTACGGAAATTTTCCTTCCTTTTAGGCGGGGCAGGAGAGACCTGAGAATAAAGGTGGTCTTCCCACTGCCCAAAAAACCGCTTACAACTACTGCCGGAATTTTTGCCATTATGCTAAGTATGGATTTACAACCCTTTCAAAGACGCCGTAAAAGTGTCTTACCACCTGTCCCTGTGCCTGTCCGCCCTCTGCGGTCTGTATTCTTTTGATAATCTCAAACCTCTTTCCGTCTATCACAAAGACCGAGTCTGCCACCCTGTTGGTAACGTAAAACTTGCTACCATCCTCCATAAAGACCACATGTCCCATGTGCTTTCCAACTCCCGTGTCTATAACCTTAATGGTCTCAAAGTTCTTTAGGCTCACGACCTCAATCTTAGTGTCTCCGTATTGGGTTATTACCGCATACTCTCCGTTAGGAGAAACATAGGCGTGTCCTACGCCCTTGACCACAGATTTTATAGCTTTTACCAGCTTTCCGTCGTTGGTATATACCCTAACGGTGGTTCCCTCAAAGGGAGAAGCTCCTCTGTTGCAAACTATAAAGTATTTTCCGTCGTTGGTAAAGTTTCCATGGTGCCCTTCTATGCGTGCAGTGTTGGAGATTTCGTCGGTGTCAAGTCCCACCTCAAGAACCATCATCTCCCTGGGCTTTGCTGGGTTGGAGATGTCATAGACGTATACCATGGGTTTGGACGTTTCCCTCTTTGGTTCGTTGAATTCTACCGTCACCCAAAGGGTGTTTTTGTAGCAGTCAAAGTAGTGGGGATTGCCCGCCACATCCACATGGGCTACCACCGAAAAGTCTGAGGTGGATATAATGAAAAATCTGTTATCTGCGTAGCTTCCTATGAAGTAGTATTTTCCATCGGGGCTAAAGGTGCCGTGCATGCTAAAGTCTCCTTTGTGCCCTGTGTTCAGAACGGGCAGTTCCACCGTCTTTATAACCTCCAAGTCCCTTGTGGATATAAAGGCTACGCGGTTTTTGCCATCATCAATACCCGAATGATTTACTGCAACCACTCTCCCGTTGGGAGAGACTATGGGATGCTTTGGTCTGGAGCCCGTTTCTATATCCTTTACCTTGCGGAGATTTACCGCGTCTATTACGCTTACCGTCCTTTGGTCTGGTGCGTTGTTGGCTACAAAGAGATACTTTCCATCCTTTGTTAGAGAGCCCAAGGTTCCACCCTTCCCACCGGTGGATATTTTGGCTATCACCTCATCCCTCTTTGGGTCAATAACCACCACAGAACCATCACCCCTTAGGGCAAAAACTGGGCTCACCCTCTCCTGAGCAAGGGCAAAACCCTTATAAAAGGTAGCATAAACCACCCCAAAGCCCGCCAACTTGAGAAGCTCCCTTCTCGTTGTCATAAAAACACCTCCTTTTGAAATTTTACCCACAGTTTAGCAGAAAGTTAGAGAAAAAACCATAAAAAGTTTTTTGTGGGTTTATAAGAAAGGATTATGTTAGTTATTTAGCATATTTTTATATCCTAAAAGGTAGCCTTGGAATACCAATTGGACCTCTAGCATTCTTTAGCTTTTTCATGAGTTTTTTCATTTCTTCATACTCTTTGAGGAGTTTATTCACATCAGAAATGGTGGTCCCACTGCCTTTGGCTATTCTCTCCTTCCTACTCATGTTTATTATGAGTGGATTTCTCCTCTCTTCCTTGGTCATAGACTGGATTATAGCCTTTTTCTTTTTTATAAGTTTTTCGTCTATTTTTAAGTTTTTCAGTTGGGAAGGAAGACCGGGTAACATTCCAAGGAGTTTATCAAGGGGTCCCATTTTTTCCATAAACTCAAACTGTTTTAAAAGGTCCTCCAAGTTAAAATCACCCGTCAGAATTTTTGTGGCAAGCACCTGTGCCTCGTCCTCTGGTATAACCTGCTGTGCCTTTTCTATGAGGCTTTGGATATCTCCAAGCCCCATGATCCTTTGGGCTATTCTGTCCGGATAGAAGGGCTCTATGTCCTCTAACTTCTCACCCACACCCACGAACTTTATGGGTATACCAAGGGCAGACCTCAAAGAAAAGGCAACGCCCCCCCTTGCGTCTCCGTCCATCTTGGTAAGCACTGCACCTGTAAGTCCAACCTTTTCGTGGAAAACCTTGGCAATTCTAAGGGCTTCTTGTCCTTGCATAGCATCCGCCACATAAAGCACTTCCGAAGGAGACACTGCAGACTTTATGCTGCTGAGTTCTTCCATTAGCTCCTCGTCTATGTGTAGCCTTCCCGCTGTGTCCAAAAGAAGGTAATCCACACCATCTTCCTTTGCCCTTGCTTGAGCCCTTTTGGCTATCTCAAGGGCGGAAAGCCCTTCACCGAAGTGATAGTATGGCACTCCTACCTTCTCCGCCAACCTCTGGAGCTGGAGCATGGCAGCGGGACGCCTAACATCGGTGGAGGATACCGCCACCTTAAAGCCCTTGTCTTTTAGGTACTTTGCCAGCTTTCCTATAGTGGTTGTCTTTCCCGTTCCCTGAAGACCTACAAAGAGCACGGTCCCCTTTTTTAACTCAGATACAGTCTCTCCTAAAACCTTAACCAACTCCTCATAAACAGTCAAAAGCAGGTGTTCAAAAGGTGAGATCTTCTTGGTAATGTCCTCCTGTAGTGCCTTTTCCCTTACCCTCTTTAGAAAATCCTTTACCACATCGTAATCCGCATCGCTTTCCAAAAGGGCAGACCTTATCTCCCTTAAGAAGTCGTTTATTTGCTTTTCCGTTAGCTTTCGGCTGTTTTCTACTTTAGCAAAAGCCTTACTAAACCTCTCGGTCAAAAGTTCCAACATAATGGTAAAATTATAACCAAGCCTAGAGGCTGTTCTAAAAAATCACTCATCGGGACGCCCCTCCAACCTCTAGAGGGACTAACCTACTCCTCACCCTATCCCACGCCCCTTCCACCAGTATGGGCTTCAGAGGAGAAAGGTCCCTTGGCAAGACCCTTCCAAGGATAGGGAAGAGGAGGGCTACCTTCAGAACTTGCCAAGTGGAAGAAGAGGCTTTATCACCTCTTCCCTGTTCGGGATTCCTTCCATTGGCTCCCTCACAGGAACTTGGCTCACTCTGAAGGCTTTGTAGGAGATTAGCTAAAAGGTTCTTTGAATTCTCTACGACCTTTAGTTCACTTTTTAGTGCGTTTCTCTTGTATTCATCGCTTTCCTTCTCTAAAAGTTCCGCAAGTTCCTTTTCTCTTTCCTCATACCTCTTTAGGGCAAACTCCAAATATGCCCTGTCCTTCAAAAGTTTCTCGTAATTTTCAGGCATGTCCTCTTTAAATCCCAGTGCCCTTCTCCCTATCACATAAGCACTTGCTACGTCTTTATCTATACTTAACTGCGGTGCATACTTTAACATGCCTATGATTGATGTGTAGGCGGGATTTACCTCTATCACTTCCACTCCCTTTAACATCGCTACCCTCTTTAGCTTTTGCAAGAACTTTTTGGCGTTCCATAGATGAAGCCTTTTTCTTAGTGTAGCTTTCCCATCTCCTCTACTTCCCCTCTTAAGCTTTTTCAAATTCTCTATGGCTATAGCTTTACCTTTCTGGATGGCTAAATCTACTATCTGATGGGCTAATATCCACTCTTGGTGGTCTTTGTTGTTTTGTGAAAGTCCTAAAAGGTGATGTAGGCTGATGGTTTGATAGCTTAGTAGTTCTCCAGTTTTTGACACTTCTGCTGTGGCTAAGTGAATGGGTGATGCATTAGTGTCTATGGCTATTACTCCGCTCTCTTTTGTATATCTCACTTCAGGTGTTGGGATTTCAAAGGATACGCTTCCATAAAATTCTCCTTCCTTTAGCTTTAACTCCAGTGTGTAGGCAAAGTAGTTTTTTGTTTGCCAACTTTCTAAAAGCATAGTCATAAAGGTGAACCACTTGTCTTTGCTGTTGCTGGGTTCCCTTAACACCTTGGCATAAATAAACTCTCTGTTTCCTGTGGTAATTCTAAGGCATAGTTGTCCGTTTAAATCTTCAAATCTCATTAGTCTGTTTCCTTTGTCTGCCTTTGACCCGATGCTTATAAGAGTTCCCTGTCTTAGTTCTCTCCACTGCTTTTTAAGTTTTTCTCTTGCTTTTCCTGTAAGGTGATTTTTGCAAAGTTTTTCAAAAAGTCTTTTACCTCCAAACACCACTGGTTTATCGGTAGGATACTGCTTAGCCTTGTAAATGGCTGAGTCAATATATCTGGTTGGCAGTTCAGGGAATAGTTGCCTTAGTCTTTGGTATATTTGGGCGTGTGGGTTTTTTGTTTTTTCTTTTTCCAACTCCTTTAGCATATTGTATGCCACACGGATAGCGGAGGATTGCTTACGCATAAGCTTTATGAGTTTTTCTTTGTCTTCTTTCTTCAGTTCAAGCTTAAACTGTAGGCTAACAAACATCAGGGTTAGATTTTAGCTTTAAAACTCTTGTGTGTCAATGGAGTTGTATTTTTGGAACAGCCTCCCACTACATTGACGCCCCTTTTGTAGGCGGTCCTTATTACCTGTTTGTAGCCTTCGGATGTGGCTTGGTCAAGGTCTCCCAGATAGGTGCCTACACCTAACTCTGATATAGATAGCCCAAGAAAATTTTTCCTTTCCATTAGTTAAAAGATAACACCTTTTGACATTCAAGCATTAACCTTGAAAGGTTATAGGTGGAACTGCTCTCAAAGAAAGGAAGAGTTTCCTTTATGCCCCTCTGGTGGGCAGAGTGGGCACAGTACAAAAGTCTCGCTCCCAATTTCTTGAGCTCTTCTGTTTCTGGTCTTATGGTGTAGTATGCACCGTTGCCCGTGAAAAAGATGATAACCTCTCCCCTCTTTACAAGCTCCTTCACCAAGTTAAAGATGGTGGCGTAGTCCTTTGAGAAGGGATTACTGCTTACTACAAGGAGAATTTTCATTTTACCTTCCTTATGAGGATTTCCCAGGTGTTATTGTCAAGCTGGTTTATGGCAAGGACTTCCTGTCCTTCTTCTCTCATGCTTTTTGGTACATTCTCCACGGAGGGCGGATAGTCCAAGATCACCCTAAGCACTTGACCTAGCTCCATCTGCTCCAACACTAACTTACTTTTTACGAAAGTAAAAGGACAAACCTCGCCTCTGATGTCCAATTCCCTGTCTGCCATAGTTAAAATTATATGCCCTGAGTATACGTCGGGTGAAAAATTCAAAGAAGCTGGAAAAATCTTCTGACAAAGAGCCCTTAGTGGGCAGAGGTTTATAATACCCTCAAAATATTCTCAGACAAAGGTTTTTAACGGAGTTAGCAGATGAGGGTTATACTGTTGGGTATAGTTTTTTCAGGAAGTCTCAAATATGGGGTAATTTCTCACCCGACGTATTATGCCTTCAATAGCTTAAGTCGTATATTTTTAACTACTTAGCAGACTTTGCCAACTCCACCGCTTTTTTGGCACCGTCCCACATGTCCTCCGCAGTTATGAAGTTCAGTCCAGATTCTGAGAGAATTCTTTTACCTTCCTCCACATTAGTACCTTCCATCCTAACCACCACCGGCACCCTTATCTCCACCATCTTTGCCGCTTCAACGAGTCCGTTAGCGAGCCTGTCGCACCTCAGAATGCCACCGAATATGTTTATAAACACCGCCTTTACATTCTTGTCTGCCATCAGGATCCTGAAGGCGTTGGCGATCTGTTCCACATTGGCACCACCACCCACATCCAAGAAGTTTGCGGGCTCACCACCCGCCAGCTTGATTATGTCCATAGTAGTCATGGCAAGCCCTGCACCATTTACCATACAACCTATGTTTCCATCAAGCTTTATGTAGTTTAGGCTGTAAGTTTTTGCCTCTACCTCCAATGGGTCCAGCTGGGTTAGGTCCTCCATCTCCTCCAGGTCCTTGTGCCTAAAGAGGGCGTTGTCGTCAATTTCCACTTTGGCGTCCAAAAGAACAAGCTTACCATCCCTTGTAAGCACCAAAGGATTTATCTCCACAAGGCTGGCATCCAACTCCTCATAAGCCCTATACAAACCCAGGGCGATCTTTACAAAATCATTAACGGGCAAACCCAGTTTAAAGGCAAGTTTTCTTGCCTGAGAGGGCATGAGACCAAGGTCTGGGTCAATGTGTAGCATGTGGATGGCTTCCGGCTTTTCCTTTGCCACCTCTTCAATCTCCATACCACCCTCCGCAGAAGCCATCAGCACAGGCTTAGAGACAGACCTGTCTAAGGTTATGGAGAGATAATACTCCTTCTCTATGGGCGTTGCCTTCTCTATCCAAACCCTGTTTACGGGCTTTCCATCGGGGCACTGAAAGGTCTTTAGCACCTTTCCAAGCATACCCTCCACCGCAGCTTCAAGCTCCTCCATGTTTTTTACCAGTTTTACACCACCTGCCTTACCTCTCCCACCGCAATGCACTTGGGCTTTAACTACCAATGGAAATTCACCGAGCTCCTCTGCCGCCTGCTTGGCTTCCTGCAAACTGAAGGCTACCTTACCCTCTGGAACGGGAAGGTTGTATTTTTTTAGAATTTCCTTTGCCTGATGCTCGTGCAGCTTCATGCTTACCCCCTAAGAGAGTTTGTTAAATTATACCACTGTTGGCTTAAAATTTTCCCCTATGGAATTTCCTAAGCTAAGACCCAGAAGGTTGAGGTTATCAGAAAACATAAGAAGGCTCGTCCGAGAGACCCGGCTTACCCTTGACGACCTAATATATCCCATCTTTGTCAGGTACGGAGAGAACATAGTGGAAGAGGTCCCATCCATGCCCGGCGTTTATCGCTACAGTGTGGACAAGGTGGTGGATGCGGTAAAGGAGGTCAGAGACCTGGGCATACCCGCCATCATACTCTTTGGAATACCCGAGCACAAGGACGAAGTAGGTTCCGACACTTGGAGCGAGCAGGGTATAATCCAGAGGGCTCTCAGAAGGATCAAAAAGGAAGTGCCCGAGATGTATGTAATAACCGATGTATGCTTCTGCGAATACACCACTCACGGACACTGCGGTGTGATAAAAGGTCATACTGTGGATAACGACCTAACCCTTGAGAACTTGAAAAAACAGGTAGTTTCCCACGCAGAGAACGGTGCGGATATGGTAGCACCTTCGGGTATGATGGACGGTATGGTTCAAGCCATAAGGTCTGCCCTTGACTCTGCCGGCTATACTCACATTCCAATAATGGCATACTCTGCCAAGTTTGCCTCCGCCTTCTATGGTCCCTTCAGGGAGGCGGCAGAGTCTGCCCCCGCCTTTGGAGACAGGAGAAGCTACCAGATGGATCCTGCCAACGCAAGGGAAGCCCTAAAGGAGGTGCTTTTGGACGTCCAAGAAGGTGCAGACATAGTTATGGTAAAGCCCGCCTTGGCATACCTTGATATAATAGCCAAAGTAAAAGAAGCCACACTTTTACCAGTCTGTGCCTACAACGTTAGCGGAGAGTACGCCATGATAAAGGCTGCCGGAAGGCTTGGCTGGATAGACGAGGAAAAAGTGATGATAGAAACTTTAATATCCATAAAGAGGGCTGGGGCGGACATGATCATAACTTACTTCGCAAAGGATGTAGCAAAGCTCATAAACAAGGGCTTAATTTGAATGCTATTCTTCTATAACCTTAGGGAGTTTTTAAAAGTACTGTTACTCCTCAGTTTGGTTTTTAGCCTTCTTTTGAGTCTTTACTCCTTGGTGGATGTTCTGCTCTTATACAAAGTGTCTGCACCACACATAATCCCAAAGGCTATACTAATAACAGTATTCTCAAGCTTTTATTACACCGCACCCATCTTAAATTGCCTTGCCCTGATGATCTATATGAGAAGGGTGTTTAAAAAATCTTATGACAGGCTTTCTTATTCATTTGGTATATCGCCGTTGAGATTTTTTATGCCTGTTTTGATGGCTTCTTTAATTCTTTCCCTTTTACAGCTTGCTTTGAGCTACAGTTTTTATCCAAAAATCTTTAAAAATGCCTACGCAATTGAGAGGGAGTTCAAGAAGGGAAAGGCAAAAGAAGAGCTTGTTTTAAACAACTTTTGGCTTAGCCTGGGAGAAGGAGAAAAAAGGTCTTACGTAAGAATAGGCTTTGCAAACCTGATGGATGGTAGGGTTTATGATGTCTTCTCTGTGTATTTGCAGGGTAATTATATATATGGCGTGCTCTACGCTAAAGAAGGACTATGGAAAGACAGAAGTCTAACACTTATCGGAGCGGAAAGGAGTTATTTTGATAGCGGATTAAAGGAAAAGAAAGATATAACCTTAGAGTTTATATCTATGGACGATGCAAGAGCCTTTGGAGAAAAACTGAGCCACTTAAGGATGGATAAGCTGATTTCCCTTTACTCTTTGGCGGGTTCCTTGGGAATGAATAAGGATGTCTATCTGGCGGAACTTTTGCTAAGGCTCGTTATCAGCCTATCTGTGCTCGCACTTACTTTACCCTTAGCCTACCACCTTTTAAAGGAGCGTAGCTTTCTAAAGCCATCTATGTTTTTTCTTCTTTACATAGCCCTTTACATACTTAGCCTGAACCTTATAAAAATCACTGCCCAGGAGTTGGGACGTAGTCCCCTTTTGGGAGCCTTACCCTTTTTTGTGCTTGTTTTACTCTCCTTCAGAAGCCTTTACTATCTGGGCAAAGGATTCAGGGTCTAAGCTGGCGGTTCCCACCAAAAGACCATCCACATCGGGCATAGAAAGAAAGTCTTTGGCGTTCTTTGGACTCACACTGCCTCCATACAGAACTCTAACATCTCCCAAAAACTCCTTTATAAACCTATGGACAAATTGGGCATCCTCCGGCGTGGCGGGTGTTCCTGTACCTATTGCCCAAACGGGCTCATAGGCGATGTCAATCTTGCCCGCCAAATCCTCCAGACCGGACAATCCAAGCTTTAGCTGGCTTTCCACCATCTTTAAGGTCATGCCTGCATTTCGGTCCTCTATCTTTTCCCCCACGCAGAGGATGGGTCTTAGCCCCTTTTCCAAGCAGGCTATAACCTTTTTGTTTATCATCTCGTCAGTTTCTCCAAAGAGCCACCTTCTTTCTGAGTGCCCCACTATAACGTAAGACACGCCAAGTTCCTTGAGCATACTAAGGGATATTTCTCCCGTAAAGGCTCCCTTTTCCTCATAGTGGCAGTTTTGGGCTCCGAGCTTTATATGACTATCCTTCAGCATTTCTCCTGCCACACAAAGGGAAGTAAAAGGAGGGCAAAGAAGAATTTCCGTGTTTTTGACATCCCTTACAAGTTCCAAAAACTTTGCTATGTACTCCCTCGTTTGGGAGGGGGTTTTGTTCATTTTCCAGTTGCCCGCAATTAGCTTCATAGCAAAATATTCTACAATATTTGTATGGAAAAGGCATTAGTGGGTATAATAATGGGGAGCATCTCCGACTGGGAGTATCTAAAGCCCGCTTATGAAGTTCTGAAGGAGTTTGGAGTACCCTGTGAGGTCAAGGTAGTCTCCGCCCATCGCACCCCTGAACTTATGTTTGAGTACGCCAAAACCGCAAGGGAAAGGGGCATAGAGGTGATAATCGCCGGTGCAGGAGGTTCTGCCCATCTACCGGGTATGACCGCTTCTATGACTACCCTGCCAGTTATAGGTGTTCCCATACCCACAAAGCATTTGGGAGGTGTTGATTCTTTGCACTCCATCGTCCAAATGCCCGCGGGCATCCCTGTGGCTACTGTAGGCATTGGCAATGGTACCAACGCAGGACTTTTGGCGGTCAGGATCCTTTCCATAAAGTATCCAGAGCTTGAGAAAAAATTGCAGGATTACACCAAAAAGTTGAAGGAAAAGGTAGCTAAGATGAACGAAGACC
>Ga0079996_111470_pt1 | contig 10566 bp, 12 predicted proteins | sample PerSpoAPS_AMetaG_FD_69199 | JGI IMG/M metagenome (GOLD analysis project Ga0079996, IMG submission 69199) | Thermal spring microbial communities from Yellowstone National Park, Wyoming, USA - Perpetual Spouter A (PS_A) MetaG (SPADES assembly)... | ecosystem: Environmental > Aquatic > Thermal... | reverse complement strand
AAAATACTCAAACCCTATATACTTGTACCTAATCAACACTTAGCTATCTTTCTTAAAAATACATATGGCTTACCAGCAATATATATTCCTCCTGGCAACTATCTGCCATATATTCCCGTTAAGAATGGTAGTGCTAATTTTAAGTCAGAGATTTGTTTTGCTTCATCAAAAATTTCATTAGATTTTATTACTTTACTGAAACTATTTTATAAAAAGTTCTCTAGAGAAATTCATATTTATGGTAAACCTTACGGACCTCAATACGCGTATATTTACAGTAAATTGAAAAGCAAAAATTATTTTAAATATCATGGACTTTTAAAAAGAGATCTGCTAATAGATAACTTATTAAAGTATTGCAAAATTGGCATATATATATCTTATGTAGATACGTGGTCTTACACATTGTATGAACTACTTCTTACTACTCGTTTCGTATACGGTATAGTTCCAATAAAAGAAATGTTAGATGCTTTAATAGAAGTCTATAAATACATGTTTGGGAATTCTATTAGTATCTATTCAAAATCTCCAGTGGCACTTTTTTCGCTTGTTAATTTCGATGATTCCCGATTAGCTATTTTACAAAAGAAATATGTTTATGGTTATTGTTACTTATTTAAAATATTACATGATAGCTATTATTCTCGTAAACTTTAATAGTAAATCAATTCTATACTTAATTAACTTTATCCTTAAACAATTGATAAATGAAAAAGATATTGTGATTTATTTTGTAGATAATGGAAGTACAGATAACAGTAATCTTATTTTACTGAATCTTTTATCGAACCTAGCTATTTATTATCGTCACTTCCATTTGCCTTATAATTTAGGTTTTGTTCGTGCAGTGAATTTCGCGTTTCGCAAGTTGGATCGTGGTGTAAAATATGTCGTGCTTCTTAACAACGATCTGGTTCCGGTTAGAGGTGTCATTGGTCGGCTTGTGGATGTGTTGGAGAGTGGTGGTTTTGCTGGGGTGCAGGGTACTATTATGCAGTTGTTGAGGCAGTGGCTTGTGGATAATGCTGGGCATGTGGTCGATAGGTTCGGTCTTTCTTATACTGTGTATCGGGGGCGGCTGTTTTCTTGTGCTAGGGATTACGAGCCGTCGTATTTAAGTGGGGTGTTTTCTATCTACCGCGTAGATGTGCTTAGAAAACTGGGGGCTCTGTTTTCTGAAGTCTACGAGGCGTATTTTGACGATAAGCTTCTTGGGGCGCGGCTGAGGAGGCGCGGCTACAAGATTTTCCACAAGGCTATTGTCGCAGGTTTTATCTCGGTTCTGCTAGTTATGGCCCGCGTCGGCTTTTTAAGTCGGCCCGGTGGTTTATGTACGTCTCCGTAGCCGAGCTTATTCCCGTCTTTAAAAACGCTCCTCTACCTGTTAAGATTTTTGCTACGTTAAAATTCCTAAGGGCTGACGTCATAGAATCTTTATTTTCGGGGGAGGACTACGTGAGGAGTTTCGTCGAGGCTGTGAGGTTCGCAACTTTGGAGCATCCCGAGGCGGAGTTTGTGAGGTCTGAATTCTTCAGCTTTTTGGATTTCTTGTTGCAGAACCCGTTTGTTGGTATAAAGCCGCCGAAAAATTCGAAAAATAATAAAAAATATTAAGTAATGATGTAATGCAGGCCATCGTCCTCGCTGGTGGCTACGCGACGCGCCTCCGCCCGACTTCGCTGTTGATATCTAAGTATTGTCTCTCCTAAATAGAGAGACTTATCTTAAGTTGATCCTTTTTAAAGTTAGTCAAATAAATTAAAGAAATTTTTCTCTATGCCTATCAGCACAACGTGGAACAGAGTGTTGCTCATAAACTTTATATTTATTTGAGTTATGATCTTTATGCATGTCTCTGTGCTCGACTTCTTCATGAGGTCTGTTGACTGTGGGGAGTTTGCCGGCAGGCGGGTGTTAGAGGTTGGTAGTAAGTTTGTGAATGGTAGCGTAAGGCCGTTGATTGAGAGGTTCTGTAGGCCGCGGGAATATGTCGGAGTCGATATAGAGACCGGCAAATACGTCGACGTTGTTCTGCCGGCGGAAAGGCTCGTCGAGCATTTCGGGCCTGAGTCCTTCGATGTGGTGATCTCCACCGAGGTCCTCGAGCACGTTTATGACTGGAGGAGTGTAGTGAATAACATGAAGGCCGTGCTGAAGCCCGGCGGCTTTATCTACATAACTACGCGTTCTATGGGCTTCCCCTACCATGCCTATCCCCACGACTATTGGCGCTACGAAATTGAAGACATGGAGAAAATATTTGGCGACTTTGAGATAATTGCGCTTGAGAAAGATTGGGAAGCCCCTGGTGTGTTCTTAAAGGCTAGAAAACCTAAGAGCTTGTCACCGAACGATTTAAGCCAAATAGAGCTGTACTCGATGGTTCTTGGACGAAGAACCAGAGAGATCGTCGGCATGGATAAAGCCCCGCTGGTGAGAAGACTCGGCATACAGGTCTGCCAATCAAAAACCATCAGACGCATCGTGCCAGGGAGGGTTATCTGGACATTGATAGGCAAAAGGTACTGCGTATGAAATATCAAAGTTAATTAGGATCTATACATGAGGGTTTATGCAAGCAGTTGTCCTCGCTGGTGGCTATGCGACGCGTCTGCGGCCGACTTCGCTTTCTATGTCTAAACACCTCGTGCCTCTCGCAAACAGACCGGTGCTGGGCTGGGTTCTGTTTCAGATCGCGGAGGCTGGAGTTAAAGAGGTCTTCCTCGTTGTAGGTCCTCACAATAGGGAGCAGATTGCTGAGTATGTAGGCGACGGGTCGAGGTTCGGCTTGTCGGTTGTGTACCTCCTGCAGGAGAGACCTCTGGGTCTCGCCCACGCTGTGTCGCTGGCGGAGAGGTACGTCTCCGGGCCTTTTCTGGTATACCTCGGCGACAACCTCCTCAAGGGCGGAGCGGCGCCGTATCTAAAGCGCTTCACAGAGACGCGGGCAGACGCCCTCGTGATCCTCAAGGAGGTTGAGGACCCCACTAGATTCGGCGTGGCGCTCTTCGACGGGGGCGGGAGGCTGGTGAATTTCGTCGAGAAGCCCAAGGAGCCCCCCTCCCGCCTCGCCCTCGTGGGTCTCTACTTCTTCATGCCAGCCGTCTTTGACTACATAAGGCGGCTTAAGCCCTCTTGGCGTGGGGAGTACGAGATAACAGATGCCCTGGCCCTCTTGCTGAGGGACGGCGGGCGGGTGGAGTACGCGGTGCACGAGGGCTGGTGGCTGGATATCGGCAAGAAAGACGACGTCCTCGCCGCAAATGCGCTCCTCCTGGACGAGTACGCCCGTCTGGACGTTAGGGGCTCCGTGGAGGGCAGCCGGCTGGAGGGCCGGGTCGTGGTGGAGCCCGGCGCCGTGGTTAAAAACAGCGTGGTGAGGGGGCCCGCCGTCGTAGGGGAGGGCGCGGTGGTTGAGAACTCCTTCGTCGGCCCTTTCACCAGCGTGGGGCCTAGGGCGATGGTTAGAGACAGCGCGGTGGAGTACAGCGTCTTGATGGAGGGGGCGGTGGTGGAGGGCGTGGAGAGGCTTGAGGAGTCTATACTCGGCAGACACGCCAGAGTAGTTGCGAGAGGCCGGAGGACCCTCCGCCTACACGTCTCGGACTACTCGGCGGTAGAGTTTTAAACTGGGGTTTAGTGGCTGCTGTGAGGGTGTTGGTGATCGGTTGCGGTGGCTACATTGGGACTACGCTTACGCCGCTCCTCCTGCAGAGGGGGTACAGGGTGCGTTGCGTAGACTGGCTTGTCTTTGGCGACGACGTCCTCAGCCACGTAGCGGGCCACCCTAACTTCGAGCTGGTGAAGAAAGACGTCAGAGAGGTGGATGGCGCTGTTTTCGCAGACGTAGACGCCGTGGTGGACCTCGCCGCGATCTCTAACGATCTCGCTGGTGAGCTGGACCCCGAGCTTACTCTATCCATAAACTACAAAGCCAGGGCGAGAAACGCCAGGCTTGCGGCGGAGAGGGGGGTCCCACGCTACGTCCTTGCCTCCAGTTGCAGCGTCTACGGCAGGCAAGACGGCGTGGCGGACGAAACTGCGAAGCCCAACCCCCTCACCACATACGCCAAGGCCAACCTCCTGGCTGAGCAGGAGGTTCTGCCTCTGGCATCCCCCAGCTTCTCTCCAGTCGCCTTGAGGCTCGCGACGGTGTATGGGCCCTCCAGAAGGATGCGTTTCGACCTCGTCGTAAACGCCATGACTCTTTCTGCCTACACGGAGGGGAGGATATACGTGGAGGGAGACGGCATGCAGATGAGGCCGCTTGTCCACGTGGTAGACGTGGCCCGGGCTGTAGTTTTTATGCTGGAGCAGCCGCCCGACTCCGTGTCGGGCCAGGTCTTCAACGTGGGGTCGGACGACCAGAACTACAGAATTATTGACGTGGCGAAGGCGGTGCAGGAGGTGGCGGGAGGCGATATAGTTTTCAGGGGTGAGGTGGATAGGCGGAGCTACGCCGTCTCTTTCGCAAAGATAAGGCGGCTGGGGTGGCAACCCCTCTACAGATTGGGGGAGGGGGTGAGGCAGATCTACCACGAGCTCCTTCTCGGCCATCTGAAGCCGGAGGAGAGGTGGTGGACCGTCAAGTGGTACAAGAGGCTGTTGGGGAGATGAGGGGTTTGGCGCTGGTTACGGGGGTAAGCTCGTCGCCTGGCTGGAAAACAGCGCTTAGGCTGGCCTCCGCCGGCTGGGAGGTGCTCGGCGTATATAACCAACACCCCGTGGAGGGCGTGCCCACGGTTAGGTGGGATCTGGCGGAGGACCCCCGCGGGGTCGTGAGGCTCTACAAGCCGTCTCTGGTGGTCCACGCCGCGGCGCTGGGCGACGTGGATAGATGCGAGGCGGAGCCTCAACTCTGCTACAGGTTAAACGCCGTTGCGACTAGGGAGATCGCCGGCGAGGCGTATAAAGTGGGGGCTAGGGTGGTATATCTCTCGACGGATTACGTCTTTCCCGGCGACCGGGGGCTTTATAGAGAGGAGGACCCTCCCAGGCCTGTGAACTACTACGGCCTCTCTAAGCTCCTGGGCGAAGAGGCGGTTTTGGCGGTGGGAGGCGCTGTGGTGAGGGTGGCTTGGATATACGGCTTCGGGCCTGGGAGGCTTAACTTCGGCCGCGCCGTTGTGGAGAAGCTGGCGCGCGGCGAGGAGGTCAAGGCAATAGCAGATCAGTGGGGGTCTCCGACGCTGAACACTCTAATTGCCGAGGTGGCGGCAAGACTGGCGGAGAGGGAGTACGCAGGGGTGCTCCACGCCGCGGGGCCGCGGATGTCTCGATACGAGTTCGCCTTGGCGATTGCAGAGGCTTTCAGCTTCCCCAAGGGCTTGGTCAAACCTATCTCCATGGCTGAGGTGGGGTACAAGGCGCCTAGGCCCAAGGACTCTAGTCTAGTCAGCAGAAGGGCCGTCGAGATGTTCGGCGTGTCCATAGACGACGTGAATTACGCCTTGTCAATATTTAAAAAAGAGTGGCTTGAGCAGAGCCATGCCACTAGCTGAGGTTAGGAGGCTGGCTATCCCCGAGGTGATGTATTTCCGCTACCGCCTGTTTGAAGACGAGAGGGGCTTCTATGCGGAGCTTTGGAAGCGTACTGAGTACCTGGCGGCCGGGCTTCCCTATGACTTTGTGCAGGTGAACCTGATCTATTCAAGGCCGTTTGTGGTTAGGGGTCTCCACTATCAGTTGAAGCCGTCGGAGCAGGGTAAGTTGGCTTTTGTGGTTAGGGGGCGGGTGTTTGACGTGGCGGTGGACATCCGCAGGGGCTCGCCGTATTTCGGCAGGTGGGTCGCGGCGGAGCTAGGGCCCGGCGAGGCGCTTTGGATCCCGCCTGGCTTTGCCCACGGCTTGCAGTCCCTGGAGGAGACGCACTTCCTGTACCTCGTCACCAAGGAGTACGACCCCCAGCGCGATAGATGCATCAAGTGGGACGACCCGGCCATCGCCGTGAAGTGGCCCGCCCCCGAGAAAGCCATACTAAGCCAGAAGGACAGAAACTGCCCCCCGCTGGCTGAGGCGGAGAACAACTTCGAGTACCCATAACGCAAATACTTTGCTTAATCTCGATTGTTTACTAAAACATTATTATAAGATATTAATGAATATAATAAATTTATTAAATAAATTCAGTTATAGTTTATCTGGATATCTTATATATTTAGATAGATACTTTATGTGAGAATCATGTGTAGCAATAGAGCCGAAACCTGGCACTGTTGCTCTAATTAAGTAGAAAGTCCTTGAGAACTCTACATGAGTTGCTTTCTCCATATCAATGATTCCAGCTTTTTCTCTTACGATTTTGGCTAGTTTAATTCCATCAAATATACCTCTTCTTATACTTTCGTCAAGCAAATGTAATTTAGTCATAAGATAAAGCCTTGATTTATATAATTTGAAGAGGTTGTGATATCTACAATACATATTTTCCCATAGTGCTGTTTTGGCTTTTATCATTAGATATAAGTTCACGCTATTCGACCTAACTCCATATAACGACTTACTGGTCGCGCCGCCATGATGAATGCCTGCTATAACTGGCACAAATGCAACTTTTCGAGATTTCTGCCATGCCATGAGACCTATATAATTATCATCGAAATACATAAAAGTATCTGTTATAAATGGCAACTTATCTGGTAACTCATTAATAAAATCTACTGAGTAGATCGTATAACCACCCATTGTGAAGGTCACATAATGAGGTTTTGTTAAATCGCAATCCTCTATCTTATAGCCTCTGCAAGCGGCTAGGACTTGCCCAAACTCGTCGTGAAACACGCCAGCATTACCTATGACGCCGTCAGGTCTTAGCTCTAGGCCTTGGATTCCGACGTAATCTCCCCTCTTAATCCATTCAAATAATCTCCTCAAGCTGTCGCTTCTTACTATGAAGTCGTTATTGAGAAAAACTACATAATCAGCGCCCAGGTTATTAACTGCGTACTCATAGCCACTGTTCAAATTGCCGGCATAACCTCTATTTTCAGATAATCTATATAGAACCACTTCATTCTTAAACCCAATGTTACTAATATATTTGTTTATTAGATCTGGCGAATTGTCGGTAGAGCCACCATCAACGACTAGAATCGTTAGGCTGAAATCGCCTCGTTCAAGGTTAAGAACTGAATGTAGAGATTCCCTTGCTATATCCCACAATCTTGAACTGTTATAATTAAGCCAGAGTGCTACAACCCTTGCCATGAACATACTCGATACGATGCATAATTAAAGATTATTCTCCCGCTCTGGCACCTGTCCACTATCACTTTAAATCCTCATTGATTGTCTCTAAGCCTTTCTAGTATTAGGCACTAAATAAGCATCTTAACCTACGCGAAGAGTATATGCCAATGGCCTATTTACGGCCTAACTGACAGAGAAAGCATCTTAAGGCTCGAAGTCCTCTATCCTCCTATCGATTGGGAGCAGTACGCAGATATGCGATGTCTCTCTAAGAGATCTCGTGCGAAAAATTTGCGCACCCTCCGCGACCCAGCCGCCGAGCTCTCTGGATGGGCTCATCAAGTAGCTAAACAATAGATTTGTTAAACCCTCAGTGGCGTCCATAAATACCAGCTCGGAGTTACATATCGACAGAGCTGAACGCTCTAATTACGAACTCCTGACCTTTAAACAATATAGAACCTACTAATGTTCATAATAATAGAGGTAGAGCAGGTCAGCACCGTCTTGAGGCACCCGTCGGAGTCTGTCGCCCTCGGCAAAGAGCGAGCTGTGCGTCAAAGGCGCTGTTGCCAAGGCGGGATAGGCCGACCCCGAAATCTAAGACAAAGCTATACAAGAGGAGGAAATATCTCCGGCCATGAACACGGCACATGTGCCGAGACCTCCCGCAGTCGCGGAGATTAAGAAAAGCGCGTGGAAAAGGGCGCCGCCGGTTAACTCCCCTAACGCAGAAAAGGTGGAGGAGATTCGCGGCTTGGTTTACTTCGCAAGAACCATGGGCAGAGGCATGGCCATATCTATCAGCAGAAGGGTATGTATGGAGGCTAAGCTTGACGGCAGAAGCCCCCGCAAGCTTCACCGTTTGGTTCACGTAACTCCATAGGGCCAGCGTCCTCTGTCGCCATGCGGAAAGGTAAGCGCTTGGTGGCTACGCAGACTACGTTGCCAACTATTGGAGACTGAGGAGGTAAAAATAATTGTGGCTCTACGCCTCTCGGGTGGGGGCTAGGATGTTGGCGGTGCTGGGTAGCGTTTACACGCTCGTAGTCTCTGTCGTCTATACGCTGATGGTGGCTAGGCACCTGCTCACGGAGGAACTCGCCACGTTGATCGTCTTCAATGCTGGCTATGCCATAGCTCTGACCATGCTGAGCTACGTCACTGTTTGGTGTCTATATGTGTTTGCCAGGTAGCCGGAGCAGTTCGAGGAGCTGTCTAATGGCGTCTCTTTGCCTGGGCCTCCCCAGCCGTCTATGTGGCCATATACGGCAAGCTCACTTTGCGGTTTTAGCGATAGCTCTGGTGTTTCTTGTGCAGTTGTTAATGAATCTAGAGTTTGCGTTTGTCCGCCTATTCTGGTCGGCGAGTTATAAATGCTAAAACTCGATAAGCTCACCTGGGTCTTTCACGACAAAATTACGCGTTCTGTAAATAAATTGAGGGTTAGCTCTGAACATAGTATTCCGGCTTTTAATAAATAAAATTACCTAATAATTTCCCTTGTAGCTTCTCTAAAATCTTTAACAAAGCTCTCCCATGAGTAATGCATTTCAACCATTTGGCGTGCAATAAATGGGTTAAAATTATTAATATTTTCTATTGCATATGTTAGCTTTTTAGCAAACCTAATAGCATCTTCGGTATTTTCAAGGTATTGAGTCACATTTCCTATATCTTTTATTCTCTGTTTATCAGGCACATGTATCAAAGTTGGCGAAACTACTGGTACGCCCATTCCTAAGGCCTCTACTATCGTTACTCCAATGCCCGTGTAGCGAAGATCTTTGTGGGCTGGCAGAAAGTAGAGGTCCGAGGCCGCAAGGTAGCTTAAAAACTCGTTATGAGGCAAATATGGAAACACGGTAACGTTACCAAACGATTCAAGATATTTCCCATATTCACCCGAAATATTAAATATTAAAAATCAAATGTTTTTTGTTTTAAAATATTTATTTAAATACCGTATGATTGTAGGAAGAAAATGGGCGCCTTTAATTTCATAAAGTGAACCGTTCCTTATTATTGGATTGCTTAGATATGACGAGAGTATTGTAACATCACAAGGGAGATTAAGCCGCTGACGAATTTCGCACCTAGTCTTTGGGTTAATTAATTGTATTTTTTGAGCATCCACGCCTATGGGTCTTAATTTGATATATCTGCCGAGTTTTAAGCTCCTTAAGGTCTCCAACTCGTAGACGCTAAGGACAAAATAAGCAGAACGGGAAAGGTTTCTAAAGATTTTTATTTTATAATATGACGCTAGATTATTAGCAAACGGCTTTCTTGAATGCTGTTGAAGTATGAATGGGTAGGTTTTAAGTTTTTTAAAAATACCATAGTATCTAATGTTTTTATACTCGTTAATATATAATATTACATTCATACTTTTATTAATCAAACTATAAACAACATCATCGATATAACCAGTTTCGCCCATCAATTTATACAGATTAAGTACTTTTAGTTTATTTATTATTTTATCCAATATATCTGAATTTTGAAATTTATAAGGAACTAAAACTACGACGACGTTTTCTATAGTTTTTACTAAAAATTTACCTAAGTTAGTCGGCCGTATTGCAATTGCTCTGCATTTTCCAATATTTGCAAGAGCTGATGCGACTCTGAAATTCCATGGCGGAGTTCTTGGCTCTGGTATATGGTTTTCGTCTACGTCGTGGATATGGTGATGGAGGAGGCTTATCACCACTTTTTCCTCACAAGCATCCATGCAGACTTTGTGTAACACCTTTATTTAAACATCTTCAGCGGCATTGTTTTTAAGCTTCTCGTCTCTATCGGATACTAGCCGCAAACCGGCTTAGTATAATTGATTTTCTATATCGAGTTTGTGTCGAAACTGCTCTGACTACCTCTTAAAGTTTAAATAGTCGGGTTACGGCAGGAAGCTAATGAAAAATGCCCTTATATCTCACCATTACTGGGGCTCGCCAGGGGGTGGACAACTGGTCTGTGCCTCTGTGGCGTTAGCGCTTGACGAGTTGGGCTACAGGCCGGTGCTTGCCGGTACTTTCAAGTTCGACGCCTCGCGCTATTTGGAGTGGTACGGCATAGACCTGCGGCGGTATGAGGTTGTGACTCTGCCGTTTGGCGCCAGGGCGTTTGGGCTGTGGAGTAGGCTCTTTGTGTGGTATCCCGCGTTGAAGGCGGTGAAGAGGTTTAGGCCCGATTTGGTGTTTATCGACGAGGTGGCGTATAAGCCGCTTCTGGGGCGTAAGGCGTTCCGTCTTGTGGAGTACATCCACTTCCCCTACGAGGTGGCTGTTGACCCGAGGTTTAGGGGCACTGGGCTTGCGTATGGCGAGGATCCGTACATAATGGAGCGGTACGGCAGGTTTCCGCTGAATC
>Ga0079996_116247_pt1 | contig 10652 bp, 9 predicted proteins | sample PerSpoAPS_AMetaG_FD_69199 | JGI IMG/M metagenome (GOLD analysis project Ga0079996, IMG submission 69199) | Thermal spring microbial communities from Yellowstone National Park, Wyoming, USA - Perpetual Spouter A (PS_A) MetaG (SPADES assembly)... | ecosystem: Environmental > Aquatic > Thermal... | reverse complement strand
TTCTACTTCATCGATCCCTTCATCTACCGCGCCTTCGCCCGCTGGACCATGGCCAAGCCCCCAGACGAACACGCCCTAGCCGAGGCGGCCGCCGCGACCCACCTAGCCCGGCTGTACGATGTGTTCTACCTCAGACACGACGGGGAGGTCGACGCGGTGGTGAGAAGCGGCGACGCGTACATAGGCATCGAGGTGAAGTACGGCCGGGCCGAAGGCGCCAGGAGAGTCCTCGGCGTCGTTAAGCGGATCTACACGCTGAGCAAGCGTTGCTGGACGTCCCCCAGACAGTGGAGGTGCCCATACTTGCCTAAAGGCCGGCCGCGAGCCTGTAGCCGACTCGGCAAGAACCCGCCCACCTATGGCTACCAACCCCGCCACGTCCGCCGCGGCCTCCTCTGCCTCGTGTGTAGAGAGAGGGCCATGTCGAGACTGGATAGACCGTCGTGGAGGTTAAGCGGTTAATGGATGCAAGGTCGACAAGTCCTAAGTCCTGTGGCCTGTACGCGTAAATGCCGCGGGCCTATCGTAGCAGTCCACGACCGCCGTCGGTCTGGGGGCTCGAAACAGCGGCCGCGGCGCCGACGCCTAGCGGCCGGCCCCTCGGCGGTTACTCGTATTAGCAGTCGGCATCGCCCGCTATAGCCAGTGCGGCGCTGGAGAGCCGGCGCAAGTCAGGTGTCTCCCGCGGCCTCCAAGATCTTTAGGGCGAGGTCCGTCCAAACATTGATTGTTTCCGCATATTGGTTGTCGTTGGTTCTGCGGTTCCATATATTGGTCAAGTTCGGCGTTGGTTAACGCATGGCGATGTCGAGAAGATGACGAGATGATTAAGAGGATAGAAAAAGAGGGTGTCTTTGCAGGTGTTTCCTAGCGATTCCTCTCTGCCTCGGCGTGCCGTTTTTGGCCTTTTCGGCGAGGTATTGCGCTATGGCCCTTCTTACCGCGTCGTCTTCTTCCGCCAGCTTCAAGAGGTCAGTCGTGGCTATGTACACTACGTAGTTGGGGCCGGATTTAACAACATTAGGCCTGAGTCCCACCGATTCAAGCCTCCCAGCTACGGCGAGCGCCTTCCCGACATCGCGGACGTAGCGCCTAGCCAGGCGTGAGCCGCCCTGACCACTAACGAGATACAGGTACATCACGACTCCCGCCACAGCCACAGCGCCTCCTCCTCGGTCTCTCCGTATGTGAGAACTCTGTAGGGATTTCGCCGTTGTTTTGCCCATACGCCTCCCTAAGCCTGTCAATACTCCTCTTCTCAGCCTTCAGCCTGAAGGCTGTTCTGAAGACGTCGTCGGTGGCTAGCTTCACATCAATCCACTTATGCGCCTTCAGAAGATCCAGCAACATGCCGTATGCACCCGCCGCCTCCTTAAGCTTTACAAACGCCTCCTTGCCAGTGGCGACGAGGGCCTCGTTTGCGCCTATGCTAATGCCCAGTCTCCAGGGCTCCTTAGCCACAATAACAATCTTGTATTTACCTCGCAGTACCTCCTTCCGCTCGGCTTTGCCATCTCCCAACCACATTGTTAGCAGAGGCACCCACTCGCCGCGCCTGAGGTAATCCGCAACGAGAGTTATCGCTTCGTCCTTGCTCCACCTCTGCCTCCAGCTATTGCCCTAAGATGTGCCGCTACGCTCACCCCTTCGCGTGTCAAGTAGGCCGAAGTTATGTGCATGTGGAGTGCTCCATATCTCGCCGCCGCCCAGGCAAACACCTGCCAAGGCTGTGTAGTGCCCATGAAGGGCCGACTCTTTTCATTGCCTTCATCGCATGCCCTTCAGCCCAGCTGGAGTAACTCAAGTCTCTCACGCGTAAGCTTTAATACGTCCGGGAAATACGTCTCGGCGCTTAAGTCGTGGATCGGGATATACGGCGCGGTACTCTCGTTCACGTAAATCCACGTCCTGTCTGGCGCATACAGCCTATTCCCCTCCATCCTGTACGTGCCCTTGGCGACGGCCTTGTACAGCGCTGTCAGCTTTTCTTTCGTCTGCATCCACGCCTCCATCAGTAGCCGTTTCAACGTGTCTCTGAAGTCGAGGAGTTGTCTCTTCTCCTCTTCCGATAACGGAAATGTCTTCATGATCTCCTGCGTTGCGTATTCGACGTACAGCATCCACGCCGGGAAGACCCAGTCCACCGGCCCCCGCAAGACGCCGCGGGCGGAGACCTCCTCAAGCATCTCCTCCAAGGTCGGCGGCTCGGCGGGCCTCAGCGCGAGCTCCAGGCGTTCTTTAATCTTTCTATCCATGTCTGTGGTAAATGCCACTGTGCATGATGAACTGCAACGACTTCACCCCCCTCGCAGTCCGCCAAGCCCCCCGCACAGGTTCTCCCCCACAGGTACAGACTTACAGGTCTAACTACCCCTGTACGGAAGTATCTGCAAGTCTGGACCTGTGAATCATATGCCCAAGCGGCGGGGCAGAGCCTGGAGGCGGAGCTGTGTGTACGAAGCCGCCTAGATCTACATCTCTCGGCTCTTGCGGACCTCCGTCTCTCACCCCGTCTCACGTCTTGGCTCTGGGCTTGAGCTTCGGCGGCGGGTGAGGGGGGCGGTGTCTGCCGGGCGGCGGGCGGACCGGCTCGTAGACCGCGGCTTGTGGGATGTACCACCCGGGTGGCGAGTGGGGAGGCTTTCTCGGCCTCTTGGCGGGGGCCTGGCGGCGTAGGGCGGCCGGTAGGTCTTGTGCAACCACGCCTCCCATGCGGGCGCCAGCGACCTACTCCTTGTGCACGCCAGGACGTAGGCGGCGTCGGGCCTGAGGCCTCTGACGGCCGCAGAGGAGAGCCCCAGAAGTGTCTGCACAATCTCCTCCACCCGCCCGGAGGAGCCGGCGTAGGCTATCCTCCCGCCAGCCGCGAGGAGGTAGACGCAGTACACGTCATAATGGAAGGTTTAAAACCAGTTTTAGGAGTTGTGATTTGCCTGGATAGTGATTGTACACTGTAATATTTGATCTATATGTTACACGAACGATGCCTCCTAGAGGAGGTTCCTTGAAATAGACATAGCTGATGGACAGTTGCGTATACGTAGGCCCCGCCGGGGCCAAGAGTTGTTTTAGACTCCACGACAAGGTGAGTCAGTGGATCGGACTAAGGAGGATGCCAGTATAGTCAACCGAAGGTGTGTAAGCTGAGATGATTCATTTTCAACACTCCATCACATATTCCTATGGACGAGATCCCTAAGTGGATTACGATTAAGCGTATAGGCGATAGGCCTAAGCTGGATCCTGTGAACTTCGTGGCGCTTCTGTCGCTTGAAGAAGTGGAAACGGTGCTACGGGACGACGGCTGGACTAGTAGCGGCTTCGACGACCCTGCAGAGCTGGAGGGAGAGCCGCCGGTTCTGCGGATGATGAAGCCGGTGTTTCTGTGGTTCGTGGAGCGTCTCCACGCCAGGCTGTGGCGCCGCAATATAGTCGTGGGCAACGTCCACCTCGACGCCGTGAGGCCGGCCGCACAGCTACCGCGCCTCCTCGACCACGTGCCCAACCACGTGGCTGGTAGAGACTACGTGGCGAAGGTCTTCGCAACTAGGGGCTACGGAATTGAGATGGCCTATATGGCAAATGAGACCGAGGGGCACGATGGGTATGCCGTAAAAATTTATAAGTCAGATAGGGGCGTATGGACGTGAGCGTCCGCGTCTCGGTCGTCCGCATCGGGCGTAGCCGGAGGAGGGCGGTCTTTGTGGATTTCGGCAACGTCGCGTTTGCAGTGGATGAGTTCGGCCAGGTGGTAAGGATTGGGGAAAAGGTGGAACTCCCCCGCGGGTGGGAGGAGAGCGGCGATCCCTTCCTGGAGCTGTATCTGCCGCGGGAGAGAGAGCTACGAGGCGACAAGAAGACCCTGCAAGAGGACGGACAGATACCGCTCAAGAGGCTCGTGTTGAAGGAGCACGGCTTCTTCCTCGGCTACGTCGTAGATCTGCCGGACCCGCCTCTGGACTAACCCCCCTTTTTAGACCCAACCCAATAGTGCACGCCACATTTTATCTGAGCCCTTGCAGGTACTTCCTCACAGGTACAGACTTCAGGTCTAATTATGCATGTGAGTCAAGCCCTGTGAGGAAGTACCTGCAGGCGTTGGTTTGGCTTCCTCGCAACGTGGCGATGCGGCAATAGAAAGGTCGGACAGACTCGACTTCGCAACACACCGCTTGATGTGGTCATCTGTCGATTCATCGTTTTCCTCTCTCTCTCCTATTTCTTCCATGCACGAACCCGCAAAGGCAGTGATTGTGCTTGCGCTGTCCACCGCGGTGGCGGTGTGGCTTCTGGGCGTAGCGCTCCACCGTGGCCAGACACGGGCCAGCTGGCCTACGGCAACCCCCTGCCGTACCTCAAGGTGCGCATGGACTCGGGCGTCGTGAGGTTCTGGGTGGAGGACTTCAACGGGTTACAGTACGAGCGGGTTCGGCTCTACGTCAACGGACGGCTCGCCGCGTCGGGGGGCCCAGGCACAGACGCCGCGGCGAAGTGCGGCGACGAGGTGGCCGCCGTGGTTAAGTACCACAGCGGCGTCAAAAAGCTGGAGGGACGCATACTCTGCACCGAACCCATAAAGGCGCCGGGCGGTAGACAACAGTTCACTAATTCACACTTTGAAATCAGAACAGCGCTAGCGGCACAAGACGTAGCAGGCAACGCAGACATAACAGGCTTGCCAGTGAACATCGTGGGGGAGTGCAGAGTTATACCAGACTGGGACTACTACTATGCTGTACACATAATTCCGCGCACCCCAGACGTCTTGATATGCGACGCCTCAGGATGTTCACTAGGCAAGACACATAGTATCGAATCACACGAATGGGATCCGGCAGGGCCTTTTCCTTATACTCTCTACAGCGGCCCAATAGACGTGCTTAGAGTTGCAGGTGCCCCGCTTACGCAGTACGTCGGCGGTGGCCGGATTTGGCTGAGCCCGGGCGTATACTACAGTAGCAACTACCCCTACGGCTGGTATGTGCACATGAACGGCACCACACTTGCCTACTGCCCCTATAACGAACACTCACATACTACAACCGACACAAGGACTTGGACGGAGTACAAGGAGGTGAACGCCTCCGCGATATACCAGCTCTACCTGCAGTGGCCAGACGGCACCAGGACAAAGGCCACCGTTGCGATATACGAAAACAAAGATGGCGATCCCCCCTACGGCTTCCGGGTCATATCCAGCGGAACCAAGCATCCGCCCCCGCCGCCTAATATAAAGGTAGATACCAGATATGGTTCTGTAAACACCACCATAGATCCCATAACTGCGCTGAAAGCACTAAGACTCAACATAAGATTTCTTAATTACTTGGACTCCGACCCACATGCGAGGACTCTTTTTGTCGAAGCGCTCCGCCACCCATCCAAGGTGGAGTTCAACATACCGAAGATAAACGTGACGTATACAGAAACCGTGGTGAATCACATATTGATACAGCCGTCCGCCTACGACCAATCTGGCCGCGTCCTATTCGTTCAGATGCCCTACTCCTTCTCGCTGGGCGCGGTGCTCGCCACCACCGTCCTGCCCGTCAACATAACCAAACCGCCAGCGAACGTGACCACGCTAAGCGGCGGAACCGCATACGTCTTCAGCAGATAATTCATCGTTTTTTCCCACCCCCTCCCCTTCATGCAGATACTGGAGGAGCTGGGCACATTTGTCGTGGCGCTGGCGCTGGCATTGGCGATACTCGGCGTAGCGGCCGCCCTGCTGTACTACTTCAACCCCCAGCAACCGGTTGACTACGCCAAGGCCGCCTTCTACCCCCTGGTCAAGCCCATCAACGCGACCCACGTCTGGCTCGGCGTGAAGCCCTCCGCAGACAAGGTGGAGGTGGTGGAGCTGAAGTACCAGTACGGGGGGAGGTGGGTAGACGTCCCCGTTGCGAGGCTTACCGCAGACAGGGCGGTGTGGCTCAACGCGACCGACGGGAGGCCGGTGGCGGTGCCGTGCTCCGCCAACGTCACCGTCGCGACGCGGTACGGCACAGCCTCCAGGGCCGTCTCCTTCACCCCGGTGTGTCTTCAGCGGGACAGAGTCGACGTGGCTGAGGTGACGGAGGTGTTCCGCCAGCTGGCCGACTACGCCTCCTACGTGGCTAACTACGTGCTGTATAAATCCATCCCGGCGATTACGGCGTACGTAAGGTTCGGCTCCATGTACGTCGGAATCCAAGACATTGCCCCCTTCGCCTTCCAGGCGGTGCAGGACGCCGGCGCGCCCGGCTGGCAGGTGTGGCCGCCCAGCTACGGCGCCGTGAACCTGCTACCGCTGGAGGCCAGGGACATATGGAATGGAACCTCCGCCGAGCCGCTGGAATATTCGGAGCTGGCGTGGGGCAACGTGACTTCTGTCATGTACCGCTGGCTGAACGTGGTGGTGGATTGGGACAGCTCCGTGCTACGGATCTGGGTCAACAACGCCCTCGCCTACAACGGCACGCCGCCCGCCGCCGCGGCAACGTTCACGGCACCGCAGGGCTTCCGCATCGCGTTCACGCCGATAGACGCAAACACGGCCAACGTCACGCTCTACTACCAGCGGTATGCGTACTACATGCCGCCGTGCAACTGCCTCTGGAATAGAGGCGGGCTTGTGTGGGACAAGGCACTGTCCCTAACCGCGGCGAAGGGGAGGGCTTCCTCGTGGAGCGGGTGGGTGAAGATGATCAACGTCCCGGCGCCGGGCTACAACGAATCCGGCTTCATGCGCACGATACACGTCCTGCCGCCTGCGCCGTACCTGGGCGGAGACAGGAGGCTCTTCGGAGCAGTCACGCCGTTTCTGGTGAGGTCGCTGACGGCGCTGAGGGCCAGCAACGGCACCGTCTTCGCCTCATACGCTACGGACAACGGCGCCGTGAAGATGCTCACCTTCAGCACGCCCAACGGCACCTTCTACCTAGAGGAGCCCCTCCGCGGCGCAGTGCCGGAAGGCTTCAGACAGGTGGTCTACATCTACGCAGAAGGCCCCTACGCCGTGGCGCTGGGGTTTGAGTACAAAAAAATCTCTGGTCGGTACTACTGGGTGCCCTTCGTCCACTCCTCCAGCGACATGGCGTGTTGGTTCCGTGGCAACGGGCCAACCTACTCTGGCGTGTTCTGCCAAGTATGGGGGAGGTGGAGCGTTGAGATTTCTTGGTCGATAGACAACAACGGCGTCGTCTCGGTGTATAGAGGCGGCGTGCTTCAGCGCCGCACGCGCCTCGGCCAGCTCTCCGCCGCCTTGGCGTGGACCCCCGACGGCCGCATGTACGCCGCGTCGCCAGCCGGCATGGCCTCCGACACCACGAGGGTCTCCGCGCCGTTTGCCCACCGGTGGAGCCTCTCCGGCGCCTACAACTACACCCTGACGCTGTCCATAGCCACCGACAGAGAGCTCATCAGATCGTGGACGTTCGGCTCCACCACCTACTACCTCTACAACGTGACGTATAGAGGCGTGATGAACCTAACCTACAACGAGCCCGTGGCGCTGGACGCCTTCTACGGCTGGTACTACATGCTGACCTCCTACACGCCGCCACCCCCGCCCCTTGAACCATCAGTGTTAATCCAGCGATATGAATATGAAGGTAGCGTCAGCTTCTGCACCCCCACCAGGATCAAAATCGACGAAGACCAAGAACACAGAGAGCTGAACAAGGGCGACAACGGCTACTCAGTCCAGGTGGTCAACTACGCCATAATACGCGTCACTGGATGCGGATACGACTACACATACAGAGAAACCACCTACGTCACAACCCTCACCGCAGACGGCAACATATACCAAGTAACAGACGATAAAGGAAACGTCTGCGGATTCGACCAAGCAGAAAGAGACGACGACAGCGTAGTCCGCTGTAAGTATGATAATAGCCAATCGGGATAAAACTCACACTTGACGGTTCTATTTAAACTCCCCCCGTCTTTTTTGCATGAAGGTCAGGGTCGTATTGTTGGTAGCCCTGGTGCTTCTGGCAACATCGGTATATGGGGGTTACCTCACCAACTACACCTTATATAGCATATGGAGCCCCTCTTATACGCTCCGCAACTTCTACTTCGTCGGCGTAGCAGTCACCAAGGACTCAATAGTTTTAGGCGATCGGGAGAATAGATTCGTCGAGGAGGTTATCCTCGACGGGCTTCCGCCAGATACGTTGATCAAAGACCTCTCCCGGTACCGCCGCACCGTGATATACGGCATAGACCCCGGCATGAGGGCATCGCCCTGGCTCCCCAACGGGACGCATATTGAGTACACCTTCACCCGCGCCACCGCGCTGTTTGAGCCAGTCGAAGATATCGACGTGAGGAGGGACGTGAAGTGGTACGTCTTCGACATCCACTACAACGACGTCTGGTGGCTCAGGCCTGCTGGCGTCCGCTACGGCTTGCGGATCGCGGCGAAAAGCGACGACAGACCCCCGCTGGACTTCAGCTGTCTAAAATACGTCAAGACGGTCACCACCGCCCGGGGCGCTAGACGGGAAGTCTACAACGCCACATGCCCCGGCAACATCTCCACCGTGTACTTTGTCAACGTCTACTTCATGTACGCGTGGACTGGGGAGAAGAAGCTGTGCATCCGTGCAAGCTCGTTCAACGCAGGCGAATATGTGGCGGGCAGAAGTGTTAGCGTGACGCTCCTCGATTATTGCCGCCCCGCCGAGAAGCCCCCCAGAAACATCACAGCAACGGTTTCGCCTTGGGGCGGGAGGCAGAGCCGTCTAGACATCTACGTAGACGGCGCCCGCTTTGACACTATATGGATAGACGGCCTCAACGCCAAGCTCTACGTCGGCCCCTATGAGTTTACACTACCAACAATAACAGCCGCTTATGTAGACCTCAACTATCCTGGTGTTGTGCTGAGGCCTCTGGGGTCTGCGCTTCTGCTTATTGGCAACGACACTGTGATGGCGCCGCCTAGGTACGTGCTGAAGGAGAAAGACACAGCGTGGACGCAGGCCCGGGTGGAGCTGAGGTACGATCAAGGCGTGGTGGTACTTCCTGGCCGCACCTACGACAACTCCACCGTCTACACATGGCCCGTGGTGCCTGTCAAGATCCACGGCCGCACAACAGAGCTTCCGTACAGGGCGCTGGTGAACGCCGCCAAGCTGTGTCCAGGCGGCGCCATTGTGTCTGGCCGGTACCGCTGGGTGGGGGGCTGGGTGGAGGTGAGGGGGCCCACCTCGATACACTGCGCAGAGTACCCAGTGGAGTTCCTCCTGCCCAACGGCACCTCTGTAGTAGCAACGGCGCCTTTTAACAAGACGTTTGTCTGGACGCCCCCGCCCATAGTCTACCCCAACGGCACCAGGATGGAGGCCGACCCCGTCGCCGTGTTTGTAGACGGGCCCAGGACTGTTCGCATCAACTACACGCGGATCTACTACCTGGTGCGGGTCGTCACGCCTCTGGGAGTGAACGAGACTTGGGCGCCTAGGGGGGCCGCGGCGGGCGCTCCGGCTGTGTTAAGCCTCGGCAACGGGACTCGTTGGGTTGCCGAGGGCCCGACCTCGGCTGTGGCGGAGGGGCTTCTTGTGCTGGCGCCGCGGTACAAGAGGCAGTACTTGGTGAGGCTGGAGGCGCCCGTCAACTCCACCGAGGTCTGGGTAGACGAGGGTTTGACCTTCGCGGTGGGGCTTCCCGACCCGTGGGATCTGCCGAACGGCACCCGCTTCGCCCGTCTTCTGGTCAACAGCACCTCGGCGAGGGACTTCCGCGTAGACAAGCCCATGACGCTGAGGGCGCAGTACGCCGAGATCTACTACTGGGCCTCCGTCGAGACGCCGATCAACAAGACGGCCAGCTGGATGCCCAAAGGCGTCGTGCTCAAGTTCCCCAACGCCGTCGACTTCGGCAACGGCACCAGGCTGATTAAGCCGTCCGTAGGAGAGGTGGTCGTCGAGGAGCCGGTTGTGTTGAAGGTGGAGTACGCCAAGAGGCAACACTACGTCAAGATTGTGGGCGTGGCGCAGTGGGAGGGGTGGGCCGACGCGGGCTCCGTGGTTAGGCTAAACGCCACCGTGGTAGGCGGGGTGGAGTACACGCCGGCTGAGGTTGTAACTGCGGCGGGCCCCGGCGTCTACAAGCCACTCTTCTACGCCGTATACAGAACCGTGGCGAGGGACGTGTTGGGCATCCCCAATCCACTCGCAACGGTGAAGCTCTGCAACGCGACGGCGAGCCCCCTCCCGGACGGCTCCGCCGTGGTTGCGGCCTACACCAGAGAGCTCTGCCAGCCGACCGTCGAGGCGTTTCCCATAAGCCCCTACACAGCCGCCGGAGCCGCCGTAGCGGCAACTGCAGCCGCCCTCGCGCTGAAGAAAAGGAGAAAATAACAGGTTTTTTCTCTTTCAACTCTCCTAACAGGGATTTCCCCACAGGGATAATTATCCCTGTAAGGTAATCCCTGTTGGTTATCCCTGTAGGCGGCGGATGTAAGGGTTCAGCGGTGCCGCTGAGCGCCAGATGTGGTTCTTTATTGTTGGTTCTCCACGTGTCGCCATGCTAAGAATAGTAATTCCAGTTCTGTGGGCGGCGGCGGTGGCGCTTGCGGCGGTTCTGCCCACTGAGAGCGGCGACGCGTTCTACTTCGCCTTCGGCGGGCAGGCGGGGGCGGTAAACGCCTACGGCCA
>Ga0079996_136502_pt1 | contig 10688 bp, 10 predicted proteins | sample PerSpoAPS_AMetaG_FD_69199 | JGI IMG/M metagenome (GOLD analysis project Ga0079996, IMG submission 69199) | Thermal spring microbial communities from Yellowstone National Park, Wyoming, USA - Perpetual Spouter A (PS_A) MetaG (SPADES assembly)... | ecosystem: Environmental > Aquatic > Thermal... | reverse complement strand
GCCCACAAGCCTAACCCCCTCATCCTCCACGAAGGGATAAAAAATTCCCATCGCATTGGAGCCACCGCCCACACATGCAACCACCACCTTGGGCAGTTTGCCCTCCTTTTCCAAAATCTGCCCCTTCGCCTCTTTACCTATCACGCTCTGAAAGTCTCTGACCATCATGGGAAAGGGATGGGGTCCCACTACAGAGCCTATTATGTAATGGGTAGTCTCCACATTGGCAACCCAATCCCTGAGGGCTTCGTTTATGGCATCCTTTAGCGTCCTGCTTCCGCTTTTGACTACCCTCACCTCTGCACCCAAGAGCTTCATTCTAAACACATTCAGCCTCTGCCTTTGGGCATCCTCCTCTCCCATATACACCACACATTCCAAACCAAGCAAAGCACAGGCAGTGGCAGTAGCCACCCCATGCTGACCCGCACCAGTTTCTGCGATTATTCTGTTTTTTCCCATCCTCTTGGCAAGCAGAGCCTGTCCAAGGGTGTTGTTGATCTTGTGGGCACCCGTATGCAAAAGGTCCTCCCTCTTTATGTATATCTTTGCCCCTCCCGCATACTCGGTCAGGTTCTTGGCAAAGTAAAGGGGCGTAGGTCTGCCCGCAAACTCTCTGAGGTAATACTCAAACTCCTGCCAAAAGCTTGGGTCCTCTTTAACCTTCTGGTATTCTTCCTCAAGTTCCTCTAAAGCGTACATCAAAGTCTCCGGCACAAACCTTCCACCAAAGCTTCCAAAGTAGCCTCTCTCGTTTGGCACCTTCATAGCAAGGTTAATTATAAGCCTTAGCTATTTACTTTTGAAGTGGAAAGTTTTCTTATGCTTGGATGATTAAAACAGGGGCAAGATGCCCCTGCCGAGGGTCTGAGGGGCGGGGGCGGGGAACCTCAGAACCCTCTTTATTGTGTATTATAACCACCAAAATTATGCTTTCCTGACAGTGCCCTACTTCAAAAACTTCTCCCAGTATTTGTCTATTTCTTCGTCCGTCCAGCCTGTAGTCTCTTTGAGTCCTTCTTTTAGAACATCCAGATAGAGTTTAGAAGGTGGGTTGTAGCTAAACTTCTCCTTTGATGTAAATGTTAGAATATCAAGCCCATCAAAAGTGCCTAAATTTATTTCTTTTTCATACCAACTTCCCTCTTGAGATTTCACACACTCATACTGTTCCCGTGTCATCTTCCAAAGCCTGACTACCGCATGATACTCAGGATCAGGTTCTATTTCAGGAGACAAGAAAGCCACGCCACCATCCCAGCGTCCGGAATATTTCCCAAAATAAACTCTGTAGGGGACCCTCCTCCATCCGAGAGACACGGGTTCTGTTTTATCAGGGCATCCTGTGTGATATGTTATATTTCTGAAGCTTTCGCCCTTAATGTAAGCTAAAAGCCTTTCTGTAAGTAAATTTGAACCGTAAGCTGCATAGATAACATACTCCATATCTGTTTCCCTCCTTAGGGAAATATTTTAACTCAGTTAAAAACTTACCTCTTCTGGAACGGTCTTCAGATGTTAGCACACTTCATAGCCTTTTATAAGGTGAGGTAGTTAGTAAGGTATAATATAGCCCATGCATGCCCTAGAAAAATTCAAAGAGCTATTGGGGGATATATTCCAGTTTGAAAGTTCAGACCTTGACTTTTGCATATACAGAATTCTCAACTACAAACGGGATGAAGTAGAGAGGATGTCAACTTTTTAGGTTTATGATCGTATAAATGACAATAAAGTAGGCTAACCATCTATAGACGGTTTCAGACTTAGCATTCCAAGGAAACCTCTTGTAGAACCTCTTTATTCTGTGCTTGATGCAGAAAACCACCTCTCTAACACCTAAAAACTTTGCTTAGTATTTCTTCTATTACTTGTATCGCCTCCATATTTCTAAGCGTATCGGAACTGCTTCAGATCCTAACCATCAACCACCACAGTCTATAGATGCCAAAAGTTGACATCTTCAAACTCACACCCAAATATACCAAAGACTAAGACAGTTATTCCCTGAATTGCCGACCAGATACATTGATTCAGCTATTTGCAAGTGCTTAGAGAGTTTTGAAGGTAGCCTTCCTCTTTCCTATCCTTGGGCGAATTCCACCATAGCATTTGTCCCCTCTGAAGCCAATATTGGTGGAAGTAGTGTGGGATAGGGTGAGGGGTAGGTTATTTCCCTTAGAGGTTGGGGGCGTTTCGATGAGGGATTTTCTAGAACGGCCTCAGAGTATTTTAAGGGCATAAATTTTGAAAAGGATATGATTTTTGACAACAGGGAGACCGCTGGACGCTTGCTGGGTGAATGGTTAAAGGAAAAGCTCGGAGAGGAAGGGAATTATATAGTTCTGGGCATCCCAAGAGGGGGAGTGGTGGTAGCAAAGGAAACCGCGGAAGTTCTTGGGGCACCTTTAGGTGTGTTGATCGTAAGAAAGCTGGGCGTTCCAGAAAATCCAGAGCTTGCCTTTGGTGCCATAGACCCAGACCGCAACATATATTTGGATAAAAGCACCGTTGAATACTTTGGGCTCACTCCCCAGGTCATCCAGAAGGTAGCCCAGGAGGAACTTAAAAAGATAAGGGAAAGGGAGAAGAAGTTTGAAAAGGGGCTTATAAGGGATTTTAAAGATAAAGACGTTATAGTGGTTGATGATGGCATAGCCACCGGCATGACCCTACAGGCGGGCGTGGAGTATCTAAAAAGAAAAGGGGCAAAGAAGGTGATCGTGGCAGTGCCCGTATGCCCCAAAGAGACGGAAGAGAGGTTAAAAAGATATGCACACCAAGTCTATTGCTATTACTCCACTACCACCTCTCCCTTTGCGGTGGGTATGTTTTACAGGGACTTTAGACAGGTGGAGGATGAAAAGGTCCAAAATCTATTGCAATAAACCCACCACAAACCTATATTATAAACCTTTGAGTAGGAGGTAAAGTATGATTAACAGAAGGCTTGTTAAAAGGCTTATAAGCTTAGGAGAGAAAGGATACATAACCTACGATGAGCTGAACGAAGCTTTGGGAGACAGCCTTATAGACACTGAGCTTTATGAGGAAGTTATGGACTTCCTCCAAGAGAGGGGGATAAGGCTGGTGGAGACGGAGGAGGTTCAGGAGGAGAGAGAGGAGGAATTTTTGGTATCCACCGACCACCTTCTGCAGAGCACCAAGGATGGAGACCCGGTAAGGCTCTACCTTAGGGAGATGGGCAAGATCCCTCTTTTAACTCGGGAAGAGGAGATAAAATACGCCAAGCAGATAGAGATGGGTAGGAAGGTCATGAGAAGGGGGCTATTGAGAACTTCCTTTTTGGTGGAAAGGGTGTTGAGGGAATGGGGGAATGTATGCAACGGAAAGATAAGGGTCCAGGATATTGTGGATACCTTTGACGAGAGTAAAACGGTGGAGGAGTATGAGGAGTCCCACGAGCATTTGGAAAGGCAGTTTATAGAAAAGGGTTTGGAGCTTGCCAAGGCATACAAAGATGCCATTTATTGGCGTGACCTTTACCTTTCCTACAAACTGCCCGAGTATAAAAAGGAGTATCTCAAAAGGCACGCTAAGATGAACCGTATACTCAAAGAGCTAAAGCTAAAGCACTCCAAGTTTGAAAGGATCGCCGACGAGCTTTTGAACCTCTATCAAAAATACACAAGAAAACTCAAAGAGTATGAACAAAGAAAGTTAAAGCTTGAAAAGATACATCCCGATGTGGAAGAGCTTATAAGGGAATGCGACTACAACACGGAACTTCAAGCAAAGGCAGAGAGGGCAGGGTATAACTTTGCCAAGTTGCAAGTTCTAAAGAGCGAGTTTTTGGCAATTCAAAAGGAGCTAAAGGAGCTTGAGAAGGAGCTTGGCATACTGCCCGAGGAGATCAAGAGAGTAATGCATATCATAAGGGAAGGGAGGACAAAGGTAACTCAGGCAAAGCAGGTGATGGTAAAGTGCAACCTAAGGCTCGTGGTTTCCATAGCCAAAAAGTATGTGAATAGGGGGCTACCCTTCTTGGACCTAATTCAGGAGGGCAACATTGGACTTATGAAAGCGGTGGATAAATACGACTACAGAAAGGGCTACAAGTTTTCCACCTATGCTACCTGGTGGATCAGGCAGGCGGTAACCAGGGCAATAGCAGACCAGGCAAGAACCATAAGAATACCCGTCCATATGATAGAGACCATAAACGATATTACCAAGGCGCACAAAAAGCTCTTTCAGGAGCTGGGCAGAGAACCCTTGGCGGAGGAGGTGGCAAAGTATTTGGGCATTCCCGTAGAGAAGGCAAGAAAGGTGTTAAGGATATCTCAGGAGCCCATCTCCTTGGAAACACCCATAGGGGACGATGAGGATGCACACCTGAAGGACTTTATAGAGGACAAGAGCGTTCCATCTCCCGAGGAGGAGGCTACAAGGAAGATCCTCAGGGAAAAGCTGATAAAGGTCCTCCAGAGCCTTGGCGAGAAGGAAAGGGAAATACTCATGTATAGATACGGATTGGTGGACGGCACCGAGTATACTTTAGAACAGATCGGCAAGATGTTCAATGTAACACGGGAGAGGATAAGACAGATAGAAACAAAAGCCATAAGAAAGCTAAGGCATCCTGCCCGGGCTAAGCATCTAAAGGACTTTGAGACCCTATGAGCTTTTAGCCCTCGGCGGTCCCACCGCCAGCGGAAAATCTCAGCTTGCCTGTTTGTTAGCAGAGAGGGTAGGCGGAGAAATAATCAGCGTGGATTCTATGGCGGTCTATAGGCATATGGACGTTGGGACCGCCAAGCCCAAAGACTGCCCAATAAAACATCACCTTGTGGATGTGGCTGAGCCGGGCGATTACTTTGATGCCAAACTTTTTGAAGAGTTAGCCCAGAAGGCAATACAGGAAATAAAGTCTAAGGGAAGGCTACCCATCCTCTGCGGTGGCACCTATCTCTACTTTCAAGCACTGCTTTACGGACTTGCACCAACACCCGAGCCAGACTGGTCTTTGAGAGAAAGGCTTTACGATGTAGTAAGGAAAAAGGGTAGTGAGTTTTTACACAGAAAGCTCAGGGCTATAGACCCAATTTATGCCCAAAAGGTGCATCCAAGGGATGCAAGGAGGATTGTGAGGGCTTTGGAGGTTTTTTTGCAAACGGGCAAACCCTTTTCCTCCTTTCATGGGTGGCAGGACGCCAGGTATAAATCTCTTGGTTTTTACATTACACGCCCTTGGGAGAGCCTCTCCAAAAGGATAGAAGAGAGGGTAGAGAAAATGTTCCAAGAGGGACTTGTTCAAGAAGTGGAAAAACTGATGAACATGGGCTTTGAAGGATTTTTAACCTCCGCCCAAGCCATAGGATACAAGGAGCTTGTGCCATACCTTAAGGGTGAGGTAAGCTTGGAGGAGGCAAAGGCTCAGGTCATAAAAAACACCAAGGAGTATGCCAAAAGGCAGATAAGGTGGTTCAGAAAACAGGGCTGGGTGGAGATAGATTTAGACCGGCTTAGCCTTGAGTCTGCGGTGGAGCTGATCCTTTCAAAACTTTTTGCCGGAGATGAGCCTGAGCAGGTCGTTGAGAATTACAAACAGGGACAGGGCTACTATTAGGGCAAAGCCGAGCCTCTGCCATGCCTCCTTGAACTTCAAAGGAAGAGGTTTCCTTCTGATGCTTTCAATCAGGAAAAGGAGTATTAACCCTCCGTCTAACATAGGAAGTGGAAGTAGATTAAAGATCGCCAACTGAACGGATATGAAAGCCATAAGACCGAGGTAGGGGATCAGTCCCTGCTGGGCGGACTGTCCTGCCATCTGGGCTATTGCAATGGGACCTCCCAAGTTGGTGGGAGAGAGGGAGCCCGTGATCATACTCCAAAGGGCTCTTAGAGTGAGGGAGGTAAGGGTGGCGATCCTCTCAAAGCTTCCCTTAAAGGCTTCAAAGGGACCCTGCTTTACTTTGATCGTTTCCACCTTGGGTGCAATGCCTATCATAGAAATGCCCGTCCGTGGATCCTTCATGGGAACCAAGGTGATCTCCCTTATCTGTCCTTGCCTCTCTATCTTCAGGTCTATCTTTTCTGCAGACCTTATGAGCTTAACCGCCTCCTGCCAGCTTTTTATTTCCACTCCGTTTATGCTCAGGATCCTGTCTCCCTCCTGCAATCCCACCTGCTTGGCTGGGCTTCTTTCCAGAACAGTGCCCACCACGGGCTCAATAATTGGCTCTGCACCAAAGCCCCTTGGGTTCTTTAAGTCCATCTTCCCCTCAAGGGTTAAAACCTTACCATCCCTCAGAACTTCCAGCTTTAGTTCCTGCTCAAAGATGTCCTTTAGTAGCTTCTCCTCTAAATCCTTCCAGCTATCCACCTTTTTGCGGTTTACCGAGAGGATCAGGTCTCCCCTTTGAAGACCCATCTTCTGAGCTGGGCTGTTTTCCTGCACATAGCCCACCACTGGCTTTTCGAAGGCATACCTGGGAACCTCTTTGCCAAGCATTCCAATTAGCCAAAAGATAAGAACCGCTAAGATGAAGTTAAAAAAAGAACCTGCAAAGGCTATCAGAATCTTTTGCCAGTTTGGTTTGGAGGAAAAAGCCCTCGGGTCCGAGATGCCGTCCTCCTCTCCGTAGAGCTTTACAAAGCCACCAAGAGGAATCACCGAGAGCCTGTATTCGGTCTCTCCCCACTGCTTTTTAAATAGCACAGGACCAAAGCCAACGGAGAAGACCTCCACCTTAACTCCAAAGAGCTTAGCAAACAAAAAGTGCCCCAGTTCATGAAACCAAATAAGAATGCCTACCAAAACCAAAAAAGCTAAAATCGCCTCCATCTCAGTCCTTCCACTCCTTTAAAAGTTCCTCTGGGACCTTAAAGTTATCCCTAACCTGCCCGTTGCCAAGGATCACAAACTTCTGGATGGTTAGTTCCTCCAGCGCCATGGGACCCCTTGCGTGAATTTTATCGGTAGATATGCCCATCTCCGCACCAAGTCCAAACTCGTTGCCGTCGGTAAACCTTGTGGATGCGTTCACATAAACCGCTGCGGAATCCACCTCTGCAAGGAACTTCATCGCCTTGGTGTAGTTTTCAGTAATTACGGCATCCGAGTGTTTGGAACCGTAGGTTTCTATGAAATCTATAGCTTCCTCCAAGCTATCCACCACCTTTACCGCAAGTATTAGGTCCAAAAATTCCTCGTAGTAGTCCTCTTCTGTGGCGGGCACTGCCTTTACAAAGGAGAGCCTTGGGTCAGACTTTATAACCTTTAAACTATCCTCGTCGCATCTTAGCTCCACACCAGCCTTTCCTAAGATATATGCCATCTTTGGGAAGAAGGTGTTTAGGACATTTTTGTGTATTATCAGATTTTCCACTGCGTTGCAAACGGAAGGTCTTTGAACCTTTGCGTTATAGACTATGTGGTAAGCCTTTTCTAAGTCTGCTTCCTCATCCACGTATATGTTGCAAACCCCCTTGTAATGCTTTATAACGGGCACCTTTGCCTTTTCTGCCACAGCCCTTATCAAGCTTTCTCCACCCCTCGGAATGGCAACATCCACCTTGCCCTCCATCTGCAAAATTTCCCAGACGATCTCTCTTTCGGGTCTGTCTATAAACTGGATGGCTTCTTCTGGAAAGCCCTCCATGGCAGATGCTTCCCTGAGAATTTCCACCAGAGCCCTGTTGGAGTTTATGGCTTCCTTTCCACCCCTTAGGATTACCGCATTGGAGGATTTCATACACAGAGAACCCGCCTCTATGGTTACGTTTGGTCTTGCCTCGTAGACGATGAATATCACTCCCAAGGGCACCCTCATCCTTCCTACCTTTAGCCCATTGGGAAGTTGCCACATACGGGTGATCTCTCCCACTGGGTCCGGAAGGCTTGCCACATCCCTAAGAACCTTTATCATACCGTCAATCCTCTTGTCGTTCAAAAGCAGTCGGTCTAGCAAAGCGGGAGAGAGCCCCTGAGATTCTCCAAAGGCTATATCCTTTTTGTTCTCTTCCTTTATGTATTCTCGCCTCTTGTCCAAAAGCTCCGCCGCCCTCAAAAGGGTACGGTTTTTCACCTCGGTGGGAATGGAACTCAAAAGCCTAAGAACTTTCCTTGCCCTTTCTACCTTCTCCTCTGCATAGCTTTTCAACTCCTGCATGGAAAATATAATAAGCCAAGATGCTTGGATTTTCTATTTATGTTATGCATGCAAAACCCTTTTAAAAAACTTCTCAGCCCAATCCCGATCCTCTAAAAACAGTATATTTTTCTCCCCGTATTCCTCTTTGGATTTTATGCTTGCTTGATCTCTTTGCCATGCTTGATGAGGAGTGAGGATGTCAACTTTTGGCATCCATAGACTGGGGTGGTTGATGGTTAGAACCTGAAGCAGTTCTGATACGCTTAGAAATATGAATGCAAGACAAGTAATAGAAGAAATACTAAGCAAAGTTTTTAGGTGTTAGAGAGGTGGTTTTCTACATCAAGCACAGAATAAAGAGGTTCTACAAGAGGTTTCCTTGGAATGCTAAGTCTGAAACCTTCTATAGATGGTTAGCCTCCTTTATTGTCATTTATACGATCATGAACCTAAAAAGTTGACATCCTCCTCCACTTGGTGTGGAGTGGATTAACGGGCTTATTGTATGACCCAGAAAAGAAGTGAACCGACCCTTAAATTACACCAGCGGTGCGTTGCAAAAGGACATGGAGTCCTGAGGAGAGGTTTCAAGGCATCTGAGGATACACTCGGAAGCCCTACCTAACACCGCATACAACAAGGGTTCCTCCTCGGGGGAAAAGGGAGAGAGCACATACTCTACCACCTTGTTTTTATCTTTGGGTCTTCCTATGCCTATTCTGAGCCTTACAAAGTTTTCGGACTTTATTTCCTTTATTATGGACTCAACGCCATGATGACCTCCACTACTGCCCTCAAGACGCAGACGCATCCTCCCCAAAGGTAGGTCCAAGTCGTCGTAAATTACCATCATCTCCTCTGGATGGATTTCGTATTCTTCAAGGATGTTTAAAACCGCAAGCCCCGAGTTGTTCATGTAGGTTTGTGGCTTTGCCACCAAAACTTCCCTTTCAAAAACCTTAACCCTGAACAGATGAGAGAGACACTCCTCCCTGTAGTCCTTCACCCTCAGTTTTTTTAAGAACTCATCCACCACCATAAAGCCCACATTGTGCCGAGTTTTCTCGTATTTTTTCCCCGGGTTTCCAAGACCTACCAAAAGCCTTATCATTAGGCGGTGGCAGTTTCTTCAGTGGGTGTCTCTTCCGCTTCAGGTTCTAAGACTACCGCCACCACCTCCTCGGGGTTGTCTAATATGACACAGTTGGCGGGTGGTTGTATATCCCTAACGTGCAAAGAGTCTCCAAGTCCCAGCTTGCTAACATCCACTACGATCTTGTCGGGTATGCTTTCCACGCTTGCCCTTACAGTAAGGGTGGAGAGGATTACCTCAAAGGTTCCACCCAAGGATACACCCTCTGGCACGCCTACGAACTCTACGGGCACCTCTATGTCTATCTCCTTGACTTTAGAAATATCGTAAAGGTCTATGTGGATGGGGTTGTCTCCGAGCCAACCGTATTGAACTTGCGCTCGGATGCTCTGGGAATTAGCTTAATCTCTATCCTCTTCATGTTTTCCTCCTTTATGTAAATAGCATGCTAACAGATTCTCCTTCGTGGATCCTTCTTATGGCTTCCCCTATGAGGGGGGCTATGGATACGACCCTGAGCTTTTCAAGGTTCTTGTGTTCTGCCGGTATGGTGTTGGTTATGACAACCTCCTCTATGGGCGATTTCCTCAGCCTTTCCACCGCAGGACCGGACAACAGCCCATGGGTAGCAACCACATCCACCCTAACGGCACCTTTTGAAAGCAATAGTTCACTGGCAGCACACACGGTGCCTGCGGTGTCTATTATGTCATCAACGATTATAGCCCTTTTACCCTTTACATCTCCTATTAGGTCCAAAACCTCCGCCACATTTGGCTCGGGTCTTCTTTTGTAAATTATGGCTATGGGGCAACCTATTTTGTTGGCAAGTAGCCTCGCCCTTTCCACACCTCCCGCGTCGGGAGAAACCACCACCGTCTCACCATCCACTTTATCCTTGAGATAATCATAAAGAACGCCCAAGGCGTGTAAATTATCAACGGGTATGTTAAAAAAACCCTGAATTTGAGGGGAATGTAAATCTACCACCACCACTCTTTGGGCACCAGCAACTGTTATAAGGTCTGCCAAAAGCCTTGCACTTATGGGAACCCTGGGCTTGTCCTTTCTGTCTTGTCTTGCGTAGGCATAGTAGGGTATTACCGCGGTGATCCTGCCGGCGGAAGCCCTCTTTATGGCATCCAAGATGAGAAGAAGCTCCATTATTCTCTCGTTTATGGGAGGGCAGAGGGACTGGATCACAAAAACATCCTCGCCCCTCATAGACTCGTTTATCTGCACCCTTACCTCTCCGTCGCTAAAGCGTGAAACGATCGCATCAGAGATGGGGATGTTTAAATACTCAGAAACTTCCTTTGCCAGATTTTGATTGCTGGTGCCGGTCAAAAGCTTAATTGAACCTATCATAATCAAACCTCTAAGTTTTTATAGGAAAGCTGGGGTGCCTGGATTCGAACCAGGAGCCCCCGGATCCAAAGTCCGGTGCTCTGCCAGTTGAGCTACACCCCAAGCTTTCC
>Ga0079996_112347_pt1 | contig 10702 bp, 11 predicted proteins | sample PerSpoAPS_AMetaG_FD_69199 | JGI IMG/M metagenome (GOLD analysis project Ga0079996, IMG submission 69199) | Thermal spring microbial communities from Yellowstone National Park, Wyoming, USA - Perpetual Spouter A (PS_A) MetaG (SPADES assembly)... | ecosystem: Environmental > Aquatic > Thermal... | reverse complement strand
CTACTTGTGTTTATTAACATATGAAACAGATTTTCAGTTACATATTACCTGCTTTGCTAATAGGAATATATTTAATAGGAATCATCATATTAAATCTTCAAACACAGAAAATAGCACCGGCTGAAGAAACTCAAGTTAATAAAGAGAAGTTTAGAACGTTCTATTCAATTGAAGAAATTAAAAGCTTTATAGCTCGTTATAGCACACAGCAAAGTGATTTTCTATTCAAAGTAAGCTTACCAATTGAACAATTCTCAGGACCACCTTCTTTACCTGCACCAATACCTACTCCAACAGTAATACGTCAAGAATCAACTCAATCAACACCTTCCTATTATTCAAAAACAAATGTTCAAGTTGAAGGCGTAGATGAACCTGATGTAATAAAAACAGATGGAATGTACATCTATGCTGTTACTGATAAAGGAATTGTAATAGTTAAAGCGTATCCAGTTGAAGAATCTGGAATTATTAGTAAAATTGATTTAAAAAAGAAACAAGATGAGCCCTATCTTTATTATGAGTTTCAGACTTTACTCTATGTTTATAATGATAAGCTTATTGTTATAGATCGAAATGTAGCATATAATGAACCCTTAGATGTATATTTTACAGATATATATTCGACTCGATATTATAAGCCTCCCGTAATCTATACTAATGTTTTAATATACGACATAAAAGATAGAGCTCAACCTAAATTGGAGTGGAATGTTACAATAGAAGGAGATTACGTTGCAAGTAGAATGATCGAAGAAAATGTTTACATAATTACAGCATCTCCAGTTTATTCACAATACGAAATAACATTACCTACGATCTATGATAATAATAAAGAAATAAAGGTTAAGCCCAACGATATTTACTATACGCCATATATTGATGCTGCTTTTAGATTTACTCTTCTAGTACATTTAAACTTAATGAATAAAGGCATAGAATATAAAGGATTTTTGCTTGGAGTGACAAACACAATATATGTATCTTTAAAAAATATTTATATTACTCAATACATTTATTCACAACGTTGGATCGGAAGAACTTCAACTATTACTTCAGAACAAGACTACACTATTATTCATAGAATAAATATACAAAATGGAATAAGATATGAGGCAGCTGGAAAGGTTCCAGGATTTGTTTTGAATCAATTTTCAATGGATGAGTATAAAGAGTATTTTAGAGTTGCAACAACCTCTATGGTTTTTGATAGAGGAATGTTCACTACTACAAGCAACAATATTTACATTTTGAACATGGATTTAAAAATCATAGGTAAAATAGAAGGTATAGAAAAAGGAGAAAGAATTTATGCAGCTAGATTTGTTCAGGAAAAATGTTACTTGGTTACATTTAGACAAATAGATCCGTTCTTTGTGATAGATTTGAGCAATGTTCAAGAACCAAAGATCTTAGGATATTTGAAGATACCAGGATTCTCTACATACTTGCATCCTATAAACGAAACAATGGTATTAGGCATTGGAGAAGAAGATTGGAGAAAAATTAAAATTTCATTGTTTGATGTAAGCGATTTCAATAACCCAAAGGAGATATCAAAAATAATCATAGGGAACCAATCTGATTATGCTTATTCCGAAGCTTTGCATAATCACAAAGCATTCTTATATGACCCTAAAAGAAAATTGGTCATTTTACCTTTTACAATCGAAGCTCGTGCGATTCTTCCAGTGAATGTAACAATGCTTCAAACTACTTATAAATATTCACTGATAGTATCCTATGATTGGAATGGATTTTTAGTATTTGAAATAAAGGATAAGATATATTTGAAGGGAAACATTACACATGCTGGATATGAAGATATGCTAGAAAGAGTTAAGGATATAATACAAGACTTGATGAGGTATAATTGGAATTACGGCTATTCTTACCAAATTATTAATTTGCCTGTAAAATTTATGAGAGTACTATTCATAGAAAATTTCTTATATACACTATCGAACCTAAAATTAAAGATAAATAACATATATACTTTAGAGGAGATAAAAGAAATAAAGTTTTAATTTTTTAATTATATAAAATAATTTTTTAAATTATAAGCTATTTAAAAATGAAATATTAGAATTATTTATTTAGTAAAAACACAGATTATAATTTTCAACCTGATTAATTAAAACATTTTTATATCTTTATAAAATTGAAATGATGACAGAGTTAGATGATTAATTATAAATTTATTTTCCTTAAAGATGGTTAGGAAAGCTACTTTGATCCTAGCTGTGTTGAAACTTCCGGTGGTTTCCAAAATAAAGCTATAACTCCTCCTATAAGAGCTATTACAGAACCGATCACAAATCCTTCTCTTAAAGGAATCTCCCGAATATAAATATAAAACGGTCCTAATAATATTTCATGCAATACAATTGTTACATATAACCAAATCGCCGAGACTATTGCAACTAATATGCCTCCATTTTTTACACCTTCTTTATCACTAGATTTTATCATTAGGGCTCCTATTATAGTAATAATACCAGGAATACTTAATATAACAGAAAACATTATTAAAGGAATAAGCCATCCTCTTTCTTTAATTTCACGCATCGGTTCTAAAAAGTACACTTCTGTTACATATACCTTTAGAAATAAGATTGGCACCGCAAGCAAAATTAATACCCCGCCTATCAATGTTAATATAAACGCTACAGTTGGTTTTTCTTTCATCACTGATAAATTATAAAAAAATAAAAATATAAAACTTTAAGTCTGCAATTAAAGAACTTATAAATATTAGTTCAAAAGGATGCGCTATATTTTTTATATCTTCAAACAGTGATTTTCTTCGGATTCAGCTTTCCTTGATTTTTTGTATTTTTTCTCTTTATCCAACAGCATAACTATATCATTGAATTAAGTTAGACGTGAAGTAGAAAGGAGAGCAAACCATTTAAAGCGGTAAAAGAAAATTTTTAAATTATAAGAAGCTCTTATAATCTATTAATTTATATACAAACAAATGACAGGGCTCTTAATTGAAATTTTTACATTTAATAGTAAAATTTTAATCTATTAAATTTAGCAAAACTGGTCTATAATAGACTAGAATTAATATAAAACTGGTCTAAAATAGGTTATTCATTGAACAATTTTCCTAGATGTAATGTCTCCCTTCCAGTTTAAAACCCAAATATTGTAATTGGAAGCAAGATCTATAGCTTGTGGAACCGAATAATCGGTATAAATTACTTTAATTAACTTTGGTCTCAGAAGTTCAGGTTTTTCTTTTCTAATTTTATCAATTAATCTCTCCAATTCTTCGACTAAGCCAGTTCCTAATCTTACCGTAGCTTCGCCAATTACGCACACTTCATCGCTTACACCATAAATATTTACCTCCTTATCATCGATAAAAATTCTATCTAAACTTATTTCGATGCCCAATTCATTCTTAAGCCTATATCTAATCACATCTCTTGCTTCCTCTTCCACTGAAAGCGTCAACCTTTCAAGAGTTATCCTCATCTGTTCTTGCTCCTTACTTAATTTTTCAATGGTAACCATCATTCTTTCCTGCTCTGCACGCATAATCCTCATTTCTAAACGAATTTCTCTGACTTCTTCCCAAAGTTTCTTTATTTCTTCCCACATCTTGTTTTGATCTTCTCTCAAGACTCTTATTTCTTCCCACATTCTTCTCTGGTCTTCTCTTATAGCTTTAATTTCCTCCCATATTTTTCTTTGATCTTCCCTTATAGCTCTAATTTCTTCCCATAATTTTTCTTGATTCTCTCTCAGGTTTTTAATTTCTTCCCACATCTTGCTTTGATTTTCCCATAGTTTGTTCTGGTTTTCCAACATTCTATTTTGATTTTCCCATAACTTTTCTTGATTCTCTCTTAATGCCTTGATTTCTTCAAGAATCTTCCTTTGAGTCTCCTCTAAATAGTCAAGCCTCCTCAATATTTCAGCAATTCCTAAATAACCTGCTACAGCGTAGCGAAACTCTTTATCTTTATCTAGCAATTCTAGAAATTTTTCTTTTAATTCTTGCATTTTCTAAATAAATATATTAAAGATGGTATTTAAGGATATGCTTAATTAGTTTTATAATTTTAAAATAGTTGATATTTATTTATTTAGAATTGCAAATTTTAACTAATAAAATTAAACAAAAACATAAAAATGATAACTTTTGCAACAATAAATTTATTTAGTGGTAATAATAGTGATTAATCATGGAAAGTATATCCGATTCGTGGATAATTACACTTAGAAATATGTTAATAAAGAATTTAAAGGAAAACATGTTACCACTTCCTGTTTCTAAATCGATTTGCTACGAATGGGCTCTTGATTTGAAATTAAGAAAGAATTGTGATACGATACTTTACACTTCTTGTTTATATCAGCTTGCACCATATATTAATGCTTTTACCAAATATATAGAGAAATTTGGTGTAAGTAAAGGTCGCTTTTCATCATTAGTATCAATTTTCTCAAGGTTTTCTTTCTTTATACAACCAAACAAAGAACTCATAGAAAAAACTAATAAAATTTTGAAAAATATTGCCAATGAGCTTTCTAAAGTTATAGATTTTGGTTATTTATATGAAGAAGAACCTTATTCGGGAGCTTTGCTATATGAACTAGGATTTGAAGATGAATTTAAAGAATATGCTGAAAAAGTTGTTGAATTATTTGAATCAAAAAATATAAAAAAGATAATTACCATTGATCCCCATACACATCATATTCTAAAAGTTGTTTATCCAAAGTTTGTTAACTTCAACATTGATGTTATTAATTATTTAGAAATTATAAAGCCTAATAAAAAAGTAAATCTAACTGCTACAATTCATGACTCATGTCTTTACGCTAGATTTCTTAACATGTATGATCTTCCTAGAAAAATTCTCGATGAGATTGGTGTCTTAAGAAAGGAACATGATATAATTACAGCTAAAGATTCTGGAGGTTGTTGCGGCGGGCCCTTGGAATCGTTGGCTCCTGAGATTTCAAGAAAAATAGCAGAAAAAAGAATACAAGATTTAGCAAAAGTTTCTAACAATGTTATTGTTCTGTGTCCAATATGTCTAGCCAATCTGAGCAGAGTTGCCAGCAATGTAAATATTATTGACTTCGCTGAGTTAATTGGGTGAGACCATGAATGGTTCATTATGGGATGAGGCAATAAATCGTGTTCTTGAACCTACAATAATAAAAACAAAAAACATTCTTAACAACTATAAATATTTATATGATATTGCTGAGAAGCTTAGAAAAGCTAAAGAAGAAGTAATTAAAAACTTTGATTATTATATTGAACAAACAATCAAATCAATTGAGCAAATAGGAGGTTTTTCATATTTGGCAAGAGATGCTAACGAAGCTAGAAGGATAGTTGGTGAAATAGTAGGCAGCGGTAAGAAGATAGTAATGAGCAAATCGATGGTTGCTTATGAAATAGGACTTAGACCATATTTAATATCAAAAGGTAATGAAGTATGGGAAACAGACCTTGGAGAATTTTTAATACAGCTTGCCGATGAGCCTCCTTCACATTTGCTAGCACCTGCTTTGCATATGACAAAGGAAAGAGTAGCAAAGTTATTAAAAGAAAAAATAGATCAAAACATTGATGAAAATAAAAGCATTGAAGAACTTGTTAACATTGTAAGGAACTTTTTAAGATCTAAATTCTTTAATGCTGACATAGGAATTAGCGGTGCAAATGTTATTGCAGCTGATACAAGTGCAGTTTTAACAATTGAAAACGAAGGAAATATTCGCATGACTTCTATAATTCCACCCGTAAATATAGTAGTTACAGGTATAGATAAAATTGTTCCAACGTTAGAATATGCTTTTTATGAAGTTATGATCCAATCAGCATTTGGAACAATGTATCCTCCAACATATGTTAACTTATCAGCAGGTCCAAGTTCAACAGCGGATATTGAAATTAAAAGAGTTAGACCAGCTCAAGGGCCAAAGGAATTTCATGTAGTATTGGTAGATAATGGAAGAAGTAAAGCAGCAAAAGACCCGATACTTTGGGAGGCTTTATTATGTATAAGATGCGGAAGATGCTACTTCCATTGTCCAATATATAGAAATATTGGCCCTTCATGGGGAATTCCTCCATATAATGGTCCTACTGGTGTTATGTGGAATGCAGTTATTCATGGTGTTACCAATGAAAATGTTGGAAAGACTGCTCTTTTATGTGCTCATTCGGGAGGCTGTAAAGAGGTATGTCCAATGAAAATCAATATACCTGAAGTAATACACTATATTAAGAGAAGCTACTTAAAGATGATCAGAAAATAATGATGGCATAAAAATATTTATCATTTTTACTTTTCTCATTACATATAAGAATTATCATAAATCATCTTGGATTGAATTAATTAAACTTGATTACGCTTAATTTTTTCTATTAGTTCTAAAACCCTCTTCTTTATTTCATCTCTAATTTTTCTCGCTTCTTCTATGGGCATTTTAGCAGGATCTGGAATATTCCATTCTTCCACATATTTAGCATAAACAACTGGACATTGATCGCCGCTACAAACAATTATAGCTATATTGGCTTTTTCTTGTATTTCTCTAGTTAAAAGTTGTGGTTTCTTGTGACTTACATCGATTCCTTCTTCAAGCATTAGCCTGACCGCATTTAGATTAACACTATCAGCAGGTTTTACACCAGCACTTATTGCTTTCCAGCCATTAGGAGCATATTTATTAAAATATACTTCAGCAATTTGACTTCTGAAAGTATTTTCTATACAAACAAAAAGCACTGTTTTCATTTGTTTAAACATAGTTTATAAAATTAATAAATTTAAAAGAAGCAAAATTACAATTCTTTTGATGGCCCGCCGACGGCCATCAAATTGACATATGAAAGCCTTATACTTTAGAGCAAGAATAATGGCTTAGATTCTAAATTCAAACATCAACCAAGTCAAAGTAAATAACAAAATTTTACACAATAAACTTAAATAACAATTTTTCTTAAAAAAATTAGTGATATTAAATGAAAGAGAATTCAATAGATGGATTAAAGCTGCTAAACATACCTTGGAGAGCGCCAAGGTAGATAAGGATAACGGTTTTTATAATTGGGCTTGCTTTAAAGCTCAACAAGTAGCTGGGATTGCAACTAAAGCATATTTTTATGGAATAGGGGAGCCTAAAACAGGGCATTCAATATCTTATTTGCTACAATTAATTCCAAACACATCTCTTGATTTAATTAACAAAGCTAAATATCTAGATAAAATGTACATTCCTACTAGATATCCTAATGCTTGGTCTTCTGAAACTCCCGATTTCTATTATACTTTAAGTGAAGCTGAGCAAGCAATTAATTATGCAAAAGATATAATTAATTTTATTGAGGAAAGATGGAAATTGTTAAAAAGCGTATAGAGGAAAGAAATAAAGTTATTGATGAAGCAAAAAAATTCGTATGCTCATTAAAAGGTAAATATACTGCTTTCTTAATAGGCTCATATGCAAGAGGGGATTTTAATATTGGAAGCGATGTAGATATTCTCTTAATTGGTGAATTTGAAGATAAAAATCCTTTGAAAAGACTTCTGAATTTGGATTTTCCAGCAGGTTATGAAGTCATTCCTTTAACGGAACAAGAGTTCTTAACAGCTTTAGAAAATAAAAATCCAATTACATGGGATGTAGTTAATGAATGCGTGATTTTAAGAGATGACTTTGGTTTAGCAAACAAGATTAAATTTTATAAGTTTAAAAAATAAATTCTTTAAGAAATAAAACATGACTAGCGAGGAGTATAGATTTAGAGATGATTTTATAGAGAGAAGTCCTTACTGGAAATGGAGAATTGATAATTTTGCATCGATAAACATAAAAGATGGTATTCTAGAGATGAGCATGGGACCTACGGAAGCTCTATATTATTCAAACGCTGAGATAAGCGATGGTACCTTTGATGATCTTCCATGGATACGAGGTGTTTTGGAAGTTAAGTTAATGTTTACTGGACTCCACTATGGTAGTGCAGGTTTCGGTTTTTGGAATCATAGTATGAGAGTTGATCTAAGCAATCCAGTATGGTTCATATATTTAAGAGCAGCTGGTCCCTATCCTTTACAAGGCTTCTTTGCCCAGATGGCAAACAAATTTCAGCCCATAATGCTCTTTAAAAGCGTGGACAAATATAAGATAGCTCTCGACATACTACCATTCCTAGCACCCATAAAGATCAATTCAAGGAAACCAGTAATGCAGGATATAGACTTGACTAAATGGAATGTCTTCAGGATCGAATGGTTTAACGAAAGTTCAACGTTCTATATCAATGAAGTTGAAGTAGCAAAGCTTAGAAGTTATAGAAGGAGCAGAGCCAGAGCAGATATTTGGATTGATAATGCTGTCTTTTACCCTCCATGGAGAGATGCTGGCAATGTATTCCGCCACGTTACACAGGAGAACAGAGTTAAAACATGTCTTAAAATAGACTATGTTGAAATTAACGGATTTAAAGTTAAATTATGACCTTTTAGAATCTATATCTTTATCTTAAAAGGTTTTGTTGATCATTAATTCCTATGGAGTTAGTTCTTTGATCTTTTCTAGGATGTACTTTGCTCTTGCTTCAGGACTATGATATTTGAGCACAAATTCTCTAGCCCTTAATCCCATTTTTATTGCTTCATTTTCATCTTCGATTAAATAATATACAATATTCTTCATTTCTTTTAGGTTATTAAAATAAAAACAATGTTTACCCTCCACAGGTTCTTTAGGAATAACGGTCATTGGCTTTTTTGTAATTAAAGCTGTTCCTGCATACATAGTTTCCCAAAATCTGAACGTATCAAACGAAGCCCCAAAGTGCGAAATAGAGCATAAGGATTCAGATAGCTTAGTAAGATAATCAAAATAAGACATTTTAGGAAGAATCATTGAAGAAATACTAAGATAAGAATTTTTTATTTGTTTCATAAAATCAGATATTTGAAGCCTCTCTTTATAATTACGGAGTCTTATTGCTTTAGCTATAAAGAATCCAGGTCCTGGAAAAATTCCTTTAAAACTGGATAAATAAAGCGAGCCTGCGAAGAATACAGTATATTTTTTAGTTTTTGAAGGAGTGAAGTTAGGTATATTAAAAAAAGTAAAAGGTAAAGGAACCAATTTATAATAATTATATGCTTGAAAAGTTAATAAGCGGGATTTTAAATTACCTAGTAGAGAATCATATGGCGAATAAGAGGAAAAAATTTTTCCTAACGATAATGGTTTTATTTTAAATTTTAAGTATTCCCTTTTAAAATATACAAGAATATTTTTATTAAAGAAAATTCTATCAACAAGAACAGAGTCAGAGACATCTAATATAATGAATTTATTAAAAGTGGATTTTTCTATTCTTTTACGAAATGAAGGCGAACGAAGAAAATCTAATTCAGCTATAATAACATAATCATATTCTTCAAATTTTATAGAATTTATATTTGACAATTTTATTGATGTAGATATTAACTCATCTTTAATAGAATTAAAATATGAAATTTTTTCCAATTTATCAAAATTGTGATTGCTTAAATCGAAATAATCTATTTTTATGCCTGATATATCCTTAAGTGGTTTAAAATAAAATAGATAACGTGCCAAGGTCTTCAAACCCTGAAATGATTCAAGAATAGCAATTTTACAGCTTTTCATTCATTAATTAAAAAATTTTTAAATTTTAATATAAATGCATTGCAACTCATTCTTTCAAAAATTCAACATTACTAACTATATTTAGCAAAATCATACATATTAAAAGTAAGAAGAAACTAGGATTTAAGCGAATTACAAGCAATTATCATAAAGCTAATATTAATTCAGCTTCCTTTAACTTGCCCGTAGTTACATCAACTTCCAATCCTAAACCTTCTAAAGCATGAACTCCTAGCACCTCTTGATCTTTCTCTTCTCCAAAAACAACAATAGTAAATTCTCTTTTTCCATTTATTTCTATTTCAGCCCTCCCTATTTTTCTTTTTATAATTTCACCTGTAATAGTTTTGAAAGCTCTTTTTGCATGAGGCTTTATTCCTATTTTCTCTAGATCATTCTTGTTAATCCAAGTATAAACTGATCCTGTATCTATGATTAATTCTTTTTCTAAAATTCCTTCCTTACCTATTAATTTTACCTTTGCTTTGCTTGTGACCATATTTTTTTAGATTACGTAATTAAATAAATTTCTCGTAAACTTTAAAATTTTAAGATATAAAATCAATACAAATAAATCCTCATCGAAATAAAGAAAATTCATTCAATTCTAATCATCACTTCTTTCCTAGGTTCATTTCCTCTTAAAACTTCTATAAAATTTTTCACAAACTCCAATATTCTAGGAGAAGACCTTGAAGTGTATGAGGAATCAACAACATATATATTTTTATTTAATTTAGCTTTGATTTCTTTCCATCCTGGAAGTGCGAATAATAAATCAATTTCCTTAAGTGTTCTCTCAATACTGAATCCGCAAGGTGATATAAAAATAATATCCGGATTGAAATTCCTTATGATATCCCAATTCATTTGTCTTCCTTCTTCACCAGAAGCTAAGAGCGAAGCTGCTCCGCTCATTTCAATTATTTGTGAAATCCAAAGACCCGCTACATAAATAGGCATAAGCCATTCGATCATAACTATTTTCATTGACTTGCCAAGACCTCTAAGCTCTCTTTTAAGATAT